>Ga0334884_1000006_pt1 | contig 353988 bp, 270 predicted proteins | sample GraSluR1_MG_7_FD_207215 | JGI IMG/M metagenome (GOLD analysis project Ga0334884, IMG submission 207215) | Sludge microbial communities from methane-producing bioreactor in Wageningen University, Netherlands - Granular Sludge_12_05 R1 | ecosystem: Engineered > Bioreactor > Anaerobic >... | reverse complement strand
CTTGACAGATGCTACATTGACATTGATGCACGACTTGTGTGATTTCTGGTTTCATAGCGCCATTTCTTGATTCGAGATGGCTGCATTATATCACCCTGCGCGGAATTATTCTTTTACGAACCCTAATGCCTGGGGCAATGCCCAGGATATGCTGACTAGGGCCGGTACACGGGAAGGCATAGGAGCAGATGAGGCCGCGCTGCAGACAGCGTCGTCTTGGGCAGACGTGCTGTGCGTAGGCACACCACGGACTGAGGACGGGATGCAAGTCCACCTCTGAAAGCACAGCTGCCAAGCGCCGGGGACGAGTAATCGTCGCCAACGGTGTGCCTGTGACACAGGCTCGTGTACTGAGGAGCCGGATGAGGCGAAAGTCTCACGTCCGGTTCTGAACCGGCGGCGGGAGCCTGTCCTGAGGATACGAAGGGCGGGGGACTGCCCCGCCGACCGTAACCAGCGGACGCGGTTAGCAGCGTGGGTGTTGGAGAGGAAACGCGTGCGGAGGGGTTTGATGTTGAAGGTGCGTCGCTCCAGCCGCCGTGCAGGTGAGCCGCCACCGTTAGCCTGCGCATAACGGATTGAACCCCTAAAGAGGCAATTAGCGATGAATCAGCTGGTACCTCAGATCTTTGGATGGATTTCTTATCTCAGTGCTGCTGTGTTAGGAATTAGCCACCCTGTTTGGGCAACATGGCTTGGGACACTGCTGCTTTCCGGTGCTAAATGAACTCAACCAAGAGATTATCAAGGCGCTGTCTGTTTGAATCAGGTAGAACAATTTTCGATAATCGTGCTGAGGACAGGTAAACGATGATACGACGCGGCGCATATTATCTATCCTCCATCCTTACAATCCTGGGGCAGATTCGCAACTGGTACGTCTGTTTTGGTCTCCTGTTCAACAGAAAACCCGTGGTGATCCGCTTGCGAAATGGCTGCCGGTTCAAGGTGCGGAGTTTGATGGACGTGTGGGTCGTCAAGGAGACCTGCCTCGACCGCGATTATGAAGTGTATGCCACCGCCATTCAGGATAAGTGGACGATCATCGATATAGGCGCCGGACTTGGAGATTTTGCCATTTCAGTCGCCTATGAACATCCGGTCTGTCGAATCTATGCGTACGAGCCATTTCCAGAATCCTACAAGCTGCTTGAGGAAAACATCGCCTTGAATGGTACTGGCAACGTGAGCGCCTTCCCCATCGCCGTCGGAGCGCGGTCGGATCGAATGACGCTTTTTGCCACCGGGGCAGCCGTTCAGCACACGACGAGCCGGGCGTCGAGTCCGGCAGAGGCCATCTCGGTACAAGGGCTTTGTTTGGATGACGTATTTGCCGTGAACGCCCTCGCGACCTGCGATTTTTTGAAAATGGATTGCGAAGGCGGCGAATATGATATCCTCTTCAATGCGAGTCCCGCAACGCTGGAGAAGATACGCAACCTTAGTCTTGAGTTTCATGATGGAGTAACCAGGTTTTCGCATCGGGACCTGGTCGGCTATTTGCAACAAAACGGTTTTCAGGTGACAATAACCCCCAATCCGGTGCATGACCATTTAGGCTTTTTGTACGCGCATCGATAGTCTGCGCGAAAAGACAACCACTATTCACCCGTAGGAGAGAACCATGTCCACCTTTAAATACCTGAGTCCGGAATGGGCCGCGGAGGCGGAAGAGCGCCTGCGCAGCCAGCTTACCCCTGAGCAGATGAAGCACCTGACCTCTTCGATGCTCACGATCAATCAAAATTGTCCAGATGGTAAATCCCGCGCCTTGTATTACGCGCTCGAGAATGGCGTGTTTACCGACATTTCCGTTCGTGAAGAACCCTTTCCAGAGGCAGAGTTTGTCATCAGCGGAGACTACGAAATCTTCGCTAAAATCTCCCGCTCCGAGATCGGATCGCGCTCGGCCCTGATGAGTGGCAAACTGCGTTTACAGGGCAATATGGTCAAAGCATTGAGTCTGGCTTCGATTGTGGACCGTTTCAACAAAGTCATTTCAGAAATTCCGTGTGAGTATTAGGAGCTGCTATGAAAACCGGTCCCTATTTCATCGATTTTCCCGGACGCATTCAGGCCATTCAGGCCGAAATGGCGAACGATGGCGTGGACGTCTACCTCGGTTCGCGCCTGCGCACGCTTTCCTGGACGACGGATGCGTTTTGCCCCTGGCGCAGCTTTATCGTCATTCCGCCAGAAGGGCTGCCGACTGTGTTCACATTCGTCATCGATGCAGCCCGCATTGCCGACGAATCCTGGCTGGACTTCGATCACGTGCTTGGCTTTGCCCCGATGGGCGGGCAAGATCAAATCACGGCGCTCTCCGACTTGATCAAGAAGCACCTCAAGGGCAAGAAAGGCGTGGTGGGCGTCGAAGCCGGGATGTCTAACTATCTACCGGAAGGCAACTTGACGCATTTCGAATACATCTCCCTCGAGGCAGCACTGCCCGATACTAAATTGGTAAATGCTCTGGATATTGTTGACCGGCTCTCGATGATCAAGGATGAGGGCACGATCAATCGCTTCCGCAAAGCCGGCGAGATGGCGGACGCCGGTCACGTGGCGGTGCGCAACGCCATCCAGAATGGCGGCTTCACCCAGTACACCGAGACCGAAATCGCCGGCATTGCGGCGATGGGGATGCGCGCTGCCGGAAGCGTCTGGGAATGGTCCTTTACCGGCGGCAACGAAATCGCCTCCGGCTACCGCACCGGGCTGATGGGGGGCGCTTGCACGCCACCCACCGATCGCCGCTTGCAGGCCGGCGAACCGTTGATGGTCGATCTGCATTCCACCTTCAGGCTTGCGCTAGGCGATCATACCCACAATTACTTGCTCGCCCCAGCCACACCGCGCCAACGCTGGCACGCCCAGAATTTCGTGGACATCGTCAGCCTGTGCCTGGACACGTACAAGGCCGGGATTTCGCCTTCCTCTCTGGCCGACGAAATGTTAGTCTTCTGTGAAGAGCGTGGCTTCGCCGAATACATGGTACCCGGTTTCGAACACGGCATCGGGATGCTCGGTGACGAGTGGCGCATCGGCAGGAATGACGGCCCGTTCCCCTATTGGACGAACCCGGATCACGTTTACCAACCCAACGAGATGCTGATCTGCGCCATCCAGTACGCCTGTCCAGAGGAAGACATCGGCTTCCGTTACGAAAACGCAATCCTGATTACTGAAAACGGCTGCGAGATTATGTCGCAGTATCCGCTCGCCGTGGAAGAGATCGAATAAGAAGCCGGTGTTATACATCTTCTCTGGACTTCCCGGCACTGGAAAAACGACTATCGCCAAAGCGGTCGCCGGACATGTCCGGGCGGCATATTTCAGGCTAGATACCATCGAACACGGCTTACGCGAAGTGTGCTCGCTCAATGTGCAAGGCGAAGGCTACCGGTTGGCGTACCGGATCGTTGCCGATAACCTGCAACTCTGCAATGAAGTCGTCGTCGATTGCTGCAATCCCTGGGCCTTGACGCGCGATGAATGGCAAAACGTCGCCCTGGAGAACAATAGCGATTTCGTCAACATCGAGATCACCTGTTCGGACCAACGCGAGCACCGCGCGCGGGTCGAACGGCGCTCAAACGACATTGACGGATTCACCCTGCCAACCTGGGAAGAGGTGCAAACCCGCGATTACCAGGCGTGGGACAGAGAACGAATCCACATCGATACGAGCGGCAGAGCCATCGCTGACTGCATCGCCGAATTGCTGGCGAAGCTGGGATTCCCCCCGGTTTCGCCAGACGATGAGTAAAGACTACAAAAGTCTCGGCACGTACTGTGTCTTGTGAATCCGGTGTTCAACGCAGATATGTGCTCAACCTGATGCCTCGTGAGGTCTTTGTAGTCTGGCGCCCAACGATACGCCCTGCATCCGCAATGCCTGCACCCGGTACAGATACGCCGCCTCGCGCATCAGCCGCAGGGCCACATCCGCCGCGTGACGCTGTTCGGGCGCTTCCAACTCTGTCCCGTGCGTCCAGGCATTGAACGCCCCTATCGCCGGGCCACACCAGATTTGGTAATCCATCTCGCGGCCTGGCTCGCCGGTGATGCCCCAGCGCGTCGCCAGTCCCAGATACCAGCGGAACACGAGCGCCATCTTGCGTTTGGGATTCTCAGCCGCCCGTTCGAGTTGCCCGGGATCGCGTTGAGTGAAAAACGCCACGCAATCGTCCCACACCGTATTCAGCCCGCGCTGGAACACCTGCTTTTCCAGGCTCTCCCGTTCCGCCGCCGGGATGTCGTCCAGCGAGGCATACGTCTGGTAGAACTGGTACAACTTCCGCGCGCGCATCGGGAACAGCGTCCCCCGTTTGAGCACCTGGAGATTGACGCCCATCTCGAACATATCTGCTGCTGGCGCCATCATTACATCCGCCATGTCAGCCTGGGCGAGCAGCGCCTTGACGTGCGCCGACGTCCCCGCTTCGACGCAAGCGTGGTTGATCGAACCGGTGACGATGTAGGCTGCGCCCATCATAAACGCGCCCAATGCCGCGACCGGCGTCCCGATGCCGCCTGCTGTGCCCACCCGCACCGGCGCCGCGTAGCGTTGCTGCGTCTGGATTTCGTCCCGTAGTGCGAGGATCGACGGCACCAGGCACACGAGCGGGCGATTGTCGGTATGCCCGCCGGAATCCGCCTCCACGGTAACATCGTCGGCCATAGGGACGTGTTCCGCCAACACTGCCTGCTCCGCATTAATTTTTCCCAACTCGACCAACTGCCGGAGCACTCTGGCAGGTGCGGATTGCATAAACTGCGTCGCCACCTCGCGGCGCGATAGTTTGGCGATCACTTTGTTTTCGATAATGACGTCATCCCCGGAAGCGCGCAACCCGGCGACGCGGTAGCGGACCAGCGCAGGTGTCAGGCGCAGATAGGCGGACGCTTCAACCGTGGTCACCCGATTTTTGAGGTACAGATCGACGACATGCTCTTCCAACGCCGGTTCGTTGGGGCTGTGGATCAGGTTGAAGCAATACGGGCCTTCGGGCAGCGCTTCTTGGATCACGTGAATCGCTGCTTCAAGTCGCTGCGGTGACAGCCCCCCGGCTCCGAACGCACCGAGCATCTTCTCCCGCCCTAACGCGATGACCAACGCCTCGCTTGAAATCGCGTTCGCCATCGAACCCGCCATGTACGCATACTCCAGGCCGTGCGCTTCCCGGAACCCTGGATCGCCAAACACCTGTGGCGTCGCCGGTGGGACGGTAGCCAGCACGTGGATACCATCCTCTGTCCCATCTCCTGTGGGGAACACGTGGCCCGTGTTCGTCACGCCGGTCCCACGATGATTGCTGACGACGTAACACGGCTGGTCCAGCACGCGCAGCCGCTCCTCTATTCCTGCTGTCCCATAAGCAATACTGTCCTCCGGCCCCTGCCATATCGCGTGTCCTGCGAATTTCCCATTCAACGTCATCGTTGTGTCCTTTCTGTGCCAGATAGCGCGGGATGATGATCCCGCACAAGCGTTTATGGAATCCTGCTAAAAGCTGACGGCTGATGGCTGACAGCTAATTGTAGCCCAAGCCCCTTAACCTCATAGATACGCCGTCCCTTGCGCCACAAGCTCGCATCGCCGATGATGTGGCTTCCTGCGGCGCTGTCTGCGACGTGGACTTCGAGCATCACACTGTCCCATTCCGGTGGCACTTGCCCGCGATACTTCCACGTCGTAGTGTGGCCGGGCAGCGCGCCGCGCGGGTCGCCGAGGCCGTGTTTTTGTGCGTAGACCTGCATCGCCTGGAGCATCGCCTCCACGCCCAACGAGCCGGGCATCACCGGGTCTTCGTGAAAGTGGCAGGCCAGGAACCAGTCTTGTGGCGTCACGGGCGCTTCCGCGTGCACGTACCCTCGGCCATAGTGACCGCCACCTTCAATGAGGACGGCTTTCTCCAATAGGCGTAACCGTCCAGCTTGCGCGCGGAGATCGATAGCTTTTCCTTCGACCGGCTGCCGGAGCAGCGATTGCCCGCCGTCCAGTCCCACCTGATTCTCCAACGCTTCTGGTGTGAAGTAACCAAAGGCTGCCGTCCCTTCGTAGAGCGCACCCCCCTCACATGCCACCGCGTAGGTGTACTTCTGCACGATGATGCCTTGAATCGCTGTGGACGCCGTCAACATAACCCGGTTTGTGAGCGTTTTCCCGCGCACATCCGGTGCGCCGTGCAGCGTGCCTTCGCCATCCAGGTTGCGGAAGTAGAAATCCACGTCAGGGTAGGGGAGAATCGAGCCGAGGTAGGCCGAAAGGAAGCCACACGGCTGCAACGCGATCTCCATCAGCAGCGCGTAGGGCAGAGCTGGGTAGCTTCCCTCGCGGTAGAACCAGGCGTTAGCCGGGACATCGTACTCGCTCACCAGACCGGCCCCCACCTGCACCTCGCCCTGCCGCCCATCGATCTCCAGGATGCGGCTCATCATCAACAAATCCCCGTTGGGAATGCGCGGGATGCGCCGCTTGCCGAAGGCGGCGTACATCGTCCCGAAGCAACCTTCCGGCGCCCCGATGGCGAAAGCCTCAAGATGATTTTTGCCGAATAGTCGAGGATGCGAAGAATCACGCGTCGTTAGTCGGGTAGTCGGATAGTCGGATTCGTGTTTCAACGGAGTGCGCCTCCGTGAATCCTTTTCGTTGAAATTTGTTTGCTCCGTTGAGACAATCTGCCGCGCTGCTGTGGCCTGCATCTGCAACAATTTGCTCGTTTGTTGGAGTGCCGTTTGCCTGGCTTCCAGGAACGCCGTATGTCCCTCGGCGACGCGCGCTGCGTGTTGGCTCAGATTATTGAGATATTGTTCCCGCTCGGGCCGGTTTCTGACGGTTCGCCTGAGTTCACCGCAGGCCGTGCCCGCTTCTGGCGTTTCGGCAATGGGGATAGGCGCTTCTGGCAGAGCGTAGAGCGGCGACAAATCGACCGGGACGCGGTGGCTGACCAGCAGCGCCAACACGGCGAGCGCCGTTTCGTAATCCCCCGCGCCGGGCCGGTTGATGGGGATGACGGCGTGCGGCTTATCGGCGAGGATGCGCCGGATCCAGCGCGAGCACGTGCCCTGCGGCCCCAGTTCGACGAACACCCGCGCGCCACCGGCGTAAGCCGCGTGAACTAGCCGGGGAAAGTCCACCGGCGCGCCCGACATATCCGCCATTGCCTGGGCCAACGTGTTGCGGTCGAGCTTCAACGGCCTGTATCCCGCCGCCGAGTAAAAGTCGATGCCGGGGACGATATACGTGGGATGCGTGTACAAGTTCACGAACGCATCGTGTTCCGAGCGTGTTGTCTCGTTGTGGATCACCGCGTCGAAGGGCACGCGCAGCGTATGGCAGTCCAGCACTGTGATGACGCGCGCGCATCCTTGCGGGTCGCCGGCGATGACGACCTCCTGCGGTGTGTTCGTGATCGTCAGGTAGACGCGCGGCTCGCGTGCTACCTGCGCCTGCACGCGCTCGAAGGGCGCTTTGAGGATGTGGACGTGCCACAGGTCATCTGCCACACTGTCCGGCAGCTTCCAGGATTCGCGGACGGCCTCCATCGGCCCGCACAGCCGCGTCGTGAAGAGCGGCGACGTGCGCCATAGCTCATTGCCGGCATCGCCGTCGCGCCACACGCCGAATGCCCACAGCATACTCACCTCGCCCAGGCTGTAGCCCAACGCCGCACGCGGTTGCACGCCGAAGATGTCGCGCAGCAGTCGCGTGTGCAGGATCGCGAGGCTCGTCCCGGACGAAATCATCGCCAACGGATCGCCCCACAGTTCGGTTTCGCGTGCCCGTCGTTCCGCTTCGGAGAGTAGATGCCGGCTGCGTGGATAAAGATGCCGCGCCGCGAGCGCGTGCCCGGGCCGCGCCGTCACTTCGGTGAACAGCTCGTGCAGGCGTGGAAACACCTGGAACAAATCTCGCCCCATGTCGAGATAAGCGTTGAAGGCCCCCGGATAGACGAAAGCCACGTGGCCTTCTCGACCCAACGGCGCCGGCGTGAAATAACTGCCCTGCGGCGAGGCCCACGGCTTGCCGCTCTTGAATGCCTTGTCTAGCCCCGCTAGGGCGAAGGCGATTTCCCGCAACGTCGTTGCCGCGTCGTGGCCGACAATGGCAACCGCATAAACAGCCTCCGGCTTTTGCTGAAACGCGCCGTATGCGCGCTGCACGACAGTACCCAGGTCTGCGCCGCTTTCTACATCGCGCTGCAATGCCGCCAACTGCGCGTGCAGGGTCTCCCGCGAATCTCCGGCGAGTGGAAAGAGGCGGCGCGTCGCATTCTCTGTCAGGTGTTGGCAGACGACGTTGTATGCGTTGCGTCGCACAGGTTCTTCGAGGATGATGTGTGCGTGAACGTCGTCCTTGTGTAAGTCGACAGCAGCGAATCGCCGCGCTATTTGATTTTCGAGCAACCAGGGATGTGCGGCGGAGGGCGTATAAAATGGACTTCCCGACCACTGCGCCGCATCCTGCGGCTCTATCCTGCTCGTCACCGGAGGCAGATAACGCCGATAAAGACACAACGCCGTCTTGAGCAATCCCGCAAGAGCCAACCGTGTGCCCGTAGTTGCATAGACGCTACCGAGCGCGCATGTCAAATCTTTGCCTGCCGTGCGGTATACCGCAAGTATGCCCTTCATACTCGCTTGCGCCGGATCATAATCCGGCGCTTCGAGATAACCAACGTCTGCCGGGGTCACTCCCGCATCGGCCAACGCCTGCGCGCACGTCGCAGCGGCGTTATCTCCCCTCCCCACGCGCAGCGCGTTCACCGTCGCGTAGACGTGGGGCGCTTGTGTACCGGCGCGGGCCACAACCACCGCGCACGCGCTGTCCGTGTCTTGCTCCACGATGAGCACCGCATCCGCTTCTCCGGCGACCAGCAACCGCTCCGCCTCAACGAGCATGTGCGGGGTGGCGGCGGATTGTGACCCGCCGCGAGTATATCGTGCAACGACGCGCGTAGACTCGGGCAACCCGGCGTCGCGCAGCGCGCCATCGGCGACCTGTTCCGAGCTCCGTACCATCCTTACTGCCCCATCCGGTGCTGTAATCGCGGCATAGACCGACCGCTCGAACGCCGTCACATCCGCGCAGCCCTCAAATGCGATATCCATGCCGATAATGGCAATCTTTATCATAACGCCCTCAAGAAAATTAACCACGAATCTACATGAATTTTCACGAATGAAAAAAACAGTGGAAATTCGTGAAGATTAGTGGTTAGATGTCTCGTCCAACAGCAATTGGTTCTGTTGGAAAAGCTGGTTCAAACGCGGGCTGAGTGTGATTTCCGCACCCGTCACCCGGCTATAGACCAGGCCCTGCGCATCGTGGACGACCACATCGGCAATCAGGCTCGTGTCGCTGCTCGACTGCACCGTCAGCGTTGCGTAGACCGGCTCGCCGAACTGCACCGGGTGGAACTGCTCCCCGCGCTGAATCCGCAGCGGTAAACCGGGCGACTCCTTGAAGCGCGCGGCCCAGATCAGCAGACTCTGCAATTGCACGTCGGTCAGGTAGGGGTTGAACGTTCGCACGGGGAACTGACCCTGCGTTGCCAGGCTGACTTCGGGCAGCAAACAGCGCATCGTCAACCCGCGCGGCTTGATATTGAGGACGCGCTCCACGCCACGAAAAGCCGGCCCATGGAACAGCGTCTGCTCGGCGTAGAGGCGCTCGCCGGGTATGGTCTCCGCTTCACTGAGGTCGAACGCGCTAAACACCGGCGCTTCCGGGAGTTGCCGTAGCAATGTGATGCGCGCCTTGTAATGATAGCGCGGCTTGCCCTCTGGCGTTTGGCTACGAATCAGCCCTTCGAAAACCAGTTCGTCGCGCGATTTGACGATCTCCTTGAGTTCCAACGTGTATTCGTCCGCCAACGTCTCGTTGAAAACGACGCCTTTCAGCGCCTTGTACTCGTCCGCGCTGAAGAAGGTGTAGCCGGGATAAAGCTGTTCGCAGGTGTTGACCATCCACGCGACGGCGCACACGGTCGGCAGCACGGCCTGCCCGCCGATGACGTGGTCGTGCAGGAACGGGTTGGCGTCCAGCGTGAGCGTGCGGCGGAGATGATGTGTGCGTAGCTCGGTGTCCGGTTCCGCTGCGGGCGCAACGAGCGGCGCGCCAACCACGATTTGCGGCGCGCGCGGCGCATCGGCGGCGAGTTCGTTGGCCAAAAGTGTTGTCCCTGCTTCGACGGGGATCACGTCGATACCACGCTCGGCGAACAGGCGTTTGAGTTCGGGCGTCACCATACCGCCGTCCCAGGGACCCCAATCGATGGCGAGGGCGCGGCAGCCCGGTAGGCGGTGCGCGACGAGGTGCGCCGTCTTGTTGAGGATTTCGTTGGCGAGCACGTAATCCGCCTGCCCCACGTTGCCGTAGAACCCGGCGACGGACGAGAAGAGAATCAGGTGTTCCAATTGCCCAGCCGGGACGCACGACAGCAGGTTTTCCAGGCCGGTCACTTTGGCAGCGTAGACGCGCTCGAAGTCGGCCTCCGTTTTGTGCTCGATGCGCTTATCGGCGAGCACGCCCGCGCCGTGCAGGATGCCGGTGATGGAGACGTCCAGGCGGGCGGCGGCCTCTTCGACCGCGGCAGACAGCGCCGCGCCGTCGGTTACGTCCACGCTGAGGTATTCGGCGCGCCCGCCGGCCTCTTCTACAGCGCGCAAGGTATACTCGATTTCGCGTTTAGCCAGCACTGCGTTAATCTCGCGTTGCGCCTGCGCAGGCGCGAGGCGTTCGCCGCGACTTGTCGCCGCTGCGAACGCGCGTTGTTTGAGCATCGTCTCGTCCTCCACACCCGCGGCCCACGCCGGTTCCGGCCCCTCAATGGACGAACGCCCCAACAAAATATACGTCCCCCCATATCGCTCCGCCAGCCTGATGACGCACTGCGCCGTGATGCCTCTGCCGCCACCGCTGACGAGGGTGCAGGTATGCGGTAGACCGTAGACGGCAGACGGGGTTTCTCTTCCCCTGTCTACTGTATACTGTCTACCGTCTACTGCTTCAATCGTCACTCGTCCATGCGGGCCGTGGCCGACTTCAACGAGGCGGCGATTGGGATCGTTGAGTTCGGCGAGGATCGTTTGCGCGGTTTGCGCGGCGTCGAATTGTGGAGCGACATCCACGGTGCGGCAGAAGATGCCACGCCATTCCATGGCGCGCCACTCAAGGCTGAGGGTTTTGGTCAGTCCGGCGAATCCACCGGCAACGGCGTCGAAGTTTCCTGTCTCGTCCATGCCGAGTGCGCCGTCCATACGGGTGACGGTGATAAAACTCGCCCGTCTGTTGCGTGCGCTGGCGTGCAGGGAGCTTTGGAGATGCTTTGCAATCAGGAAGACGTGCTTGAGCCGTGCCTTTGTATCGGTAGAGAAAAATCCTGCATCACGCGCTCCATTGTCCCCATTGCTCGGGCCGATCTCCGACCGCGCCCGCCCTAACCCTGGCTCCACGTGGATGAATCCTGTTACTGACCCGACCGCCGCAAGTTGCGCTACCAAATGTGCCTCGGTAAGGTCTTCGAGAATGACCTCTTGCACACCTTCCGGCAACGGCGAGCGTTCCGGGATAATCGGCGAAGGGAAACGCAACAATGCCACGCGCATCCCGCGCGCGGTCAACGCTTGCGCCAGCGTGACTGCTGTCTTTTCGCCGTCATCGCTGACGATCCACACGCCGTCCGGTGACAGTGCGACATCCAGACTGTCGGGCGGCGGCAGCGGGCGCAGCCTGACCTCGAGACGTTGCAGTGTGGGCGGTGATGCGGGCGGTTCTACGAGCGCGGGGTTATGATCCCGCGCAGGCATTTGCATAACATTGGGCACATCAGGCGCTATGGCTTTTTTTTTTATTTGTATCCGTCTGCGCGTCCATATATTCAACAATTTGACCAAGGGTGCGGAGTTCGGCAAGGGCATCGGCGCTGAATTCGGGTAAATTAGGGTGCAGGTCTTGCAGCGTACCGAGGATTTCGACGCGCTTGATCGAGTCGATGCCCAGGTCGGCTTCCATATCCATCGTGAGGTCGAGCATCTCCACCGGATAGCCGGTCTTCTCGCTGACGACGTCTAGCAGGGAGCGGGTTAGTGTTTCTACTGGTAGACGGTAGACGGTAGACGGTAGACGGGTGGGGGGAGGGGGGGAAGACGCTTGTTCGCCGCCCTCGTTCTCCAACACTTGCTCCCCGCCCTCGTCCCCGGGGGCGGGGGATGCGGCGTGAGTCTGCGCGCCCATATACTCGACGATTTGACCAAGCGTGCGCAGTTCGGCGAGGGCGTCGGCGCTGAACTCGGGCAGGTCGGGGTGCAGGTCTTGCAGCGCACCGAGGATTTCGACGCGCTTGATCGAGTCAATGCCCAAGTCGGCTTCCATGTCCATCGTCAGGTCGAGCATTTCCGCCGGATAGCCGGTCTTCTCGCTGACGATGTCTAGCAGGGAGCGGGTCAGTTGTGGTAGACGGTAGTCGGTAGACGGTAGACGGGGTGAGGATTGCTCACCGCCCCCGTCCTCGGGGGCGGGTGATGCGGCACGAGCGGGCGGCGGCGCGGGCGCGGCAACGACTACGGGCAAGGGTGGTTTGGGCACGGGTGATGGGGCAGGTTGGGCGACTATTGCGGCAGTGGGTTGCGTCTGTGCATCAGGTGGGATTACGGGATGATGCCCATTACCGTTGCCGTTTCCATTTCCGACGTTTATGGCAAGCGCATTGTGTTGCGCCTGCAATAGCTCGACGGTCGCGCGGGTGTATTCTCCCTGCTGGCCCAAAAACTGCTTATGGACGTTCAGCGTGTCGGCCTGGATGTCGTGGAAGCGCGCGACGCTGCGGGCGAGGCTTTCCAACACCTGCGCCGCCGTCGTCGCTTGCTGTGGGCTGGCATTCCCCGCAGTGAAGATTTCGCCTTGCTGCTGCATTACTTGTGCGAAAATTTTCGCGTAGTCTGACTGGCAGACCAGGTAATGCTCGTGGGCGTGCAAAGTCAGTTGTTGGTTATCGAAGGCGCGCGCCAGGCTGCGCTCTACACTTTCCAGGACACGCCCGTAGTCCGGGACGGCGCCGACGCCGGATTGTGATCCGGCGGAAGCGGACTGTGGCGGAATGCTGGATTGTGATTCCGTGTGTATGGTGGGCATGGCAGCGCCAGGTTGTGCGGCGGGTGATGTGCGCCCATTTCCGTTCCCGTTCTTTTTCACGTGTCCACCGTCCTCAAGCGCCGTCTCGAACGCTTGCCGCGTCTTCTCACTTACGTAGTTATTCCCACTTAAACTTACTGTCAGTGTCATTTCTCACCGTCCTTCCGAATCATGAATCACGAATCATGAATTACGAATCGCTAACTCCCCGTTACCAGTTACCGATTACCTTTGCCCATACGGGTCAATATCTTGCAGTGGCAATCCCGCGACGCGCAGTTGCACGACGGCCTCGCGCAATTGGCGGTCGCTCGATTTCTGACGGCTGGAGTTGAGCGCCACGGCGATGTGCGCGTGGTCGCCCAGGATGTCGTCCACCAGGTTGGTCACCACCCGGCGCGGGCCGATCTCCACGAAGATGTCGCCGCCGGCGGCGTAGATGTTCTCGATTTGCGTTTTGAAGATAACCGGGTGCAGGATGTGCTGCGCCAACACCTGCTTGGCGACGTCTGCATCGACAGGATAGGGTCGTCCGGTGGTGTTGGAGTAGACGGGGACGCGCGCCGCGTGGAAATTCGCCGGCGCGACGGCGCGGGCGAACGGCTCCGAGGCGTAGCTGACGAGCGGCGTGTGAAAGGCCGCCGCCACGGGCAGCGCCGCGACGTTGTAGCTCTGCGCCTTCAAGCCTGTCTGTGCCTGGGCGATTGCTGCCGTCGGTCCGGCCAACACGACTTGCGTTGGCGCGTTGACATTGGCGATGACCACATCCGGGAAGTCTACGATAGCTTGTTCGATTTCGGCCAGTGGGGCCTGTACCGCCAACATCCCGCCTGTGTCAGTTCCGGCTTGCGTGGATAGCGTCATCGCTTTACCGCGCGCCTTGACCAGCGCCAGGAAGTCCGCGTCGTCGAGGACGCCGCCCGCCCACAACGCCGCGAGTTCGCCGAAGCTGTGCCCCGCCGTGAAATCGGGTTGGAAGCCCGCCTGGGCCAGAATTTGGTACAGCCCCGCGCTGAGTACGCCAATGGCGGCCTGGGCGTACTCGGTGCGGCGCAATGCATGCTCCTGGGCTTTTTGCCCCGCTTCGTCGAAGGCGGGAATGGGGAAGACCACCGCCGAGAGCGGTTCCAGCCCCTCGCGGATGAAGAGCGCGTCCATCGCGGCGTACATCTCGCGCAGCGGCGGGAAGTTCAGCGCAAGCTCCAATCCCATATTGACGTACTGTGATCCCTGGCCCGGAAACAGTGCCACGACGCGGCCTTCGCACGTTAGCCCTTCCGCCCGGTAGGAGATGCCCTTGGGATGTTCCCATGCTTCTGCATCGAGTCGTTTTTCCAACGTGGCGAGTGCGCTGTCGAGCATCTGCCGCGCCTCGTCGAGCGAATCCGCCGCAAAGCCAAATCGCGCCGCGCCGGGCGCTAGTGGATCTTTGCTCTGCGCGACGAGCTGCGCGTAGGCTTGCGCGCCGTCAGTGGAAGCGAGCGCCTGTTGTGTAGCCCGGCCCTCGCGCAACAACTGCTCCGGCGTGGCGGCGGAAAGGAGCACGGATTGCGTCACGCTATGGCGACGGTACGCCGCCGCGTGCTCGCGGGTGTATTCCTCGAGGACGATGTGGAAATTCGTCCCGCCGAAGCCGAAGGCGCTCACGCCCGCGCGCCGGGGTGGGGCGTCCGTCGCTCGAATCCAGGGTCGCGCCTCGGTGTTGACGTAGAAGGCTGTCTTCTCAATCTCCATTTGCGGATTGGGCCGCGTGACGTTGATCGTCGGCGGAAGAATTTTGTGGTGCAGCGCGAGCGCCGCTTTGATCAGCCCTGCCGCGCCCGCTGCCGCTTTCGTGTGGCCGATCTGTGACTTGATGCTGCCGAGTGCAATCGTCCGTGCAGACACGGGCGTCTGCTGAGGCTTACTGCCATTCTGGAAAACCTCGCGCAGCCCCGCAAATTCCGCCGGATCGCCGGCTGCCGTGCCGGTCCCATGCGCTTCAATCAGGCCAATCGTCATAGGCGCGAAGTCCGCGTCGGCATACGCGCGGCGCAGCGCTTGCGCCTGCCCGGCAGGGCGCGGCGCGTAAATGCTCTTGAATTTGCCGTCGCTCGATTCGCCGATGCCCTTGATGACGGCGTAAATCCGGTCGCCGTCGCGCTCGGCGTTGTCCAGCCGTTTGAGCAGCGCCATACCGATGCCCTCGCCGAGCATCATCCCGTCCGCGTCGATGTCGAAAGGACGGCTTGCGCCGCGTTTGGAAAGCGCTGGGGTCTTGCTGAAGCACATATACATAAACGGCGAATTGTCGGTATCCACGCCGCCGACGATCATCATATCGGCGCGGCGTTCGACCAGTTGCCCGGCAGCCATCGCCAGCGCGCTGAGGCTGCTGGCGCAGGCCGCGTCCACCACGCAGTTCGCGCCGCCCAGGTCGAAGCGGTTGGCGATGCGCCCGGCGATGACGTTGCCGAGCAGGCCGGGGAACGAGTCCTCTTTCCATTCCACGTAGGCCAGCTTCAGCTTTTCGACGACCATCTCCGTATCTTCGTCGGAGAGGCCGCTGCTCTTGAGCACCTTGCGCCACACGGGATATTGCAGGCGGCTGGTGAGCGGCGTGATGAGCTTCTGCCCCCCGGCCACGCCCAGGATGACGCCGACCTTGTCACGGTCGAACGCGCGGCCTGCGCCGTATCCAGCATCCTCCAACACATCCCGTGCGACGACCAGGGCGAGCAACTGCGACACGTCCGTCACTTCGAGGATGTTGGGCGGCAGGCCGAATTCCAGCGGGTTGAAGTCGATGTCGGGGATAAAGCCACCGCGCTTGCAATAGGTTTTGTCCGGCGCGGTTGGGTCGGGATCGTAGTAGTCGTCAATGGTCCAGCGCGTGGGCGGCACATCGGTGATGCTATCGATTTTGCGCATGACGTTGTCCCAAAACTCCGTCGCATTGTGCGCCCCCGCAAAAATCCCTGCGACCCCGATCACCGCGATAGGCGTCTCTGATAGTTTGGTCATAGTCCTTAGTCCTTAGTCGTCAGTCCAAAGTCGAAAGTTTAATGGTAACTATTCAGCTCGTCCAAACTGCGAACGTCACCCTGAGCGAAGTGAAACGTAGTCGAAGGGTCTCGGCGTTACAAAAGCAGAGATTCCTCACTTCGCTCCACTCGTTTCTCTCGTTTCTCTACGTTGGGAATGACGGGCGAATAGTTTATCCTATGCCGCAACGACGCCGATGCCGAGCGTGCCGGGTCCGCCGTGCGTGGCGAGAGCCATCCCCACTTCGACGATAGGGATCGATTCCACCGGGAAACCGGTCTGGGCAGCCAAGTCTGCGGCCAGTTCGCTGGCCTCGTCGAGACAGGCGACGTGAGCGATGGTCACTCTCTCGGCGGGGAAGTGTTTCAATGCCATTTCCAGCAGACGTTGTTTGGCAACCTGTCGCCCGCGTGGTTTTTCAAGGAGCGCCAGTTCGCCATCCTGCATACTGAGCAAGGGCCGGATCTTGAGCAGTCCGGCGAGGATGCCGCTCAATTTGCTCGCTCTGCCGCCCTTGACCAGGTATTGCACGGTATCCAACGTGATGTACAGGTGTTGTTGGTTGCGCTGCGCTTCGACGGCTTGTACGACTTCGGCAAGGCTCTGTCCGGCGCGGGCGGCGCGGGCGGCGGCCAGCACGAGATGTCCCTGTCCGACGGCCAATGTCGCCGAGTCTACCACGGCGACCTGGTCGGGTGAAAAATGTTGGCTGGCGATGTGGGCTGCGTTGTAGGTGGCGCTGAGTTTGCTGGTGACGGTGATGCAGATAACCTGATGTCCTGCATCGACCGCAGTGCGAAAGGCGCGCTCGAAATCGCCGGCGGAAGGGGCGGCGGATTTCGGCCAGACCGTCTGCGCTTTTTCCCAGAAGTCCGCCATCGACATCGTTTTGTCTTTGAACTGCTCATCCCCAAAGATGAAAATCAACGGGACGACGGTGATGTCGAACTCTTGTTCAACGCCTACGGGCAAATCACAACTGGTATCGGTCACAACTTTAACGCTCATCATTTCCTCCCCAATGGTCTTTTCGTTAATGGATGTATCACGCATTGATCTGTATCAACAAAGTGCCTTTTTCGACGGCAGCGCCGGCTGCGACATTGACGCGTTGGACGCGACCGGCGAAGGGCGCGCGAACTTGCATCTGCATCTTCATCGATTCGAGCACGACGAGTACCTGGTCTTGCGCGACCAGATGGCCTTCAGCGATCATCACCTGGATGACGACGCCCGGCATCGGTGCGATGAGGTCTCCGGCAGCGATAGCATCTCCACGACGGCGCGCCCGGCGATGCGCCAGGTTGGTCTGCCAACCTGCATCGACGCGGGCGATGACCCGCCGCCCCCCCACCAACACTTCGTAGACGCCGCGCTGCTGTGTGCTCAGGTAGAACTCAGTACTCTGATTCCCGCGTCGCAGCACGTGCAGCCCGTTACCGTTCAATGAGTCCAAATCGAACTGCACCGGCTCGCCGTTCAGCGTCAGATGCGCGCCGTTGATCTTGACCTGATACTCATGTTCGCCTATCGAAATGCAGTAGTTTGACACTGTGAACCTCCGGTTCGGTAGACGGTAGACAGTAGACGGTAGACGGGGTCTCTTCCCCTGTCTACTGTCTACCGTCTACTGTCTACTTACATCTGTTCCCGCCACGCGGCGATCTGCCAGGCGTTGCCGCCGGATGGCGCGGCTTGTTGCCGCTGTTGCTCGCGTTGCCGGTGCGCCAGGAGCGCGGTCGCCAGCGCGACGTCCCGTTCCAATGCGAAGTCGCCGTCTTTCTGCGGTTGCGGGCGGAAGGTTTCCAGGTACGTCGTGTTGAAATTCCCCGCGATGAAGGGCGGGCTATCCACCACGTCGAAGAGAAATTCCAGGTCGGTGGGGACGCCGCCGATCTGGAACTCGCGCAGCGCGCGACGCAGGCGTAGAATGGCAACGGCGCGGTTCTCACCCCAGGCGATGACCTTCGCCAGCATCGAATCGTAGTTCGTGGTGACGGCCATGCCCGGATAGAGCGCGCTATCCACGCGGATGCCCGGCCCGCCCGGCTCCTTGAGGTGCGTGATGACGCCGGTGGCCGGCATAAAGCCTTGCGCCGGGTCTTCGGCCAGCACCCGCGCCTCGATGGCTGCTCCGCGCCACTCGATGTATTCCTGCGCGTAGCGGAGCGGGCGTCCCGCCGCCAGCCGTAATTGCTCCTTGACCAAATCCAGCCCGGTGACCATTTCCGTGACCGGGTGCTCCACCTGGATGCGCGGATTGATCTCGATGAAGTGAAACTTCCCTTCGGCGTCGAGCAAGAACTCCACCGTGCCCAGGCTGCGATAGCCGAGCACACGCCCCAGCTTGCCCGCCGCCTCGAACAGGTAGGCGCGCTGCGCGTGCGTGAGGCCGTGGGCCGGCGCTTCTTCGATGAGCTTTTGCCGTCGCCGTTGAATGGAGCACTCACGCTCGCCCAGGCAGAGGATGTGACCCTGCCCGTCGCCCAAAATCTGCACTTCGATGTGCCGCGCCTGTTGGACGAGCGGCTCCAGGTAGACGCTGCCGTCGCCGAACGCGGCGTGAGCCTCTTTGCGCGCCGCTTCGATTTGCTGCGCCAGCTCTTCCGGTCGCCGGGCCAGGCGGATGCCGCGCCCGCCGCCGCCTGCAATCGCTTTGACCAGCACCGGATACTGCACCTGCGCTGCCAAATCCACGGGAACTTCGTGCGTTAATGGCGTATCCGGGCCGGGCAGCACGGGCAGTCCGGCGTCGCGCGCGGCGCGGCGGGCTGCCAGCTTGTCGCCGGTGAGCGCAATCGTCTCCGGGCGCGGGCCGATGAACGTCCTCCCGCCGTCTTCTACCGCACGTGCGAAGTCGGCGTTCTCTGAGAGGAACCCATAGCCGGGATGGACGGCGTCGGCCCCGGAACGGCGCGCCGCTTCGCATATCGCGGCGATGTCCAGGTAACTCGCCGCCGAACCGTGGCCCGGTGCGGCGATGAACAGCGCCTCGTCGGCGTAGCGCGTGTGCAGCGCGTCGCGGTCCGCCTCGGTATACACGGCGACGCTCTGGACGCCCAAATCCCGGCACGCCCGCAGGATGCGGATGGCGATTTCACCTCGGTTAGCAACTAATACTTTCAATGCCACATTCCTCGCAATTCCGAATCATGAATCATGATTCAAAGTGGGATATTTCCATGCTTTCGCTTCGGCGTCGCCTGGCGCTTATCGCGCAGTGTTTCCAGGGCGACGATCAGGCGCGCGCGCGTTTCGGCGGGCGTGATGATGTCGTCGAGGTAGCCCCGCGCGGCGGCGACGAAGGGCGTGGCGAGTTCCGCGCGGTAACGGCGGGTCAGTTTGGCGTGACAGGCGGCGGGATCGTCCGCTGCCGCCATTTCTTTGCGATAGACGACGTTGACGGCGCTTTCTGGCCCCATCACGGCGATTTCGGCGGTCGGCCACGCCAGGTTCACATCGCCGTTGAGGTGGCGCGAACTCATCACGATGTACGCGCCGCCATACGCCTTCCGCAGGATAAGCGCGATTTTGGGGACGGTGGCTTCGGCGTAGGCGTAGATCATCTTCGCCCCGTGGCGGATGATGCCGCCGTGTTCCTGGTCGACGCCGGGCAGGAAGCCGGGCGTGTCCACCAGCGTCGCCAGCGGGATGTGGAAGGCGTCGCAGAAGCGAATGAATCGCGCGCCTTTGTCGGCGGCGTTGATATCCAGTACACCGGCCAGCGTGAGGGGCTGGTTGGCGACGACGCCGACTGCGTGCCCATCCAGCCGGGCGAACCCAACGACGAGGTTTTGCGCGTACCCGGCTTGCACTTCGAGGAATTCGCCGTCGTCCACCAGCGTTTCGATCACGCTATGCATATCGTAGGGCTGCTGCGCGTCCGCCGGGACGAGGTCGGCCAGTTCCGGCGTCGGGCGCAGGCGGTCGTCGCCGGACGGGATGTAGGGTGCGGGCGTGAGGTTATTCGACGGCAGGTAGGAGAGCAGCCAGCGCACTTGCGCCAGTGCCGCTTCCTCGTCCGTCGCCACGAAGTGCGCGACCCCGCTGCGCGCCCCGTGGATGGCGCTGCCGCCAAGCGTGTCGAAGTCCACGTCCTCGCGGGTGACGGCGCGGATCACGTCCGGGCCGGTGATGAACATGTGCGCGATGTCTTCCACCATAAAAACGAAGTCCGTAATGGCGGGCGAGTAGACCGCGCCGCCCGCGCACGGCCCCAGGATTACGGATAGTTGCGGGATGACGCCGGAAGCGCGCGTGTTGCGGTAGAAGATGTCACCGTAGGCCGCGAGCGCGTCCACGCCTTCTTGGATGCGCGCCCCACCGGAGTCGTTGAGGCCGATGAGCGGCGCGCCGTGTTCGTAGGCCAGATCCAGCACGCGGGCGATTTTACGCCCGTGCGCCGCGCCAACGGAACCGCCGGCCACGGTGAAATCTTGTGCGAAGACGTAGACCGTCCGCCCATCAATCTTCCCGCTGCCGGTGACGACGCCGTCGCCAAGTGATTTGTCCGTTCCGGCAACGAAGGCGCCGATCTCGACGAACGAATCAGGGTCGAGCAGCATGGCGAGTCGTTCGCGGGCCGTCTGTTTCCCTTTGGCGTGCTGCTGCGCGATGCGTTCTGCGCCGCCGCCCAGTTGAGCGGTTTCGCGCATCGCGGTGAGTTTGGCTACTACGTCAATCATCGTCACTCCGGGTAACATTTGTCATTAATCCACAGTCTAATAACACTGTTTGGACGCGAAAGTTACGCGGTTTGGGGAAGAATCAGCGAATGGGCGAATGGTGAATGGGCGAGCCTGGCTTTGAGCATCTCATAACTCGCAACTCGCATCCAGTTTTGTGGTAGTATAGAGGTATGAGACTTGGCAGAACGATTGCACTGGCTTGGCGGAGCTTTTACCGCTGGGCGGCGAACCGGCTGTACAACGAGTTCGCCTGGGTCTACGATGCGGTAAGTTGGCTGGTGAGTTTGGGGCACTGGGCCGGCTGGCGGAAAGCGGCGCTGGCGCACGTGTGCGGAGAGCGTGTGCTGGAAGTGGGCTTTGGCACCGGAGACTTGCTGGTCGAAATGGCTGCGCGTGGTTGGGATGTGTGTGGTCTCGATCTGTCGCCCGCGATGCACCGGATTACGGCCCGCAAACTGCGCCGGCGCGGCCTGGATGCGCCGCGCGTGCGCGGGTATACCCAGGCGTTGCCCTTCCCCGACGGCAGCTTCGATACGCTCATTGCCACATTCCCCGCCGAATACATCGTCGCGCCGGAGACGCTGCGCGAGGCGGCGCGGGTGCTGGCTGTTGACGGTCGTTTTGTGATTGGCGGACTCACGGCGCAGGTGGAGCATCCGCTGTTGCGTTGGCTCGTCAGGCTGGTCTACGGGGACGTGCGGGACGGCGTGCTGGCGTATTTCGAGCGTGTGGTCGCGCCTGCCGGATTTCGGGTCAGCGTGGAGATCGAACCGGCGCAGTGGGTGCGTATGCCGGTGGTTATCTTGATGAAGGTGTGATACAATGAATTAAGGCAGTTCAGTGTAGGAGGTGTGTAATGCTTGCTGAATCGACGCTTAAAGATGCTGTGCTTCAGGCGCTTGATGACTTGCCGCAAGAGCGAATGGCTGAGGTGTTGGATTTCGCCTTGTTTCTCAAGACGCGCCAGAAAGATCGTTCGGTTGTGTCGCCCGTGCTTCGCCTGCCTTCGGTTCCCGCATCACAGTTAAAGCCTTTGATTGGCCTGGTGGCCTGGGGGGGGGATGCTGTGGAAGACTCGGAAAGGTTATATGAGTCATGAACAGGGTTGTGATCGATACGAACGTGTTGGTCGCTCTGGTCGACAGTCGTGATAAGTGGCATGTCCAAACACGAGCTATTCTGGATGCGTTGGAAGCCCATGATGCGCATGTGATGTACTTGGATTGTGTGTTGAATGAAACTATTAGCGTCCTGGCGCGACGATCAGAGGAACAAAAGCGTGTTGGAGAGTTCGCAGCATTGTTGCAAGCTGCTTTACGTCAAGCGCCGGAGACAAGCATCACTTGGGCGTCGCTCGAAACGTATCGTTTGTATAGCGAGATCGTAACATTGGTAGAGCAAACTCAAGGCGCACTCAATTTTCACGATGCATTGATTGCGCTACTTTGTCGAGAATGGGAAGTAACTTTGTTGCTCAGTTTCGATAAGGACTTTGACAGTATTGCGTGGTTGAAAAGGATTGAGATGGCGTCAGATGTCGCCGATGCTTTGATAGATGCATCAGAATGACCCTTCGTGGTACTCTTGATGATCCCCGGATTATTTCCTCGTAATACGTCTGGTTCAGAGGTTGTTTCGCCTACTCCTGGCGCGTGGCGGTTGCGTATCCCCGGTGGGCCGGGCGGTAGTTACCGGCTGGCGCAACTGGACGATTACGCTAGTTTGCCGCGCAGCCGGTTTCTCTGGCGGCCGCCAGTGCGCCTGGAAGTGCGCGCGCGGGTCTCGGAGGCCGACCTGCCGGGGACGTGGGGTTTCGGCTTGTGGAACGATCCGTTCACCGCGAGCCTGGGGTTGGCGGGGACGGCGCGCCGGTTGCCGGCGTTGCCGCAAGCTGCTTGGTTTTTCTACGCTTCGCCGCCGAATCACCTGGCGCTGCACGACACGCATCCGGCGCAAGGGTTGTTGGCGGCGACGTTTGCGTCTTGGCGTATCCCCGCGCTGGCGTTAGCCGCTGCTCTGCCTGTGTTGCCGTTGCTGGCTTGGCCATTGACCGCGCGTTGGCTGCGCCGGGCAATGCGGTGGTTCGTCTCGGAGGATGCAGCGCGATTGCACCTCGATCCCACGCAGTGGCACACCTATCGCCTGGAATGGGGTGCGGATGCGGTCAGTTTTTTCGTGGATGGCGAATCCGGCTTCACCACCAAAGTTGCACCGCAAGGCCCGTTGGGATTGGTTTTGTGGATCGACAACCAGTACGCTGCCTTTCCACCCGATGGACGGCTGCGTTTTGGGACGTTGGCGAATGAATCGGCGGAGCTGGAGTTAGCAGACCTGGTCGTATAAAAAGCCTTCCTGAAAACGCCTGGGCGCTTTCAGGGAGGCTTTGTTAACCTGATCGTGACTAACGGTTACGCAAGACGAGAGGTAGGTACACTTTGCGCTCTGGCGCAACACCGCTCCCTACGAGTGTGATGTCGGTATAGGTGTTGTTGGCGACGTTCGGCTCGGCGACTGGCTCGGATGTCGTGTAGCCGATCTCGACGGTGTTCGTGATCGCTGTGACATCTTCCGGCAGCTCTGCGTCTAGTTGTACGATGAACTGCGCTTCTCGCACCGCACCGGGTGTGAGCGGCCCGGGAATGACGCGGGTGTACCGCCCGCTGCCTAAATGCGTCCACTCGTCGGTGTTGAGCACGGTGAGGTAGTCGATGGGACTGATTGTTTCCGTCAGGATGACGGTTTGGAATGCCAACTGCGATGTCGCCGCGTTCGCGTAAGTGATCGTATAGGTCAAGGTTTCCCCGGCCTGCACCGACGTGCGCCCGTCGCTCTTGCTGACTTGCGCATCGACGACTTTGAGACCTGAAACGACGTCTACCGGCGCCAGTCCGGTTACTTTCGATTGCACGGTTGCGTTACGCTGTACCTGTACGGCATTGTAGTAACGGTTCGAGGGTGCATTTACTGCAATTTGCGCGCGGAAGATCAACGGCGTCGTTCCCGGAGGCAGTGATGTCTCCCACACGACCAACTGTTGTCCTCCATCCCACAACGTTGTGTAGCCTGTGGTTGGGTACACCGCCTGCGCGAAGGTGAAATATAGCGGCAGCGTGTCGGTGATGCGTGACGTGTAGACGGTGGTTGTATCATTGCGTAGATTGATGGTGTAGGTCACGAAGTCGCCGGGTCGCACCGGAGTACTGGATACGGCGACCGACTTAGAGGCAACCACATCGTTGGGATCGTGTTGTATCACAGTCACATCTGTTCCGATGTTGTCAAAAAGGTTGACTTCGACAGCCGGCTCCGCGGTTGTGTACCCAATCTCGACCTGGTTGTGTATTGCCGGTATCGTATCTGGGATAGGGGTGGCAAGGCGTATGGAGAAGATGATTTCCCCTGTCTGCCCAGGCGACAGGCTGGGGCGTGTAATACGATATTGCCCGTTCCCCAACTCCTCCCAGCCACTTAGCATAGCGCTCACAGCTTCCGGCGGTGATACGGTTTCGGTCAGTACAATCGTTTGTAGCGCTGCTTGTGACGTGGGCGCATTACCATATTGGATAGTGTAGTGTAATACTTCGTTTGGTTGCGCTGAGTCTTTGTCGTCGCTCTTGTTGATGTACGCGTCCACACGTTGTAATGGCTGGAACTCGACGCACGCCTGCGGTTCTGTTTCCGGCAAGACTTCACCGTCAGCCCTGCGCACCTGGATGACATTGCAGGCGGTTCCACCGGAGGCTTCCGGATTGATGCGCGCGCGGAACACAATGTAGGCGAAGCTTTGCGCCGGGATCGATACGCCATCCCACACGACTTGCTGTTGGCCGTCTACGATTTGCGTCATCTCGATGGGGGGAGAAACTGCGGCACTCAACGTAAACGATACCGGCAGCGTGTCGGTGATGCGCGCGCTTTCCGCCTGCGCGGTAGCGTTGAAGAGTGTGATGGTGTACGTCACTTCCTGGCCTGCCAGCAGAATTTCATCTGCGTATGACACTTCCTTGAGCGCCACGATGGGTTCGCCTCCGGTGATCAGGTTCCAATCCTCGGCGACGTTGTCTGCCGGCGTATCCTCGATGGTCGGCTCGTCGGTGGTATAACCGATTTCTACCCGGTTGTGCACCCACTGAAACTCTGACGGGATATCCTCTTCCAGCGCTATGGAGAACTGTATCGTTCCAGATGTGCCTGGGTTGAATGGGCCTGTGATTTCTCGGCGGAAACGTCCGTCGCCAAGATCCTCCCAACCTGAACTGACGACGGTCGCGTATGGCGGCGGTGGTGAGATCGTTTCTGTCAGGATGATCGTCTGGAAGGCTATGTCTGCCGAGGCGTTGCTGTAACCGATGGTGTAGTTGATGGTCGAACCTTTTGGGGCGACCAGACTGTTATCTGTCTTGGTTACCTTTGCATCCGTGCGCGGCAGATCTATGACCCACACGTTTGCCATTGGCAGTGAGGGTGGCATGGCAAAAGCGTCAATCTGGAGCTGGACGACATTGCCGTAGCGACCTGTTGGCGCATCATCGGCTACGTGCGCGCGGAAGGTGAGTGTTACCGACGATTGCCCGGCGATGGGGATGTCGTGCCAGATGATCTGTTGCTGGCTACCGAGGTAGGTGGTTGTGGCCTGCGTTGGATCGATCAACTCAACCAGAGTGAAGTGGGCCGGTAGCGTGTCGGTGACCTGTAGTGTCCGCGCTGTTTCTGCATCATTATGTAACACGATTTGATAGACAACGTCGTTCCCCAGGACGACAGTTTGGGGCGTGGCGATCTTATGGACATCGACGGTCGGGAGTCCATCGACGAAGACCGGCGCTGTTGGTCCGGTCGGCGGCACTTCGACGGGATCGCCGGTACTCCGTTGCGCCGAGGCAATGACGTCGTTGTAGTACTTGCCGGTGAACATACCCTCTGCCTCGGTAGCGGTGCGCGCACGGAAGACAAGCGTGGCGACGCCGCCGTTTTTCGCAATTGAAGGGATTGTCCATTGCAACTGCTGCCCGTTGACGGTCGGCTGCAAGGTGGGCGGCGAGACCATCTCTTCGAACGTGAATCCCAGGGGGAGTGTGTCGGTGACGATCACGTTTTGGATGTCATAGATCGCGCCATTGTAGACACGGATCGTATAGGTCGTTGCCTCGCCGGCCAGAATCGACGTTGGCTCAACTACTTTATAGAATCCGATGCCGGAGACTGCCATCACTTCCATATTCGTGGTGAAGTACCTGTTGTAACCAATGTTTATAGGCCCACTGCCCGTTAATTGGTTGATCGCCAAGCCCACCCACGACGATGATCTTGCTTTGATGACTACCTTCATCTCACTTAGCGCTTCGATGGTACCGATGTTCCAATAGAGCGGGTCTTCACCGTGAGGTTCGATCCCGTCAATGGTTTCGAGGTATACCCATGAGCTGGTCTGATAGGAAGGTAGAATGTCGGTGATGACGATGGATGAGACCGGCGCGCCGGTGAGGTTCTTAACGATGATCTCGTAATCCACTGCCCCATATGGCCCGATCTGTTTCGGATTGGCGATTTTATTCAATTCGATGCCTTGAACGACCTTTAGTGCGGCAAAACTCTGGTCACTAAATTCTGGTAACGGGCCGGGCAATCCGAGCGTGTGATCCGGGCCGACGACGTTCGAAGCTGATTTTATAAAGCTGGTGGCCCTGGGAATACAGATACTATTCATATCGTCCAGGGAATTGACTTGTGCTGTTGCGTTGTAACTGCGTTCCCAGCCATCTTGTTTGACATACGGCGCGAGTGCTCTGATCACGAAAACAAGCTCGCCGCCTGCCGGCAGGACAACATTGTTCCAGAAGGCGCTGCTTGCGTTGCTGCTGGTGGTCATCGGGTTGGTGTCCACAAATTTGAAGTCCGTGTTGGGTAAATTCCATTGCAGATTGATCCCGGTGACGGGGGTGATGGGATTGCTGCGATTGTCACGCAGCGTCAGCACGACCGTGATCATCTCACCGATAGCGACCGGGTTGGGATAGACCTGCTGGAACATCGAGACGTGCGGGACGACGTAGACCGGCGCCAAGGCTTTCGGGTTGCCGGCGATGCCACTCTCCATGATAAATTGCACGTAGTCAGGGGGTTGTTCGACTTTGGCGTTACTGATGCGCTCCTTATCATTACACCACGCCGCGCCGTCGCCGATGCCAAAGCCGCGCATTGTGGCCGTGAAAACGTGTTCCCAGGAACCTTCTGGGTATAGCGTGAAAGGTGTTGGCAGGTTATAGACATACTCCAGCCCGCCGTCGAACGGATTGACCAGGCCAGTTCGATCTCTATTCGTGACGGCTGCATTATCCAGGATGTCTTTGAACTGGGTTATGGTGTACGTCGTGCGCGGCGCGATATTGTAAATAGATGGAGTGTAGGTGACGGGATCCCCCTGCCGTATCAAGGGGTACGGTTGCCGGCTGACGATCACCGTCTCCCCGGTCCACGATTGTGCGAATTTGGCGATGTTGAATGGCGAGAGGATGGTGACGTCGGCCCCTTCTATCGCGCAGAGCGGCGTCTCCGGTGAGTCGGCCTCGACGGCATTTTTCACCTTCCCAGGAAGCCCGTCAACTTCCGCCACGAAGGAGAAGACGAAGTTGGCGCCTGGCGCAAGCGCCGGGATATTGTTCCACACCAGCACGTTACCATTCACCACCGGATCACCCGGCGGGGGTGCTTCGGCCATACGCACAAATACAAAGCTTTCTGGAAGCGTGTCTGTAATCACGATCGGCGCAGGAATGGGGGTATTACCCGCGTTCTGCACCGTGATCTTATAGGTCACTTCCTGTCCGGGGAGTTGCGACGTAGGAAGTACCGATTTAGAGACTTTCAATTGGGGTTCTACCTGCACTGCGGCAAGCTTGTTATTATTGTGACCGATGTAACTTCCCGTCGGAAATTGCGTCGATGTCGCTGAGACGGCATTGTAATAGGTGGCATATCTACAAGATGTGCCTCCGGCTGTCACTGCCGTCTCCGGCGTTACCGTGACCACGAACGTCGTGCTGATCACGCCGTAGCCGGGCACCTCCGCGTTTTCCCACGTCAAAACCGGGCCGTTGACCGACGGCGTCGGCAAGTCTCCGCTGGCGGTATGCGAGAAGACAAAAGTATCGTGTAATGTGTCTTGTAATGTCATCAATACCGTCGTGCTGATGGGGTTATAAAAGGTCAGCGTATACGTAATCGGACGGTTGGCATAAGTCGAAATGGCCGAAATTGGTGGGGTTTGAGTAGCTACGGTTTTGTCGAAGGGGCTGATCAGCGTGACGCGATGCGCCGTTCTGAGTGAAGCGACGCGGAAAGGCATATATGCGGCCCGTGCACGCAGGTCTCCTGTCGGTACGCCGAGCGTTGTCAGGTATTTGGTGGGCGGATTGTACGCCAGATCGGCCGGGACGCGCACGGTGTAGGTTACGAATGTCTTTTCGCCACGTGTCAGGACATACGTTGGCTCGAACGTCCAGACTAAGGTGCCGGTCGCTTCCGAATACGTCATTGTCGCATTTGGATCGCTTGCCACTGCGGAGAGTAACCCCGATCGTACCTCTACCGGCAGCACCTCTGTGATCACCAGGTTGGTGGCCGGCCATCCATCAGGCCGTTGCAGTGTACCTTCCTTGAGTACGTTTTCGATCTGGACTGTGTACGTCAGCAGCCGACCTACGCGCGCCTGATTGAGTGGCGCGTACTCTCCCTGGGCCGATTGCGTGAGCAGCAACAAGGGCGCGACTACTTGCGCGGTAGCAATGTTAGCCGGGAAATTTTCTGACCCCACGCTGGCGAAAACGGAGTTCTCGACTGTCGAAGGGCCGAGTCGCCGGAGGGTGGAGGGTAGCGGCGCGGCAATGTAATTGTCCAGTGTCGGTTGGAGGGTGATGGGTACGGTCACAGTGAAGACGATTTCTACACTACCGCCGGCAACGATAGGACTCAACTGCCAGGTTGCCTCGCCGCGCCGGTAAACATCGTTCACCTGATGCGTAAAAGAGACCACTGCACCCGGCGGGTTGACTTGATAATCCTCGAACATCGCCAGTACGCCGTAGGGCCAAAAGGTGCTAAGGGTTTGATACATTTTCGTGGTCCAGGTGTCGAAGAGCGTCACCTCACTTACCGTACTGCCGCCCTTGTTCACGATGACGATGGTGTATGTCAGCTTATCCCCTGCGAACACCGTCTGCTGGCCGGTCTGGCTGACCTCGAGGTCAGCCAAAGTTGACACCGGCGCGGCCGCAACCGGCGCCGGATGCGTCTCGGCGCGTCCGGGATACGCCAGGGGTAATAAGAAACCGCACATCGCCACGAACGCGATCAACAGTGGAATCCACAAACGTCGCCGGTGTGTACCGCAGGTTGTAGAATTCGAATCTCGAAGCATCATTGTACATATCCTCCTGATGAACAGCTTAACGCAATTATTGGGAATTATCTCTATTTGGTTTACATATTCAACACGATATGCAGTTGGCCGATGTGGGATGATGCGCTACAATAGCGATGCGCTATAATGACACCGCATACAATGCCAGTGTAGCACAAAACTCGAACTTTGGAAAGTTCGTATCTGGATTTTAACTTAAGTGTTGAGAAATGTCAAAAGGATGTTAGAAACGTGCTGGAATATGAGGTACGCAGCCCGGAAACGACCACCCAAACTACCGTCGTACCATTAGGAACCGATGTCCTCGTAGCCCTGTTGTGCCTCTCCACCGCCACCCTGATGTTCGAAATCAACCTCACACGCCTCTACTCCGTTGCCCAATTCTACCACTTCGCCTTCATGATCATCAGCCTGGCGATGCTCGGCTTTGGGGCCAGCGGCGCGTGGCTGGCGCTCTTCCCGCGCCTGGGACGCCGCCACCCGCGCCGCGCGTTGGCGTGGTTGGCGTGCGGGTATGCCGTCACGAGCCTCGGCGCTTATCTGGCGTTGAACTGGCTGCCCTTCGATTCGTTCAGCATCGCCTGGGATCGCCGTCAGGCCGTGATTCTGGTGGCGCAGTACATTGTGCTGTCATTGCCGTTTCTGTGCAGCGGTGCGGCGCTGGGATTGCTCTTCAGCGTTGACCCGCAGAGGGTGGGGCGGCTCTACGCGGTCAACCTGGCGGGATCGGCGCTGGGATGCGTGCTGGCCCTGCTCGCGCCCGCGTGGGTGGGGAGCGTGGGCATTGTCTGGCTCAGCATGGCGATGGGTGGTGTTGCGGCACTGGGTTTTGTCTGGCCCGGACGGCGCGCAGCGATACCGTTTGTTATGCCCGAGCGTATCATCAGCGGCGTTGCCGGTGTCCTGGTGGCAGGCGGCATCGCGCTTCTACTTGCAAGACCGGCTGCGTTGGACGTGCGCCTCTCACCGTACAAGAGCCTCAGCTACGCCCTGCAGTTTCCGGGCGCACAGGTGGTCTCACAGCAGTGGAACGGCTTCTCGCGCGTGGATGTCGTCGAAAGCGCGGGTATTCGCTCATTGCCGGGTTTGAGCTACCGCTACATGGCCGCTCCACCGCCCCAGCGCGGCCTGCTCGTGGACGGCGACGACCTGAACCCCATCCTGGCGCTTTCTCCTGATACGGCGTCGCCGAACGATCTGGCGTTCACCGGTTATCTGCCCACCGCCATTGCTTACCAATTGCGACCGGAAGCGCACGTGCTGGTGTTGGAACCGCGCGGTGGGCTGGAAACGTGGGTGGCGCTGGCTCAAGGCGCAGCCCACGTCACTGCCGTGGAAGCCAACCCGCTCATCGTTGCTGCTGCCGGGGAGATCTACCTCGACCCGCGTGTGACGACAGCGCTCGAAGACCCGCGCAGCTTTGTCCGCCGCACGCCATCGCGCTACAACGTCGTCACGCTGCCGTTGACGGCGCCCTACCGCCCCATCCGCTCCGGCGCGTACAGCCTCTCCGAAGATTACCGCTACACCGTCGAGGCTTTCCGCGATTATCTACACGCGCTCGCGCCCGGCGGCTTGCTCGTCATCACCCGCTGGCTGCAAATCCCACCGAGCGAATCATTGCGCGCCTTTGCCCTCGCCGTCACCGCCGTAGAACAGACCGGCGGCGATCCGGCGCAACAAATCGTCGCCTTCCGGGGGTACGCCACATTGACGTTGCTTGTCAAAACAGCGCCGTTTGCCCTCGCCGAACTGGACGCCATCCGCACTTTTGCCGCCGGGCGTGCCTTCGACATGGTCTACGCGCCCGACATTCGCCGTAACGAGGTCAACCGCTTCAATGTTCTGGCGGAACCGGCGTATTACCAGACCTTCACCGGCCTGTTGGCGGCGGAGGATCGGGAGGCGTGGTACGCCGCCTACCCGTTCGACGTGACGCCGCCCACCGACGCCCACCCGTTTTTCGGCCATTTCTTCAAATGGTCGCAGGCGCGACAGGTGTGGGCGGAGTTGGGTAAGACCTGGCAGCCGTTTGGCGGCGCGGGATACTTCGTGCTGGCGGCGCTGCTGCTCCTGGCGATTGGCGCGGCGACGGTGGTGATCCTGCTGCCGGTAGCGGCGTTGCGGCGGGGTAGAGGCGTGGACAATCGCGCCGGATTGATCTACTTCGGCTTGTTGGGCCTCGGATTTATGCTCGTGGAGATCCCCCTGCTACAGCGCTTCATCCTCTTTCTCGGTCATCCCGCCTATGCGTTGACGACCGTGCTGTTCGCCATCCTCCTTTTCTCCGGGATTGGGAGCGCGCTATCGCACCGCCTCTCGACGCGCCTGGCGCTGGCGCTTCTCGTGGGGCTGACCGGCGTGTACGCGGTGGGCTTGCCGTGGCTTTTCGCGCGGACACTCGCGTTGCCGTTGATCGCGCGGATGCTCGCCGCGGCGCTGGTACTTGCGCCGGCCGGCCTGTTGATGGGGATGCCGTTCCCGCAGGGATTGCGGCGGCTGGACGCGTTATCGACCCGCCCCGAAATGCTGCTGCCGTGGGCGTGGGGGATCAACGGCGCGCTGTCGGTCGTTGCGTCGGTGTTGGCGGCGCTATTGGCGCTCTCGTTCGGCTTCGACGTGGTGCTGCTTTGCGGCGCGGTGTGCTACGGTGGTGCGTGGCTGGCGGCAGGTCAGGGGATGACCGGGGTGCTTTGACCACCTGTCCCTGCACCGGTAAAGGGCACGAAGATGACGCCGCCCATATTGTAAGCGCGCAGTTCCTCTCCATCTTTCACGAATTGCCAGAGGCTCTGGTAGCCGCCCGGCGGCCCGATGGGGATCACCAGCCGCCCGCCATCTTTGAGCTGTTGCGCCAACGGCGCGGGCAGGTGATCCGGCGCAGCAGTGACGATGATCGCGTCGAAGGGCGCGTACTCCTCCCATCCGTAGTAGCCATCCCCTTGTTTGACCTGGACGTCGGTATAACCCAGATCGCGCAGCCGGTTCGCGGCCTGCTCGGCCAGTTCCGGCACAATCTCGAGGCTGTACACGTCGATGTCGCCCAGTTGGGCCAGCACCGCCGCCTGGTAGCCGGACCCCGTGCCGATTTCCAGTACCTTCTCCCCCGGTTGCAAGGCCAGCAACTCCGTCATCCAGGCGACGATGTAGGGTTGTGAAATGGTCTGCCCGTAACCGATGGGCAGCGGATGATCGGCATACGCCTGATCCACGTAGTCCTTTAGAACGAATCTGTGCCGCGCCACCGTGCGCATAGCGCGCAGCACGTCCGGATCGGTCACACCGCGATCTTCGATGGTCTGCTCGACCATCGACAATCGCTTTTCCGCGAGCGCGTCTTCGTCGAACGCAGGCGTGGCTGTTGCAGATGCCGTCGTCGCCTGAGACGGTGGTAAAGCCAATGGTTCGGGGGGAGGCGTAGGAGATGCGGCTGTACACGCTGCAAGGCCAACGACGACGCCCACAACGAACTGCAGCCAAGATTGCCGTATGTATATGCGTTTCATAGCGGGCCTCCCTGGTAAAATATACCAAAGATTTGACTTTTTGGCGAACAAAAATACTATTGGAACCGAAAGTCAATGAAGATATTGAGCAAGATTCAGAATAAGTGAGAGGGGAGCAATGGAAATGTCATCTGCCGCAGTTAGGACACTGGTAAAAATGATAGAGTCCCTGCCTGATTCTGCACAAGAGCAGATCGTTGAACATCTGCGGGAATACATCACCGCTTTGCAAGCTGAAGTTAACGTGATGGAAGCTGTCCCGTTCTTCGCCGTGTCGAATATGGAGGAATCGCTCCGTTTTTACGTGGACGGTCTTGGTTTCGAGATGACGCACCATTGGATAGAAGAAGGCATGGTGCGCTGGTGCTGGCTTCGACGCGACGGCGCTTCGCTGATGCTGCAGAACTTCCGGCAGGAGAACGGCGAATCTTGGACGCCTGAAGGTCAAGTGGGATTGGGCGTTTCCATCATGTTTATCTGCCGCGACGCCCTGGCAATTTACCATGAAGCCGCGGCGCGCGGGCTGCGCCCGTCGCGGCCTTTCGTCGGCAACGGCATGTGGGTGACATCGCTGCGCGACCCGGACGGGTACAGCGTCGAGTTTGAGAGCTACACCGATGTACCGGAGGAGACGTTGTACGCCGAAGATGCAGATAGGGCGTCAAACTGAGACGTCTCACGCCTCACGCACATGCATCTCCCCGTACACCACCCACTTGTACGTCGTCAGCGCCTCCAGCCCCATCGGGCCGCGCGCGTGGAGCTTCTGCGTGCTGACGGCGACCTCCGCGCCCAGGCCGAACTGCCCGCCATCGTTGAAGCGCGTGCTGGCATTGACGAAAACCGCCGCCGAGTTGACCGCGTTGACGAAGCGCGTGGCGTTGCCCCAATCGTTGGTGAGGATGCCGTCGGAGTGCTCGGTGCTGTGGGTGTGGATGTGGGCGATGGCCTCATCGAGCGTATCCACGATCTTGATACCGAGGATGAGCGCCAGCCATTCCTGATCGAAATCCTCCGGCCCGGCGGCGATCACCTGCGCGCTACTTCTATTATCCTCTAAAATTGCCATCGCGTCCAGCGTTACCCGCAGTTCGACATGGCTGCGCGCCAATCGCTCCGCGAGCGTTGGCAAGAACGCCTCCGCCACTGCGCGATGCACCAGCACCGTATCCAGCGCATTGCAGACACTCGGACGTTGGATCTTTGCATTCTCGATCACGTCCAGTGCGCGCACCAAATCGGCGCTGGCATCGACGAACAAGTGGCAGATACCGATGCCTCCGGTAATCACGGGGATTGTGCTCTGCTCGCGGCACAGGCGGTGCAGCCCCGCCCCGCCGCGTGGGATGATCATATCCACGTATTGGTCCAGGCGTAGCAATTGACTCACCAGTGCGCGGTCGGGGTTGGCGATGATTTGCACGGCTTCCAGGGGTAGGCCCACTTTACCGAGCGCGGTCTGGATCACGGCGACGAGCGCCAGATTGCTGCGCAACGTCTCGCTGCCGCCGCGCAGGATGACGGCGTTGCCGGTCTTGAGCGAGAGTGTGGCGATGTCTATGGTGACGTTGGGCCGCGCCTCGTAGATGACGCCAAGCACGCCGACCGGGATGCGGCGGCGGCTCAGGCGGATGCCGTTGGGCAGCAGCCGGCCTTCGATTTCCGCGCCGACGGGATCAGGCAGCGCCACGACCTTGCGCGTATCCGCCGCCAATCCGGCGACGCGCGCCTCCGTCAACAGCAGCCGATCCAGCAGCGCGTCACTCACGCCCTTTGCCCGCGCGTCCGCGATGTCGAGCGCGTTCTGCGCCAGCACCGTCGCCGCATGCGCTTCCAATTCGCCGGCAATCGCCAGCAGCGCCGCGTTCTTCTGCGCCGTCGTCAACAGCGCCAACTCCCGGCTCGCCGCCTTCGCCGCGCGGCCCATCGCGTTCAAGTCTACGTGTGTATCTGCTTCGCTCATCGTTCCTCCGTTTTAGCTGTCAGCTATCAGCTTTCAGCTATCAGCCAGAAGCTGATGGCTGATAGCTGACTGCTGATAGCTACAACACAATCATATCATTCCGGTGCACCGCCACCGCGCCATACGTGTAGCCCAGCCGCTCGGCGATGTTGTCGGAGTGACAGCCCTTGATCTGCCGCAGGTCCTCGCTGGTGTAGCGGATGATGCCGCGCGCGATTTCGCCGTTGTTCTCGCTGAGGATGGAGACGGTGTCGCCCCGGTCGAAGCTGCCGTGGACGGCGAGGATGCCCGCGGGCAGCAGGCTGCTCCCACGCCGGCTCAACGCATACGCCGCGCCCTTGTCCACGACGAGGTGCCCGGTGTGCGTGACGCCCGCCAGAATCCACCGCTTGCGGTTTTCCGGCGGCGTCTCCAGCGCTGCAAAGTGTGTGCCCAACGTCTCCCCGCCGACGATGCGTGTGAGCACGTCCGGCTCCGTCCCCGCCGCGATCATCGCATCCACGCCGGCCCGCCGGGCGACGGCGGCGGCCTGCAACTTCGTCGTCATCCCGCCCACACCCAATCCGCTGCGGCTGCCGCCCGCCAGCGCGAGCAGGCTTTCGTCGATCACATCGACTTCGTGGATAAGCTGCGCATCCGGGTGTTCGCGCGGGTCGGCGGTGAACAGCCCCGGCTGGTCCGTGAGCATGATGAGCAGGTCGGCGTTCGCCAGCACCGCCACGAGCGCCGAGAGGTTGTCGTTGTCGCCGATCTTGATCTCGTCGGTGGCGACGGCGTCGTTTTCGTTGATGACGGGGATGATGCGGTGTTCGAGAAGCGTGTTCAGCGAGTCTTGTGCGTTGAGAAACCGGTGGCGGCTTTCCACATCGCCATACGTCAGCAGAATTTGCCCGATGTGAATGCTGTAGATTTCGAAGAAGCGCTCCCACGTGAGCATCAGGCGGCTCTGCCCCACGGCGGCGAGCATTTGTTTGTTGGCGACCGTGGCGGGCAGGTCGGGAAAGCCGAGGCGCGCCCGCCCCACGGCCATCGCCCCAGACGTGCAGATGATCATCTCGTGGCCTTGATGGTGCAACTCGGCGCACTGTCGCACCAGTTCGACCATGTGCGGCAGGCTCAGGTTGCGGGTCCCGCCGGTTAAAACACTCGTGCCAACTTTGACGACAATACGCTTGTAGGTGTGGTTGTTGGGTTTCATGGATGAAAGTATAACATCGTCGTCATCATTTAAAAGTCGGGGACCATAGCTCCTTCGCGTTCTTCGAGCGGGATATAAGGTCGTCCTACGTGGCCGACGTACAAGGAATCGGGCCGGATCAGGCGGTTGTTGGCGTATTGCTCCATCACGTGCGCCGTCCACCCGGCGATACGGCACATCGCAAAGAACGGCGTGAGCAGATCCACCGGGATACCGAGCATGTGCAACATCGGCGCCAGATAGAAGTCCACATTGGCGAACAGCCGCTTTTTCTCCCAGACCGTTCGGGCCACCGCATCGGCCAACTCGTACAGGTGGAAATTGCCCGATTGCGCGCACAGTTGGTAGAGCATATCCTTGATGAACGGCACGCGCGAGTCACCCGCCTTGCGATAGATGCGATGCCCGAAGCCCAGAATGCGTTTCTTGGCTGCCAGCGCCGCATCGATGTACGGCTCGACATTGTCCAGCGTCCCGATCTCGAAAAGCATTTCCAGCGCACCTTGGTTCGCGCCGCCATGCAGCGGCCCTTTGAGCGTCCCCATCGCCGACGTGATCGCCGCGCCCATATCCGATAGCGTCGAAGCCGTCACCCGTGCGGCAAACGTGGAGGCGTTGAAGCCGTGTTCCACCATCACCAGCATCGTCAAATCCATCGCCCGCGCTTCGGTCGGGGTGGGGCGTTTGCCGTGCATCATGTAGAGGAAGTTGGCGGCGTGGTCGAGTTTGGGATCGGGATGCACCCACATCTTGCCCTGGGACTCGCGGCAGTAGTAGGCGACGAGTGTGGGGAATTTGGCCGTCAGATAGATCGCCTTGGCCAGGCGCGACTCGGGGCTGGTGTTGTCTTCGCCGGGATTGTCGGAGGCCAGTGCCGAGACGGCGGTGCGCAGCGCATCCATCGGCTTCATATAGTGAGAGAGGAACCGCAGGATTTCGTAGATGCCGGCATCCACCTCACGCTCGGCGGCCAGCGCCGCCTTGAACGCCCACAATTGGTTGCGCGTTGGCAGTTCATTCGTCCATAGCAAATAGACGACCTCTTCGTAATTCGAATGTCTTGCCAGATCACGAATGTCGATGCCGCGGAATTGCAACGCGCCGATGTCACCGTCGATATCGCAGATCGCAGTGCGCCCCGCCAGGACCCCCTCAAGCCCTTCGTAGACGCGCTGTTCTGCCGGATAATCGCCCAACAGCGTTGGCAGCCGGTTATCCGAGACCAGCATACTTTCCAACCTAAACCCCGTTTTCATCTCCATCGCGCTCCTCCTTGTTGAACTGAACTATGGCTGGTGCTTATCGCATAGATAAAAAAATCAGCCTACCGAGAACCGGTAGGCTGACTTCTTCTTTGGCTAAATCCCAGGTAGCCCTAACCGGCCCTCCACAAGGTAGAAGGCTTAGGCTGCTGAGCCGGGATTAGGATGATGCTATGCGTTTTCATACCGTCACTTCTTTTCGTCAGACATCGTGAAAAACTGTTTCTATATTAGCCGAAATGCGCTACTTGTCAAATTGCGGCCCGTAATGCCGCTGTGAACGCCCGCGCGGCCTCCACCGGACGCTCTGCCGCGCCAATCGCCTTGACGAGCGCGCTACCGACAATAACGCCATCCGCCACCTCCGCCACCTGCGCAGCCTGCTCCGGCGTGGCGATGCCAAACCCCACGGCGAGCGGCTTGTTCGTGACCGCGCGCACGCGGGCGACAAACTCCGCCAGATCGGGCGGCAGGCTCTCCCGCGCCCCTGTCACGCCGACGAGCGACACGAGGTAGACGAAGCCGCCGGATTGCGCCGTCACCGTTTGCACGCGCGCTGCATCGGATGTGGGCGCCAGCAGGAAGATGACGTCCAGCCCGCGCGCCGTTGCTGCTGCGTAAAGCGCCCCGGCCTCTTCCGGCGGCAGGTCGGGCACGATGAGGCCGTCGATGCCGGAGGCCACAGCCTGTTCCGCGAAGCGCTCGAAACCGAACTGCATTATGGGATTGTAGTAGCCCATCAGCACGAACGGCACGGTCACGCCACGCGCGCGGAGCGTCGCCGCCTGCTCCAGGCACAGCGCCAGCGACATGCCGTTCGCCAGCGCCCGCTGCCCTGCCGCCTGAATCGTCGCCCCGTCCGCCAGTGGATCGCTGAACGGGACGCCCAGCTCCACCAAATCCGCCCCCGCCTCCGCAATCGCCGGGACGATCTCCAACGCGCTCTCCAACGCCGGATAGCCCATCGTCACATAGGGCATTAGCGCCTTGCGGCCATTTTGTTTGAGAAGTTGAAAGGTTTTTGCTATTCTGCTCATCTTTGATCATCCGTTTGAATGATACGTGATGCGTGATACGTGAAAGGCCAATCACGCATCACGTGTCACGTTATACTTCCACACCCAATACCTGCGCCACCGTGTGCATGTCCTTGTCCCCGCGCCCGCTGACGTTGACGATCATCAGGGCATCCGGCGACAGCGTGGGCGCGCGTTTGATGGCTTCGGCGACGGCGTGCGCGCTTTCCAACGCGGGGATGATGCCCTCCAGACGGCTCAGCGTTTGCAGGGCGTCCAGCGCCTCGGCATCGGTGGCGTAGACGTACTCCGCGCGGCCCAGGTCGCGCATCCAGGCGTGTTCCGGCCCGACGGCGGCGTAGTCCAGCCCCGCCGAGACGCTGTGCGTGAGCGCGATCTGCCCGTCGGCGTCTTGCAGTACGTAGGTCTGCGCGCCGTGGAGCACGCCGAGCCGCCCCAGCGCGGGATCGGCGAACCGCGCCGCGTGCCGCCCGCTTCTAATCCCCTCGCCGCCGGCCTCCACGCCGATGAGCGCGACGTCTTCATCCTGCAAGAACGGGTGGAACAGCCCAATAGCGTTGGAGCCGCCGCCAACACAAGCTACGAGCGTGTCGGGCAGGCGGCCTGCGGCGGCGAGGATCTGCGCGCGCGCCTCCGTCCCGATGACGGATTGGAAGTCGCGCACGATGCGGGGGTAGGGGTGCGGCCCCAGCGCCGAGCCGAGCAGGTAGTGCGTGTCGCGCACGTTCGTCACCCAGTCGCGGATGGCCTCGTTGATGGCGTCCTTGAGCGTGCAACTGCCCGCGTCCACACCGCGCACCTCCGCACCGAGCAGGTTCATCCGCAGGACGTTGAGCTTTTGCCGTTCGATGTCCACCGTCCCCATATAGACGATGCACTCCAGTCCCAGGAGCGCGCAGACGGTCGCCGTGGCGACGCCGTGCTGTCCGGCCCCGGTCTCCGCGACGATGCGGCGTTTGCCCATCCGTTTGGCGAGCAGCGCTTGTCCGAGCGCGTTGTTGATCTTGTGCGCGCCGGTGTGCGCCAAACCCTCACGCTTGAGGTAGATGCGCGCCCCGCCGAGCGCCTCCGTCAGCCGCCCGGCGAACGTGAGCGGGGTGGGTCGTCCGGCGTACTCGCGCAGCAAGTGATCGAACTCACGGGTGAAGGCCTCGTCGGCGATGGCGGCTTCGTAGGCCGCTTCCAGTTCGCGCACGGCTGGCACGAGGATTTCGGGGATGAACGCGCCGCCGTAAGGGCCATAGTAGGGGCCGTTGGAAATAACAAGATTTGATTCTGTTTTATTCATTGTTTACCTGTTCGATTCTATGCTATAATGTGGTTGAGCATCTGTAGGCGATGCAAAACCAAAGACAGGAGTCTGATAATGCAAGTTTACGATTTCAAAGTCTTGCTTGAGCCAGATGAAACGGGTGGCTATATCGTTTCCTGTCCGTCTTTGCCCGGCTGTTATACACAAGGAGATACGGTCGCCGAAGCCCTGGATAACATCAAAGAAGCCATTCTTTTGTGTCTTGAGGACTTGCAAGCCCAAGACTTGGCTATTCCTGATATGTCACAAACTCTGATCAGCAGTGTAGCCGTGGCAGTATGAACCCAAAGTTACCCGTTGTCTCAGCTCGTGAAGTGATAAGAGTTCTACAGCACGTCGGCTATGAAATTGTTCGCCAACGTGGTAGTCATGTGCGCTTGCGGGACGAGACTGATCCGAATCATTTGCCAATCACTGTGCCCAATCACAAGACCATTAAGCCGGGCTTGTTGCAGCAGATCTTACGCGACGCCAATTTGACGGTAGATCAATTCCTCTCGCTCCTGAAGTAAGTATGCTGCTTTATTATGCTCATGAATCTTCTGACCTTCGTGTGATCCTTCTTTCCCTTCGTCGATTCCACCCCGCTCGATACATCCACGCCCCACGGGCGCACTTGCGCGATAGCGTCCGCCACGTTCTCCGGCGTGAGGCCGCCCGCCAGCAGTAAACGGCATCGCTCCGCCAGCCAGCGCGCAATCTCCACGTCCGCAACCAGTCCTGTACCACCCATTTGTCGCGGATGGTAAGCATCCACAAGTAATTCGGGTGTACTTTCTACGGGTTGGACGAAAGACATATCCGTTGAAATCCGTTCAATCCGTTGAGGGAGATACTGCCGTAAAGCTGCTTGCGCCTCCGTGAGTGTTTGGGGACGCAGGGCTTTGAATGCGTACGGGGCCAGCGCGGCGACGTCGGCGGGCGTTTCCGCGCCATGCAGTTGTGCGAGGTCCAATCCGGCGGTTTCGATGACAGCGCGCACGGCTTCTACCGGTTCGTCGACGAACACGCCCACACAACGCGGAGCCGTTTGCCCGAATTCCGTGCGGATTGCTCGCACAATTCTCTCCGCCTGCTCCGGCGCGATGTAGCGCGGACTCGGTGGATAAAAGATGAAGCCCAGGAAATCCGCCCCGGCCTCTGCCGCGCAGCGCGCGTCCTCAAGATTCGTAATTCCGCAAATTTTGACGCAGACCAACGTTCTCCTCTATTCGCGAAGATTCGCGTGATTCGCGGTTAGCTCTGTAAGTTGGCGCACTTTCTCTCCCACATCGCGCGCCGTCACGAGCGCCTCACCCACCAGCATTGCATTCACGCCGATAGCTCTCAGGCGCGCGACATCTTCCGGTGTATGGATTCCGCTTTCAGCGACGAGGACGACGTCGGCGGGGATACGCGGGCGCAGCGCAGCGGTCGTGTCAAGTGTGACGTGGAACGTGCGTAAGTCGCGGTTGTTCACGCCGATGAGACGTGGGTGCAGCGACAGCGCGCGCTCCAATTCCGCCGCGTTATGAACTTCGATCAGCGCTGCCATATCCAGGTGGCGGATCAGCGCGAAGAGATCGCGCAGCGTGGCGTCGTCCAGCGCGGCGACGATGAGCAGCACGGCATCGGCCCCAACGGTGCGGGCCTCGTAGACCTGGTACGGGTCCACAACGAAGTCTTTGCGCAACACGGGGACGTCCACTGCTTGCCGCACGGCGCGCAGATCGTCCAGGCTGCCCTGGAAGAAGCGCGCGTCGGTGAGCACGCTGATCGCTGCTGCGCCGTTGGCGGCGTAGGCGCGCGCCAGTTTCACCGGGTCGAAGTCCGGACAGAGCAGGCCCTTGCTCGGCGACGCCTTCTTCACTTCCGCGATCAGGCTCACGCCCGGCGCGCGCAAGGCTGCCAGAAAGTCGTGCGGGCGTGGGGCGGACCCGGCTTTGGCCTTCCATGCATCCAGCGATTTGGCCTGCTTCTGCAGGGCGACTTCTTCGCGTTTGTGCGCGATAATCTCGTCCAAAATCATGCCGTGGTGCATATCCGTCACTCCGCGACGATAAAGCCGACTTTCCGCTTGATCTCGCGGAGTTTCGGATCGGCGACAGCTCGTGCGCGTTCTGCGCCTATTGCCAGCAACCGGCCCAATTCGGCCGGATCGGCGATGAAGGTGAGGTATCGCTCACGGATAGGGCGCAACGCCTCAATCACCACCTCGGCGACTTCTTGTTTGAGGTGCCCGTAGCCTTTGCCCGTGAAGCGCGCTTCGATGGCGTCCCGCCGTTCCCCGGTGAGCAACTCGTAAATTTCGAGCAGGTTGTTGACTCCGGCCTTTTCCGGCGCATCGCTGAACACGATTTCCCGGCCTAAATCTGTCATGGCGCGTTTGATGACGTAGCGAATCTCATCCGGCTCATCCGCCAGGCGAATGGCATGGAGCCGGATGTGCGCCCTGCTCTTGCTCATCTTGGTCGTGGGATCGTCCAACGCCTTGATGCGCGCGCCGAGTTTGGGGATGACCGGTTCCGGTATGACGAACGTCTCGCCGTAGAGATGGTTGAAGCGTTGCGCAATGTCGCGCGCCAGTTCGACGTGCTGCTTCTGATCCTCGCCGACAGGGACTTCGTCCGAATCATAGAGCAGGATGTCGGTGGCCTGGAGCACCGGATAGTCGAGCAGGCCCGTGCTGACGCTTTCCTGCTGCTGAGCCTTGAGCTTGTACTGCGTCATCCTTTCCAGCCAGCCGACCGGCGTGACACAGTTCAGAATCCAGCAACACTCGGCGTGGGCCGCAACGTGGCTCTGGATGAAGAGCGTGCACTTCTGTGGGTCGAGGCCGCAGGCGATGAGCATTGCTGCCATTTCGCGTGTCCGTCGCAGCAGGATTTGCGGTTCCTGCGGCACGGTGATTGTGTGCAGATCGACGATGCAGAAGTAATTTTCCTTCTCCTCCAATCCGGCGACCCATTGGCGGATTGCGCCCAGGTAATTGCCGATAGTGAATGCGCCGGAGGGCTGGATGCCCGAAAAGACGCAGATTTTCTTGCTGGATGATGTTGTTATCGATGTCGTCATAGATTGTCCCTCAGTTGTGGATTCAGGATGCGTTCCAGCGCGTAACCCACCAGCGCAAATGCCAATCCCGTTACCAGTAAAATGATGGCGGGTACCAGTACCAGATGGTACGGCCCGACGAACACGTTGGAGGCAAAGGCGGCGTGGACCAGCTTGCCCCAGGTGGGGAGATTGGGATCGCTCAAGCCGAGAAAGGCCAGCGCGGATTCCAGGAAGACGTAACTGGGCACGAGGATCACCAGTTGCGGGATCGCCACCGGCGCGACACGGGGGATCAGGTAATTGAAGATGATGCGCCCGTCGCTCGCGCCATACGCGCAGGCGGCCTCGACATAAAGCGCTTGCTTCGTCTGCATAAAGATGGCCCGGTAATTCTTCAACGCGCTTCCGAAAATGCTCAATAGCACGATCACACCGAGCAATACCCAGAAGCTCTTGGAATAAAGGGTGAAAATCATCAGGCTGACCGGCAGGAAGGGCAACACCATGTTCACCTCGGTGATGCGTTGCAGCAACTCGTCGAACCAGCCGCCGTACCAGGCGCCCGCAGCTGCCAGACACATCGTGCAAATCGTAGAACCGGCGGCGGCCAGTAGACCAAATGCGAGCGCCGCTGCCGTTCCCCAAAGCACGGCCGTCATCAGGTCACGGCGGCGGTCATCGGTACCCGCCAGGCCGAAGACTTGTCCGTAGATCACAAACTCTGCTTCTAGCTCTTCCGGTTCCTCGAACATCAAGCCGCTGACCCGCAATTCGTAATGACCTTTGAGAGGCTGGGGTGTGGCCGCATCTGCCGCCGGATCGGCGAAGAGCGCCTCTTCCGGTGCGATGCCGCCGAGTCGCCGGAGCAGGCGCTCATCATAAGCGAAACGGTAGACCGTATCCCCCCGCGCCGCCATTTCGCCCAGGCGAATATCGCGTCCATCGGGTGTATACCAATTCAGCGAGATGTGCGGCGCGCGGGCCACCATAGGCGTGTACAGATAGACGACGAGTTCCTGCGGGAAACGGTCATACGGGTACTCGAAAGGGAAGGTGAGCGTGATGTCGGTCATCTCCGGCGAGAGGACCGTGGCCTGGCGTTCGATGGAGTCTTTGCGACTGTCGAGAATCATCGTGGGCGGCAGCTTTTCGCGGGTGAAGAGGTTGAGCCAGGCAGGCCGTGCGTTTTTGGGTTGTCCGTGGACGGTGCGTTGATCGCCGCGCCACAGTGCGACGGCCTCGTTGTAGGGGATGGCAATCACGGCGTAGATGGCGACGCCGATCATAAAGGCGATGATGCTAAGTCCCACCAACGCCGAGGGATAACGCACCAGATCACGTCCGGTGTGGCCGACATACTGGAAGACGGCGCGCACGCCACGCGCCAGCGCGGCGGGGGTGGGCAGACGCCACCTCATACGGGGTGATAAAAGCCGTCGTGCGCGCCGGGACGTTCTAACTTTCAACTGCTTTTCGCCGCCGATGCGTACGCGTGGGTCTATCAGTGCGTAAGCAATGTCCAGCAAAAAGATGGTCGCCGCCAACAGATAGGCGAAGATTACGACCAGCGCCAGAATCATAGGAATGTCGTTAATGGCGAGCGCGTGGACGAACAATCTGCCGATGCCGGCGACGTTGAAGAAGTATTCCAGTACGATCACTTCTTGCCACAAGCTGGTCAGGAGCAACGCGAAGTTGGTGAGAACGCTGGGTAGGGTGGGGCGCAGAATGTAGCGCCGTTCGAGCATCCGTTGTGGCAGGCCCTTGGCTTTTCCCAGGGTCACGTAGTCTTCGTTATAGTGCAGCAGGAAGAAAGTTCGCCAGGCGAACACACTCTGGAAGAACTTGCTCAGGAAGATGGAGAGCGCCGGGAGCAGCATGTGCCGCAAAATGAGGGGGATGTAGGACCACTGAAACTCCCTGGGCCAGGTATCGAAGCTCGCAGTGACGAAGCGCAGCGCCGGAATCTGGAAGGCGAACACGGTCAGTAGAATCCCGTACACCCACGGCGGCGCCGACGAGAGCGGCGAGAGCAGCGCTATGAGCCGGTCCAGCCAACTGCCCTGGGCGTGGGTCAACGCCAGCGCGGCCGCGATGCTGACGAAGAACAACAGCAAGTTCGCCAGGCCAAAGAGCAACAGCGTGCGCGGCAACCGATCCAGGACATAAGCGCGCACCTCGCGGGTGTACCTGCCGCCAAAATAGATGCGCTGCATCTTGGCTTCGCCCCAGTCGAGCGTGAGGGCGCGTGTGACCCAGCGCGCCGTGCGCACCAGGAAGGGCTGATTCATCCCTTGCGCCGCCAGGATGGCTTCCACCGTGTCTTCCAGGTATTGTGCGCGTTCTTCCGGCGTCAGGGTCTTGGCGTACTCGTCATCCCGCATCCCCATGCCCACGGCGAAGGTGACGTCGGCCCGGACGACCTCATCGACGTAGCCGCCCATATTGGCGATGATGGTGGTCAAGAAGACACTGATGACGACCATACAAAGCAACGTCAGCAGACGAACGGCGACGTATTGCGCCAGACGCGCGAAAGCTCTTTGTTGTGGTTTCCTTTGGATGTTGAGCATACAGATTCTATGATTTGCGCGCTATCAGGGTGAAAATCCACGGCAACTTTCCCGCGTACTGCGGGAGATGATACCACCGCTCGATGCAGGGTTCCATACCGGAGAACCACTTGAAGAACAAGCGATCATACTCGTTGAACGATTCCAGGCGCAGCCCGGCCTTGAGCAGCGCGTTGAGGATATCGCTGAGTGACCACGTCCATTCGTAGGAGGCGGTTTCGTGCGTGTATGTGTCGTCGGCGTAGTCACCGTCGGCCTCCCAATGCAGTGGTTCGGCGGTGTGAAAATACGAGTAGAGCGGTTTTAGTTCTCCCGTTTCGAGTTCCTCGAAGGCGTTCCACATCGGGTGCGATTCCATAATGTAGAACAACCCGCCTGGCTTGAGGAAATGCGCGACGATGCGCGCCCACTCGTCGAGATCGCGTAGCCAGCACAGGACGCCGCGCGAGGTGTAGACGATGTCAAACTGCCCTTCCAGGACGTTGGGCAAGTCGTAGACGCCGGCTTCGATGAACGTCGCGTCCAATCCGGTCTCCTGCGCCAACCGTCGCGCCGCCGCAATCGACGCCGCCGAGAAATCCACGCCCGTCACGATGGCGCCCTGCCTGGCCCACGAGAGCGTGTCCGTCCCGATGTGGCATTGCAGGTGCAGCAGCGTCTTGCCGGTCACGTCGCCGACTTCACGCAATTCGATTTCGTCCAGCGCGATGCCGCCGGCCTTGAGCAGCGCCACTTCTTCATACGCTTCGATGTGGACAGGCGCGACTTCGTCCCAATGGACCTGATTTGTTTGTTCTTCTGGTGTCAAGGTGTTTTTCATGTTGTCTCCTGCGACGTTTCGTAAGTGCGCCGGCCTTCGTGGATGAAGTTCACAATTTCGGTAGCCGTGATGTTGAGATTGACGCCACCCACGTCCAAAGGGGAATCGTCGGCGCGTGGTTGTGGCCTGAGTACAAACACCTGACCGTCGCGGCGCTTGATCAGCACTTCGCCTTCTTGCAAGGCTCGATTCAACAGCGTCGCCAATTTCTGACGTGCTTCGGTATACGTGTATACATTCATACGTTCACCTCAATGACCTGGACATTTTTGCTCTCCGCCAAACGTGTCAAGCCTTTGTCAAGAGAAATCAAGGGCGCATTGTAACGCAACGCGCAGCGGATCAAATAGGCATCGTAAGCATAGATGTTCAGTTCTGCCGCAATCTTCAGCGATTCCTCCAGTTCTACCTCGACAAACCGCAGCGGAATATGACCGTAGGCGGTAAGCGCTTGTCGTGCTTGAAACAACGTAATCCGATTTTGCTTCAGCATTGCCGAAAACGCATTGCCGACCTCCCAATGAATCGAAGTTGGTGCTATCAGATTTGCTTTGCGTGTCAATGTGATAAGTTGACTTTTTGTTGGTTCATTTGCGATAACGGCGATGATCACTGAAGCATCTACGACAAGATCCATATGACACCTCGCTATGGTACAATTGTACTTATATTATACTTGTACATTGTGATTAACACAAATTTCGGTTGATCAGGAACACATCTTGTCTCACACCTTCTCCAAAAACACGATGATGTGCGTCGGCATATCCTGGCGCTCGAATTCACGATACCCAAGCTTGTGGTAAAGGTGCAGCGCCGGCTCGCTTTTGTGACCGGTGAATAACTCGAACCGCCGCGCCGCGCCGAAGTGCTGTTCCACGGCTTGCATCAGTCGTGCGCCGATGCCCCGGTTTTGCACGTCAGGGTGGACGATCAACCGTCCGATGTAACATGTACCGTCTTTCGCGTAGCCACGCACCGAACCGACGATGCGTTCCCCGGCTGTGGCCTTGAAGAACGCCATGCGCGCAAAGTCCGCCTGGATTTCTGCCGGCGTTTGGCGCAGCGGCGGCAAGTCGAAGTCATTGTACCGCTGCGCCTCGCTCAGGTAGGCCAGCTTTTGCAGGGCCAGGATGGTTTCCAGATCCGTCTCCGCTGCTGGTGCAATGGCGATGTTTTGCCGGTTATGATTTAACTCGCCATCTGTTGACCGCATGTCACCAATGCCTCCAGTTTATACAAAGCCGCTCCACTGTCCAGGCTTTCTGTTGCCTTGATGACGCCATCCGCCAAATCCGTCGCCAGCCCGCCGACGTGCAGGGCCGCTGCCGCGTTGAGCAGCGTCACGTCGCGCTTGGGACCGCGCTCTGCGCCGGCGAGAATCGCGCGGGTGATCGCGGCGTTCGTCGCCGGATCGCCGCCGCGTAGATCGGCGGCTGCGGCGCGGGCGAAGCCCAGGTCGCGCGGATCGAGCATCTGCGTCACGACAGCGCCGTTTCCCGGTGCTACCCCGAAGACGCTGATGCGGTTCGGGCCGGTCGTCGTCAATTCGTCCAGGCCGCCGTCTCCGTGGACGACGTAAGCCGCCCGCGAGCCAAGCCCCTGAAGCACGCTCGCCATCACCTCGGTGAGCGCGGGATCGTAGACGCCGAGCACTTGCGCCTGTGCGCCCGCCGGGTTGGTGAGCGGCCCCAGGATGTTGAAGACGGTGCGCACGCCCAACTCGCGGCGCGGGCCGATGGCGTACTTCATCGCCGGGTGCAGCTTCGGCGCAAAGAGGAAGCCGATACCGACCTCGTCGATGCACTGCGCGACCTGCTCCGGCGTCAAATCAAGGTTGACGCCCAGGGCCGCGAGCACGTCCGCGCTGCCCGACAAGCTGCTGACGCTGCGGTTGCCGTGTTTGGCGATGCGCAGTCCTGCCCCCGCCGCCACGAACGCCGCCGTCGTGGAGACGTTGAATGTGCCGGAGCGGTCACCGCCGGTGCCGCAGGTATCCACCAGGCTGGCCTGGTGCGGCGTCACCTTGACCGCGGCCTGTCGCATCGCCCGTGCGCAGCCGGTGATTTCCTCCACCGTCTCCCCCTTGACGCGCAACGCGATGAGGAACCCGGCAATCTGCGCCGGTGTGGCCTCCCCCGCCATCACCTGCGCCATCACCCCCTCGGCTTGCTCCATAGACAAAGACTGTCCCTCTAGCAATTGATTCAAAGCTTGTGTAATCATTGTTCCTCCTGGTATCGTAAAGAGAAATGAGTAAAGAGAAATGAGTAAAGAGAAATGAGTGGAGTTGTGCTTTCCGCATTACTTCTTACTCATTTCTCATTACTTCCTACTCATTTCTCACTACTTCTTACTCATTTCTCATCTCCAAAAAATTCTTCAAAATGACCTTCCCGTGCTCCGTCAAAATGCTCTCCGGGTGAAACTGCACGCCGATGAGGGGCGCGGTGTTGTGACGTAGCGCCATCACTTCGCCCTCGGTGGTGAAGGCAGTGGCCTTGAGGCAGTCCGGTAGCGGTTCGTGGACGAGCAGGCTGTGGTAGCGCATCGCATTGAACGGGCTGGGCACGCCCTCGAACACGTCCGTCCCGTAGTGATAGACGCGGCTAGTCTTGCCGTGCATCAACCGCCCGGCGCGCTCCACCGTCCCGCCGAAGGCCGCGCCGATACACTGGTGGCCCAGGCACACGCCGAGGATGGGCGTCGTGGCGTAGAACGCGCGGATGATGTCCAGCGACACGCCGCCATCGTCCGGCGTCCCCGGCCCCGGCGAGATGACAATGTGCGAGGGCCGCAGCGCGCGAATTTCGTCCAGCGTCACCGCGTCGTTGCGCCGCACCGTCATCTCCGTCCCCAACTCCCCCAAATACTGCACCAGATTGTACGTAAACGAATCGTAGTTATCTATGACGAGAATCATTTCCTTCCTCCGTGTGTTGTGGTAGACGGTAGAACGTAGACGGTAGACGGGGTCTGGAGGAGCAAGTCCTGTCTACTGTCTACCGTCTACTGTCTACTAAATTCCCTCTTCTGCCATTACAATCGCTTTGCTGAGCGCGCCGGCCTTGTGGAGCATTTCGTGATATTCGGTCGTTGGGTCGCTGTCGGCGACGATGCCGGCGCCGGCCTGCAGGTACGCCACGCCATCCTTGAGGACGATGGTGCGGATGGTGATGCAGGTGTCCATGTTGCCGTTGAAACCGAAGTAACCCACCGCGCCGCCGTAGGGACCGCGCTTGATGCCTTCGAGTTCGTCGATGATCTCCATCGCGCGGATTTTGGGCGCGCCGCTGAGCGTCCCCGCCGGGAACGTGGCGCGCAGCAAATCGTAGGCGTCCAACCCGTCGCGCAGGCGGCCTTCGACGTGGCTGACGAGGTGAATGACGTGCGAATAGGACTCGGTGACGAGCAGCTCCGGCACGTGGACGGTGTTGAAGTCGCACACGCGTCCCAGATCATTGCGGCCCAGGTCTACGAGCATCACGTGTTCGGCGCGTTCTTTGGGATCGGCGTGCAGTTCGGCTTCGAGCACCTTGTCCTCGGCGGGCGTCGCGCCGCGAGGTCGCGTCCCGGCGATGGGGCGCACGGCGGCGGTGCGATCGGTCAGCCGCACCAGCACCTCCGGCGACGATCCAACCAGATGCAGATCGTCCAACTCGAGGAAGAACATATACGGCGATGGGTTGATGCGCCGCAGCGCCCGGTAGATATCGAATGGGTCGGCCTCCGTGGGGCGTTTGAGCCGCTGCGAGAGCACCACCTGGAAGATGTCGCCCGCGGCGATGTAGTCCTTGGCGCGGCGCACGGCCTCTTCGTACTGCGGTTGCGTCATCGTCGAGGCCGGCGGGATGTCGGCGGAGCCGGGGGCGGCAGGCGCGTAGGCCAGCGGCGTCTGCACCTGCGTGGCGAGCGCATCCAGCCGGGCGATGGCGTCGTCGTAGGCGGCGCCCAGATCGCAGCCGGGAGGCGTAGGGGCGTTGGCGAAGAGCAGCAGGCGGTGCTGCACGTGGTCGAAGACGACGAGCGTGTCGGTGATGAGCAGATGCATGTCGGGCAGATCGCGGTCATCCGGCAGGTCGGCCCAGGGCTGGCTGGCGGGCCGTGTTTCGAAATGCCGCACCATATCGTAGCCCAGATAACCCACCGCGCCGCCGAAAAAGCGCGGCAGCCCCTTCACCATCTCGTGGACGGGCGCGATGGGCTGATAGGGCGCGAGTTCCGCTTCGACGATGTGCAGCGGGTCCTCGCCAGGGGCCAGCATGCGCGTTTGGCTGTGACCGTTGTCGTACGCCGTCACCTCGCTCCCGCGGGCGATGATCTGCCGGCGCGGGTTAAAGCCGAGGAACGAGTAGCGGCCCAACTGCTCGGCGCGTTCGACGCTTTCCAGCAGGAACCCTGGCCCCGTCCCGCGCAGCTTGAGATAGACCGACACCGGCGTCTCCAAATCCGCCGCTAGTTCCCGGTACACCGGCACCAACGCTCTCTGTTGGGCTGCGGTATAAAATTGCTCGCGTGTGAGTGTATTCATGTTCCCCCCTTTTGGTTGTGTAACGAGAAATGAGTAATGAGAAATGAGTAATGAGTAGCAAGCAAAACGCTCTTAACTCTTTACTCTTAACTCTTTACTCTCCCCCCAAACAAAAACGCCCCTCATCCCCTAAGCAGGGACGAGAGGCGTTGTGCTTCCCGTGGTGCCACCCTGGTTGAGCCGGTTCCCATGTCCTGGAAACAAAAAATCGCGTCAGGTGACGCGATTCTGTTCTAAGCCAGCTCCACTCTTTGCAGGTACGGTCTTTTGCTAATGCAGTGGACGATACCCTCGGCCTTGATAACGGTGGCGACTCCGGCCAGCCCTACTAGAATTCTCGTTCGGTCTGGCAGCTCCCCGGTCCATTCACGTTTGCCGTGTGCGAGCAAGCTCTCACCATTGTGCTTGCATCTCTGGCGCGCGTACCCACGCTACTCCTCCGGTTCGACGCTGTTGGCGTACTGAATTGTGTATAATCATACGCGAAGTGCGGAAAATGTCAAATTCTGTATTAGTTGAACAGTGGTATAATTCCGGTTTGACTGGATGCCCTTTCATCCGTTGAGACTGTTGAGGAAAGCATGAATTGGAGCGCACTCTTATCAGCTTTTGGCCTGGTGTTCATCGCCGAACTGGGCGACAAGACGCAGTTGGCGGTGATGACGCAGACGTGTAAGTTTCGCCGTCCGTGGCAGGTCTTTTTCGGCGGCAGCTTGGCGCTGACCGCGGTGACGGCGTTAGGCGCGGTTGGCGGGCGCGTGCTGGGCGAGTTTGTCCCGGCGGCGGTCATTCGCCTGGTCGCGGCGGCGGCGTTTGTGGTGATGGGCGCGCTGATCTGGCGAGAGGCGGCGAAATCCCAGGGCGAGGAATGTGTGACGGATGTCGAGTGTGCGGATGACGCCGGACGCGCCAAATTGAACTGGCAGGCGTTCGGGACGACGTTCACCCTGCTTTTCTTTGCCGAACTGGGTGACAAGACGCAATTGGCGGTGCTGGGCCTCTCCAGCAAGCAGGCGGCGCTGCCGGTTTTCGCGGGCGGCGCATTGGCACTGACCGTAGTGACGGCGCTCGGCGTCATCGGCGGGCAGCAGTTGACCCGCTGCATCCCTGAAAAGCTGCTGCTCAAAATCTCCGCGGCGGCCTTCGTGGTGATGGGCATCTTAATGGGGTTTGGGATTCTGTAGGTTTTTTATGGCAGATTCAGCAGATTGTTATGGAAAATCTGCTGAATCCGCTTAATCTGCTGACAAAATTTAGCGCCGCAGCCGCATGCCATTGAGAATGACGGCGAGTGATGCCCCCACATCCGCTACAATTGCCATCCACAACGTCGCTATGCCCGCGAGGGCCAGTGCGAACACCAACGCTTTGATCCCCAACGCAAGCGCGATATTTGCACCGATGATGCGCCGCGCGCGGCGGCTCAACGCCACGACGAAGGGCAACTGCTGCAAATCGTCGCCCATCAGCACGACGTCCGCCGTCTCCATGGCTTGGGCGGACCCTGCGCCGCCCATCGCAATGCCGACGTCGGCCTGGGCCAGCGCGGGCGCGTCGTTCACACCGTCGCCCACCATCGCTGTGATGCGCCCATCCTCGGCCAGTGCGCGGATGGCGGCGACTTTGTCCTCCGGCAGCAGCCCGGCGCGGACATCGTCCACACCCACCTGCGCGGCGATGGCCTCGGCGACCGGGCGACTGTCGCCGGTGAGCATCACGGTGCGAGCGCCGCCGAGTGCGTGCAACTCTGCAATGGCCTGGCGGCTACTCGCACGAGCGGTATCGGCGACAGCGAAGACCGCGCAAACGCCGGCGTTGCCCTGCGTGTCATCGTGGCTCACGAGCATCACGGTTTTGCCTTCGGCGGATAGCCGTTCCGCTTCCGCGCAGATAGCCGCAGTGTGGGGGATAGCTGCGTCGAAGTAGCGGTGGCTGGCGACAGTCACGCGCGCGCCGTTGACCCGCCCGGTAACGCCGCGCCCGCTGAGCAGGTTGACCTCCTGCGCGGGTGGGAGCGTCATCTTTTGCGCCTGTGCCTCGGCGACGAGCGCGCGCGCCAGCGGATGCGACGACTGTGCTTCGAGCGCCGCTGCGTAGGGCAGCCCGTTCGCGCAGGCAGTGTCGAAACACACGTTTAGCACATCCGTGGTTGCGGGGCGGCCCTCAGTGAGCGTGCCGGTCTTGTCGAAAGCAAACACCTGCACGCGTCCTAGTAGTTCCAGATAGCGCCCGCCCTTGATGAGCACACCGCGCCCGGCTGCGTTGGTGAGCGCGCTGACCACGCTGACCGGCGTGCTGATGACCAGCGCGCACGGGCAGGCGATCACGAGTAGTTGCAGCGCGCGCATCAACCAGCCATTCTCGCCCCAGAACATTTGCCCGAAGACCAGTGGGGGAACGACGGCGACCAGGGCGGCCATAAGTGTGACCACCGGCGTGTAGACGCGCGCGAAGCGATCTACGAAACGCTGCACAGGCGCTTGCCGCGCTTGCGCTTCCTCGACCAATGCAATCATCCGGCTGAGGGTGTTGTCGGCTGCCAGGCGCGTCACCTCGATTTCCAGCGCGCCGAAGGTGTTGAGCGTGCCGGCGAAGACGTCGTCGCCGGGACCTTTGTCTACGGGAACGCTCTCGCCGGTGATGGCGGCCTGGTCGATGGCGCTCTGTCCGGCGCGGATGATGCCGTCCACGCTGACGCGGTCGCCGGGGCGTGCCAGCACGCGCTCGCCCACACGCAATTGCTCAACGGGGACTTCCTCCGGCGTTCCGTCTGCGAACAGGCGCAGAGCCACGGGCGGCGCGAGATCGAGCAGGCTTTCCAGTGCGCCGCGCGCGCGTTCGGCGGCGTAGCTTTCCAGCGCCTCGCCAAATGCGAAGAGGACGACGACAACCGCCGCCTCACCCCACTCGCCGATGACCATTGCGCCGGTCACGGCGATGACCATGAGCATGTTGATGCCCAGGCTACGCGCGATCCACACTTCCTGGAAAGCATGTTTTGCTACAGGGAAGCTCCCCACAGCGATAGCTGCCGCGAAGAACAGCGTCGGCGCGCTTCCGGAGATGCCGACGAGTGCGAGCGCCAATCCCGCCAGCGTCAACGCCGCGGCAGCGACGGTCAACGTCGTTTCCCGCGAGCCGAGCAAAAAGAGTGCAAACTGCGCGAGGGGACGACCGCCCGGGGTACGGCGGCGTTCTGTGACGAGCTTGTGCCCGGTCTCTTCCACGATGTGCGCGATGGGCGCGGCGTCGAAGTCCGGCGCGGCGAACCACACCGTCAGCTTGCCCGTCGCGTGATCCACCGCGCACTGTTCCACGCCCTCCAACTGTCCGACGGCGGCTTCAATTCGCCCCGCGCAATCAATGCACGAAAGTCCTGTGATTTTGTAACTCCTGGTCTCTGTCATCGGCGCCTCGATTGCCCCCCGTTTACCGTCTACTGTCTGCCGTCTACTCATGCTGTATATGCTCCAGGCTTTGCCGGAACAGACCGTCGATGTGGTCGTCGTCGAGTGCGTAGTAGACGTGTCGCCCGGCTTTGGTGAAGTGGACGAGGCGCATCTCCCGCAGTGTCATTAACTGGTGGGAGATCGCCGAATGGCTCATGCCGAGCGCCTCCGCGAGTTCGTGAACACACAGTTCGCGGTCGGCGAGCATAGCGATGATGCGCACGCGCGTTGGATCGCTGAGCGCCTTGAAGGTGCGCGCCAACTGCTCGGCGGTGTGTTCGTCGAGCGCGGATATGGGTGTTTCTGTTGACTCTGTCATAGCGTTTTCCTGGATATATGAGCAATTATTCATATATTAAGCCAAAATCTGACATTGTCAAGGTTGGGATGAAAAACTGCTGCTCCCTGCCCCCGTCTCGGGGGCAGGGAGCAGCATAGCGTTGAACCCGTCTACCGTCTACTGTCTACCTACGGCGCGGTTTCTTCCAGCAAAGCGCGCCGCCGTAGTTGCCCGCAGGCCGCTGCAATCGGCGCGCCGCGGCGCTGGCGCATGGTGTGGGGGATACCGGCGCGGTCGAGGATGGCGCTGAAGGCGTCCACAGCTTCCGGCGCTGCGGGTTGGGCGTCGAATTCCGGGGTGGGATTCAACTGGATCACGTTGACGTGGACGGGGATGCCGTCGAAGCGGGTGACCAGCGCCTCGGCCTGTTCACGCGTGTCGTTGACCCCGTCGATCATCACCCATTCCAACATCACGCGGCGTTGGGTGGTCTCGGTGTACGTCTTGAGCGCGCTGCACAGATCATCTAGCGGATAACGCCGGTTGACAGGCAAGAGTGTGTTGCGGACTGCGTCGGTGGCGGCGTGGAGGGAGACGGCGAGATTGATACGCAGCGGCTCTTCGGTCAGTCGTGATATCCCCGGCACGATGCCCACGGTGCTGAGCGTGATGCGCCGTTCGACGAAGCCCATGCCGCGCGGATCGCACACGCGATGCAGGGCGTCCAGCGTGTTGTCGTAGTTCAGCAGCGGCTCGCCCATGCCCATCAGCACGAAATTGGTCAGACTTTGTCCGTCCGCTGCCAACGTCCGCTGTGCGTGGAGCACCTGCGCGACGATCTCGGCGGCGGTCAGTTGCCGTACGAAGCCCATCTGTCCGGTGGCGCAGAAGCGACAGTCGCAGGCGCAGCCCACTTGGGTGGAGATGCACGCGCTGTGCCGGTGACGGTAGCGCATGATGACGACTTCAACGCGCTCGCCATCCGCCAGTTGCAAGAGGTCTTTGCGCGTGGAACCGTCGGCGGCGATTTGTGAATCTACGACTGCCGGGAATTCGAGCGTGGTTTCAGCGCGGAGACGCGCTGGCAGGCTGTGCAGCAGCATTTCGGGTAAGTTGGTGAAGTCGGCGGGGATGTGGCGGTAGAGCCAGCGCCACACCGTCCGCGCGTGAATGGGCGCAATGCCCCAACCGGCGAACAAGGCTTCGAGTGCGGTAAAGTCAAGATCGTACAGGTTCATAGAGCATTGTGGATGAGGTCGTCCGCGAAATATTCAGGGTGGTTGGAGGTGATGCCGTTGACACCCACGGCCTGTAGCGTGGTCATACGGGCCGGGTCATCCACCGTCCAGGTGAACACCTTGCCGCCGGCTTGTTGAACAACTTGCACCGCCCGGCGCGAGACGACCCGGTGGTAGAGCATCATGGCGTCGGCCTGGGCATCGGCCATCATGCGCAGAATCCGGTAGGGAAGCAGCAGGCGCATTCCTAGCACGACCAGATCGACCACCGGCTTCAGATAGGGTTTGGTGGAGGCGTTGCCGCGATCTTCGGGATAGGATAGCCCAATTCTGGCGTGTGGGTCGAGCGCGCGGACGCGCCGCAAACTGGCCGGGATGACGGAACTGTAGATGACGGCGTCCGCCAGATCGCGCGCTTGCACGGTTTCGACGACGGCGGCTTCGTAACCGGCGGCCTTCAGGTCAACGTTGATCAGGGCGCGGCCTTGCAGCAGATCCAGCGCCTCTGTCAGGGTGGGAAGCGATTCGCCGTCGCCGGTTTTGAACCGGCGCAGTTCTGCCAAAGTACACTGGCTGGCCTGGGTCTGGGGTGCGCCAAATTCCGCGAGGTGCTCATCGTGGAGCAGCACCAGTTCATCCAGGCACGGGCGGACGTCGAATTCGACCATATCCACCCCCAGGTCCAACGCCATTTCTATAGAGCGCAGGGTATTGGGCGTTGCCAGCCCGCCGGCGCCGCCGTGCCCGATCCGCAAAAAGGGACGTTCCCAGGCTGCGCCGGGTTCTATTGATTGTTTAGCTGAAGTGGATGCAGGTGTCATTGTTTCTCCTTCCACGCGGCCAGTTGTGTGAGCGCCGCGCGGTACGAGGTCTCGATGATTTCGGAACGGTCGTCGAAATCGAGCATGCCCCAGCCGCGCAACGGGAGGTGGACGATCAAATCGGCTTGATCCTTTACAAACGTCTGCCGGTACATGCCGTTGATGTCCATAATTTGCGCGAACACGGCCAGGATGCCGGGTGGACGCTTCCGCTTGTACACAGGCGCAAACCGGTAACGGAGGGCCTCCCAGGTTGAAATGCCCGGCCCAAAGTCATACGCTTGGGTTTTGCTGGAAAGGGGACTGGCGTCGACGCCGATAACCGTCGCGATGCCGGGACGCGGGCGCATGATATCCACCGGGATGTTGTTGAGAAACCCGCCATCCACCAGCAGGTCGTCCCCGGAGAGGAAGGGGGTGAAGATCGGCGCGGCGGCCATGCTGGCGCGCACCGCCTGCCATACGGAGCCTGACGTATGCACCATCTGACGCCCCTGGGACAGGTTGGCGGAAACGCAGAAGAAGGGCAGCGGCAGGTCTTCAATCGTCTGATCGCCCAGGAATTTCCGAATCTGGCTTGTGACTTTATGGGAGGCATAAAAGGAGAAGAAGGGCAGCGTGCGATCCAGCAAAGCGCCGCGCGAGCCGTGCTGTATGGCCAACTCGAGCATGATTTGATCGTCCATGCCGGCTGCATACATCGCGCCCATAAAGGCCCCCATGCTGGCGCCGCCCACGGCATCCACGACGATGTCCAGCTCGCGGATGGCGCGCAGGGCGCCGATGTGCCCAAAACCGCGCGCGCCGCCGCCGCTCAACACCAATCCCAGAGCGCGACCGGTCAGGCGTCGCGCCAGATGGAGTACATCGAGGCTATCTCCCAGGCGCACCAGATGGTGGGGGAGGGCTGTGCCGAAGCTGTTATGGCTGCTGCCGGGCGCGCGCGCGGCCAGCCAAGCCGCCGCGTTCCACGGGATAGTTCCGGCGTTTTGCAGCAGTATCAACTCAGTCCGCTGTTCGCCGCCGGCCAACAGCGCCGTTTCATGCGCAGCAGGCTGCGGCGTGGCCCCGGTCATTCCCACCAGCAACACGCAATCCGCCTGGCGCACGCAGCGCCGGCTCCACTCCGAAAGTTCCGGGGCCGCCTCAAATACCACATATTGATGGTGAATCTCCAATTCGGTCAGCCACGAGACGATTTGGGCATTGCGTGCGTCATTGAGTGAGGCCTGCGCCGCACCCGGGCCGAGGGCCTCTTCAAGGACGGTGCTGGTGACGTAGATAGTTGGGCCGAAGCGGGCGAGCGCCTCGGCCAGTTCACGGCCAAATGTTTGCAGCGGTGTTCCGGCGGCGCAAGGCAGCAGCGTGAAGGTGTGCGCCGCATTCCTGGCCTGGGCGCAGCGGCCATCCTGGGTGGTTAACCGATGGGCGAGCAGCGTGTTAATCCGCACCATCACTTCAAGGTGTTGTTTGGCCAGGGCAAAGAGTCCCGCACGGCTCAACCGCACCAGTTCGCTGTCGCGTATGGCTTTGGCCGTCGCGATGCGGACTGCGCCGGTGAGCACGCCCATTTCGCCTAAGAGTTCGCCGCGCCCAACTTCAGCCGTCGCCTCTGCGCGTCCATCTTGACCGGCGGATAGCACACGTATGCGCCCACTGATGACCACGTAGAGGGCGTCACCCGGTTCGCCGTCCCGGAACAGAATCTCGCCGCTGCCCAGAGTGAGCCATTCCAACCAGGTCTCGATCTGTTCCAGCACGTCGGCGCTATCCTTGATGGGCGACGGCGCGGTGGCGTCCAGTGCGGTTAATGGCCGGTGGTAGAGCGCCTGGTAAGCGGCTCGCACTTCCGGCGCAGCGGCGCGCAGGTTGGCCCATACCTGCGGCGCATAGGTTTCGCCAGCCCCATACTTGCGGCTAAACAGGTTGATGAGTCGCGCCAGCAGTTCTGGATCGGTGGGGAGCAGCGCGCGCCAGTGGGGCGCGTACCGTTCAAAGTGACTGAGTCGTAGCGCCTCGCAGCCAACGGCCATTTGCTTGATGCTATCGATATAATGCAGGTCAAAGCAACGTTCGAAGTTCTCTGCGCCTTCGAGCAGGTAGGCTGCCACAACGCGCCGGGATTCGTTGCGAATGTAGGTGCAGTGCGCTTCGATGGCCTTCAGGAGCTTGTTCGCCCGCCGTGCACGGTTCAAGTCACCTGAAAGCGATTCTTCGCGTGAAATCAGTTCTCCCCTCATACACTCACTCCGACACCAGGCCGTCACAAGTCAACCGGTTCAACGTGTGCTGACGTTACCAAAAAACGTCGTCACCGATGCGGCAGGGGCGATACAGGCGATGTGGTTGTCCTTGAGCGCGAAGTCACCCAGGGGGATGTACGACTCGGTGGGGGAGGTGCGGTAGGCGGTGAAGGTCGTGCTGGCGCTGCCATCTATTTTGACGTTGAGCGCTATGTCTGCGTCGCCCACGTTGATGACGACGAAGGCGTCGGGATTGCCGCTACCGTTGCCCGCGAAGGCGATCAGGTTGATGCTGGAATTGTTGCTGACCACGCGCGCCACGGCCATGCCCGGCTGTCCGGCGCGGCTCACCTGCTTGTAGAAGTAGTAACCCGGCATCACTTCGTAATGCCCGTCGTCGTAGACGCGGAAGGCGCAGCCGGGGTTTGGATCGCCGCCTACCCATTTGCCGGGACGCTGGATGCAGGCCCAGGGGATGATGGCATTGACCTTGGCGCAGTAGATGTTGTTGTAGATTTCGTTGACAAACAGCACGTCCATTTTGGCCCAACTGGTGCTTGTGACCCAAGCGTGCAGGTCGGGGCGCTTGGCGCGGAGGATGTCCGTCCCCAGGCTGCGCCAGTCGCCGTACCAGCGACCGGGATTCGGGCTGCCGCGAAAGCCGTGCGAGGTGATGAGGCCCAGGTTAGCGACGGCTTCAGCGTCATCGGCGAGCGCGTCGGCGTAGCCCCACTCGCTGAAGCGGTACCAGTTCGTCGTCTCGCCGGGCGCGGGCGCGATGTCGTCCAGCCCGTTGGCTTTGAGGATGGGCGGAATGAGCTTCATAAATTCGACTACTTGTTCAGGCGGCCAGTACATGTTGTAATCGTGGTGCAATCCGCCTTCCGTCCCATCCTCTGGCCAGCGTTCCCAGTCCTCACCCTCGTTGTGGACGGCGACGTAATGGACGGGGAAGCCTTCTTTTTCCTGTAGAAATTTGGCCCACGAGACCAGGTATTTGGCGACTTCTGTTTTGAGCGCGGGATCGATGTCGCGCCCGCGCACGATGCGCTGCAACGTCATCCATGCCGGCGGGCCGTAGAGTGTGACGAGGATGTCCAGGTCGCGGTATCTGCGACCATCGCCGCTGCGCGCGCGGGTGGCTTTCAGCCCCTCGCGGACGAAATAGCGCATCCAGTGGGTCGTCGTCTCATGATCGTAGGCGGCCAAATCGATGCGTGGATCGTTGATTTGGTAGCCCGCGCCCGGTTCAGCCTGGTGGAAGGAATCGAGGAATATCTTGACGACGCCGGGCTTGAGGCCATCGTCCCCGAAAATGAGGGCGATGATCTCCTGGCGCTGCGTCTCGGTCAACAAACTGAAGCCGCCGTACTCTTGCGGAGCGGCGGCGTAGTCGCGCGTTTGCGCTGCTTCGACATAATTCACGCCAAAGCCGTCCCACTCACGGATCTTTTTGGAGAAATCGACGTGTGCCTTTAACACGCGGAGACTCTGGTGGAGTTTTTTAGGGGCAACGCACTTTTTAAGTGCGTTGCCCCTGGAAGTGTTACTGGCCTGGAATGCACAGTACGTCGCCGGCGCGGATGTAGTTCAGATTGTGGATTCGATTGCACTCGGCGATGCGCCACATATTCACCCTGTACGTGAGCGCAATTCTGGAGAGGGTGTCCCCCGGTGCGACGGTGTGATACCAGGCACAAGTGCAGACCGGTGGTGGCGGCGGCGTGGGCGTGGTATCCTGACGTACACAGGTGGGGCCAGGCGGCAGCGTCGCGGGCACGTTGGGGATGGCGAGCACCTGACCGGGATAGATCCAGTTGGGGTGGGGGAGCAGGTTGGTTCTGATGATCGCCGCCGGGCTGACTTTGTAGGCCCGCGCGATGCAGTAGATCGTCTCGCCCGCTCTGACGACGTGGTTGACGATGATGCCACTCGTTTGGGGTTGGGCATACACCGGCACGCTGGAGAGCAACAAAAGCCCTAGAACAATCAACAACACGGGAAATACTCTACGCATGGAATGCCTCCTTTCAAACTAAATCACTGAAAAAAAACTACCCGAAAATTAGCCCTTGACGGATCAGAAACGCTCACAAGCATAATTTTCGGACTGAGACCAAACTATCCCGCCATCAATTCGCGTCGTATCAGGAGAAGCAATTATATTGTCTCACGAAATTGCAGTGTCGTCAATATCTTAATATGTAAGAATGTGTTTCAAGTGCGTTAAATGCGTGTAATTCTTTCCCCTGCTGCTTACTTTACAAAAATAACAGTGGCAGGTACTCCGGCGCGTCATCGTAAGGTGCGACTTCGCCCATCGCTACGCGATAGAGCTGCTCGTGGCTAAGACGGGCAGCTTCAGCCAGCGGTGCGTAGGGACGGTTGCAGGTGTCGAGGAAGCCGATGTTGTAGTTCTCGCCGTCGAAGCGGCCCAGTGCGGATTGATCATACAACGTGAAGTAATGGACGCCCACGCACCAGGGCTTGGCTGCTGCATCCTCCAGGTAGAAGCGATAGGCTTTGCCGCGATCCTCTTGAGTGGGAACGTGCCCGATGCCGCTGGCGGGCAACCCCACATCCAGCGCGCCGAAGTGCCACTCGCCGATCATAATGGGCATATTCAGCATGGCGGCAATCTGCGCCATTTCGTCGGCGGGTACGCGCGTCCGGTAGCAGTTCATGCTGAAGACGTCGAAGGCGCGCATACCTCTGATGGCCCACGCGGGCGGGATGGTGTAGTAGCGAATGCCCAGGTTCAGGTGGTTTGGATCCACCTTGCGGCACGCTTCGCTCAAACCACCGAAGTAGCGCTCCACCATGATGGCGCTAAAATCTGCCAGATCGGCTTGTGCGCGCTCGGTGAGGGGGGTGTCCCACTCGCCCTCAGCCAACTCCCTGAACGTGACGCCGGTCTCCCAGGCGTCGGACAATCGTTCTTCATCGCCGTAGCGCCCGCGCAGGAAGATGCTGAGTGCTTGCCGGGTGTAGCATTGAGGCGTATTGAACAGCATCCCGGCAGCCGGCGTTTCCAGGGCGAAGCCCCAGTTCGGCTCGTTCATCAAGAAATAGCCAATAAAGGCGGGATCGTCGCGGGTTTCGCGCAGTTGCTCGGCGAACGCGGCCTTAGCGCCATCGCAGTCTGGATGGAAGACGTCGGGGAAGTCACGGTAAACGGTGGGAACGTCGAGCATACGGCCATCCAACGGGCGCACGTAAGGCACCTGTGCGTCGCGCGCGATCCGCCAATCCGACCAGTTGGCGACGGTGTTGAAGCCGAACTGCCGCAGCAGTCCCAGTGTGATGGCGCTCCAGTTGTCGTGAGCGGCCTCTGGCCCGAAGGCGCGGATGAAGTTGGCTTTAAGGTAGTCGAAGGCGTCAATCTCATAACGTTCTTGATGCGCCAGCGCATAGTCGGTGTCAGTGTCGGGCAGCCAGTTGAGCGCGGATTCGAGGCCTGCGTAGGCCGTGTCGATGCCGAAGCGCACGCAATCTGGCCCGGTAGACCAGAAGGCGTAACCGTCGGGATCGACGAGCCACCAACGTTTGTGATCGTAATGGGTACGGAAGAAGCCCGAGGCGCTGAAGCGTTTACCGAGCCAGCCACCCCACTGCGAGAAGCCTTCCGGCAGCGTGTGCGCAGGTGCGGCTTCGCGTTGGGCGTGTAGACGGGCGATCAATTCCTCCTCGCCGCGGGTTTTCTCCGGCCACTCGTGGAGCGTACTCTGTCCCAGTTCGTCCAGCAACTTTCCTTTGGGGAGAAGCGGCGCTTCCAGCTTGGGCGGTTCCTCGGCGACGGCGACGAGCGGTGTGAGGCAGAAACGGGCGGGGTTTGGCCCTTTGCGCAGCACGGTCAGGCGTATGCGATCCACTTTGCGCAGGTCCACACGCTGCCCGCCGCAGATGGGTTTGAGCCATGCGCCTTCGCGCTCGTAGCGCCAGCGATTCTGGTTGACGGCCTCCAGCGGAACGCGCAAGCGCGCTGCACATTCGGTGATCAGGCCGTAACTGAGCGCGAACGTCGGGCCGTCGTCGCCCTCTTGCAGGTGCAAGGCGAAGACCACCAGGTGTTCGCCTTCGAGCAAGGTGTCGGCTGTGAGGTAGCGCGCACCGGCCAGTGCACCCTTGGGGAAGGTGTAGGCCAACCCGTCGCCGTTCTCGCGGGCGGTGTACCATGTTGCTTCTGCCAGAGGGGTAGGCGCGTCTTCCTGAGACAGAGCGCCCAGCAGACTGTGTGGTGTTAAGGTGAAAGGTAACTCCATCATGTTTTCCTCCTGATGATATGGATCCAAAGTCTAGAGTTTAGAGCTAAAAGCTGCTGGCTGAACGCTTACCCTTGCAGTATGCACGCCAGTGTCTCGGCCAGATGCTCCAGGCTGGGCGGTTTGTGCATCCAATCGCGGACGCTCTCCGTAATGCGGATGCCGGTTTCGGGATCGAGGGGATGGCCGCTCATGACGACAATATTGAGGTCGGGCGCCTGTTGATAGAGCGCCTGGGCCAGCGCTTTTCCCCCCATCACCGGCATCACGAGATCCGTGAGGACCAGGGCGATGTCGGCGCGGTGTTGGATGAAACATTCCAAAGCCTCTTTGCCGTTGGCGGCTTCGAGGGTGCGATAGTTCAACATCTCCAGGCTGCTGCACAGCGCTTCACGGGTGGCGAGATTGTCCTCCACCACCAGGATCGTTTCTTCGCGGCCCATCGGCAGGATTTCCTGCAATGGCGCCTCGTGAAGTTGGTGCGAGACGTGCAGTGCGGGCAGATAGAGGGTGAATACCGTGCCTGCGCCGACTTGGGTGTTGACGTCAATGTGTCCTTGATGATGTGTCACGATCCCGTAGACTTGCGCTAGTCCCAGCCCTGCACCTTCGCCGGGCGCTTTGGTGGTGAAGAAAGGCTCGAATATATACGGCAATACGTCGTCGGGAATGCCGTCACCGGTGTCGGCGATGCTGATCCGGATCCATTCTCCGGGGTTAAGGTCGGTAAGTGGCGCGGAAGCGCGGTCGATCACCTGTTGGCGTGTCAGATCAACCGAGAGCGTGCCGCCATTGGGCATGGCGTCCCGCGCGTTCACAGCCAGATTCATCAGGACTTGTTGGATACGTGTGGGGTCGGCGTTGATCGTGTAGGTACCTGTCTGGTAGTTCAATTCGACGCGAATATCCTCCGGCAAGATCCGCTGCCACAGTCTGACCGTTTCTTTCAATACAGGAAGCATATCCAACGGGCGTAAATCGAGGACGGAACTTCGACTGAAGTCCAAAATCTGGTTGATGAGTTCAGAGGCGCGCTGGCCCTGTTCGGCAATGACCGCCAGTCGCTCCCTGAATTTGTCCGACAGGTCGGGCTGGCGTAAAGACATCTGGCTGTAGAGCATGATGACGGCGATAATGTTGTTGAAGTCATGGGCAATACCAGCAGCCATCTGGCCGATGCCGGCGAGACGTTCCTGGCGCTGGATGTTCTGTTGGTTTTCGTATTCCTGGGTCACATCCCGCAGGACCATCACCCAGCCCTCCAGTGTCGGGCTGGTCTCCACGGCGCGAGTGATAATGTGAAAACGCCGCCGCTTGACGCTGACTTCGTGCCACAATCCGTGGGGCGGCGTGGTGAGGAGTTCTTCAATGGGACGATCTCCCAGATGCGTCAAGGGATGGCTGTGATCGTGTTCGACGTCAGCGGTGAGCGCTGCGAGGTAAGTATCACCGATGGGGTTATGCAGGACGATGCGGAGGTCGGGATCAAGCAGGAGCACGCCCTCCGGCACGGTGTTCATGATTTGGTGGATTCGTTCGGCGGATTCCCTGAGCTGCGCCAGCAGCAGTTCGCGCTCTTCGGCGGTGCGCACTTGTTCGGTGATGTCGAGGAGGTTGCCCATCACTGCCGGACGACCGGCGTACTCGATGCGGCGTCCGAGAACCTCGATGTGGAGCGGTTCGCCATCTTTGCGTATACCCTGGACCACATAATGGGCGATTTCTTGCTCGCCGTCGATCCGCTGTCGCAGGCTCTCCGCTACAAAGGCGCGATCCTCGGGATGAATCAGCACCGACGGCGGCATCGTATGCAGCAGTTCATTGGCGGCATATCCAAAGATGTGGGTCATAGCCGGGTTGACGTATTGGAAGCAATCATCCTGGATGATGTAAATGCCCAGGATTGCGCTTTCGCTCAATGTGCGGAAGCGAGTTTCGCTCTCTTGCAGTTCCTGTTCGCGCGTCTGCAGCTTCAAATGCGCTATGTGGAGTTCTTGTATCTGTTGTTCAAGACCGTCGAACGTCTGCTGAAGCCGGCGCGCCATCACGTTGAGCGTGGCGGCTAATGTGCCGATTTCGTCGCGCGTCTCAACATCTGCCTGTACATTCAGATCTCCGGCGGTGATGGATCGAGCCACCCACGTCAAATGCTGGATGGGTCGCATCAACCAGCCGGCTAACACAGTCGCCAGGCCAGCAGCGATCAGCCCCATAACACCAGCCGCCAGCGCGGTGGTTTGGCGATGGGCGTTGATGGGCGCCAGCGCTACCTGCCGTTCCTGTTGTGCGCTGACGCGCCATCCCAATGCTGCAATCGCCGGTTGCTCGATCATCGAGGTGACATCGGCTTGGCTGACCAGATGTACGTCGTTTTCGAAGCGGTAGGTGGTATACGCTGACCGGCCTGCGGGAGCGACTTGTATCCATTCGTCGTTGAGGACAACTTTGAGATGTTCACCTGCGGGTACGAGCCAGCGCCCGTCGGGCAGCAGCAGAGCGACCCACGGGCCAGGATGATCCTCTGTGTTAACCGTCAATACTGCATTCAACGCGCATACATGATAGGTTGTCGCAATTACTCCGATAACCGTGGTCTGATCCTGCGCATAGACGGGAACAGCGATGCGTAGACCTAATATATCGGTACGATCATCGAACTGAAGTTCCGCAAGATGCTTCGCTCTCTCCCCTTGCTGGTATAGTATCTGCCACCAGGCTTCGCCGCCATGGGAGTAGCCAACCGTTCTGCTTGTTGCCGCCAGCAATGCGCCATAGCGATCGGTGACGAAGGTTTCGATATGATCGGGAAAACGTTCCTGGAAAAGTCGTAACTCGGCGGCGAGAGCGTTGTTGAGGATTGCCTGGATGAGCGGATCATTGTCGGTCGCTGTGTTCCATTGGTAATCCAGGGTCTCTATGTGCGCCTGGATCGTTTCTGTGTCGTCTGTGTAGTGGTCATTCGCTGCGATGATAGCATCGTGCAAGGCCGTGCTGATACTGTATGCTTCGACGGCGTTGACTTGCTGGATCAATAAGTCACCGACTGCATACGCAGTGGACGTTGCGAGGTTGTGCAGTTGATTCCCTATGACTTCATCGAGTGTTTTGGTCGTGGTCCGGCTGCTGACGAATGCCAGCACGATGATCGTCAACGAACTGAGGATGAGGAAGGTGCTAATGAGCTTGACGCGCAATGAAACGCCATTCAGCCAGGCTTTCCATTTGGCTTCGGAGGAAGATGATTGCATGAGGTCAGGTCGGCCCATAGACTCGCTCTCCAAACTATGCCTTCCAAATCATTCCAAGTTTTGACAACAATATTGACGGCCTGCACTTTACCGGCGGATTGATTCACAGTGCACTATTAAGGATATAATGAAAGCGAGGTTTTGCAACCTCTCGCATCACTTGTCAGCAGGCAGACAAGACTTCGCGGAAGTCAGTTTCTTCAAGGATGTGTGGTTGGGGTCGCCGTGCTTTGTTCGGCCAACGGATGAGGCGAATCTTGCCATCGGCGATCTCGATCCCGGTGATGTCGCCGTCGGCGTAACAGCAGCAGCCAGTGTTGAAGTAGCACGGTTTTTCCATAAAGATGGGGGCTTCTTGCGGAGGGATGTTGGGGTCCTGCGCGCGCACCCACTCGCGCTGCGCCAGCAGCAGGCCCAGTTCTTGCTGGTACGTGGCGCTCTTTAAGGCATATTTTTCATGTTCTGCGATGGTGGCTGTAAGTTGCGCCTCGTGGGATTGCGATTTGAAGACGGGGCTATGGGTGTGCCCGGCGATCAAGACGAGTTTTTGTTGTTGGACGGCCCAGGCATATAGGGCTTGATTGCAGCGTCTGCGCAGGTCCCAATTCGTTGCCGGGGTGTTCAATGAGATGCGGGTGAGCCGTTGGAAGTTTCGCCAGATGTACCGCACAAAGAGCCGCGAGATCCAGGATAGATTGTCATTCCAGGTATCGCCCTGATGTCCGTGGAGGACAAAGAGCGTTCCCAATTCCTCCGACTGCTCCATCACAATGAAGTGCAAGCTTTCGAGAACGTCCAGCGGCGGATCGCCGTAGATGTCGTCCAAGTGACGGCGCACGCTGTCGGCGTATCGCCATTCGTCGTCGTGATTGCCCCAGATGCGCACGTACCGTCTGCGTTGGTGGAAGCGCGCCTCCAGTTCGAGGCTATGCCGGTAGGCCTTGATCACGGCGGCGGGTGTTTCTTCCCACAATTCCTCGACGTCCCCCAGGACGATGAGCGTGTGTCCCATGTGCAGGTAGTAGGCGAGGGCGGCATTGTAAGCGCGTTCGGCTCGTTGAAAATCATCCGCGTTGTTGCGCGCACCGCGATGTTGGTCTGAAAAGATGATGTAGCGGTCGGCAGCGAGGTCCAACACGCGTGTGTTTCCAGCGTCCAGGGTGCGCGCCAGGGCCGCATCTAGTGCCTGGTTAATCCGGGTGATATAACTCTGCGCTGTTGGCTGATCGTCTGATTGGGTCATCATGTTGAGGCTCCCCTTTTACGCGGAGGTGTCTTCCTTCCCTTCTTTGTTGACCAAGACCACGCTCAGGTCTGCGCGGTCCGGTTCGCCAGGGACGAACTCATTGCTCAGATAGATGGCGTCGAAGTTACAGCTCAACTCGCATTGCCCGCAATAGGCGCAGCGTTCGGGGTGGTAGATCAGGCGATAAGCGTCGCGCCCGTTGCGCTCGAGTTCCAGTGCGAACGCCGGGCAATCGCGCACGCACATATTGCAGCCGCGACAGTTTTCCGCGCGGATGACCACCCGCCCGCGGTAGCCTTCGGGTAGTTCGGCGGGGCCAAAGGGGAATTTGACGGTCGTACGCGGGCCTTGTCTGAGGACGCGCCAGATTTGCGGCAGTAAGTAAGCAAGGGAGCGCAAGGGCGAAGCCATATCAACCTCCAATCCATGTGGCGACCAGGATTTGTACCAGTGCCAGCGGCGCCAACACGCGCCAGCCCAACGTCGCCAGTTGGTCGATGCGTAGCCGGGCATATAACGCGCTCGCCGTGGAGAGTAGGAACAGGATTGCGAGCGACTTGAGGCTGAAGCTCAGATACGCGGGTATGGTCCCGAATACGCTGCTCTGTCCCAGGAAGAGATTGACTAACAGGAAAATCCCCACGACGGTCTGCATGTTCATCGTGAGATGCCACAGTGCCAGTTTACGCCCGCTGAATTCGGTGAGCGACCCGGCGACGACTTCTGATTTGGCCTTCGGGATGTCCAGTGGATCGCGCTTGAGCTTACCGATGAGGCCGATGATCGCTAACGCAAAGCCAAGCGGCTGCATCAACGCGATCCAGATCGTCTGGCCTTGATAATCCACGATGTGGGCAATCGACCACGAGCCGGCCAGGATTGCCGGCCCGGCCAGCGCCATCAGGAAGGGGACTTCGTAGGAGAAGTATTGCAACAACGCACGGCTGCCACCGAGCACGCTGTACACCCCTACGGAGATCCACCCGGCCAGGAAGTAGGCCAGCGCCGGGATGCTGAGTAGGAACAGTACCACGATTAGGTCGCCCTCGAACGAAGCGGCGGAGACGGTGCCGAACGGAATGTACAATCCCGCCGTCAGTACTGCCGCCAGCGAGACCATCGGCAGCACGGCGGCAGTCAGGGGGTTGACACCGGCCGGCAGGATGTCTTCTTTGGCCAACAACTTGATCAGGTCGGCCACCGGCTGGTACCACGGCGGGCCTACCCGTCCCTGGAACCGTGCAATCACGCGTCGATCCACCCAGTCGAAAAACAGGGCGCACAGGAACAGAAACAAGAATCCGGGAAAAATCAGCAGTTTAAGTAACATCTTTCATCATAAGTGATTGGTGATTAGGGATTGGTAATCCAGAATCATGAATCATGATCACTGATCCCCGATTACTCTTAACTCTTCACTCTTAACTCTTAACTCTTTACCTATCCGCACATGCGATGCACAAGTCCACGCCAGAGAGTACCACCGAGACGTCGGCCATCGAGATGTTTTGCAGTTGGTCGGGCAGGGTGATGAGGTTGGTGAGGGTGGGGGTGCGGACTTTGACCCGCGCGGGCTTGTCGCTGCCGTCGCTGCGGATGTAGTAGATCACTTCACCGCGCGGCGCTTCGGCGCGGCTGACGACTTCTCCGGGCGGGACGCGGCGCTTGGCCCGCGCCGACGTCGGCCCGTCGGGCAAATTGGTGAGGATTTGCCGGCAGAGATGCAGGCTTTCTACCGTTTCCAACATCCGTACCATCGTGCGCGCCCATACGTCACCTTCGTAGCGCACGGGAACCCTGAATTTCAGTTGATCATAGGGCGGATACGGCGCGTCGCGGCGCAAGTCCATGTCCAGTCCTGACGCGCGGGCTACCGGGCCGACCACGCAGTAGCGCCGGATCTGTTCCAGGGAGAGGGTGCCGATGTTGCGTGTGCGCCCCTGAAAGCTGCGTTCATTTTCGACGACACCAAGCAGCGCTTCGATTTGCGGTTCCAGCGCGTCGAGCTGTCGCAAAATCATGTCATGGTGTTCCGGCGTCAGGTCGATACGCACACCTCCGATGATGTTGACCGCGTGAGAGACGCGCCCGCCGGAAAGGTCTTCCATGATGTCCAGCACGATCTCGCGGTCGCGCCAGGCGTACATAAAGATTGTGTCGAAGCCGATGTTGCGCGCTTGCACGCCGAGCCACAGCATGTGACTGTGGATGCGCTCCAACTCGCACAGCAGCGCGCGCAAATACAACCCACGCGGTGGCACTTCCAACCCCAACAGCGCCTCAACGCCCTGGCAAAACGTCGTCGTATGGATGTGCGAGCAGATGCCGCAGACGCGCTCGAAGAGGTGGACGTTTTGCACATACGTGCGCTCCTGGCTCAATCGTTCGATGCCGCGGTGCACGTACCCGAGCCGCATCGCGCTCTCGATCACGTGCTCGCCTTCCAACGTCAGCGAGAACGCCAACGGCTCCTTCAGTAACGGGTGCTGTGGTCCAATGGGGACGGTGATTTTCGACATGGTGTCACCTTAACCTTTCTCGTCTGCGTCCCGTCGCAGTGGAAAGCGAACGGGGCCGTCGCCCTCTGTCCAATCATCCGGCAAGAACATCGGCCCGGGCGTCTCCAATCCTTCAAAGGTCACGCCTAACATTTCCTGAATCTCCCGCTCGTAGAATGCCGCGCCGGGAATCAAGTCGGTCAACGTGGGCATGTGCAGATTGTCGTAGGGCAGCAGGGTATCCAGGGTGATGCCGTAGCCGCTCCAGAAGTGATAGAGTAATCGAACCCCTTCGCCGGCATCGTCGCCTGTGATGGTGGACAAATGGTAAATGTCGAACTTTTCTATCAACAGCTCGGCGACCGGGCGAACTTTCTCCGCTGGGAGCTTGAGGAAGGTGTCGTCCACCGGCTTTTCTTCGACGTTGAATTCCTCGTGGGGAAAGGCTTCTTGCAGCGCGGCGAAAATCTCTTCGAACAGGTAAATTTGGGTCAGCAAGCGGCTCATTTGATCTTCTCCAACAGGCGCGCCAGACCGTCGATAATGGCTTCCGGGCGGCAGGGACAGCCGAAGATGTACATATCCACCGGTAAAACTTGATCGACGCCCCCCAGGATGTTGTGTCCGCCCTGGAAGACGCCGCCCGAACAACTGCAACTGCCCATCGAGACCACCCACTTGGGCGCGGGCATTTGCTCGTAGATGCGCAGCAGGCGGTCGCGGGATTGGCGCGTCACCGGGCCGGTGCAGAGCAGGATGTCGGCGTGGCGCGGCGACGCTTCCTTCAGGATACCGAGTCGCTCCACGTCGTAGCGCGGTGTCAGCAAGTCCAGCAGTTCGATGTCGCAGCCGTTGCATCCACCGCTGTTGAAGTGCAGAATCCAGGGCGACTTGCGCCGCGCCCACTGCACGACCCGGTGCGTGATACCTGCCAGGGATAAGGGCGCTTGACTCATTCTTCCTCCTCTCCCGTCAGCACGAAGACGCTGATGCCCACCCCGACCAGATAAACCAGCGCCAACCGGTGTGAAGTGATGTAACGCGGCAGCGTCGAAAGGACCAACGCCGCGACGTGTAGAATGCCGAACAGCAGCGCCAGCCGGAAAAATGCGTGATACGTCAAAACACTTGGCACCGGCAGTGGATCCTCGCCGCCGGTGTATGGCAAGTGTTTGTTGACCGAGTGTTCGCCCTGCGCTGCCAACACGCCGCCTAAGCGATATAGCCCGTAAGCCAGCGCCAGAAAGACCAGCAGTGCAACGGGAGGACTTGACCAGAAATTCTCCATACTATTGTACCTCAGAATGTGAGTACACGCCCCGCCCACTGCCACAGCGGGCCGGGAAAGATGCCGATCACGATCACCAGAAGCGCTAGGGCTACCAGCGGGACGATCATCCAGCCGGAGATTTTCACAGGCGGCGGCGTGTCCTCGGTGGGCAGGGGGGAGAACATCATCGCCAGGACCGGCAGGTAATAGCCGAGCGATAGTAACGTGTTCAGCAGGAAGACAACGATGCCCGCGTATACCCATACATCACCCGCGTGCCATACCTCTGTCAGGATGAACCATTTACCGGTGAACCCGGCCAGCGGCGGGATCCCGATCAGCCCCATAATGGCGATGCTGAAGGTGATAGCGATCAGCGGCAGACGCTGGAACGTGCCGCGCAACTGTTCGATCACAGTGGTGTGGTCGTAGAAGTTACAGACGCCCTTACTGAGAAAGGCCAGCCCCTTCATCGCCGCGTGGGCCGCCAACAGGAAAAAACCGGCCTGGACGGCTTCCGGCAGCCCGTAGCGCAGCCCCACGCCGACGCTAAACATCACGTACCCCAACTGCGCGATAGACGAATACGCCAGCAGGCGTTTGGTATGCGTCTGCATCAGTGCCATCCCGTTGCCCAGGAACATGTTCAGCAGCGCGCAGACCATCAGCCCCAGCCCCAGCTCTTGCGCCGGAAAGCCCAATCCCAGGCTGAGTTTGAGCAGGATGTAGAATGGCCCGATGATGCTGGAGAGCAACGCGCTAACACTGCCCGGCGCGCGCCCGTACGCATCGGGTTGCCAGGTGTGCAGGGGCACAATCGCGCTTTTGATCCCCAGGCCCACCCAGATACAGGCCAGCCCCGCGCGCGCCCACACGCCCGGTGCAACGATCGGCTGTGGGATCGTGAGCACCCCGGTTTCGCGGTAGATGAGCGTGATCCCCATCAACAAAGTCAGGGTGCCCACGGTGCCCATAATCAAGTATTTGAAACCGGCCTCAATGGACGTGTCGGTGCGGCGGCGGAAGGCGACCAAGACGTAGGCGGCGATGCTCATCAGCTCGGTGAACAGGTAGAGGTTGAACAAATCCGTCGTCATCACCATGCCGAGTAATCCCGTGACCATCAACAGCAGCAGTGGGTAGTAAGTGCGGTAGCGGTGATCGAGCGACAGGTAGCGCCCGGAGTACACGGCCACGCACAGGCCCATGGCCAGCGCGATACCGCCGACAAACACAGCGCCCCCGTCGGCCTGCAAAACGACGCTGCCCATGCCACTCGCGCCCGCCATCGTATTGCCCCACATCGGCGCGGCGCTGCCGGGCGCGCGGCCGAGCGCCAGGAGTGCACCGAGCGCCGCCGCAAAGATCGTCGCCGTCAACACTGCCAACCACTCATTGCGCGACGTAATCAGGCGTGCGACCAGGTAGATCGCAAACGCCCCGCCCACCAGGATGAGGAGCGGTAGAATGACACCGGTGTGGTCAGGACTCACCAGCGGCCTCCAAGCAGCAAAGGCAACTCGTGCGCCACCCAGTCGAACAGAGGAGCCGGGAACACCCCCTCGATAATCGCCAGCGCCGCTAACAGCACCGCGGGCGCAACCATGGCCAGCGGAAGTTTGGCGCGGACAGGAGCGCGGTCAGAGATCGGCCCTAGCGTAGCATCCGTGGTGTCCGTGGTTTCTGCCGGGTCCTGGCCCAGGAAGATGCGGCTGCCAAACCACAGCGCGTAGGCCACCGTCAACAGCGAGCCAAAGATCGTGATGACCGACAGCGTGACGTATTGCGTCTCCAACCCGCCCGCGAAGATCATCCATTCGCTATCGAAGACGCACAGCGGCGGCACGGCGATAATCGCCAGGATGCCAATGGCGGCGCAGGCCGTGACGACCGGCATCCGGCGCGCCAGCCCGCCTATTTCGTCGATGTTGCGCTTGCCGGTCACGTAGACGACCAGGCCGACGACCATAAAGAGCAGCGCTTTGACAATGGCGTGGTAGATGACGTGCAGTGTCGCTCCGGCAATGCCATTGTAGGTCAGCGTGCCCATCCCGTACAGAATGTACCCCATCTGGCTGACGCTGGAATAGGCGATGATGCGTTTGATGTCACGTTCGGCCAGGGCCATCAGCGCGCCGTAGATTTCGGACAGGATGCCCAGGATCATCATCGGAACGGCAAACGGCTGCATCTGTTCGATGCTGAAGATGCTCATCGGGAAGCGCAGGATGCCGTAAGCGCCCATGCTCAACATCGCCGCCGCCAGCATAATCGTCACCGGCATCGGTGCGACGGTGTGCGCATCGGGCAGCCAGATATGCAGCGGGAAGATCGCCATTTTGACACAGAAGCCGAGGATGAAGAGCGTGATGACCGTTGTTACCATGCCCGGCGCGAGCGTCACGCCCGCCCGCAGCGCGGTGAAGCGGTCGGTGCCGGTGGCGTCGTAGAGAATGACCATCGCCACCAACACCATCAGCGATCCCAGGTGGGTGAAGATGAAGTATTTGAGCGCCACCGACCGCCGCGACGGGCCACCGCTGTGTGTGTGCCCCCATACGAGGATCAGCGCGCACGAAGCGAGCAGCATCAGCTCCCAGAACGTGTAGAAGAGCACCATGTCGTCGGCCAATGTCGTGCCCGCCATCCCCACCGAGAACAGCAGCAGCAGCGCGTAGAAATAGGAGCTACGGTCATCATGCGTCTCGCTGCCCCAGGAATAGATGATCGCCAGCAGCGTCACCGCGCCTTCCGTGATGGCGAAGGGCAGCGTCAGCCAGTCGATGTGTAAGTCGAATTCGATCCCCACCGCCGGCATCCACGTCAGGGCGATGGTCGGGACCTCGCCACGTTGCAGTGCGGGAATCAACGAGAACATTGCCGCCAGCGAGAGCGCCGCCGCGCCGCCGGCCAGCCAGCGCGCCGCCGGCCGTAGGCGCCGTGGGAAGAGGAAGAGCGCCAGCGCCGTCAGCACCGGCGCCTCGATGATGAGGAGCAATTCGATAGTACTCAGGGTCATAGTATCACCACCCTTGCCATATAAGCAGACCTATGATGACCAGCAGCACGACGAAAACCCATTGCAGATTGGCGCGTAACCGGCCTGTGTGCCGGGCTTGTACCCACCGGCTGAGCGCGAACACGCCTTTGGTGGTGCCGCGGAGCGTACCTTCCAGCCCTTGCTGTTCCACCACGCGGTGCAGTAACTCCGCAGCGCCGAGGAATACACGCGGCGTCCACGTCACTATCCGCTCCAGGAACCCGATCTCGAACCAGGTGCGCAATCCATCTGCCACTTTGCGCAATCCACTGTCGAGGAGTTGCACTTGCCTGGGCGTTTCCGGTTCCCATGCCTGGCTGACGCTGTGTTTCCACGCACTTCGGGCCGCTGCCAGATAACGCCCGCCTATCAGGACGACGATGACGGCGAGGAGCAGCACCGCGGGCCAGGGAATCAGCGCAGAGCGTGTCATCTCCCACAAAACCGGCAGTGTGGGGCGGAATATCCCTGCCTGTATCAAGCTCCTGGTTAAGGTGATTTTGACGTAAGCCGTTTGTGCCAATTGCCAGACCAGATACATATTGAACCCGGTAAGCGCCACACCGCCCAGGCCAATCAGCGCGCTTCCCATACGCCGCCGCGGCGTTGCGGCCTGAATCACGTTGCTGCCCCACAGAAACAGCAAGCGCAAGGGCGTCATCACCAGCAAGAGCGCGGCGATCAACCCTTGTAACCCTTCGGTGGCGAGACAGAGCGCCAATCCACCCTGCGCCGCATTGAGGTAGACCAGCGCCGAGCGCAGATCGCGCTTCAACAGCGCGATGATGGTGACCAATACCATCCCACCGAGGCTCACCCATACCACCCATGCTCTCAACGTCGGGTGTTGGGACAGCAGCGGCGTGATGCGGTAAAGCAGATATAGCCCCAGGTTGGGCATCACCGTCGCGTAGGTCCACCCGTGCGAGACGGGATCGAACTGCTCCCCAATCTGCTGCCAGCCCTCGAAGGGCCACGCGCCGACCTTCACCCACACAGCCAGCACAAACCCGATGATGACCCAAGTGAGGCGCGTTGCGCTCAACGTTGCGCCGGATTCCAGGGCAGGGCCGATGTCCAGCGTCCCGGCGGCGTTCATCAGGATAAGCATGGCAATCAGAAAGCCGGTATCGCCCACGCGCAATATCAGGTAGACGAACTTCGTCAGGCGCGGGCCGGCGTCTCTGGCGAGTGTGAGCAGGGGCACCAGGGCAAGGCACACGCCCGCAATTTCGAGCGCCACGTAGCGTCCCAGGAAATGCCCGGAGAGGAACGCCGTGTTTGCTGCGCCCAGCGTCAACAGCAGCAGGCCAAAGGCTGAGGTGCGGGTTGTCTCGCGCGGCGCAAGGACGAGCAATGCCAGGAATGCGCTGCCGGTCGTTACCAGCGCGGCGTTCAGCCCTGTGGTGAGGAGTGAAAACGTCATCGCGCCGGCATTGGGCAGCCAGGTGAGCTGGAAGGGCACGTCCTGTTTGCCATTGAGGGCCAGCGCTGCCGCGCACACCGTCGCCAGGCCGGTCACGATCAGAGCGATGCGGCGTCCGGCGATGCGCCGTCTTGGCGCGGATGGCGTGAACAGCAGCACGCCGAGAAGCGCGCTGCCGCTCAGCAACGGAACGAGGATCAGACCGGTAAGCCACACGCCTGCCATTGTTTAACCCCGCAACCGGTTGAGATGATCGACGTCGCCGGAGGGGTAATGCCGGAACACATTCACGATCAGCGCCAGCGCGACCGCAATTACGACGGCCTCCACAATCAACGCCGAAATCACCATCGACTGCGCGAACTGTACATCCTTTTGCATCCGTCCGGCCTGGATCAGTCCAAGCGTCACGCCCTGCAGCATGATTTTCAACCCCACCACTTGCTTGATGGCGCTGCGCTGCAACAGCAGCCCGCCCAATCCAATAAAGAAGAGCAGCACACTGGCTGCGGTGTTGATCGTATCAATCCAGGGCGATGTCATCATTTATCCCTCTTCCCCCAACCTTTTGAAGGTTTAGGCGAACTCGTTCGCTCACCTTCGAAAGATTTAGTCGTCAAATGCGTTTCCTCATGCTTTGGCAGCACTGCCGCGACGCCCAGCGCACCGACGAAAATCAGCGTCACCTGGACCATCAAATCGAGGCTGCGCTGTTCCCAGAACCACTCGCGGAAAACGTTACTGGCGGCTGTGGAGGTCGCATCTTCGGGCGTCACGTTGAAATACCAGCCCACCAGCACACCGGCGATCAGTAGCACGACGATGATGCCGATCTGTCGCATACGATCACGGTTCATCGGCTTGCTTCTCCATAGAAGCGGTGAGGCTGATGGCGACGATAAACAAAACGCTGATCAGCCCCGCGCCGACGCTTAACTCGAATCCGCCTGCGTAAGGTGCATCGAGCATAAAGTACAACATCGCCAAAGCCGCACTGCCTACGCCAAGCGCCACTGCGGCGCGAACCAGGTTCTTTGCCACCAGTGCAAAAATCGTGCTGGCGATGAGAATGAGAACTAATACGCTGTAAGCAATCAGAGCCATGGACACCTTCAATCGTGATCATCAAAACAGAGGGGTATCGAGGGGGCAAAACATAGTTCCGGCCCCGGCCGGCAGACTGGCAACTTAACTGGGTTAAGCGCAAGTGGTTGGCGGCCGTTGGCCCTCCTCGAGAACCTCTGGAACAGGATAGGAATCCTGTTTCGTTCCAGTACAGTCAGGTTGGGTAGCGGTCGTCGACTTCTATATCTGGAAGGCGTTCTCAACCGAGATGATGTATTTTTTGCACCTCCGCGACGACTGATTCGACCTTGCGGCGCACGCGCACGCGTGTCACTTCATCGATGTCCGGGCCTGTGTGATCCCGCAACCATTGCCCGCCGTAGTGAGCGCGGTAACTCGGCGGCAATTCGTCGGGGAAGTCCTGCCCCGACATCACGCCGAATGCCAGCGTCCACGAACGCGGCACGACATCGATGTTATACCCGCCGCCACCGAGCGCCAGCCAGCGCGGAGCCAGCGCATCGAACGCCTCGTACAGCGCCGTCTGCCCGGCAATGGTCAGCGCCAAGTGTGCCAGTGGGTCCTGATAGTGGGTATCTGTCCCAAATTGCGTAACCACCACATCTGCCGCGAAACGCTCCAGTACCGGCGGCACGGTCTGATTGAATGCCCATAGATAAGTCTCGTCGTCGGTGTAGGGGGGGAGCGGCACGTTGACCGCATATCCCTCTCCACCGGCGAAGCCGGTGTCGGTCACAAAGCCGGTGCCGGGGAACAGTGTGCGCCCATCCTGGTGCAGCGAGACCGTCAACACGCGGTCGGTGTCGTAGAACAGCGCCTCAACCCCGTCACCGTGATGCACATCCAGGTCCACGTAAGCGACGCGCAACCCCTGTTCCACCATCCACTGGATAGCGATTGCGGGATCGTTGAACACGCAGAAACCGGACGCGTAGGCCGCCATCGCGTGGTGCATTCCACCGCCATAGCTGAAGGCCACGTCGCATTCGTTGTTGACCAGCATTTTCGCGCCGGTCAGAGAGCTGCCGGCCTTCAGGCTCTCCGTCTCGTACATCTCCGGGAAAATCGGATTGTCGCCGGAGCCGAAACCGTAGCGCATCGGCGTGATGTATTCGCGGGTCTCCGTCCACGCGCCGCCCTCGCTCAGGATACGCACTACCTCGACATAGTTCTGCGAGTGGACGAGGGCGAGCTCGTCTTCGGTGGCGGGCGGTGGGGCGATCACCTGTACGTTGGGCGCGGCGAACGCGCCGTATTCTTCCAACAACTCGAACGTGCGCCGTAATCGTTCCGGCTTGAGGGGATGTTGTTTACCGTGTCCGTGTTCCCAAAGGGCCGGCGTTGAGAGAAAGACAGCGCGTCTCGGAGGACTGGTGCGTCCTACCGTGGGTTTTTCGCTAGAGTTCAATTCAACGCTCCTTCTTCTGTGACGATCGTACAGGGAGTATAGACTGAGGTGCGGTGAATGTCAACCTGACTTTTGACCTTTTTTGCTCACTGCATCAGTAAGAGGCTAATCGCCATCACCGCCATGCCTGCGACCAATCCATAGATGCTGTCGTGCCCTTTGCCATAGGCGCGGCTGGTGGGTAACAGTTCATCGACGCTGATGTAGACCATAATCCCGGCGATGGCGGCAAAGAGCACACCCATGACCTGCGGTGGAATGACACCCGAAGGACCGCCGACAAACAGGCGCAAGGCAGCGTAAGCGACCAGCGCGCCAACCGGTTCGGAGAGGCCGCTCAACAGCGAGTAGATAAAGGCTTTGCGACGGTCGCCGGTGGCGTAGAAAATCGGTACGGCGACGCTGATGCCTTCGGGGACGTTGTGCAGGGCAATGGCAATGGCGATGGCAACGCCCAGGGCCGGGTCCTGGAGCGCTGCCAGGAACGTCGCCAGGCCTTCCGGGAAGTTGTGGATGCCGATGGCCAGGGCGGTGAATAGCCCGGTGCGCATCAAATCGCCGTTTTTCTCATCCTCCGATTGCTCCTGGGACGGTTCTCCGCACTGCGCTGTTGCGAGTGTAGCGTGGAGTTGGGCGGTTTCCTGGGCGGAGTGAACTTCGTGCGGGTTTTGTTTCTCCGGGATGAGGGTGTCGATCAGGCCGATGAAAAGGATGCCGGCGAAGAACGCACCAACGTTGACCCAATCTCCTAACGGCGTGCCGTAGGCGACGAGTAATTCCTCGCTACCCTTGAAGAAGATTTCGATGAACGAGACGTAGAGCATCACACCGGCGGAGAATCCCGTGGCTATCGATAGAAAGCGATAGTTAGTGCGTTGGGTCAGAAACGCGAAGATACTGCCGATGCCGGTCGCCAGGCCGGCGGCGAGCGTCAATCCCAGGGCAAGCCATACGTTGGAATTCATTGTCTATCTCCTCATGTTTGAGAGTGTAATTTCGAGCCTGGATATCAGCCGTTCTGATTCGGTCATGACATCGAAGCTCTATCATACATAGAGCCGTCAGATTGGCAAATTGTGCCACGCAGCGTCAAAGGCGAGCTACCGGAGTATGCTCAGGTACAAGCTACAGTGGAGGGGCCGTGTCAACTGCCAAAAATTCAACTGGGGTGTAAAATGTCTCATTGCTTCATCAATGTACTACATTTTCAGCCGGATGCTCTTTGTCCAAGGGGACTGTTATTTAGGAGGGAGTGATGAACGAAGCCGGTTCGAGCAATTCCGTTTCACCAAAAGATAAACTCGTGGCCTGTGTGGAGATTCTGGGCGTCTACGTCATGATGCGGCTGTTGGGGCAGGCGCTTCGCGCTACCGGGATAGTGGATGCCGAACTGCGCCTACTTGGCTGGTCGTACACCGGTGGGCTGATCCAGATGGGCGTGCCGCTGCTGGTGATCTGGTTCACCCGGCGGCGCTGGGCCGACCACGGCGTGACGCTGGCGGGGTGGCAGAACAACCTGGATATCGGGATCAAGGCATACCTCGTGCGGATCATCCCCTACGTGCTGGGGATCGGCGGTACGATGCTGCTCAAGCTCGACTACCGCGTGTTCCCCGGTGGGTTGTTGGTGGCCCTGTCCGAAATCGCAGCCATTGCGGTGATGCTGTGGGTGTTGCGTCGCCAATCGGAGGAGAAGGCGCTGAAGTCGGTGCGCAGCAATGTGATTACGTTGGTCGTCTTGTTGCTCCTGCCCATTGTAGTTGGGTTAGCAATGCGCCGTTTGACCTTGATCGTCGTTTCTACGGTAGTCTGGCAGTTCGTCTTCTCCGGCTTCGGTGAAGAGATTTTTCTGCGCGGTTACGTGCAGAGCCGGCTGAACCAGGCGTTTGGCCGCCCGTGGGCGTTTTTCGGTGTGCAGTGTGGGCCGGGATTGATCATCGCCTCGCTGCTGTTCGGGCTGCTTCACGCTTTCAACACCTACGATCCGGCTGCCGGTCTGTCCACGCTGGCGTGGGGGTGGGCGCTTTTCACCGTCTTCGGCGGCCTCTTCTTCGGCCTGATCCGCGAAAAGACGGGCAGTCTGCTCGGTTGCGGTATCGCCCACGGCCTGCCCGACGCCGTCGGCGAGGCGCTGGCGAAGGTTATGGGGTGGGCATTGTGAAAAGCATCCTTCGGCGTTGGAACCAAAGCCGCGCCAGTAGCGTCAGTAGTGTAGTGACGACTTCAGTCGTTTGCCGTATAAAAACGACACATAACAGGTGGTGAAAAATGAAGATGAAGACTTGGATGCTCGTATTTCTTACTCTGGCCTCGACACTCACGGCCTGCAGCGTGGGCGGAGCTGCCAGCAATGCCGCGTCCCTTGAAGGGGAATGGACGTTACAGACGCTGAACGGCGTGCCCTTGCTCGCGGGTTCGGCGATCAACGCGACGTTCGCAGAAGGGAAAATCACCGGCTACAGTGGGTGCAACAGTTATGGTGGGGCGTACACAGTGAAAGGCGGCGGTCTCGAACTTGGCGAGATCGCGATGACGTTGATGGCTTGCCTGGAAGACGGCGTGATGGAGCAAGAGCAAGCCTATATGGAGGCGCTGTCGAACGTGGCGAAATTCCGTCTGGACAATGACCGGCTGGAACTGCTGGACGAGTCCGGCGCGACACTCCTCGCCTATACGCGCCTAGAACCGTTCGCGGGCGATCCGGCTGCGTTGGTTGGCACGGAATGGCAACTGCTGACGTTGGACAATAGCCCTTTGCACGAAACTCTCTCGTTCACCCTGGTTTTTACAGAGAACCGTTATAGCGGTCTGGCCGGCTGCCGGCATTTCGAGGGCGAATATCAGGCCGGCGACGGCGAGATTGCTTTTCCTATGATGGCGATGATCGAGGAAACATGCCCGGATGCGGACGAAGCGTATTGGGCGTTGGAAGGCCGCTACACCGACGTGGTGGGGCGGGCGCGTCACTGGCGCATCGTAGACGGACGGCTCGAACTCCGCACACTTCCCGGCGCGGTGTTGGTCTTTGTGCCGGATACGCCGCTGCCGGAGGTGTCGCTGGAAGGCACAGCCTGGTCGCTGGCAGCCTTCATCGAAGGGGAAACCACAACTTCGCTCCTCGCCGACACGGAGATCACGCTCGCGTTCGAGGATGGGCAAGCATCGGGATCGGCAGGCTGCAATAACTACTTCGCATCGTACACGCTGGAACGCGGCGCGCTGCGCTTCGGCGCGGTTGGGATGACCAAGATGTTTTGCGTGACGCCGGAGGGCGCGATGGAGCAGGAAGCGCGCTACGGCGACATCCTTTCCGCGGTCACGTTGTTCGAATGGGACGCCGACCAGTTGACGTTGAGAACGGCTGACGGGCGTGGGCTGGTGTTTACTGCGCAGCGTTGAATTGCTGAATCATTAAACTGCCCCGCAGAAGTCTCTGCGGGGCAGTACTGATGATTCTGCGGCAGGTGATCCTCGGCCCGTTGATGGACGCGCCAGTAGATTGCCGGACGACATAAGGTTATTCTTTTACCAGTCAAACTGCCGGTCCTGAAACAAATCGTGGAACATATAATCCGGCGGTGTGCGCTGCAAGAACGCGACTAACTTTTCGGCGGATTCTTCCGGCTCGGTGGTGGCAATCGTGCACTTCTCTTTGCTGGCGAGGAAAGTGCGCAGCCAGCCCGGTTCGATCAAGTGTACCTTGATGCCGTATTCCGCGACATGGTTTTGCAGCAGGATGGATTGGATGTTCAAAGCCGCCTTCGAGGCGCAATAGGCATAGCGCGTCCGCTGACCCCGGCGCACGCGAGCAGCCATGCTGCCCGCCTCCGACGAGATGTTGATGATGCGTTTCATCTCCCCCGCTTGCAGCAGCGGCAGCACCGATTGCGCGACCCGCAGCGGCCCCAACGCGTTCACGTTGTACACGATCAGCATGTCGTCGAAGTCCAGGGCATCGGTGACGGTGGCGTCCTTCTGGCCGATGATGGCGGCGTTGTTGATCAGTATGTCCAGGCTGTCTGTCTTGCCGGCGATGGTCTGCGCCGCCGCTGCCACTGAAGCGTCGCTGCTCACGTCCAGCGGGACGATCTCCAAGCGCGCACCGTACTGCTGCTTGAGCGCGTCCAGCCCACGGAGATCAATGCCGTAACAACCCGCAAATACCTCATAGTCATGCTCAAGGAACTTGGCCGCCAGCGCCAGTCCCAGTCCTCGGTCGGTTCCCGTGATATAAGCTTTCATTTGTACTCCTTGATAGTCTGGTAGTCGTCTGTCGCGTAGTCGCAAGAGCGGATATACTCGGCGGCCAGGGCGTATTCTGCGTTGGACGCGAGATGCTCCATCATCAGGGGCATGTCGGGGTCCAGGCGGTTCAACGCGCGGATCAACGCCGGGTAGTCGAGATGGCCCAGGCCGGGTCGCGTCTCGTCGATGTGGATCACCATCCCTTTCTTTACGATCACGTCTTTGGCGTGGCAGCTTCGGATATACGGCCCTAGCTTCTCCACGCACTCCTGGATCAGTTCGGCGCTTTGATAGCAGAGGTAGGGCGAGACGGTGATGTTCGCCAGGTCGAAGTGTACGCCAAAGCCTGGACGATCCACGGCCCGCAGCAGATCGAGGTAGCTGTCGCAGGAGTAGGGGAAAATGTCGGGCACCAGTTCCAATGTGAAACGGGCGCGCGTGGGATTAACCGCATCCACAATCGTCTGTACCGTCTCGACGATGAGCCGAAAGGTAGCGTCCGAGAAGTTCTCGGCGGGAGTGCGCCGCCAGCCGGCAGAGTTGACCAAACAACGCGCGCTCAACTTCTCGGCCATATCCAGCAGGCGGATGCTTTCTTCAATCGCCCGTTGGCGTTCGCCCTCGTCCTCGGCGACGTAATTCCGCCCCCACGCCCCCACCTCGGCGATGAGGATGTCCGCCGCTTGCGCCGCCTGCCGGTACGCCAGCAGGTCAGCGTCGCTTGGAAAGCTGCCGCCCGGCGCGATGCGGTAAGGCGCGTAGGCCGCTGTGTAACCTTTCGCTTGCAGGATCGCCACCCACTCTGCGGGGCTGTTGAATGTCTCGTCGAAAAAACCACCTAATCGCATCGTGTTCTCCTAATGCCTGATATAGTAAATTTGCTATTTCGTCGCACGCTATACGATGTCGTTTGTAACAAACCATTGTCTATGCCTTGCTCTGGCAAAGCTGCCCCTCAGAATGGACTGAGGGGCGGTTTGCTCTGTTCTTATTTTTCCGCTGCGCGCTTTTTTGCTCTTCGTCCCAATGCCTTCTCCAATTCGATGATCAAGTAAGCGACGAAGCTGACGCCGAGCACGCGCAGCCAATCCGCAAGTGTCAATGGCGCGGTGACGAACAGGGTGTTCATAAAGGGCGCGTAAGTAAACAGCAATTGCAGTAAGGTCATACCGATCACGCCGATGATGACCCATTTGTTCGTAAAGACGCCGATGCGGAACATGGATTTGGATAGTGAGCGGCAGTTGAACAGGTAAAACACCTCGATCATCACGATGGCATTGACCGCGATAGTGCGGGCGTGGGCCACTTCACTCCCGGATAACAACGCCAGTTCATACAGTCCAAACGCGCCGACCAGGATACAGAAACCGAGTAGCCCGACCCGCCGCAGTAAGGGCGGACTCAGAATCGGAGCGTCGGGCGCGCGCGGCGAGCGCTGCATAATGCCCGGCTCTTTGGGTTCCAGGGCCAACACCAGACCGAGCACGCCCGCTGTGACCGTGTTGATCCACAGCACGTGCGCCGGCAGGATGGGCAAAGCGATGCCGAGCAAAACGGCGAGCAGCAGGATCATCCCTTCGCCGACGTTGGTGGGCAGCACCCACACGATGATTTTGGTCAGATTGTCGAACACGCCGCGTCCTTCTTCGATAGCGGCCTCGATGGTGGTGAAGTTGTCGTCGGTGAGCACCATATCCGCAGCCTCTTTGGCGACCTCGGTGCCGGTGATGCCCATGGCGATGCCGATATTGGCCTGCTTGAGCGCCGGGCCGTCGTTCACACCGTCGCCGGTCATCGCGGCCACGTGGCCGCGCGCCTGGAGCGCCTCCACCAAACGCAGCTTTTGCTCCGGCGACACGCGCGCAAAAACTGCCACATCCTCGACCGCCTCGATCAATTGCGCATCACTGTATTCGGCGAGCATCTTGCCCGTCAGCACGCAGTCCTCTGAGAGAGAACCGTCCTCGCAAGGTTCGGCCAATCCAATCTGCGTGGCAATTGCGGCGGCGGTAAGGGCGTGATCGCCGGTGATCATTTTGACCGCGATACCGGCTTCCTGGCAGACGCGGATGGCCGAAATCACTTCCTGGCGCGGCGGGTCGATGATGGCTTGCAGGCCCAGAAATGTCAGACCGGCGGCGACGTCGTCGTGTCCCACGGCGTTGGCTCCGGCCGGCATGTGTCCTCTGGCAAAGGCCAGGATGCGCAATCCCTGTGCGGCCATTGCGTCGGCGTCCCGGTGGATCTGATCCAGGTCAAGCGGCGCGCTCTGCCCCTGCGCGTCCAGCGCCGTGGTACACCGCTCCAAAATGACTTCGAGGCCGCCCTTGACATAAACCAGCCGTTCGGAGGCTTCTGTTTCGCCGGATGGCGCGTGCAATGTCGCCATGTACCGGTGTTGTGAATCGAAGGGGATGGCATCCAGGCGCGGCAGTCGTTCGTGCCAGGTCGCGGCTTCCAGCCCGGCTTTGTGCGCGGCGACCAGCAACGCTACCTCGGTCGGGTCGCCTTGTGCCTTCCATTGCCCGTTTTCCAAAACGACATCGCTGTCGTTACATAGCAGGCCGGCCAGCAGACACTCCCGCAGCGCCGGGGCGTTGTCCACGGAAGCTGTCGCGCCGTCTTGCTTCAGAATATCGCCGGTCGGATTGTAACCGATGCCGGTGGCGGTATACTGCTGCCCGCCCGCCAGCATCCGTTGGGTCGTCATCTGGTTCTGCGTGAGGGTGCCGGTTTTGTCGGAGCAGATCACGGTGACGCTGCCGAGCGTTTCCACCGCCGGTAACTTACGAATGATAGCGCGCCGCTGCGCCATGCGCGAGACGCCGATGGCGAGCGTCACCGTTAACGCGGCGGGCAGGCCTTCGGGGATCATCGCTACTGTCATCGCGATGGCGGCGGTGAAGGTGTCCACCACCGGCTGGCCGCGTAGCAGCCCGACAACGAACGCGACTGCGGCCAGACCCAGGACGGCGTACAGAATCAGGTGGCTGAATTCGGCGATCCGGCGGGTGAGCGGCGTTTGCAGCTCCTGGGCCTGGGAAATGAGCTGCGAAATCCGGCCCACCTCGGTGTTATCGCCGGTGGCCGTGACAACGCCGACCCCCTGCCCGTAGGTCGCCAGCGTCGAGGCGTAGACCATAGTGCTGCGCTCGGCCAGGACGATGTCCACCGGCAATGAGGCGTTGGCGTCCTTTTTGATCGGGGCCGATTCGCCGGTCAACGCGGCCTCGGCGACCTGGAGATCGCGCGAGCGGATCAGGCGCATGTCGGCCGGCGTTTTGTCGCCGGCTTGCAGGATGACGATGTCGCCAGGCACGAGTTCCGCCGCCGAAAGGCGGGTGCGTTCCCCGGCGCGGATCACGGTCGCCTCGGTGGTCATCGCCTGCGCCAACGCCTCGATGGCTTTTTCGGCCTTCGCTTCCTGGACGTAGCCGATCACGGCGTTGATCAGGACCACGGCGAGGATGATTAGGGCATCCACCGGCCCTTTGACGAGCGCGGTAATGACGCTGGCGATGATCAGGATCACGATCAACGGATTCGTGAACTGCGACAGGAAGCGCATCAGCGGAGTTTTGCCACGTTTGGGCGTCAGCACGTTGGGGCCAAAACGCTGCTGCCGGTGCTGCACCTCGAAGATGTCCAACCCTTTCTGCGGATCGGTTTCAAGCAATTCCAGCACTTCAGTCGCGGGAAGATGATGCCAATGTCTGCCGAGCAGTGTTTGCATTGCCCGAATCCTCCTCTGAAAATAGTCTGATAGTCGTTAGTCCGATAGTCCTGTAGTCATTTTTATTATCGGGGCTGAACCACAGGTTCGGTTATACTTCTTGATAGTTTGATCGTCGTCAGTCGTGTGGTTGACCAGATAGTAAATGATGGTACTCATAGTGCTATAACGATACCATCCAGAGCCGGGACCTCGAGCAGCATAGCCCCATCCTGCCTGAGACGGGGACCGCTACCTCGCAACGGGGTCACGGTCTCCGGGCTGCTCCCGATTGCCGGATTCACCGTGATGGCGGCCTGCACAGGCGCCATAGTCAGGTTAAGCGCCCACAAAAAGGTCTGTGTTCTGGCGCGCCAAATACGGGCGAGAATTCCTTCCCCCTCTACCTGCACCCACGGTTCTTTGTGCGCCCAATCCAGTAAAGTCTTGTACCAATGACGGCTTTCGGTAGTCGGAAAATGCTTGTACGCATAGCCCGGCATCCCACCGACGATGAGCGTCGCTCCCCGGCCATAGGTGTTTTGGAGCATTGCGATCTCGCCATTCGCGTGCCAGCCGATGGGTGCGCCCGTAGTGGCAAGATAGGATTGGCGATACAAAGACGCGCACACTATGCCGTCTTCTGTTTGGATCGGAAACCACTCCGCCAGATCAGGGGCAAAGGCGACGGTGTGTTCCTGGCATCCCAAGACTTCAGCCAATCCGCGGTTGGGCTGTTGGGGAAAAGCATGGCCGTATTCGTTGAAGTAACCACAACATCCTTCAACCACCAGATGCCCACCCTCGGCAACCCATTCGCGCAGACGCGCGACGGCGGTGTCCGTGAAGGCCAGGGGATAGGGAATGTAGAGCAGATCGCAGGCATCAATGTGCGGCAAGGTCACGAAATCACACTGGATGTTGGCCGCGGCGAAGGCTTCCCATGCACCTTGCACACACGCTGAGTAAAAGTCGGCGCTGCCGTGACGAGCGTAGGCATTGGCCTGTGACGTTTCGGAAATAAGTATGGCAACCTCGCCGCGCACCGGTTGGGCGGCCCAGAGCGGCTGTACCTCCGGCGCGTTCGTCCATCGCGCCAGTGCCGTGACCATCGCTGAACGCTCGGTGCGCCGGCCATCCATCCCGTACCAGCCAAAGGCGCCAAAGAGCGGCCCATCCAACAAGGGCCGCCAGCGGGGATTCAGGAAACCGGAAGCGCCGGCGGCAAAACTAAGCAGAAAATCCAGGCGGATGTTGGCCGGGTCGTGCATTGTGTCGTGGACAAGTTGTGGGCGCCCCACAGAGTCGCGGCCCAGCCAATCGGAGTCGCCTACTCCCTCAGCGCGCCAGAAACGCTTACCTCTGGACGCGGAACGAATAAGATCGCCCGCCAGCATAGGATGACAGCGATTGCCGTGCCAGTAGGTATACCCAAATACATCCACGAGATCGGCAGCCCGGAAATCATCGCCGCACGCGGGCGCAATATCCGCGAAACTGCGGGCATTGCCGTGGGCGGCAATCAGATGCTCAGGGTCGGCATTTCTGAGTACATCCACCTTCCACCGCATCCAGCGGAAAGCGTTATCGTTGTGAAAGGCTATACGGTCATACACATCGGGATAAGAAGCCACCTGGCGTGACATTTCTACGTCATCCCAGGAAGTAAGGCTGTAACGATGCCACATCTCTTTCAACCGCGCCAGATCGCCATACTTATCTTGAAGCCATTGGCGAAACCGGGCTTGCGTCGCAGGACAATAACATAACAGATCGGGGTGGTAAAAGGTACATTCATTCCACACATCATAGCCGTATAGCCCCGGATGATCGCGATACCGCTGCGCCAGCGCCGTCAGAAAACGCGCGCACGCCTCGGCGACTTCGTCATTGTCCAGGCATAAAGCTTGATGCCCGCCCGTCACACAACTGACATGCATCTCGCTGTGAGCGTAGACACCGTGCCGGTTTTCGCGCCTGGCATGGGGATATTGAGTATAGAGCCACTCCGGGTAGTCCAGCGACATCTCGGCAATGATGGTCCGCAGGCCGTATTTGGCGGCCAGATCCAACTGGCGGTCGAAATCCTCCCATACATAGCGCCCCGGCGCAACCTCGATCACATTCCAGGCGAACCAATGCCGGAACAACGTGTGTCCATCTTCGCGCGCTACACGGTAATCACGCTCCCAATCCTCACGCGGCGGATTCGTCTTCCTGTAATAAACGGCGCCGATATACGGGGGCTGTGATTCTGGCGGCGCGGTTGAATTTGGCATAGCGCACTCCTTGATGGGTTATTATTTCTGGTGAAGAACGTGGCTCATGTTGTCTGCTTGAATTTCATCAATAGCTTGCCCCGCAGCCAGGAGATGTTCACGTTTCATTTCCATATAATTGCGGCAAAGGAGAACACCGGTTGCGCCGGCTTCGTAGATGGCAAATAGTGCAGCGCGGATGGACTCCGGGGTAGAGGGGCGTTTGGGAGACGGCATGTCAATCCCGATGCCGGGGTAGATAGGAACTTCCCCCTTGACGGCAGCGATAGCGGTCGTTGTGTCGCGTTTCAAGTAGTCCAGGCTCATGCCGCCTTCAGGAAGTTCATCATAAGGAAGCTCATGTTCCCATCCTAGCATGGTATTCCAGGCCTGGTACGCGCGTTCAAATTCACGATCATAGAATAGGGCCTGGATATAGCGTCTGGAATCCTGGTGATAGCGAAACCCGGCACATGTATGATCCATCTTGGGTTTGATCCAATCCGCGTAGCGCCGCATTTCCCCATAGTCGTACATGGCCCGTTCAAAAATACTGAAATCTCGATGGTGCCAGATATGGATTCCTAATTTGCGTTCTGGGCTGATTAACTTGATCAGACCGTAAAGCTCGGCATAGAGACTCTTCAAACTGTCATACCACATCTGATTCCATTGCAGAATCTCGGGGTACTTCATGATGATACGCAAAAAGGTCACAAAATATCCGTCTGGCGGCGGCGCTGCCGCAGTGGAGTTACCCAGAGAATAGCCCTCGCCTGCAAAGGGATCGCGATTTTCTCGCGCTTCACGCCAACTGGTTTCGGAAAAGTCCAGTAATTCCAGCCATCCCTGTTTCGCGCGTTCAATATTGATGTCCAGTTCACCCGCCTTTTTCAGGCAGTGTGGACAGAAACATACCGGCGCCATCGGCTTACGATAGTGAAAGCCGGCCGGATAATGTCCAACCAACACGGTAGATAGCGGCCCGTTGCGTTCAAAGTTGATTTTAATCCCTTCAATCGGGTAATGTCTCAGTTGGTCTTCAGCGACTGACAAATAGAACTGGCGGTAATCGGGGTGGTTAGTACAAACACGAAAGTTTTTCCGCCCAAAGATGTCAATTTGGGAGCAGGCCGTGAAGTTCTTAAGGATTCTTTGTGAGATGTCCGTAGCATCTTCCGTAGCCGGCCAGTATCCGGGCCATGCGCTTTCATACGCGAGGTTGTGGGCATAGACCGCCATTCCGCGCGAATGAGCAGCTTCACAGACTAGCCCCAGTCCATCCGCAAGATTGGAAGGTATGCTCTCATTTTTGAAAGGCTTGAACCGGGTGAAAGCGTAATAATCGTTATGACTGTCGAAATAGCTCCCCCACGGGTCCTGGGCAATGAACATGATCTTATTCACTCTGGCTAATGCGAGATCATCCAGAACTTTTTCCATACCGAAACGTTGAATTGCACTTGTCTCAAAGGTCAAACCAACAAAGAAATTCATTGATATGACTCCTCCTCACTCACCTCAAAAATACTATAAAGCTATCTGGCATAATTTTACATTATCCGGTGAAGATTTCAACATACGGCGCACTCCCTGCAAATAAACCCCTGTGTACATCCTTTGAGGGATGACAACCTCCCCGGTTTACGGTTATGCTATGAAGGTAAGCCGAACACAAAATTCACGTTCATGGAGGTTGCGATGGAAGATACGAACTGGAAGCGCCCCTTTTTCACGATCTGGAGCGGGCAGGCCGTCTCCTTGCTGGGCAGCAGCCTGGCGGGATTCGCCCTGGTGTGGTGGCTGGCTTCGACGAGCAAATCGGCGACGGTGCTGGCCGGGGCCACGCTGATGATGATTCTGCCGCAGGTGATCCTCGGTCCGCTGATGGGCGCGCTGGTGGATCGCTGGAACCGCCGCGTGGTGATGATCGTCGCCGACAGCGTCATCGCCGCGTTTTCGCTCGGTCTGGCGGCCTTGTTCGCCCTGGGGCGGGCGACCTACTGGCACGTCTACGCGGTGATGCTGGTGCGCGCGGTCGGGCAGGTGATTCACATGCTGGCGATGCAGGCCGCGACCCCGTTAATGGTGCCCGACCGCCATCTGGCCCGCGTCGCCGGGATGAACCAGACATTGCAGGGCGGGATGAACATCGTGTCGCCGCCATTGGGCGCGCTGCTGGTGAGCCTTGTCCCCATTGAGGGAGTGCTGCTGCTGGATATGGCGACGGCATTGGTCGCCGTGCTGCCGCTGTGTTGGATTGCCATTCCCGCTCCCCGCGCGCGGATGCAACCGGCGTCTACGGAAGGAGCGGCGGCGCGCCCGACCTCGGTGTGGGGCGAGATGCGCGAAGGCCTGCGCTTCGTGTGGGGCTGGCCCGGCCTGACGATCATCCTGGCGTTGGCGGCGACGCTCAACTTCTTCGGTGTGCCGGCGCTGTCGTTTATGCCTTTGCTCGTCACCAATCACTTCCAGATGGGGGCATTGGAATTGGGCTGGCTACAAACGGCCGTCGGCATAGGCGTTTTGGGTGGCGGGCTGTTGTTGAGCGCGTGGGGCGGCGGGCGCAGTCGCGTGATGGCGATGTTGAGTGCGCTGGTGCTGCAGGGCGTCGGCGTCCTCTTGATGGGTGGCGCGCCTGCGAGCGCCTTCGCCATAGCTCTGGTGGGCAATCTCTTGTGCGGTCTGGCGCGCCCGGTGATTGACGGGCTGATGTTCGCCATTCTGCAATCGCTCGTGCCCTCGGAGATGCTTGGGCGGGTGTTCTCGCTGATGATGAGCGCGTGCGCGGCGATGGCCCCGCTGGGCCTGCTGATCGCCGGGCCGGTGGTGGATCGGGTGGGGGTGCAGTTCTGGTTCGTGCTGACCGGGCTGGTCACATTGGCCGCCAGCGCCGTGGGATTCCTGATCCCGGCGGTGCGGTATATGGAAAACCGCAAACTGCCGCAGTTGGTGGAGGCGCAGAATGTTTAGCGCAATCCGCCGGCGTTTATTGTTGGCTTACTTTGTGCTGGCGTTCGCCTTGACCTGGGGTGGGACGCTGCTGTATCACTTCGCCGGGCCGCAGGGAGGGCAGCGTTTGCCCTCTCTCGCCGCTTTTCCGGGCATCGTCTTCTGGTATTACGGGCCGGCGTTGGCAGCGCTGGCGGTGATGTGGGTTGGCGAAGGAAAAGCCGGCGTCGCGCGTCTGCTGCGCCGGTTTCTCGTGTGGCGGGTGGGGTGGCGTTGGTACGCTTTCATCGCGCTCTATCCGCTGGCGCTGCATCTGCTCGTCAGCGGCATCGGCTGGCTGACCGGCGGCTCCGCGCCGCGCTTCTTTGAAACCGAGGGCATTCCCGGCGGCAATCGCTGGCTGGTCTTCCTGATGCTGGTGCTCTATCACACGCTCGTGCGCGGCATCGGCGAGGAAACCGGCTGGCGCGGATTTGCGCTGCCGCGAATGCAATCCCGGTGGGGATCGCTGCGGGGAAGTCTGCTGCTCGGCGTGGTGTGGGGGGCGTGGCACTTCAATCCCGCTAACTTTGGCGTACTACTCTCGCCGCTGGGGATCGCCGTCTTTTTCAACATCGTGGCGACGACGGTGATTTACACCTGGGTTTACAATCACACGCAGGGTAGCCTGCTCGTCGCGGCGCTGTTCCACATGACGCTCAATGTCGCTGAGTGGATCGTTCCCGTAGGGTTGATGACGGGGACGTTGAGCAATCTCATTATTCAAGCGGTTGTTTTGTGGCTGGTTGTTTTAGGGCTTGTCCTGAAATTTGGCTCCGAACTCAAATCAGAAGGGGGTAATGGATGATGTGTTAGTGATTGGAGACGTACTCTTGCAGCCATGACAAGCTATGCTATGATAAGACCAGATCAGCGCCTAGTCACCCACAGGCAGGCCGGTTGTGGTCTCATTACTCAGAACCAAGCTGTTCATTCCTCCTGTCCGGGCGGAACGTGTGCCGCGCCCGCGTTTGACCGTGCAGTTGAACGCCGGCTGGCAGCGCAAGTTGATCCTCGTCGCCGCGCCGGCCGGCTTTGGCAAGACCACGCTTGTCGCCGAATGGCTGGCGGATTTTGGATTGCCGATTGCGGATTTTGGAGTGGAAGCTGACGGGACGATTCGAGAATCCAAAATCCAAAATCCGAAATCGTGCTGGCTTTCCCTCGACGCCGCCGACAACGATCCGGTGCGCTTCTGGACCTACCTGATCGCCGCGCTGCAAACGGTTCACGTTGATCTCGGCGAGACGGCGCTGGCGATGTTGCAAACGCCGCAACCGCCGCCCCTTGAGACGATCTTGACCGACCTGATCAATGAGATTGCCGCGCTGCCGTCCTCGTTGTTGCTGGCGCTGGACGATTATCACTTGATCGAAGCGCGGGCTATCCACGAGGCGTTGACGTTTCTACTCGATCATCTGCCGCCCACGCTGCACCTCATTCTCCTCACTCGCGCCGATCCGCCCTTGCCGTTGGCGCGATTGCGGGCGCGCGACCAACTCACCGAAGTGCGCGCCGCCGACCTGCGTTTCACCACCGATGAAGCCGCCGCCTTTTTGAACACCGTGATGAGCCTGCGCTTGACGGCGCAAGACATTGCCGCCCTCGAAGCGCGCACCGAAGGCTGGATCGCCGGGCTGCAACTGGCGGCGCTCTCGCTTCAGCACGTGGAAGCGGTGCACGATTTCGTCGCGGCTTTCAGCGGCAGTCACCACTACATCGTGGATTACCTGACCGAAGAAGTGCTCAGTCGCCAGCCACCACAGGCGCAGACCTTTCTCCTGTGCACCTCGATTCTGGAGCAACTCAGTGGCCCATTGTGCGATGCGCTCACCGGTCGGGACGATGGGCAGGCGATGTTGGAAATGCTGGAAAAGGCCAATTTGTTCCTGATCCCGCTGGACGATGAGCGACACTGGTATCGCTATCACCACTTGCTCGCCCATTCGTTGTCCAGCCGTTTACAGCAAACTCAGAAAGAACTGATCCCCCAACTTCACCGGCGGGCGGCGGAGTGGCTTGAAGCCAACGACTTGTACGATCAGGCTCTGGCGCACTGGGTGCAGGCAGGCGATTTGGAACGCGCCGCACAGTTGATCGAAGGCCGAGGTTCGGAGATGCTCGCGCTGGGCGAAATGGCGACGCTGCGACGCTGGATCGAAATGCTCCCCACCGAAGTGACACGCGAACGCCCGTGGTTGTGTGTCCTGTTTGCCTGGACGCTGTTGCTGGGCTGGGATGTGGACAAGAGCCTCACATGGATCGAGGCGGCACAACAATGCCAGGCAACGCAGGGCGATAGCGGCGCAATCGCCGGACACGGCGCAATCGCCGGCCACATCGCCGCGCTGCGGGCCTATATTGCCGGGATGCAAAACGATGACCGGCAATCGTATGTATTCTGCCGTCAGGCGCTGGATTTGCTGCCGCTGGACGAGATATTTCTGCGCGGCCTGATCGCTTACCTGTTCGGCGTCCTCAACCTGCGCAGCGGCGACCTGGATGCGGCGTGGGCGGCGATTGAGGAGGCCGGACGCATCAGCCGGGTGAGCGGTGTGCAGCACATCACCGTGCTCGCGCAGACCGCTTTGGGCGTGATCCAATCTATCCAGGGGCGGTTTCAGCAGGCATGGCAAACGTACCATGAAGCGTTGCGCATGGCGGGAGAGGGCCGTACGCGCCCGTTGCCGGTAGCAGCGCTGACCAACAGCCATTTGGCGGCGGTGGCGTATGAGTGGAACGACCTGGACGTCGCCGAGGCGTATCTGGCGCGCGCCAGCGAACAGAGCCGGCAATGGGGCAGCGCCGAAGATATGGTCAGCAACACGATCGCGCACGCGCGGGTGCGCCGCGCGTGCGGCGATTCCGAAGGCGCGTGGCGCGTGATCGAGGAAACCAGAGCGGCGCTTCCTCCCGCGTCGTTGCGCATCGGCCCGTTTATCAATGCCGAAATCCTCTACCGGATTGCGCGCGGCGAATTGGACATCGCCGAGCGGTTAGCGCAGCAAAACCAGGTCGGCGAGAACGCCGACTTGAGCCTCAATACCATTGGCGAGTCGTTCACCCTCACACGCCTACGGTTAACTCAGGGACGACACGCTGAAGTTGGCCGTCTACTCGACCGGTTACAGGCTTTTTGTCAGGCTGGATTGACCGGTCCATTGATCGAAGTGCTGCGCCTGCGCGCGTTGAGCCTGTACGCACAAAAACAGGTTGCTCCGGCGCTGGCGGCGCTGCACCAGGCGCTCGCGCTCGCCGAACCGGGCGGCTACATCCGCAGTTTTGTGGACGAAGGCCCGGCAATGGCAGCGCTGCTCGCCGAATTTCGCGCTGCATCGTCCCCAAAACCCGGCCCTAGAGACACGGAAACCGAAAAACTCGTCGCCTATGCCGGCAAACTGCTGTCTGCCTTCCCCGACCTGAAATCTCCCACGCTCCCAATCCCTGATTACCAATCCCGAATCCCCGACTTGATCGAGCAACTCAGCGAGCGCGAACTTGAGATTTTGCGCCTCGTCGCTGCCGGAAAGACGAATAAAGCGATTGCGGCAGAACTCTTCCTCGCTACCGGCACGGTCAAGAAACACCTCAACAACATCTTCGGCAAGCTCAGTGTGCAGAATCGCACCGAATGTGTGGCGCGGGCGCGCGAATTGCATCTCCTGATGAAATAAACCCTCAAATACACCTTTTGAGGGTGATACACCCTCCGGTTTACTGCTATAGTGTGGATGTAATGATAATCCAATCGCAGTTCAAGGAGGTGTGGCTATGGCTCAATCAAGTGTTGTTTCTAAGTTGTTCGGGCGGTCGAAGGACGGGGCTATGCCCCAGGCGCTTCGTCCGATGCCATTCTGGCTCTCACTGTTGATGTTCGGCATTCCCGCGCTGTTGATGGTCGCCAGCATCTATCTCTTTGCGCCCTGGCTGCAATCGTTGGGGATTTCTGAGGTCAAGAGTTTCTTCGCCGCGCACATTGTCCCTACCGCGCTCTTGTTCGGCGCGGCGTTGGTTGCGCTTTACCGCGTGGATGGGTATCCCATAACCTGGCGCGCGCTTGGTGCGCGCTTCCGCTTCCCGCGTCTGCGCGTCAAGGATGGCTTGTGGGCGTTGGCGATCTTCGTCGGATTGATGCTCGGTTACGGCGTGTTCTCGCAGATCGGCATGGCGTTGATTGTCAATGGCCTCATCCCGATCCCGGCGGGGATTCCGGCGCTGATGGACCCGCGCGCGCCCCTGACGGCGCAACTCGCCGGTGGGTTGATTCGCGGCAACTGGGAAATCGTTGCATTGTGGTTCGTCATGCTGTTCTTCAACATCGCTGGCGAAGAACTGTGGTGGCGCGGCTACATCCTGCCCCGGCAGGAATTGGCGCACGGACGCTGGACATGGGTGCTGCACGGTCTGTTGTGGACGGCCTTCCACGCTTTCAAATGGTGGGACATAATCGGTTTGTTGCCCGTGTGTTTGATCATCGCCTTCACCGCGCAGCGGCTGAAGAACAACTGGCCCGTTTTCATCGCCCATTATGTGTTCAACGGATTGGCCTTCCCCGTGGTGGTTATGGCCGTCTTGGGGATCTTGTAGGAGAGAATGTTGCTATGCGCGCACTACTTTCTGCTCCGATGGGTAAACTGGTGGATGTTGGCGGTCATCGCTTACATAGCTACGCGATGGGCCAGGGTAACCCCACCGTCATCTTTGAAGCCGGCGGCGGTGGTTGGTCTATGGACTGGTATGCGGTCCAAACCGAAGTCGCCAAATTCACTACCACATGTTCGTATGACCGCGCTGGATTTGGCTGGAGCGAACCTGGTCCCCAACCGCGCACGAGCGCGAAAATGGTTGAGGAACTTCATGCTTTGCTGATGAAAGCTGAAATCAGCGCGCCGTATATTTTAGTCGGTGCATCATTTGGTGGTCATCCGGTTCGACTCTACGCCAAAACCTATCCTTATGCAGTGGCGGGGATTGTCCTGGTGGATGCCAGACACGAAGCCATAAACACCAGAATGCCGCCAGCCTGGCAAAGACTTGAGAAAGCCGGCAAGGGACTCTATCACATCATGCTGTTGGCGTCACAGCTGAACATGCTCAACCTGTTGGGCAAGGCGCTGGGAGAAAAGGCGCTTCCTCCAACTGTGCACAAGCTACCTTCTGATATGGCGCCAATGTATATTGCTGCAGGGTTTCAGCCGAAATGTTGGCAGACCAGCCTCGACGAGTTAGCTGCCTGTCCCGAAAGCGATAGACAGTTGAGTGCGGTGAGCGACTTGGACGACATTCCGCTTGCTGTGATCCGGCATGGCATCCCTGAAATGTTTGCTCGTATGACCGCTGCACAAGCAGAACAGGCAGAACAGGTTTGGCAAGCCTTACAAATGGAATTAGCCAATCAATCGTCAAACAGTCGTTTGCTGGTCGCAGAAAAGAGTGGACACAGGATACAAATCGACCAACCTGATTTCGTGGTCGCTGTGATTCACCAAATGGTTGAAGATATTCGTAACAAGCGCAAAGGAGGGTTGCAATGAATGGATCTACACTTCCGGTCATCGAAACTCACGGGTTGAGTAAATCCTACAAGGACGTGGCCGCGCTCAAGTCGCTGGACTTGCGCGTGCCGAAGAACTCGATCTTCGGCTTTCTGGGGCCGAACGGCGCGGGCAAGACCACTACGATCAAGCTGCTCTTGGGATTGGCGCGCCCCACCGGTGGGGAAGCGCGCGTGTTTGGGCTGGACATCGTCCATGACAGCGTGGATATCCGTAAGCGCGTCGGCTATCTGGCGCAAGATCCGCGCTACTACGAGCACATGAGCGCGCGCGAAACCCTGCGCTTCACCGCGCGCTTCTTCTACAGCGGCCCGGCGCAGGCTATCGAGGAGCGCGTCGCCGAGACGCTGGACCTGGTCGGCCTGAGCGACAAAGCCGACCGCCCGGTGAAGGGCTTTTCCGGCGGCGAGCGCCAGCGGTTGGGCATCGCGCAGGCGCAGGTGAACTACCCCGACCTGCTGATCCTCGACGAACCGGCGGCCTCGCTTGATCCCCAGGGCCGGCACGATGTCCTGGAAGTCATGGAGCGGCTGCGCAAGCACACGACCATTTTCTACTCGACGCACATCCTCAGCGACGTGCAGCGCGTGAGCGATACTGTCGCCATTCTGGATCACGGCCAGTTGATCGCGCAAGCGTCTATCGAAGAGCTGCTCAACAGCAGCGGCGCGCCGGTCTTCACGGCGACGCTCAAGGGCGACGTGACTGGCGCGCAGGCGCGGATCGCCGCCCAGCCGTGGGTGACGGCGCTGCAAGCGACGCCGGAGAACAGTCACATCCATTGGCAGATCACCGTCTCGGATGAAGCGACGGCGGAAGCGCAGCTTTTGCCGTTGATGCTGGCTGGTGGACAGGTGACGGTGTTGGAGTATGGGCGCAAAAAAGTGGACTTGGAGGAAATTTTCTTGGGGCTGACCGAAGGAGGACATCATGGCTAGTCTACAGGCTGTCAATGAACGTGGGTGGCGCATGGGCTTTGCGAATCTGCTGCGCAAAGAAAACGGCGCGTGGTGGCGCACGCGCAACTGGCTGGTGCAAAGCATCATCTGGTTCTGTGTCTTGAACGGGCTGCTGGCGACGGTGCTCTGGGCGCCGGTGCAACAGTCAACGGCATCGCAAGAAGCGCGAGCAGCAATCCGCGAGGACGCCGCCGCTAATGAGGCGCAAGGAGCGCTGCTCGACCTGATGCAGGAGAAACCCACGGCGGGCCTCATCCTCTTCTTTCTGATGAGCGGGATCGCGCTGCCAATCGCGGCGGTCATCGCCGGGCAGGATGTCATCATCGGCGAAAAGCAATCGGGGACGGCGGCGTGGGTGCTCTCCAAGCCCGTCTCACGCCCGGCCTTTATCCTCGCCAAACTGCTCGCCGATGGATTGGGCTTTTTGGTGACGGGGATTGTCGTGCAAGGCGTCATCGCTTACCTTCAGGTCTCCCTTGCCGCCGGCGCGCCGCTGTCTGTCGCCAACTTCATCGGCGGCCTGGCGCTGACTTACCTGAACCTGCTCTTCTACTTCACGCTTACGCTGATGCTTGGTACGTTTTTCGCGGGGCGCGGTCCGGTCATCGGGATTGCGTTGGCGCTCCTGTTGGGTTACCAACTGCTGCTCGGCATCGCGCCGGGACTGGCGCTGATCGGCCCCTGGGCGCTGGTGATGAACATCATGGGCGGGTTGCCGCTCTCCGCGACGGTGGCGCTTGGCCTACCGCTGCCTTCTGCTGACGCCGTGTTGCCGATGGTCGGGACGGCAGTGTGGTGTGTCGTCTTCGGCGCCGTCGCTATCTGGCGATTCCAGCGGGAAGAGTTCTAACGGTGAGGCCGTTATTGCTCAACGGATTCAAGAGATATTAGCGGCTTCAATGTCCGTTTGATCCGTTGAATCCGTTGAGTATCTTTGCAGGAGGTAACAATGCCAATCTATCTCATCGGGACTTTGAGTTTGCTTGGGGCGTTCGCGCTCATTGGTTATCTTTACGAGAAGCACGCCGAAGCGCGCGACGCGCAACGCTTCCAACCGCCTGGTCAGATGGTGGATATAGGCGGGCACAGGTTGCATCTGCTGTGCATGGGCGAAAAGCAACCCGGCCAACCCACGGTGATTCTGGAAAGTGGGCACGGCGCATGGTCGAATTACTGGCGGACTGTGCAGCCGGAGATCGCCCGCTTTGCTCGCGTCTGCGCCTACGACCGCGCCGGATTCGGGTGGAGCGAACCCGGCCCCAAACCGCGCACGCCGGAGCGCATCGTGACCGAGTTGCACACGCTGTTGGCGCAGGCCGGGGAGCCGGGGCCGTATCTACTGGTGGGACACTCGATGGGCGGGCCGCTGTCCCGGTTGATTTATGCACTATATCCCCACGAGATTACCGGTATGGTATGGATTGACTCCGGGCACGAGAATATGCCCAAGTACATCCCCTTCGTGCAAAGCGCCTTTCGCAGCTTTATCGTTTTGGCGCGGGTGGGGGCGCTGCTGGCGCGCTTCGGCTTGATCCGGCTGTTAGGCCGGCGGCGGATTCTGGCCGGTTACAGTTCGGTGCAGGAGCCAGATGCCCAGGCGACGTTGCTGGCGCATACTGCGCGTCCGCAATTCCTGCGCGCCCTCGGCGACGAGACCGCCACAATGACCTGGCCTGAGCAGTGGGCGCGCGCGCCGCAGTCGTTGGGCGATTTGCCGGTGGTGGCGCTTGAGGTGCAATACGGACCGGAAGTCCCCAAAGGCTATACGCCGGCGCGTTGGGAGTTGTTCCGCGCAGGCTGGCGCACGATCCACAACGACTTGAGCGCGCTTTCGACGAACACGCAACGTATCCCGGTTTCCGGTGGGCATAACGTTATGGCGGAACAGCCAACGCTGGTGGTCCAGGCTGTGCGCGATATGCTGGCAAGGTTCGCTGGCGAGGAGGATGACAATGGACGAAACCCGTGAGTTCTACCATATCCGCGTCGAGGGACATCTCGATCCTTGCTGGTCGGAATGGTTGGATGGGCTGGCCATTGAGCATCTGCCGAACGGCGAGACGCTCCTCTCCGGCTTCATCGCCGACCAAACTGCGCTGCACGGCCTGCTGAACAAAATCCGCGATATGAACCTACCCCTGATCGCCGTCGAACGGGCCGTTTGATACTTCGCCTCTTTCTCCCAATGCCTCGACTAACGACTACCCGACTGATGACAATAGACTACCTGGCCATGCGGCTAGTTTTTCCAAATAATGGGCAAAATCCTATACTTTCCTCTTGACAATACTATGTTATGTATGGTATAATGTCATCAACAGTGAGAGGAGGCATACACTATGAATGAAGTTGCACAAAACCTGATTTCGGAATTGCGACGGGGTACGCTGGTGCTCAGCGTGCTCAGCCAGCTTCAAGAGCAAGCCTACGGCTATGCGCTCAAGGAGCGCCTGGCCGAGCGCGGTGTCGAGATCGACCAGGGCACGCTCTATCCGCTGCTGCGGCGGTTGGAAGAGCAGGGCCTGTTGGAAAGCGAATGGTCGTTGACGGAATCGCGCCCGCGCCGGTACTATCAACTCAACGCCACGGGGCAAGCGGTATTGGAAACACTCACACAGGAATGGCGGTCTATGGTCGCAGCAATGCACCGGTTATTACAAGAACAGGAGGAAAAATAAAATGGAACTGATCAATCGTTATGTCTATCAAGTTGGGCGGCGGCTGCCGGAGCGCACCCGCGCCGATGTGGAGCAGGAACTGCGCTCGCTGTTGCTCGATGCGCTGGAAGAGCGCACCGGACGAACGGTGGATTTCACCGAAGAGGAGCAGGTTGCCGTACTCGAAGAGTTCGGCTCGCCGGAGCAGATGGCGGACAAGTATCGCCCGCGACCGCGCTACGTCATCGGCCCCAAGGTCTATAATCTCTACATGATCGTGATCGCTGCGATTGCCGGCGCGGGGTTACTTGCCAGCCTTGTGACCACGGTCGTATCCTCGCTTGGCCCTGACGCCAAGGTTTCTGTGCTTGGGTTGCTGCTGCGGGCCTGGACGATCTTCATGAACATTGCGCTCAGCGGCATTGGTTCGGCGACGCTGGTCTTTGCTCTGTTGGAGCGGCTGGTCCCCGACGAGGAGTTCGAGACGGATGCCGAAGAGAAATGGAATCCGCGTGACCTGCCCGCGATCGAACCGCGCGACGAAATCAAGCCTGCCGGACTAATCGTCGAAATCGCGTTCCTGGCCTTGTTGATGACGGCGCTCCTGGCCTTTGGACAGCGCATCGGCGGTGTGTACTACGACGGGACCTGGCACACGACGCCCTCTTTCCTCTCGGCGGCCTTCTTCTCAATCTACCTGCCGCTGTTCGTGGTACGTTGGGGATTGACGATCCTTCAGGATGTCGTTTTGCTCCGGCAGGGGCGCTGGCAACTCGGTACGCGCATCTCCGACCTGCTGCAGCACTTCCTGGACATCTACATCCTGGGACGTCTGCTCGGTGGTCCGTCGGTCGTGAATGCTGAGGCGTTGCAGGTTGCGCTTGCGGGAGCGCCGGAAGCGGTTGACGTGTTGGGTATGCTGTTGCAGCGTGGTTTGCAGATCGGCTTCCTGATCGCTCTGATTGTCACGATCTTCGAGGTCATTTCCAGGACGTACCAGTTTATCCGCGATTACAAGCTATGGATTGTGCTCAAACCGAAGCGCGCTGAGTCATAAACACGTGGTAAGGGGGTTGGCAGCAAAAGTAGGACGCACTCAAAGTGCGTCCTACTTTTTTTGAAGCGGCATGTGGGTCATGTTATCGGCGCAACCACTCCGCGCAGACTGAGTTTTTCGGCGTGATGACAGGCGACGAAGTGGAGCGGCGTAATCTCGCGTAGGATGGGCGTTTCGTTCATACAACGCGCGCCGTCGCTATAGCGGCAGCGCGGATGAAAGTAGCAGCCGCTTGGCGGGTTGGCAGGATCAGGCACTTCGCCTTCCAGGACAATCCGCTGTTTTTGGTCGCGGATGAGCGGGTCGGGCTGCGGCACGGCAGAAAGCAGCGCTTCGGTGTAGGGATGTTGGGGTTGGGCGAAAAGCTCATCCGTTGAGGCTAACTCCACCAGCTTGCCCACGTACATCACCGCCACCCGATTGCAGATGTATTCCACCACGCTCAGATCGTGGGCGATGAACAAGTATGTCAGGTGAAACTCTGCCTGCAAATCCTCCAGCAGATTGAGAATCTGCGCCCGCACCGACACATCGAGCGCCGAAACCGCCTCGTCGCAAATCACCAGCCGTGGATCCAGGGAGAGCGCGCGGGCGATGCCGATGCGTTGGCGTTCACCGCCGCTGAAGGCATGGGGATAACGTTTCATGTACTCAGGGCGTAACCCCACCCGCCGCATTAAGTCCGCCACCCGGTCTTCCAATTCTTGGCCGCTGGCGATTTTGTTGACTTTCATCGGCTCTCCAACCAGATCAATGACGGGCATTCGTGGGTTCAGCGACGAGTAGGGATCCTGGAAAATCAGACGAATCTCGCGATGATAGGGACGGAGGCTTTGGTCATCCAACGGTGCTAAATCGACTACATTGCCGTCTTCGCGTCGGTAAAGGATTCGCCCGTCAAGGGGCTTGTAGGCTCGGATGATGCAGCGGCCCGTCGTCGTCTTGCCGCAGCCACTCTCCCCGACCAACCCCAGGGTTTCACCGGGGCGGATGAAGAGATTGACGCCATCCACGGCCTTCACATGGCCTACGACGCGACGAAAGAAACCTCCGTGGATGGGAAAGTGCATTTTCAGGTTTTGTACCTCAAGCATGGCGTCGCTTCGCATTGCACCTTCGATTGCTGTGCCCGCTCCTGTTGGCGTTGGATCATAGCGTTGTTGTTGGTCGGTCATTTAGCGTACCTCAAATAAACCCGGCTGGGGTGCGTCGTAACCTTTGGTCGGCAGGCCAGGGACATCGTAGAGTAGACAACTCACAACCCTATCCTCACCGATCTGGATGGTTGGCGGGGTGATGCGATCACATTTGTCGAGGATCATGCGATCACAGCGGGGGTGATAGGGACAACCGGTGGGACGGCTGTATGGGTCCGGCACCATGCCCTGGATAGAATCCAGACGCTTGCCCGCCGCGCGCAGCCCGTATTTCGGAATTGAACGTAGCAGGGCCTGGGTGTAGGGGTGGCATGGGTCGTGGAATACCTCGACCACGTTGCCCTGCTCCACGACTGTGCCCAAATACATGACAACCACATTATCGGCCATCTCCGCCACCACGCCCAGGTCATGGGTAATGAGCATAATGCTCATTCCCATGTCAGCTTTCAACTCTTTCATCAAGTCGAGGATTTGCGCCTGGGTGGTGACGTCCAGGGCTGTGGTCGGCTCATCGGCGATCAGCAGGCTGGGATCGCAGCTCAGCGCCATTGCGATCATCGCCCGTTGGCGCATCCCGCCGCTGAGTTGGAAGGTGTAGGTATCCAGCCGCGCTTCGGGTTGCGGGATACCGACTTTGCGCAGCAGTCCAATCGCCCGTTCTCTGGCTTCACTTTTTGAGACCGGAAGATGAAGCCGAATGGCTTCGATGATCTGGTTCCCGATCGTGTGGATCGGACTCAGTGAAGTCATCGGCTCCTGAAAAATCATAGAAATATCTTTGCCACGCACATCGCGGATTTCAGGTCCGCGTGTCTTGAGGGTGGCTAAATCAATGACCTCTTTGGTTTCTGCGCTGTTCACGCGGCGCATACGATGAAAGAATATCTGTCCATCCACAACGCGACCCGGATAATCAAGAATCTGCAAGATAGAACGGGCCGTAATGGTTTTCCCGCAACCGCTTTCGCCCACGATGCAGAGCGTCTCGCCGCGTTTCATCTGAAACGAGACCCCATCCACAGCGCGCACAATGCCGTCATCGGTGAAGAATTGCGTCTTCAGGTCTATAACGTCGAGAAGAAGATCTGACTTGCTCATCAATTTGTGTCCTATTCGGTGTCAACGATCATAGGGAGTGGCCTACCGACCGTAAGGATCGGCCTACCGACCGTAAGGATCGGCTGCGTCCCGCAGCCCATCTCCCAGGAAATTAAGGGCCAGCACGGCAATGAACACGGCGACGCCCGGCAGCAATAGCCAGGGCGCCGTGGCCACAGCGCGGATATTCTGGGCTTCTTTGAGGAGTACGCCCCAACTGACAATCGGCGGGCGCAAGCCCAAGCCCAGGAAACTCAGAGAGGTCTCGGCCAGAATCATACCGGGAATGGCCAGGGTCAGGGAGGCGATGATGTGGCTGGCAAAGGCCGGGATCATGTGGACGCGAATGACGCGCGTCGTGGAATTGCCGTCCAGGCGTGCCGACATAACAAAGTCCTCGGTGCGCAGCGCGAGAAAACGACCGCGCACCACCCGTGCCAATCCAGTCCAGCCGATCAGCGACAGTAGAACCGTAATGCCAAAAAAGACCTGGAGTGGTTTCCAGGATGAAGGCAGCGCCGCCGCAAGTCCCATCCATAGCGGAATCGTTGGAATGGACCTGAGCAGCTCAATCATCCGCTGAATGACGTTGTCCACTACACCACCGTAAAAGCCGGAGACACCTCCCAAGGTAAGCCCGATGACAAAACTGAGCGCTACCCCAATGAGACCGATGGTCATTGAAATGCGTGTGCCATAAATGGTGCGGCTCAGGACATCCCGCCCTAAGCGATCGGCGCCGAGCAGGTACATCGGTATGAGAATGCGCGTTGGGTCTTCGTCGTATGTGGTTGGGCCGATCAAGTGCAGGTCGGTGTCGAACAATCCGAGCAGTTTGTAGGGCGTCCCATGCACAAACAGTCTCACCGGGACCTTGGACTCTCTATCCACGACAAACTCACGCTTCAAGGCGACCTGGTTAATGGTGACCGCGTAGCCGTTGACATGAGGGGCGAAGCGCAGACCCTTCTCGGTGCGCTCAATCAGGTGCAGCGGCTGGGGCGGTGCATAGGGATATTGGGAGCTAAAGGCGGTGCCAGAGAAGGGCGCCAGGAACTCGGCAAACAGTACCACCACATAGATCAAGAGAGTCACTGCACCGCCCACCATAGCCAGGCGATGCTTGCGGAACTTGCGCCACATGAGTGTCCATTGTGACGCCACCAGAATCTTGGCCTCGGTCGCTTGTTGTACGGGTGCTTGCTTGTGATCGCCAACCATCTGATCAACTGAAGAGGTCATAGCTTATACACCTTTACTGGGTTAAACGGATGCGCGGATCGAGCCAGGCGAGCAAGATGTCGGAAATAAACGTGCCGATCACCGTCAATACGCTCAGCAGCATGATGAAACTGCCGGCCAGGTACATATCCTGCGACATCAGCGCGCGCAATAACAGCGGTCCGGTAGTGGGCAAGGCCAGCACAATCGAGACGACGGCTGAACCTGAGACCAGGAGCGGTAGGGTCCAGCCCACCGTGCTTACAAAGGGATTCAGGGCTATCCGTACCGGATATTTGAGGATAAGACGGGCTTCGGTCATACCCTTGGCGCGTGCGGTGACCACATAGGGCTTGTGTAGTTCATCCAATAGATTGGCGCGCATGACGCGAATCAGGCCGGCCGTTCCCCCCGTGCCGATGATGATCACCGGAATCCAAAGATGCTTGAACAGATCCCATACTTTAGCCCAGCTCCAGGGCGCGTCCACGAAATTCGGCGAAAACAACCCGCCCACGCTTTGGTTAAAGACCTTGAAAGCTACATACAACAAGACCAGCGCCAACAAGAAGTCGGGAATCGCCAGGCCGATGTAACCGATGATCGTAGCAACATAGTCGCCGATAGAGTATTGGCGCACGGCGGAAAAAATCCCTACCGGAAAGGCCACCACCCAGGTAAAAAGCAGGGTTGTCAGGGACATCACAAAAGTCAAGGCCAGACGACCCCAGATCAGCACGCTGACCGGTTGGTTCCACTCGAAGGACTGACCAAAATCGCCGCGCAGCAGGATGCCTGTGATCCATTTCCAGTATTGGACATAGATCGGCTGGTTGAGACCATAGCGCTGTTCCATGGCCGCCAGCATCGCCTCGTCGACAGTTTCGCCCGTCGCCCTCAGGTTCGTGACGACGGTGGTGAGATAGTCACCGGGCGGCAACTGGATGATGACAAATGAAATAATCGAGACGATAATCAGGGTGGGGATCATGTACAAGATTCGCCGAGCAATAAATTGGAGCATCGCTCTCTCCTCGAAAAATTACCTGATCTATGTACACGCCCACGCGCCGCCGGAACAGCACGTGGGCGTGCCAGCTTCTCAGCCGTTACCATATCGTAATGTGCGCCCAAATTTGACTTGCACCCCAACGGGCGCGGCCAAAGCCGCAATGGCAATCATGTTTTCTGTTGGCGAGCTGCTCTCGCCAACAGAAAACACCAGAGAGAAATGCTATTCTTTAATCCAATAGGTACATGTATTGGTCGGGAAGGGATCAGGGTAGTTCCAGGATTCAGGCATGGCAAGCGGCACGTTGAAATAGTTGTTCTTGACCACACCGAACTGGCCCGTATCCAGGCTGATGCCGATCACCCAGAACCGGTCGATGGCGATGTCAATGATCTGGTTCATCAACTCGACCTGCTTGTCGAAATCTGCCGTGGCCTTGATTTGGTCGTAGAGTTCCTTCTGTTTCTTGACGTCGGCCGGAGGCTCCTCGGCTTCACCGCCAAAGTTGCCCGGTTGTAACCACTCACCCCACGCCGGCGCCCATGTGCTGCCCCATCCCAAGGGGAAGAGGAACTGGTTGGGGGTCAGTAGGGTTGCCAGACCGCCATCGCTCCAGCCGGCGGTAGCATCATAGTCATTGGCTTGGCGGCGTTCATCAAGCAACTCACCGCTGATGCCCTGGATCGTCATATCAACGCCCACCGCATCCCAGTAAAGGTCTACCAGTTCCAGAACGTCAATCCAGTCCGGCATACGGGTGGCGTCAACGATCAGGTCGAACTTGATCGGTTTCCCATCCGGCCCGAGCCGAACGCCACTGGCGTCCTTCTGCGGGTAGAGATTGTCGAGAATCTCGTTAGCTTTGGCCACATCATACTCGGTGTACTGAGTCGCCAGTTCTTCGTTGTAGAATTGGCTGGTCGGCTTGGGCGCAGCCTGGTAGGGGATGCCCTGGCCGACAAAAACCGTGTCAATGATCTCCTGGCGGTTGATGGCGTGCGAGAGCGCGATGCGGAAATCCTTATTCTGGAAGGCTTCGCGCAAGGCTGCGTTTTGGGTGTTCCAGTTGAGGTGGATCACGGTCGTGCAAGCCTGGTCGCGGATCTGGTCGAAGAAATGATAGTCCCCCTGTTCCATGTTGTCGTAAAGGACAGCCTTGTTCTTGAGCGAGTTGGCGTAGTAGTTCATGAACTCGACTTCACCGTTCAACGTGCGCAGCAGCAGCAATTCCGGATCGCTCAGGAACTCCCACTCGATGCGCTGGATATAGGGCAACTGGTTGCCTGCGGTGTCGACCTTCCAGTAGTAGGGGTTTGGTTCGGAAACGGCGCGCGTCACATTGCCGCCGGCCGGCTCCGTGACGATCCAGGCATAGATCACCGGCAGGTCAACGTTGGTCCAGCCCGAACCGGCGCCTTGCGCACCGGTTTTAGATTGAAAGAGTTCCACCCAGGTGGCGAATCCCGCATCGGCAACCATCTTGTCCAGTTGTGCCTTGTCGGCATAGCTGGCGTGGAATTGCTTGACATAGTGCGCCGGGTACTCGATCATGTTTGACCCGCTAGGCGTGGCAATCCACTGGAGAAAGAGACCGTAGGGCGCTACAAAAGAGAACTTGACGGTATAGTCATCGGGCGCTTCCACCTTGGCAAACTCGCCGCCGACGGTCAGCCAGTTTGGCTTCTGAGGCGTAAGCTCTTCGTTGAGCATGATGTCGTTGTACCAGAACATGATGTCGCGGGAGGTGAAGTCCTCACCATCGGACCATTTCATGCCCTTGCGCAGGTGGAAGGTGAACTCGCTCGAGTCTGCGTTCACCTCATAGGACTCGGCTACATTGGGGATCAGGCCATCCCAATTCGGCGTCCAGACCAGCAAGTTCTCGTTGCCCATAAACGAGTAAAAGCGGGACGACCACGAGCCGAGCAGCGGGTGACGCATCAGGCCGCCATACTCACCGATGGAGTCCAGCGGTTCAATCACTACGGGATTGGCCGGCAGGCGTTCCTCCACTGGGGGTAAGGTACCGGCAGCCACCTTCTGCTTGAACTGCGGAGCTTCGTTGTACTTGGACGCAGGTTCAGCCGTGGGTTCAGCGGGCTTTGCTGTCGGCTCTACAGGCTTAGCTGTTGGTTCCGCGGCTTTCTCCGTCGCCTGTGGCGCTTGGGTAGCTGGCGCCGTTGGGGTTTGACAGGCGGTCACGAGCATCGTTATCAACACCAGTGTGGTAACGATAACATACCAATGCCGATTTGATCGTAGGGTTGGGCGATTCATAGGTTTCCTCCTTCGTGTTATGAATCTGAACAGAAAATGTGTTTGTGGACAGAAAATCCGGTACTAACTGAGCAAACTGATCTGACAAACGAAAGTGTTGGGGCGCACTCAGACCACAGTATTTGACTTTTCACAAGCTCACTTAACACAAAATGTGTAGCAAATGTCGTAAGTAGTACGTGTTACTGTCGCCGGAGATTGAGGGCAATATAAGGATTGAAACGGTAAATTCAAACGGAATTCCTAATTCTACAAGCAAAGTGTAGCATGGAAATTATAGGGTGTCAAGATTGTTGAAAACGTGCAAATAGTGTTAAAATACCCGTTCCGATGGACAAAATGAGGAAGAACGCTTTCGGGGTTTTGTGGGCCGGGCAATCGATTTCGCTGCTCGGCACGGGGATGACGCGCTTTGCCGTGTTGCTGTGGGCGTATCAACAAGAAGGGACGGCCACGGCGCTGGCGCTGCTCGGTTTTTTCGTCACGACGGCGTTCGTCGTCACCAGTCCCTTTGCCGGGGTGCTGGTGGATCGTTGGGATCGCCGCAAGGTGATGGCCTTCGCCGACCTCGGCGCGGGCTGTATGACAGCGCTGTTGTTGGTGCTTTACCTGGCGGGACGCTTGCAGGTCTGGCACCTGTACCTCGCGCAGAGCGTCACCGGCGCGTTGGAGGCATTCCAGGATCCGGCGTTCTCAGCCTCCGTGAGTTTGCTGGTTCCCAAAGAGCGGTACACGCGCGCCAACAGCTTGCTTGGCCTGGGAAGGTCGGCGTCGCGCATCTTTGCACCCGCGCTGGCCGGTGTGCTGATGCAGACCGGCGGCCTCGCGTGGGTGATGGCCGTCGATCTGGGCACGTTGGCGCTGGCGTTGATCGGCTTGCTGTGCATCCGTATCCCCGCGCCGCCGCGCAGCGTCGAGGGTGCGTGGGCGGCGGGCCACCTGGGCCACGAACTGCGCTTCGGCTTCCAGTACATCTTCCGCCGCCCCGGATTGCGCGGCGTGCTGCTGATCTTCTTCTTGATCAACGTGTTCGCCACGCTGACGTACTTCGGCGTGATGGCGCCGATGATCCTGGCGCGCACGGGCGGGGACGAGGTGGGCCTCGGCGTGGTGCAAGCCGTGATGGGGGTGGGGGGCGTCGTTGGGGGGATGGCGCTGAGTCTGTGGGGTGGACCGCGGCGCAAAGTGCGGCTGTACCTGCTCAGCACCTCGCTTTCATTCCTGATCTGCGATTTTTTGATGGGGATCAGCCGCTCGGTGGCGGGTTGGTCTGTCGCCGGATTTCTCGCCGACTTCGGCATTCCGTTCATCGTCAGCCCATACTACGCGCTGTGGCAAGAAGTCGTTCCACCGGATGTGCAGGGCCGCGTCTTTTCCACCCGCGAGATGGTGCAGGTGACGGCGCAACCGTTCGGGTTTCTCGCCGCCGGATTTCTGGCCGACCGGGTGTTCGAGCCGGCGATGCAAGTGGGCGGCGCGCTCGCGGGTTCGCTGGGCTGGTTGGTGGGAACAGGGCCGGGCGCCGGCATGGCAGCGATGTTCCTCTGTACCAGTCTGGGCGGCGCGTTGACCGGGCTGTTGGGGTGGCTGTCACCGGCGATTCGCAAGTTGGACAATGCTTGATTGCCCAGTGTCCTTGTGTGAGGTCGAGTAGGATCATGCACATACAACCATTTCGAAGCGAACAAGCTGAAGCGGTGTCGTGTCTCATCAGGCGGAATCTGCGGGAAGTAAACAGCCGGGACTATTCCGAAAAGTTCATCGAGGATTTAGTCGAGTACTTCTCGCCGGAGACACTGCAGGAGAAAGCGAGCGAACAATATATCCTCGTCGCCATTGACGATGACGGTAGGATTATTGGAACGGCGGCGCTGGCGAATTTCGGTACGGCAGAAGCACCGACCTATTATGCCGTTTCAGTCTTTGTGTTGCCGGAATGGCATCGCGAGGGTATCGGCACGCGCTTGATGCAAGCTATCGAAGCGCAAGCCAGGGCGTTGCAAGCGCAGCGAATCGCCGTGCGTGCTGCGATCTCGGCCAAGGGCTTCTACCAGAAATTGGGGTACGTGTTTGAAGATGATGAAGAAGTGCTGGACGAGCACGCGCAGTATCGGATGGTGAAAGTCCTTTCTACTCTACAGTAATTGTGTTACAATTTGACACAGTTCTATCAGATTGTCAAAATGAAGTGAGGTAATTTTTGAGTACAGTGATGAATTCTGTTTCGGACGGGCTGCAAAACTTACTGCCCGACGTTTCCCTCGACCAGCTATCCGAACCGCTGCGCGCGGCGGCGGCCCGCGCGGGGTGGACGACGCTGATGCCGGTGCAGGCGCGCGCGATCCCTTACTTGCTCGCCGGGCGCGGGATGATGATCCAGGCGCGCACGGGCAGCGGCAAGACCGGCGCGTATTTGCTGCCGATGCTCGAACGCCTCGACCCGGCGCGCGAGCAGTGCCAGGCGCTGATCCTCACGCCGACGCGCGAGTTGGCCCGCCAGGTGATGCAGGACGCGGAGCTGCTGTGCGGCCCTGCCGGGTTGCGCACTGCGGCGGTGTACGGCGGCGTCCGCTACGGTCCACAGATCGACGCCCTGCGCAAGGGCGCGCACATCGTCGTGGGTACGCCGGGGCGCGTCCTCGACCATCTGCTGCGGCGCACGTTCACGCTGGAGCATCTGGAGATGCTCGTCTTCGATGAAGCGGATCGGATGTTATCGATGGGCTTCTATCCCGACATGCGCGAGGTGCAGCGTTACCTGCCTGACCGCGATGTTCATACCAGCATGTTTTCGGCCACTTTTCCGCCTTCCGTGTTGCGCACGGCGCGCCAGTTCATCCAAGCGCCGGAATTCCTGTCGTTGAGCAGTGATCACGTCCACGTCCTGGATACCGAGCACGTCTATTACACGCTGCCTGATATGGAGAAAGATCGCGGTCTGGTGCGGCTGATCGAGATCGAAAATCCCGCTTCGGCCATCATCTTCTGCAACACCAAGATGCGCGTGCATTACGTGACGGTGGTTTTGCAACGCTTCGGCTACGACGCCGACGAGATCAGTTCCGATCTCTCGCAGAAAGACCGCGAGCGGGTGCTGAAGCGCGTGCGCGAGGGCAAACTCCGCTTTCTGGTGGCGACCGACGTGGCCGCGCGCGGCCTCGATATCCCCGAACTTTCGCACGTGATTCAGTACGAATTGCCGGAAGACGTGGAGAGCTACATCCACCGCGCCGGGCGGACAGGCCGCGCGGGTGCGGCCGGCGTCGCCATTTCATTGGTGGGGCTGACCGAGAAGCTGATGCTCAAACGCATCATACAGCATTACAGCATCGATATGGAGGAACGCGATATGCCGACCGACGAAGACGTAGCCGATGTAGTGGCCGAGCGGCTGACCGCCTTGCTTGAAGCGCGCTTGCGCGACCGCGACAAACTGAAGACCGAGCGCAGCGAGCGCTTCATCCCCCTGGCGCGCAGCCTCGCCGAGGACGACGACGGCCTGGAGATCATCACGATGCTGCTGGACGACGATTACCAGCGCATGCTCCACGCGCCTGTCCCGCAGCCTGCCGATGAGACGGAATCCGCGGAAGCGCCAACGGCGAGTTCCGGCAAAAAGTCATCGCGCAGTCGCCGCCGTCGCTCACGTCGCCGCTGAGGAGATTAGTCCACGGATGAACACGGATTTCACGGATGGTTTGGGAAAAATCCATAGCATCCGTGATATCCGTGTACAATTTTAGACTACACTTTCCCCACAGGCGCAACGTAGATGGCGAATTCCTCCTCGCCGTCCACGCCGAGCACTTCATCCAGCGCCGCCTGGTTGTACGCGCCGATCGCACACGTCCCCGCGTCGATGGCTTCGCAGGCCAGGTAGAGGTTTTGGCAGACGTGCCCCGCGTCCAAAGCGATGATCTTGGGTGAGATGAAGCTATAGCGCCATTCCGTGCGGTACGGGATCACCGTCCACATAAACACTACCGCGCCCGTCCCAATGAAGCTTTGCCCGTTGCACGCCGCGCCGACCTCGTGTGGCAGCGCCGGGTCCGCACGCAGGAAACACAGCTTGTGATCCAGTGAAAGATAGCGATACAACCCGGGTTCTACACCATCCACCCTGTTGATGAGCAAGTACGTCTCGAACGGATGCCGCGCCCCTGCCGAAGGGACCACGCGCCGCGCGGCGATCCCCCCACGCCAGACCTCGTGGACGCCCTGCGTGGCCCACAGGAGAAACGACAGCTCTTCCAACGAGAGCGTCGCATCGGTGAACCGGCGATGGCTTTGTCGCCCGTTGATCGCGTCGAGCAGCGGCATCATCCCGACGGTCAACTCGGCAGGGGGGACCAGATCAAGCAGCAGCGCATCTTCTGGGTAGGGTTTTTGCAGCGGCGGCGCGGGCAGCCGTTTTTGCTGGTCGGTCTGCATCTCACCGAACTTTTCCCATAAATCGCTTTTCAGAAACTTGCGGTACGTCTCGACAGACGGTTCTGTGGTTTTCATTGTGCCTCCTGGGAAATGGTAATGGGTAATCGGTAATTGGGGACTCCCGATTACTAATCCCCGATTACCAATCCCCAATCAAATTATCTGGCGGCGCGCTCGCGGAGTTTGCGGGCTTCGCTTTGCAGTTTCTGGAAGTATTCGGATTCGGTGATCTGCGCGACCTGGCGCTCTTTCCGCTCTTGATCCACGGCGATACGCAACTCCTGGATTTCGGCGCGCAGCCTTTGCTCGCGGATGTAAGCCGCCAATGCCAGCGCCGCTAGCTTCGACAGCGATTCCACGACTTTCTGGAGTTCGGTGCTGAATGCGATCACGGCATTGTTTCCCGGCGTGCGCGCATTGATGAGTTGTAGCACGCCCAACAGCTCTGCGCGCTCACTTTGCAGTGGAACGGTCAAGAACGATCGCGAGCGATAGCCAGTTTGCGTATCGAAAGCTTTCGTGCCGGAGAAATCGAACCCCTCGGCGTGATAGGCATCCGGGATATTGACAGTTTGACGTGTGAGCGCCGCGTAAACAGCAACATTGTGATGGTTGGGTGCGCCGGTGCCAAGATCGTAGAGTGAGAGCGGCGCGAAGGGAATCGGCTCGCCGCGCGCACCGCCGAGGGTGATATGCAGCGAATCGTTGTGCATAATGACGAACTGCAAATGTTCGTCATCAGTGTGCAGATAGAGCGTCCCGCCATCGGCATTACACAGTGCTTTGGCTTCCAAGAGAATCCGCTCCAGCAGTTGTTCGAAGCGCTTCTCTGTGACGTTGATGCCTGGTTGTACAATGCGGGTGTTGCTGTTTACTCCGGACATTCTTTCAGCACAGCCCCGGCTGAAATGGGATCAAAGCCTTCGGGCCATAGCGTCTCTTCGTTGTACGTCGCGCCGCGCAGACGGCTCCACGTGAGGCTGGTGTCTAGCAAATTCGCACCGGAGAGATCGGTATACGCCAGGTTCGCACCGCGCAATTCGGTGCCCACCATTTGTGCACCCTTTAGACATGCCCCCAACAGGTTGGTGGTGCCCATAAAAGCCCACTCCAGATGCGCGTTGGTGAGGTCGGCTTCCTTAAGATTAGCCCCGGCCAATTTTGCGCCGACCAGGTGGGCTTCGCGCAAATCCGCTTTCAGGAGATTGGCGCGGGCCAGGTGCGCGGCAACAAGGAATACTTTTCTCATATGGGCTTCGTTGAGCTGCGCCTCGCCCAGATGCGCCCATTCGAGGTGCGCGTGTTCCAGATGCGCGCCTTCCATATGTGTACCCGCCAAGTGTGCTTCGACCAGAAACGCGCCGTTGAGCCACACCTCGCGCAGGTTGGCGTCGGACAGGAAGAAGACCGCCGGTCCCTGGGTGATGAGGCCCGATTCGTAGAGGAATTGCAGTACCTGCCCTTTGCTCGAACCGTCGTCGCCCAGGCCGTGCAGTACGGCCAACGTCTGTTCGCGGGCAATACCACGCACTTCACTGGCAGCGTGGGCATTCCGCAATCCTTGATAAACCAACAGGTCACTCATCCGGGTGAAGTATGCATCCATGAGCAGTTGTTTATCCTTTGCCGTGATCCGCGACGTCGACGTCCCCGGCAATCCGCACAAGTCGTGGAAAGAGGCGCCGGTCGAGAGGCGGCTGAGGCGTTCACAGCTTTCCAGGATCCGTGCCCGGCTTTCCTCAAGGGATGGCGTCGAGCCGTGTTCCAGCGTTTGCGCCAAGTTTTCGTTGAGACGGTGTTGCAGGATACGTGCTTCATAGATCCGCGGGTGATCCCTACCCAACGTGCTGACGAGCTTTTGCATTCCTAGTCGATAGTGGTAAAAATATCCCTGTTCCATTTTAACCAACTTCCCTCATTGGGTATAATATATGTATGAATGACGCGCGCACTGGAGCGTACGCCAGCTTGGTTTCCTACGTTGTTGGCTACCCCTAGTATAGCGCAGTGTTGCGTAGAGGTCAAAGCGTGAAAATCACTTATAATTAGGACATTTCTGCAATTCTTCATTCTGAGACGATAGCATTCAGCGATTAGCTGTCAGCCGTCAGCTGTCAGCGATCAGCAAGCTGACGGCTGACTGCTTGCTTCAAGGGGAGGACGATGGGGGGCGGATTACAGATTATCGGTTTGGGGATGTGTACGTTGGATGTGCTGATCCGCTGCAAGGATTTGCCAACGTGGGAGAGCGGCACGCGGATCAGCGCCTTTGGTTTCGATGGCGGAGGGCCGGTGGGCACGGCGATGGTGGCTGCGGCCAAATTGGGCGCGCGCGTGGGCTTCATCGGTACCGCCGGTAACGATGCTCCCGCCGAGTTCAAACTGCGTTCCATGCGCGAGTGCGGCATCGATTTGAGCCGCATGGTCTACCGCAACGCGCCGGAAGATCAGATCGTCGTCGTCAACATCCACGCGGAAACAGGTGAGCGTATCTTTTCGGGGATCCAGCGATGGGGCGAAGAGCAGATTCGCCCCGATGAGTTGGACCGCGACTACGTCACCTCGGCGGACTACTTGCACCTGGACGGTTTCCACAACGCAGCGGCGATCCAGGCCGCGCAATGGATGCGGGCCGCAGGTAAGACGGTGGTACTGGACGGGCATAAAACCGACGGTCCGGTGCGCGAGCACCTGCGCCAGTTGATTCCCCACGTCGATGTGCTTATCAGCGGATCGGGGTTTGCGCGCAACTTGACCGGCATCGACGATATTTGGGAGGCCGGCGTCGCGATCTTGGCGATGGGGCCACGCATCTTCGTGCAGACCGAGGGCATCGAGGGTAGCTACACGGTCACGGCAGAGGAGCAGTTCCATACGCCGGCCTTCCCTGTGGACGTCATCGACACGACCGGCGCGGGAGATGTGTTCCACGGCGCGTACATCGTCGGTTTGTTGCATGGATGGTCATTGCGGCGGATCGCGTTCTTTTCGACCGCAGTGTCGGCGCTCAAATGCACGCAACTGGGTGGGCGTGCGGGGATTCCGAGTTTCGATGCGGTGATGGCGTTCTTGCAGGAACACGAAGTCGCTATAGAATAACAAACGTACCGACCCAACCATCCTTGCGAAGGTTGCGAATACGCTTGGACAACAAAATTATTCGTCATCCGAGAACGTCTTTCATTACCAGACCCGTGTGAAACCTTCGCAAGGGTTGTCGGTCTGGAAAAACATAACACATTTCACATAAGGAGATCAGATCATTTATGCCACTCGTTTCAATTCTTCCGCATCTCAAACGGGCGCAGCAACACCATTATGCGCTGCCCCTCTTCGACACGGTCGATATGTACAGCATCGATGGGATGTTTGTCGCGTTGGAAGAAAAAAAGGCTCCGGCGATGATCGCCGTCTACGCGGGGGCGCTAGACCGGCCCAACGCACGCGCGTTCGCCGCGTACATTCGGGCACGCGCGGAAGCGGCAACCGTACCCGTATCGTTGATGTTGGATCACGGCGGCAGTTTCGAACACTGTATGAAGGCTATTTCCCTGGGTTTCACCGACGTGATGTACGACGGCTCCAAGTTGCCGTTCGAGGAAAACGTCGCAAACACACGACTTGTTGTGCGTGCGGCGCACGCGCTCGGTCTGGCGGTCGAGGCCGAACTCGGCCACGTTGGTTCCGGCAGCGAATATCAACAATTCGGTGCACAGCGCAAAGGTTTCACGAATCCCGATGACGTGGAGCGCTTCGTGGCCGAGACCGGCGTGGACATTCTGGCGGTCGCCATCGGTACCGCGCACGGCCTGTATGCCGGGGAGCCGCACCTCGACCTGGACCTGCTCCGCGAGATCCGCTCACGGGTCGATATTCCGCTCTCGCTGCATGGCGGCTCCGGCTGCTCTGACCAGCAGTTCCGCGACGCTATTGCCGCGGGTATCGCCAAGGTCAACGTGGCGACCGATCTCTTCGTCACCACGGCGCGCCGTCTTACCGAAGCCGCCCGCGCCGAGGACATGCACTACTTCGCCTTCGGCAAAGTCGCCGTTGACTCGTTCATCGAACGCTGCGGCCACTACCTCGACGTCTTCGGCGCAACGGGGAACGGGTAATGCGTAGCGATGGTGGGCAACGAGTAACCGGTAACAATATCCAGTAACCAGTTTAAGGAGAATCATGAAATTCAATAACCGTGAAGATATTATCCAATTGACGCCGTTGTGGACAGGCGAGCGTTTTCCCGATGGTCGCCCGCGTGTGCCGGATGACATCCTGCGCCGCATGCAGCGCGTCGTGACCGAAGAGGCGTGGGCCGTGCTCTGGCAGCACGGCTATCATTTTCAGTTCGAGGGTAACTGGACGCAACTGCGCCCGGAAATCGTCCTGGTGGGCCGCGCCGTCACGGGCGTCTTCGTTCCGCATCGCCCCGACCTGCACGACTACCTGATGGACTACGGCCACGAGGTCGAGGGACGCATCGGCGCGATGAACTCCTGGGTCATCGAAACCCTGGTGGAAGACGATGTGATCGTCATCGACCTGTTCGGCAAAGTCTACGAAGGGACGTACTCCGGCGCGAATCTTTCCACCGCCATCGCCACGCGCACCAAGCGCGGGCAGGTCATCTACGGCGGTATCCGTGACGCCCAGCAGATTGTCGAGATCCCCAACTTCGCTACGTTCTGCAAGGGTTTCGACCCCACGCCGATCCGTAACGTTGTGTTGACCGGGATGAATGTCCCTTGTCGTATCGGCGCAGCGACTTGTATGCCCGGTGACGTCGTCCTGGGCACGATGACGGGCATCCTCTTCATCCCGCCGCATCTGGCCGAAGAGGTTGTCGAGCACTCGGAGCGCACGCACATGCGCGAGGCGTTCAGCCACCAACGGCTGCGCGAGGGCATCTACAACTCCAGCCAGATGGATACCAAATGGACGGAGGCAATCGAGGCGGACTTTGCCGAATGGCGCAAAACGCATAGCATGGACGATATCGATTGGGACAAGAAAGGCCCGGCGCAATCAGACGCGGGTGGTACGTTACTTGGTTAGTTGCATTTGCGTTGGGATGGGGGCTTGGGGCCGGGTATGCCCGCCCCTAGATTCCCCACTTTCCCCCTATTTTTAGTGTTTTGAAGGAGGAATTACAGAAATGAATGGTTATACAGGAAGAATTCTAAAAGTTGATCTGACTACCGGTACGCTGGAGGTCGAGCAGCCGCCGGAGGCCTTCTACCGTCGTTATCTAGGGGGAAATGGCTTCATCGGGTATTATCTGCTCAAGGAAATGCCTGCTGACGTCGATCCACTTGGCCCGGACAATCTGCTGGTGTTTGCTGCCGGGCCGATCACCGGCGTGCCGATTGCCGGCGCGGGACGCAGCGCGGTGGGCGGCAAGTCGCCGCTGACCGGCGGCTACGGCGAATCCGACGTGGGCGGTTTCTTCGGCGCGGAGATGCGGCGCGCGGGCTTCGACGCGGTCGTGGTGCGCGGTAAAGCGGCATCGCCCGTCTACCTGTGGCTGCACGATGGCGAGGCCGAACTCCGCCCGGCGGATCACCTGTGGGGGATGATGACGGCGGACTGCCAGGAAGCCGTGCGCGCCGAACTGGGCGCGAAAAACGCGCGCCTGGCGATGATCGGACCCGGCGGCGAAAAGCTGGTGCGCTACGCCTGCATCATCAACGATCTCAAGCACGCGGCGGGTCGTACCGGCCTGGGCGCGGTGATGGGCGCGAAGAACCTCAAGTGCGTGGCGGCGCAGGGCCGGACGGCTGTGCCTGTGGCCGACGATGCCGGCGTCAAGGCGCTCGCCAAGTCCATGACCGACACCTGGAAGGACAAAGCCTGGGGGATGCACGAACTCGGCACCTCCGGCGGTCTCACCGGGCTGAGCCAGGTGGGCGCGCTGCCCACGCGCAACTTCCAGGATGGGCAGTTCGCAGGCGCGGAAAAGATCGGCGGTGAGGCGATGCGCGACACGATCCTGGTGGATCGCGGCGGCTGCTACGCCTGCCCCGTCCGCTGCAAGCGCGTGGTCGAAGTCCACGATGACGAGTACGACGTCGATCCGATCTACGGCGGGCCGGAGTACGAAACGCTTGGCTCGCTCGGTTCCAACTGCGGCGTGGATGATCTGCGGGCCGTCGCCAAGGCCAACGAATTGTGCAACGCCTACAGCCTCGACACGATTTCCACCGGCATGGCGATCTCGTTTGCGATGGAGTGCTTCGAGAACGAACTGCTCAACGTGGAAGACACCGGCGGACTGGAACTGCGTTTCGGCAACGGTGCGGCGATGGTCGAGATGGTGCGGCGGATCGGCGAACGCGAGGGGCTGGGCGACCTGCTGGCCGAAGGTTCGACGTTCGCCGCGCAGAAAATCGGCCAGGGCGCGGAAGCGTATGCGATCAACGTGAAGGGGCAGCCTTTCCCCATGCACGAAGGTCGCACGCGGCACGGGCAGGCGCTCGGCTATGCCGTCTCACCCACCGGCGCCGATCATATGCACAACGTCTGGGACGAAGGCTTTGCCCGCGATCCGGTTGGGGAGGGGGCCTACAACGTGGGCGTCTACGAGCCGATCCCGCCCACGGTGTTGAATGCGGCCAAAGTGCGCGCCTACACCAACACCGCCAATTGGACATGGCTGAAGAACAGCCTGGGTCTGTGCGTCTTCATTCCCTGGTCGGACGATGAGATCATCGAGATGGTGCGCGCGATCACCGGCTGGAAGGTGAGTAAGTGGGAGCTGCTCAAGGTCGGCGAGCGCGGCGTGACGATGGCGCGGCTCTTCAATCTGCGCGAGGGACTGACGCGCGCCGACGACACCCTGCCCGCGCGGATGAGCAACTATCACGTCAGCGGCACAGTCAACGAGAAGCCGGTGACACCTGAAGTTCTTGACGAGGCCATCACCCTGTTCTACGGGATGATGGGTTGGGATCCGCAAAGCGGCGTGCCTACGGACGGCAAGCTGCACGAGCTGGACATCGCCTGGGCGCGGTAGGTGTCAACGGATTGAGCAGATTCAACGGATAAAGAAACGACACGCGCCGGGATTTGGTCCCGGCGCGTGTTGTTTTGTTCAGGTGAATAACAGCTATGCCGTCAATGCCGCGTGCGCGGCCTTGAGCTGCTCTCGAATCTGGATGTTCTGCGGGCACTTCTCCTCGCATTCGCCGCACTCGATGCAGGCGTCGGCTTGCTTGCCGCCGATCCATGGGCTGTCGGGGAACGTGGCGTAGTTGTCTTTGGCATATTCCCACAGGCCGTAGACCTGGCCCAGGTTATACAGTTCGAAGATGTGGGGAATGTTCACTTCCATCGGGCAAGGTTGGCAGTATTTGCAGCCGGTGCAGTAAAGCTTCGCCATTTCCGCCAGCCGCTCGACGTGGTCGCGGATCACGGCCTTGTCGTCGTCCGTCAGGCTGACCTCGTCTGCGGCAATGGCGACATTTTCCTCCACCATCTGCATCGTGCCCATACCCGAAAGCGCCACCGTCACGCCGGGATTGGAGAGCACGAAGCGCAGCGCCAGTTCCGGCACGCGGTCGACGCCGGGGATCAGGTTCGCCAGCACCTCCGAGCGCACGCCCAAACGACCACCCGCCACCGGCCCCATTACCACCACGCCGACACCCTTTGCTTTGGCGTGGGCGATGCCTTCTTCGAGATCGCGGTTGAGCAGGTTGTATTGCATCGTGATGGATTCGACGTAACCGGTGTCGATCAGCTTCATCAGCGCCTCGTTGGAATCGTGGAACGAGGTGCAGATGTGCTTGATGAGGCCCTGGTCCTTCGCCTTCAGCATCCACTTGCTGATGCGCGGCTCGACGGCGTTGACGTAGCGATCCCAGTTGATGCCGTGGTGATTGTAGATGTCGATGTATTCCACGTCCAACCGTTGCAGGCTGTTCTCCAGGTTCGTCCACCACGCGGCTTCGTCCTCGCCGTAGTAATGGTTCTTGGTCGAGACGACGATGCGATCCCGCCACCCCTTCAGCGCCTCGCCGACGACGCGCTGGCTGTCCTCGTTGCAATAGCCGACTGCCGTGTCGATGTAGTTCAGCCCGGCCTCGAACGCGCGGTGGATCATCGGAATGGCTAACGCGCGGTCCACGACCTGCGCGCCATTCACTTCCTTCATCGGCAGCCGCATCGCGCCGAAGCCTAATTGCGAGACTTTGTATCCGGTTTTTCCCAATTCTCTATAGATCATTGCTTTCCTCCGTTTGAAAAGTGAGACGTTGGAACGTCTGAACGTTCCAACGTCTCAGTATTGTACTTGATAGAAGGGTGAGGACAAGTGTACAGCGAAATGGAGACTACAAAAGTCTCACGAAATACGCAACTGAACTCGAATTCTCTTTCATCAGAAGTCGAACCCGAAAGGAAAGGCTTCACAGGTGAGAGCGGCAACATCGAAGCTCTGCCGGAAGCTGACAGCCATTGCTGGATCCTCCTCGCTCACGAGTTTGCCATCGCGAATGTACAAGGCACGATCGGCGATCTTGGTGTACCCGACTTTGTCGTAAAATCTAACGAGCGGATGACCGCAGTTCAGCACAGCGAACGCCAATTCCTGAAGGGATAAATCAGCATGAACCTGTCGCATCAGGAAAGTGCCGATTCCGCTACGCTGAACGTCCGGATGTATGCAGACACCTCCGATATGCCAACCTTCGAAGTAGTGCTCGTTGACGATAAACCAGCGCCGCTGCACCGAAACGTGCCCCAAGAGCTTTTCTGAGGACCGCAGCAGCCAGCGCTGGTTAGCCGGCCACGGCGGGGTATCGTCTCCACCCATTGCGGCTTTGAGGAGAGACAAGATTTCAGTGACAGGCAAGCCAACGTCACCGGAAAGATGCTCGATGCGTGACCTGGCTGGGATTGTCCCCAAGACTGTGAGAGGGTCTGAGTTGTTCATACGTTACTCCTTATGGTCAGTTCCACCATCTGATGCCCCACGATCTCCGGCACGATAAAGGTGACATAACCGCCATCCACAGCGAAATCTAATGGCTCGCCCTGCGGTACGAGTGCGACTCGCTGCACCGGCTTGTCGGCGCGCACGGCGACGGGCATGTTGTACAGCGACACCACATCCTCGATCACGTCATACTCGTCGCAGCGGCGCTCCGGGACGTAGTAGAGCAGGTGGAGCACCTGACGGTTGTGCTGTGGCTGCGCGTTCAGCGTGACGATGCTGGCGGTCGGCGCGTTGACGCGCACGAGCGGTTCGGGCAGCAAGCGCGCCAGCGCGTTGAACAGCAGTTGCTTGCACCAGCGCGGCGCTTTGGTCTGGTAAAGCGAGAAGATCGGCTGGCTGAAGTAGATGGCTTTGCCTTTCTGCACTACAGTGGGATGTGTAACCTGCCCCGATGAGGGCGTTTGCCGGTGCGAGCAGAAATGGTCGTAAGTGCGGTCGAAGTACGCGGCGACGGTATCCGCGAGCACTTCTGCGTCGTTGTGCGCCGCGATCTCCATGCCGCGCATGTACATCGCGTACTCGGTCTGCGCCAGGCCGGCGTCGAATCCCGCGCGCGGGACGAGGTACTCGATGTAGGCGTTGCCGGGATATTCCTTGCCGCGCACGAGATTGCCACGCGCGTCGCGGGGACCTTCGCCCGCGAGGGTGACGCCCATATCGAGCGTGAACTGCGTCTGCTGCGCGTCCATCCCGGAGGCGAATGAGGCCACCAGCGCGCCACCCTGGGCGAGATAGGCGACAAGCTCCTGCTGCAATGCCGCATCCACGGGGATGTAATCCGGCAGCACCAAGACCTTGTAGCGGCTGAAGTCGCTCTCACCGTCGAGGATGTCGAACTGGTACTTGACGCCGCCAACGCCTTCCTGGAGCATCCGCACCGCGCCCTGGATCGGCTTGAAGTTGCTCTGCCCGCGATGTAGCACGGTCTCGAAGGATTCCGGCGTGAGCACGCCGATTTCCGGGACCTGTTCAGCGCCTGTGCACCACGTTTCTTTCTGCTCCACCTGCGCGTAAACTGCGCCGACGAGCTTGTACGTCTCCGGGCAGATACGGCCGGTGGGATGTAGTTGGTCGCCCACGCAGCATTTGGCGTTGAGCGCGAGCATGTGGTTGCACTCGAATTCCAGCGCGGCCCGGTTCTTGAACGAATGGAAGTCGCCCCACGAGGTCTGGAATTTGCCTGTCATGCCGAGATAGTCCAGCCCCAACGTGCGCCCATAGCGCGCGGCGATGGGGAAGTGCAGGTAGCCCCACCCGCCGCTCGGCAGCGATTCCAATTCCAGGTGGGTGAAGGCGTCCAACATTCCACGGTGGCGCGGGCCGACGTGGCCCGCGTTGTAAAAGACGAGTAAGTCAGGGTTATATGCGTGGATGAAAGCCGTCATCTCGTTCTGGAAGGTGTGCAAGACTTGTGCGCCGTACTGAGCGCGATGCGCTTCGTTCGACGGTTCTAGCCCCTGCGCGCGCATCCCTGTCTGGCAGTAGGCACACGAGCAGTCCTGTGCATCCACGATGTCGAGCCACAGGCCATCCACCGGCAGTGTCTCGATCACGTCCTGGACGAAACCCTTGAGCCAGTCCACGTAGGGTGTGTTGAGGCACAGACGGCGGTAGAAGCCCGCTTCGTAGGGTGGGGTGCCTTCCAGGCTGCCGTCGGCGCGCATGACACGCCATTCGGGATGTCGCAGCGCCGTGTAGTGATCCCACTGTACGGTGATGTAGACCGGCGTTTTGATGCCGCGCGCGTGGCAGGCGTCGATCTGCTCGCGCAGCAGATCGCGCGTGAGGTGCGGATGCTGGCGACCGGCGTATTTCTCGCTGACGTAGTAAATCCACCCGTGGTGGCAGCGCGCGAAGAGGTTGATCGAATCCACGTGCGCTTGCGCCAGCGTCTCGGCGAAGACCTCCGGGTCGAAGTCCGCGCCGATGCCGGGGATCGCCTCATGGGTGTGGAAGTCCAAGTGGATTTGGCGGAAGGGTAACTCAGTCTTCATTGTATTTGTGCTCCTTGACAGGATACCTCAACGGATTTAGCGGATTCAAACGGATGTTTTGTTGGTCAATCCGTTAAAATCCGTTCGATCCGTTGAGGGTTTTTTTTATGGTACGCGCGTATACTGTTGGAAAAACCCCCATATTGTTCGCGTCGCGTCGATGTCCTGCGTGGCGTGTCCCACAATCGCTTCCGGTAGGAAGTTGCTGCCGGGCCACGTGTGACCGCCGCCGTGGATGGTGTAGAACAGCACTTCGGTGTCCGCATTGCACGATCCATATCGGACGCCGGTCACTTCTCCTTGCGCGGGGAGTTCGTCCGGCGCCGTGGCGCAGCCATTTTGCGTCGCGTACTGCGCGACCCAATCCGGGATCACTGGAAAGGGTACATCGAACATCCCCGACGGACCGCCGTAGTAGGGGACGATCTGATCGTCGGTCCCGTGGAAGGCGATCAGCGGTACGGTATACGTGGGACGGCATTTGTCCAGCGGATAGAGATGCGCGCCCGCGACCGTCCCAATGGCGGCGATGCGCTCTGAGAGTTCGCACGCCAGCAGATACGACATCCCGCCGCCGTTCGACAGCCCGTTGGCGTAGATGCGGGTGGGATCGATGTTGTACTCGCTTTCCAGCTTGTCGATGAGATCTGAGATAAACGTGACGTCCTCCATCTGCGGATTCAGCGAGTCGGTGGTTCCATGCGCCCCCCACCGTTTGGGGAAGCTCGTGCCCGAAGGATAGACCACGATGAAGCCGTATTCGTCCGCCAGGGGATTCCACCGGCTGACGTCGCGTTGGTTGGCGGGCCATTGCGCGAACCCGTGAAGGGTGATCACGAGCGGCGTTGGCGTGGCGGGATCGTAGCTTGGCGGAACGTACAGCAGATACTCACGTCGCACGCCGGACGACACAATCTCGCCATTGGTCGTATTCGTCAGAATGTACACAAGCGCCATTGCCAGCACGAGCACCACCGGCGCGGCAACAATGATGCCGATCACTCGCAGAATCTTTATCTTTGTCACGTATTGTTCCCTTTCTTTAGACAGGATTTACAGGATTGACAGGATTTTTATCTTTATGTGGTGGAATTTGCTAATACTGCTTGGGCTTCGGCTTGTAGATTCTGTGTTTGCGTTTAATTTCGACGGAAGATGCGCCAAAGTTGATGAGTAGGCCGATGTCTGTCGCTGTGCAGTAAGATAGCTGACGAGTTGCGCTTCGTGAGCTTTGGTCAAGGCTTGCACTGCTTTTAATTCAACAATGATGCGATCTTCTACCCACAAGTCAACCATGTATTCGCCGACTACCTGTCCTTCATAATGCACAATCACTGGTTGTTGTTGCTTGGCCTGTAATCCATGTTTTGCCAGCTCGATGCACATAGCATTTTCGTACACCTTCTCCAAATATCCCGGCCCCAGCGTGTTGTGTACCTTGAACGCACATCCGATAATCTTCTCGGTTAACGTTTCCTCTTGCATAACTTTTCCCAATCCTGTAAATCCTGTAAATCCTGTCTGAAAACTACTTCTTCCGTTTCTTTCCACCCTTTTCTTCCACTTGTTTTTGCAACTCGTACAGCTTGGTGAGCGCATCGAGTGGCGTGAGGCTATTGACATCGATCAGCCGCAGCGCCTCCACCACGGGCGGCTCCTGCGCGATGAGCATCGGCTGGTATAGCTCCGGCTCCTGAACTTGCGTGCCGGGGCGGAATTCGCCACTTTCCAGTTCTTCCAGCAGGCCCTCGGCGCGGTGGACGACGGGCGCGGGGATGCCCGCCAGCCGCGCGACGTGGATGCCGTAGGAGCGATCCGCGCCGCCGGGGACGACTTTGTGCAGGAAGACCACGTCGCGCCCTTCCTCGGCGACCGCCAGATTGAAGTTACGCACGTGCGGCAAGTGCTCCGCCATTTCGATCAGCTCGTGGTAGTGGGTAGCGAAGAGCGTCCGCGCGCGGCGCTCCGGGTGGTTGTGCAGGTATTCGACCACCGCCCAGGCAATCGCCATGCCGTCGTAGGTGCTCGTGCCGCGCCCTACTTCGTCGAGGATAAGCAGGCTTTGCGGCGTGGCGTGATTGAGGATGTTCGCCGTCTCCACCATCTCCACCATAAACGTGGACTGCCCTGCCGCCAGTTCGTCGGACGCGCCGATGCGCGTGAAGATGCGATCCACCACGCCGATGTGCGCCCGTTCCGCCGGGACGAAACTGCCGATTTGCGCCATCAAAATAATGAGGGCATTCTGCCGCAAGAAAACCGATTTTCCCGCCATATTCGGCCCGGTGATGATGTGGATGCGGCTCTCCGCGTCCATGTGCAAATCGTTGGGGATGAACGGGTCGCGTTGCGCGCGCTCGACGACGGGATGCCGCCCGCCTTCGATGGCGAGTGCCGGCGCGGCCTCGAACGTGGGCCGGACGTAGTGCTGCCGCGCAGCGACCTCCGCCAGCGCCGCTGCCACGTCGATCCGCGCCAACGCCTGCGCCGTCGCCAGCAAGGCCTGCGCCCGCGCTGCCACCCGCTCGCAGATTTCGCGGAAGAGGCGCGTTTCCAGTTCGGCGATGCGCTCCTCCGCGTTGAGCACCAGGCTCTCGTACTCTTTCAACTCTGGCGTGATGTAGCGCTCGGAATTGACCAGCGTTTGCTTGCGGATGTAGTGATCCGGCACGAGATTGACGTTGGACTTGGTCACTTCGAGGTAGTAGCCGAAGACTTTGTTGTAGCCCACCTTGAGATTTTTGATGCCGGTGCGATTGCGCTCCTTGTTCTCCAACCCGGCGATCCAGTCGCGGGCGTCCTTCGTCGCCAGCAGGATGCCATCCAGTTCGGCGGAGAAGCCCGGACGAATTAATCCTCCCGCGCTTACCTGCGCCGGCGGTTCGTCCACGAGCGCATCTGCAATCAGCCCCGCAATCTCCGGCAACGATTCCAACCCCTCAAGCAACGCCCCAAACCCATTCGCCGATCCTTCGCTTACGCTCAGGACAAGTTCGCCGATTCGCTCATTCGCCGATTCTATTTTCTCCCGCAACTCCGGCACAACCTCCAACGTCGCGCGGATGCCGGTGAGGTCGCGCGGCGATGCCCGGCCGGCGAGCACGCGCGTGGTCATCCGTTCCAAATCGGGGATGCGCTTGAGCGCCTGCCGTACCTGCGCCCGCAGGATGCCGTCTTCCACAAAACCCTGCACCTGATCCAGGCGCGCTTCCAGTTCGGGGATGTCGAGCAGGGGCTGTGCCAGCCGCGCGCGGAGCAGCCGCCCGCCCATCGGCGTGCTGGTCGCGTCGATGACGCCGAGCAGCGACCCCTGTTTTTCGCCGCGCAGCGTCTCGGTAATTTCCAGATTGCGCCACGTCGAGGCGTCGATGCCCATAAAGCGGTCGGTGGTGTAGGTGTGGAGACCGGTGATCTGCGGCAGCAGCCCTTGCTGCGTCTCTTGCAGGTAGGCGAGCACCGCGCCCGCCGCGCGTATCGCCAGCGGTTTGCCCTCGCAGCCGAAGCCCTGCAACATCTGCACGCGGAAGTGTTCGAGCAGTGTTTGCCGCGCCGCCGTCTCCTCGAAGCGGTAGCCGGGCCACGGCGTAAACTGCGCGGCGACCGACCCTGCCAACGGCTCCTCGACGCGCGTCGCCGGTTGGTCGGGATCGCGCTCTTTCCACGCGCCCACTTTGGGGATGAGCACTTCGCGGGGGTGCAGGCGGGCTAATTCCTGCCGCGCCACGCTGAGAATGTCGCCGTCGGCTTCCAATTGGGTGGCGGCGAATTCGCCCGTGGAGATTTCGGCGTAGGCCACGCCCGCGCGCTTACCGTCGATGACCACGGCGGCGAGATAGTTGGGGCGTTTCTCGTCGAGCATCGCCGGCTCGGTGATGGTGCCCGCGGTGACGACGCGCTCGATGCGCCGTTCCATCGGCCCGCGGCTGGTCGGTTCGCCCACCTGCTCGGCGATGGCCACGCGGTAGCCCTTCTCGATGAGGCGCGCGATGTAGCCCTCGACGGCGTGATGCGGCACGCCCGCCATTGGGATGCGCTCGCCCTTCGAGACGGGCCGCGAGGTGAGGACGAGGTCCAGCTCGCGCGCGGCGACCTCGGCGTCCTCGTCGAAGGTCTCGTAAAAGTCGCCCAGCCGGAAAAAGAGGATCGTATCCGGGTAACGGGCTTTCAAATCCAGGTATTGCTTGCGTATTGGGGTGGTTTCTTTGTCGTCCATACGCGGCATTATACTCAGCAAGAGACAAGAAGCAAGATGCAGGATGCAGGATTTTGTCTTGTGTCCTGCATCTTGCATCCTGCATCCTTTATAGCATTGGCATCCAGATGTTGTGATCTTTGCCGAATTGGATGGCGGATTCGTAGCCGGCGTCGGCGTGGCGGACGACGCCCATGCCCGGATCGGTGGTGAGGACGCGTTCGAGGCGGCGCGCGGCGGCGGGCGTGCCGTCCGCGACGATCACTTGCCCGGCGTGCTGCGAGTAGCCGATGCCCACACCGCCGCCGTGATGAAAGCTCACCCACGTCGCACCGCCCACTGCGTTGATGAGCGCGTTGAGGATCGGCCAGTCGGAGATGGCGTCGGAGCCGTCGCGCATGGACTCGGTCTCGCGGTTGGGGCTGGCGACGGAGCCGGCATCCAGGTGATCGCGCCCGATGACGATCGGTGCGCTGATGCGCCCATCGGCCACCGCGTCGTTGAAGGCCAACCCCGCGCGGGCGCGCTCACCGTAGCCCAGCCAGCAGATGCGCGAGGGCAGTCCTTGCCATGCGACCTGCTCCTGCGCCATCTTGATCCAGCGGACGAGGTGCTCGTTTTCCGGGAACAGTTCCATGATGATGCGGTCGGTCTCGTAGATGTCGTTGGGATCGCCGGAGAGCGCCACCCAACGGAAAGGCCCCTTGCCCTCGCAGAACAGCGGGCGGATGTAGGCCGGGACGAAGCCTGGATAGTCGAACGCCTCGGTCAGGCCGTTGTCGAACGCGCGCTGACGCAGGTTGTTGCCGTAGTCGAAGACGATGGCCCCGCGTTTCTGCATCTCGACCATCGCCGCGCAGTGTTCCGTCATCGTGCGGATGGCCTCGACCTGGTAGCGGCGTGGATCGCTTTCGCGTAGTGCGACGGCTTCCGCCAGCGTCATCCGGTTGGGGACGTAGCTCAGTGGGTCGTGCGCGGAGGTCTGGTCGGTCACCACATCGGGGATGATGCCGCGCCGCAGGAGTTCAGGGAACACGTCTCCGGCGTTGCCGATCAGGCCGATGGAGTAGGCTTCGCCTTTGGTACGGTGCTCTTCGATCGCGCGTAGTGCCACGTCGAGATCGTCCATCACCGCGTTGACGTAGCGGTGCTTGAGCCGCCGCTCGGCGCGCCATGGATCGACCTCGACGACGAGGCCCACGCCTTCGTTCATCGTGATCGCCAACGGCTGCGCGCCGCCCATTTCGCCGAGTCCGGCGGTGAGCGTGAGCTTGCCCTTGAGCGAGGCGTGCGCGCCGAAGTGCTGCCGGGCCAGCGCGCCGAGTGTCTCGTAGGTGCCTTGCAGGATGCCTTGCGTGCCGATGTAAATCCACGAACCGGCGGTCATCTGCCCGTACATAATCAGCCCGGCGCGCTCCCATTTGTCGAAATTCTCCTGCGTGGCCCACGCCGGGACGATGTTGGAGTTGGCGATGAGCACGCGCGGTGCGTCCTCGTGGGTTTTAAAAACGGCGACCGGCTTGCCCGATTGCACCAACAAGGTGTCGTCCACGTCCATTTTTTGCAGCGTCTCCAGGATGGCGTCGAACGCCTCCCAGTTGCGGGCCGCGCGTCCCCGCCCGCCGTAGACGATGAGATTGTCGGGATCCCCCGCCACTTCAGGGTCCAGATTGTGCTGGAGCATCCGAAACGGCGCTTCCAACAGCCAGTTCTTGCAGTGCAATTGTGTGCCCCGTGGGGGATGAATAACGCGTTTTGTCATCATAACCTCCTCATACGATTTTGGATTTTCGATTTTTGATTTTGGAGTGGTGTGCATCCTGCATCTTGCATCTTTTCTAGGACGAAAAAAGCTGGCGCACGTGAGCGTGTCCAGCTTGTCGAATAAAAGAGCGTGTGGATGGAAGATTATAGCAAGGGAGAGAGCGTCTGAACAGCGCGGTGCATCTCCAGGAACACCAAACCGAGTTTGGCGTTTTGACGGGCCAGCACTGTGAGTACAGCCTCCTCACCAACGGACATGAGGATGACGTAACCTCTGTCACCCTTGATGTAGACCTGTTCAAGCACACCTCGTCTCAGTTCGCTGGCGATACGCTCTCCCAGTGACAACATCGCCGCCGACATCGCCGAAACGCGGTCTTCTTCCGAATCAACGGGTAAGGCCGAAGCGATGACCAGACCATCAACGCTGACGATGGCGGAGGCCTCGATATCCGGGGTGCCGGATTGGAGCGTGTAGAGTGCTTCTGTGAGACGTTCTGTGCGGGATATGGTCATAATCCCCTCCTGGGAAAAGAGTCAAAAAGTCCAAAACCAATAGTACCACAAGTACAAGGGGCTGTCAATTTGAATGACAGGCGACAGGCGTCAATTTGACAGGCCGCCTTTTGATCTTACAATCGAGCGTTATGACGATGACAGAACAGACGGCACTCAGAGGGAATCCCTCTTTTGTGTGGCGCGCCGGGCAGGAGCGACGTCTGGCGTTAACAAACCGCTACGCCCCGCTGGAAGGCCGCCGCGTGCTGGATGTGGGCTGCGGGATGGGGATGTATACCTCGACGTTCCTGCGCTATACGCCTCACGTCTTCGGCGTGGAAATCGAGGCCGACCGTGTGCAGGAGGCGCGTGCGCGGGCGAAAGGTGTAGCGCGGGCGGTCGGTGAGACGTTGCCGTTTGCCGATAACGCCTTCGATGTGGTGTTCTCGCACGAGGTGTTGGAGCACGTGGCGGATGATCGCCTGTGCGCGCGGGAGTTGGTGCGCGTGGCTCGACCCGGCGGGCGCATCGTGATCTTCGTTCCCAACCGGGCCTATTTTTTCGAGACGCACGGCATCTATTGGCGCGGCGTCTATCGCTTTGGCAACAAACCGCTGGTTAATTGGTTGCCCGACGCGCTGCGCAACCGCCTCGCGCCGCACGTTCGTGCATACACCGGGCGCGGCTTGCGGGGTCTGTTTGCCGATCTGCCCACACGCATCCTCGTGCACACGCAAATTTATCCCGGTTACGACAATATCGTCGCGCGTGTGCCGCGCCTGGGGCGTTATTTGCAGCACATCACGTATGCGATGGAACGCACGCCCTTGCGTTGCGTCGGATTGTCACATTTCCTTGTGATGGAAGTGTTGGATAAGCAAGGATGACACAGATAAGCAACGGCCATTCCGATTATCATGTGCTGGTCGCTGTGCGGGATATAGACGATATCCCGTTGATCGCACTTGCGTGCCGCTTGGCGCGTCAGCGAGATGGCGACGTCTGCGTGCTTACGGTAGGGGCCTCGCAAATCCAGCCGGCGTGGCTGGCGCTGCCGGAATCCTGCGAGGATGTTCCTGTCGAGGTCGCGATTCGCTCCGACAATAGCATCAGCGATGCCATTTTGCGTGAGGTGCGGCAGCGGCATACGGACATGCTGATTTTGGGGTGGGGCGGACGGCGCGGTCAGGAATTGCACGTCCTGGGGCGCACGCTAGACCCGGTCGTGCAGAAGGCCGCTTGTGACGTTATTCTGATGCGCTTGAGAGCCTCAGCAGCTAACGCGCCCGCGCCGGAAATGCAGCGCGTGCTTATCCCGGCTGCCGGCGGCCCGAACGCGCCCGAGGCGTTTGGCATTGCTCGCGCGCTCGCGCCGGAAGCCGAGATCACCGCGTTGTACGTGGCGGCGGAAAAACTGGGCCGGGCGGAGGTCGTCGTGGGCGAGTCGCGCCTGGAGGCGCTGCAGCGCGGCCTGGCGACTGCTGACCGCGATCACATTCGCCCGCGTGTCGTGCAAGCACCCGGCCCCGTCGAGGGTATTTTACGCGAAGCGGAAAACGGCTACGATCTGCTCATCATCGGCGCGGGCAACGAGAACGTCGTCGGGCGTTTCCTCTTCGGCGATATCCCGCAGACGGTTGCCGCAGCCTCGCCCATTCCGGTGATGATCGTGCGCCGTCACCTGACGCCGATCACGTCGCTTTCGCGGCGTGTGTGGACCTTCATCTTTGGATTGGTGCCCACGCTGACGTTGCACGAAAGGGCGGAAATCTCCAAAAATATCCGTCACAACTCGCGGCCCAGTACCGATTTCGCCGTGATGATTACGTTGGCAGCGGCGATTGCGGCTTTGGGGCTACTGCTCAACAGCCCGGCGGTTATCATCGGCGCGATGTTGGTGGCCCCGCTGATGTCGTCGATCCTGGGCATGGGCATGGCGCTGGTGATTGGCGACGCACGTTTTTTCTGGACGGCGTTTGGCACGGCGTTTCGCGGTATGATACTGGCGATTGTGACCGGTTTTGTTATCGCAATCTTGACGCCGGGGGCGTCGGCCACGCCGGAAATCCTCAACCGCGCCAGCCCTTCGGTGCTGGACCTTGTGGTGGCGCTGGTTTCTGGCGCGGCGGCGGCGTATGCGCTCTGCCGCCGGGATGTGTCGGCGGCGCTGGTCGGTGTGGCGATTGCCGCGGCGTTGGCGCCGCCGCTCACCACCGTCGGCATCGGTCTGGTGTTGCGCCAGTGGTGGATTGCCGGAGGCGCCTTGCTGCTCTTTGCGACGAATATGATCGCCATTATCGGCGCCAGCAGCCTGGTATTCTTTCTGTTTGGCTTCCGGCCAACGCCGGGTGACGTGGGCCGCACGCGCGTGTTACGGCGCGGCTTTCGGGGCGTTGCCGCTTTGCTGTTGGTGGTGACGATCTCTTTGGCGGTGCTGACGCAGCAATCTCTGGCGGAGATGCGACTCCACCGGGAGATCGAGGCGGCGCTGCGTGCGGAGGCGAGCCACATTTCCGGCGGAGAGTTGCTCGACTGGCACCTTGTGGAGACGCGCGCGGACGGCACATTGTACCTGGACGTGACGATCCGCGCCGTGCGCACGCTGGCCTACACCGAGGCGCGAGCCTTGCAGGAGCACGTTGCCGAACGTTTGCGCATCCCGGTGGCGCTCTCGCTGGCGGTGGTGCCTTCGACGCAGTTGCAGGCGTACATCCCGCCCACGCCGACGGAGACACCGACCCTGATGCCCACTGGCATCCCTACCGAGACGCCCACGCCCACGCCGACCAGGACGCCGACGAGTACACCAACGCGCACACCGACCGCTACGCCGACGGTCACTGCTACGCCGACGCCGTCTCCCACGCCCACAGCAACGCCTACCGTCACGCCTTCACCCACCGCCACGCCGTGGATGCTGTTTGTGTCGGATGTGGGCCGCACGGGGCTGCGCGTGCGTTATTCGCCGGATGGCATGGTGATGGGAAGCATCGCCGCAGGAACTGCTGTGATCGTGGTCGATGGGCCGGTCGTGGTCGGCCAGACGACGTGGTATCGCGTCGTCTCCACCGCGGATCGTCTCGAAGGCTGGGTCGCGGCGGACTATCTCACGCCGGAGTAATTTATAACGATCCGACTAACGACTACCAGACTGTCTTGGGAGGGATTATGCTGTACAATTCAGGATTTGCCAGGGTGTATAATGTGCATTGGGCCGGATTTGCGGATCGGTTGGCGCCGCACCTCCGTGAATTCTACGAAAGCACACCCATTGGTCAGACAAACAAAACTGCGCTCGACATCTGCTGTGGGACAGGCCAACTGGCCTTGCATCTGCTCGAACACGGCTACACCGTCACGGGGCTGGATTTCTCACCGGCGATGTTGGCTTACGCCACCGAGAAAGCGCAATCCTACATTGATGAAGGCCGCGCGCGCTTCGTTGAGGGGGATGCATCCGACTTTACGCTGGATGGGCAGTTCGGGCTGGCGACCTCCACCTTCGACGCGCTCAACCATATGCCCGATATGACAGCTTTGCAAGGATGTTTCCGTTCCGTCGCGGCGGTGTTGGTGGACGAAGGGCGTTTCATCTTCGATCTGAACACGCGCTACGGGCTGGAACGCTGGCTCGGCGCGAGCATGCAAATGGCCGACGAGTTGGTGTTGTTTACGCGCGGCGTGATGGTCGAAGACCTGAACCGCACCTATACGCAGATTTCCGGATTTCTGCGCACCGAAAGCGGCCTTTACGACCGTTTCGATCAGACCGCGTTCAACACGATTTTCGAGATGAGCGCGGTCCACGCTGCACTGTTGGATGCCGGTTTCCGCAGCGCTTACTGCGCGCGTTCCGACGACTTTGCAACGCCGGTCGACGATTCGGAAGCTGAGCCGCGCGTCTTTTTCGTCGCTGAGAAATAGGAGGGAGTGATGCCTTTACGTAAAGCAGTGCGCGAAAGCGCCTTCAACCTGGCCCGCCGTGACTTGGCGACGTTTTTGGAAGAGCACGAAGACCGGCTGCGGGTGATCTTCCACGAAGAAATCCAGAAACTGGATGATCAGATCCCCGAAGAAGATTTTTTCATCGACATCAATATGATTGGCATCGGGGATATGATTCTCACCGCAGCGCTGCACGCCATACAGCGTTTCCTGCTCGAAGTGCCTGACAAGCCTGCCGCTCCTGTGATTCGCTCCACGACCCGTTCATCCGCCGAGGTGAAGCCGGTGGAGAATGTGCCATTTTGGCGACGCAAGTCGCAATAAGTGCGTTGACGTTGTTGGATTCTGCCGTTTTTTTGTTGTGAACCTCAAGGTTTGTCCAGGTTGCCGTTCTCTGCATATTCGCGCTCGATGACTTTGACCTGGTAGCGCAGCCAGGCAATCGGCGTCGGCTCGTAACGGCGACACAGAAGCACAGAACACGGCGCGTGTTCGGCGACCCCGTCGTCTATCGTGCCGAAAAGCCGCGTGTCCAATGCCCACTCTTCGGACGCGCCCATAATAATCAGGTCGTAGGGCTGTCGGCGGGCCTCTTCCAACACCTTTTGCTGCACAGAAACAGCTTGCTCGACTTTTAAGTGGAAGTTCTCCGGCACTTCGTTGATGGCATCTTCCACGATTTCGGCCAATAACAGGGTCTGGTCTTCCAATTCTTCGCTCTCTTCATCATCGCTGGCTGCATTTTCACTGGCTATAGGAAGCAGTCGCAGCGCCGTCACCTGAGCCTTGTCGGTCATCGCAATTTCATTGGCCAGACGCAGGGCCATGCGCGAATGAATGCCCCCGCCTACCGGCACCAGGATGTGATTCACCTCGTCCAGCCCGCGATCCAGAAGAACAGCAACATTGGTACGGGCTTTTTGCAGCGCCACTTTTACCGGATTCTGCGACAAATTTTCGACCGCCAACACTCCCGGCCATCCAGTCAACAATAAACGCATATTGTGGTGGTTTTCAACTTCATCCAGGATACCTTCCGCGACACTGTTAGCGGCCCGAACTTTAGAATAGACCGCAATATTCTTCCTTATTAGTTCAGTCGCAATCTCAGCAAGATAACTCTGTTGTTGTGGCTTGAGCTGCTGGGCCATACGTTGCGCCACTTCCAATGACATAATGGAGTTGGCAGACAACACACTCATCATACACACGTAGGTATCGTCACTGGCTTGAGCGACAATTGACGCTAGATGGACCAGGCTTTTGACGGTTTGCGGACTGGCTGCCGCAATCAAGATCAAGTTCTGATCCGGGATGGCTTCCCTGGCGCGTTCTTTGAACCATCGGCCAATCACCGGACTGATGTAGTAGGCCACTGCCAGCACGCTCAACAAGGCTACGCCAAACAGCAGCGCGCGCTTTTCGGTGAAGGCGATGATGAGGAACCCCGTGCCCGCCGCCATATAGGCCGTGAGCGGGAAGAAGGGCGCTTTGAAGGGACGCCGCATATCCGGGTATTTCTTGCGCAGGCGGATCATCGCCAGACTGGCCCAGAACAACACAAACAGATACCCGGAACTGGAAATATAACTCAGAAAGTCCACCAGACCGACGGCGGTAATTAGCGCACTGGCGACGCCGACGAAGATAATTGCCATATAAGGCGTGCGCAGGCGGCTCAGGCGCGAGAGGATTTCCGGCCACGCTTTGTCGCGGCTGAGGGTGAAGGCTTCGCGGGTCGCACTCAACATCGCAGTGTTGATGGAGGTCAGGGTAGCGATCAACCCACCCACCGCCATTAGCGGTATGCCCCAGCCGGGCATAAAGCGCACGACAGTGTCGGTGAGCACGGTCTTGGAACCGGCCAGTTGCGGCCAGGGAATTGTTCCCAAGGCTACCAACACCACCAGGATGTTGATTATTATGACCAATGTGAGGCTGAGCAAGATGCCTTGCGGTAGCACGCGCTCTGGGTTTTGCGCTTCCTCGGCGTCGTCAGCGATGACTTCAAAGCCGACGTAGGCAATGTAAATCAAGGCAATCGTCCGTAGGAGTTTCGCCGTATTGGTCCATACATCCGGGTGCAGGAAAAATCTACCATCGGGGATGAGCGTTGTCCAATGGAATCCATTGGGACTGAAGAATCCTATTCCTATATAGATACCAAAGATCGCTAATAGGACTGCGCCTAACAGGATTTGCGCATTACCGACACTGCCTACCCCCAGGATGTTGAGCACTGAGAAGGCCACGATGGTGAGAATGGCAACCGGCACAATGGGCAGGAACGGGAATAGGATGTTCAGTGAATAGGCAAAACCCATGGCCGAGAGCGCGGCAAAGAAGGTGCTGGATAGGCAATCCATCGAACCGACCAGGAACGATAACAGGCCAGAACCGTAAGCCTCGCGCACGTAGGTCATCGCCCCGCCGGTTTCAGGGAAGGCGGTCGCCAGCTCAGCATAGTTAACCGCAATGCTGTAGGTCATTAACCCGCCGATTAACAGGGCCAACACCGTGGCCGGGCCGGTGATCGCGGCAGCCTCACCGGTCAATACGAAAATTTGCGCGCCGATCGTGCCGGCAGTCCCTAACATCACAATCTGGGCCAGACCCAGTTGGCGTTTCAATTTGCGCTTACTCATATTATGTATCTCCCTGAGATGGCCGAAAGTGGAAAAATTAATCCGGCATTATACTACTTTTTTCACATCTCGTGAGCCTCTTCTTTTATAGCTTTTCGCCGCAGTGGGGGCAAGTCTTCCACTGTGGTTCGATGCCTTGCCCGCAATGAGGGCAGGCCAGTACTGTCACCTAGATGTGTGCTTGTAGCCCGGCAAGTCATCGCCGGGCTTGCCATATCAGCCTCTCGTCGTATAATATAGAACATCTGAGCGATAGCGTGATGTTGCCACAAGCGTCCTGCAGATGCTCGCTGCGCGTATAAGACATCCCTCAAGCGGAGCACGTAACCCGCACTTGATTCGCTCATTCGCCCATTCGCTTATTCTTGTAGGAGGTATTCCATGCCCGGATTCGAGCTTGTTTCGAGTTTCAAACCCACCGGCGATCAGCCGCAGGCGATTGCGCAGTTGGTGGACGGTCTGAACAAAGGCTACCGTCATCAGGTGCTCAAAGGCGCGACCGGCACGGGGAAGACGTTTGCGATGGCTGAGGTCATCGCGCGGACGCAGCGGCCCACGCTGGTACTGGCCCACAACAAGACGCTCGGCGCGCAGCTCTATTCGGAGTTCCGCGAGCTGTTCCCGCACAACGCCGTCGAGTATTTCGTCTCCTACTACGACTACTACCAGCCCGAAGCCTACGTCCCACAGCACGATCTTTACATCGAAAAGGACGCCGACATCAACGACGAGATCGACCGGCTACGACTGGCGGCAACGGCGGCGGTGCTCACGCGGCGCGACGTCGTCGTTGTGGCGTCGGTCTCGGCGATCTACGCGCTCGGCAATCCGCAGGAGTGGGGGCGCGTTATCCTGCCGTTGAATGTAGGGCAGTCAATTCGCCGCGAAACGGTGATGCGCCACCTGGTCAGCATCTACTACACCCGCAACGACCTCGAGTTCAAGCGTGGCACCTTCCGCGCGCGCGGCGATGTCCTCGAGATTCGCCCGGCGTACACCGAGACGGCCTTCCGCGTCTCCTTCTGGGGCGACGAAGTCGAGCGCATCACCGAGGTCAATCCGCTCACCGGCGAGGTGCTGGACTCGCCGCCGGAAGTCAAAATCTTCCCTGCCAAGCATTACGTCACGTCCGAGGAGCGCACGAAGCAGGCGCTTGTCGATATCGAGAACGAGCTGGAGGCGCGCCTGGAGGAGTTCAACGCGCAGGGCAAGCTGCTGGAAGCGCAGCGCATCGAACAGCGCACGCGCTACGACCTGGAGATGATCCGCGAGATCGGCTACTGCTCCGGCATCGAGAACTATTCGCGCCACATGGATCAGCGCGCGCAGGGCGAGCCGCCGTGGACGCTGCTCGACTACTTCCCCGCCGACTTCCTGCTCATTGCAGATGAATCGCACATGTCGATCCCGCAGGTGCGCGGGATGTTCTTCGGGGATCGCAACCGCAAGCAGACGTTGGTGGATTACGGCTTCCGCCTGCCCTCGGCGCTCGACAACCGTCCGCTCACCTTCGACGAGTTCAACGCGCGGCTGAACCAGGTCATCTACACCACCGCTACCCCCGCCGATTACGAGTTGACGCTCGCCGAGCAAGTGGTCGAGCAGGTCATCCGCCCCACCGGCATCCTCGACCCGGAGATCGTCGTCTTGCCGACGAAGGGCCAGGTGGACGACCTCGTGGGCCGCATCCGTGAGCGGGTGGAACACGGGCAGCGTGTGCTCGTCACCACGTTGACCAAGAAGATGTCCGAAGACCTCGCCGACTACCTGCGCGAACTCAACATCAAAGTCACTTACCTCCACAGTGAGGTGCAGACGATCGAGCGTGTGGAGATTCTGCGCGACCTGCGCCTGGGCCAGTACGACGTGCTCGTGGGTATCAACCTGCTGCGCGAGGGCCTCGACCTGCCGGAGGTGAGCCTCGTGGCGATCCTCGACGCGGACAAGCAGGGCTTCCTGCGCAGCGCCACCGCCCTCATCCAGACGATGGGGCGCGCGGCCCGCCACACTGAGGGCACGGTCATTATGTACGCCGACGCGATGACCGACGCGATGCGCGAGGCCATTGACGAGACGAACACCCGTCGCGCGAAGCAGGAGGCGTACAACGAAGAGCACGGCATCGTGCCACAGACGATCATCAAGGAAGTGCACGACCTCACCGACCGCGTCCGCGCCGCGACGCAGAAAGAGGACGAGCGCGCCCTCAAGCCGGAAGAGCTGGAACCCGCCACGCTGGAGAAGCTCATCCGTGAGCTGGAGAAGGAGATGAAGACCGCCGCCGAGAACTGGGAGTTCGAGAAGGCCGCCGCCCTGCGCGATCAAATCTTCGAGATGCGGGGAATTCTGGAGAACAAGTCGCCGTTGTGGAAGAGGGATAGGAGTAAGGAGTAGGGAGTATGGAGTATGGGTTGAGGCCGGTGGCGTTTCGGCCTTTGCTTTTGGGCAAGGTGAAGCCGTTGGGATGGCTGGAACGGCAGTTGCGGATTCAGGCGGAGGGGATCAGCGGGAATTTGGATGAGTTTTGGCCTGATGTGAAGGATAGCCGCTGGTTTGGCGGGGATGCGGAGGCGTGGGAGCGCGCGCCGTACTGGCTGGATGGGCTGATCCCGCTGGCGTTCGTGTTGGACGACGCGACGCTCAAGGCCAAAGTGATGCGCTATATGGATTACATCATCACCCACCAGCACGAGGATGGCTGGCTTGGCCCACGTGGGATGATCGTCGCTGCCGGCCGCCCGGAGGATGCGCGTTACGACCTCTGGGGGCAACTGCTGGCGCTGAAGGTGCTCGTGCAGTACCACGACGCCACGGGCGACGTTCGCGTCGTTGAGGCCGTCGAGAAGTGCCTGCGCCGCCTTGACCGGCATATCGACACCGCGCCGCTCTTCAACTGGGGACAGTTCCGCTGGTTCGAGGGGCTGATCGCCATTTACTGGCTCTACGAGAAGACCGGCGAAGCGTGGCTGCTTGAGCTGGCGGTCAAACTCCACGCGCAGGGCTTCGATTGGCGCAGCTTCTTCGCGCGCTGGCCTATCACGAAGCCGACGCCGAAACATCGCTGGAACTATATGGGTCACGTCGTCAATAATGCGATGGCGATCAAGGCGTATGGGTTGTGGTCGCGTCTCACTGGGGTGGATATGGGCGATCGTAACCCGTCCCCGGGGACGGGGGCGGTGAGCGCCGGGGGAGATACGGGCGACCGCGCCGCTGTGTACGGTATGATCGAGAAGCTGGATCGCTACCACGGCATGGTCACCGGCGGGTTCACCGGCGACGAGTGCCTGGCGGGCAAGCAGCCTACGCACGGGACGGAACTATGCGCCGTGGTCGAATATGCCTACTCGTTGGAAGTGCTGCTCTCCGTGCTCGGCGATCTCGCGTTTGCCGATCGCCTGGAAAAAATCATCTTCAACGCACTGCCCGCGACGTTCTCGCCGGATATGTGGTCGCACCAGTACGACCAGCAGGTGAACCAGGTGGAGTGCAGCGTCGTCGAGAACCGAATCTGGAACACCAACGGCCCGGCGTCCAACACCTTCGGCGTGGAGCCGAACTACGGCTGCTGCACCGCGAATCTGAGCCAGGGCTGGCCGAAATTCGCCGCGCACTTGTGGATGACGCCTGTTGTTTATTGCGGGGAGACTGCGACGCCTGGATTAGCCGCCGTCGCCTACGCGCCCAGCCGCGTCGAAACGGAGATCGAGGGTGTGCCGGTGACGGTCACGCTGGAGACGGATTACCCCTTCCGGGATATGTTGCGTTTCACCGTCGCCGTCGAGCGTCCGGTGCGCTTCTCGCTCTGGATGCGCATCCCTGAATGGGCATATCAACCGGGACTCCGCGTTGATGGTCGTGTCATGATTCCACCTACACCCGGAACGTATCACGAATTCAATCACTTGTGGCATGACACGACTCAGGTCGATCTGTGGTTGCCGATGCTGCCCGCTTTGCAGCGCGGTTACAACAACGCTGTCGCCCTCACGCGCGGGCCGCTGGTCTACGCGCTCAAAATCGGCGAGGACTGGCGGCGCATCAACGAAAACGAACCCTACCGCGAGCTGCCCCACGCCGATTGGGAGGTCTACCCGACAACGCCGTGGAATTACGCGCTCGCCGTGAACAAGGCCTCACTCCTGGAGGATGTCACGTTCACCGAGTTCCCCGTGGGCGAAATGCCCTTCTCACCGCAGGGCGCGCCGGTCGAAGCGACAGTCAAGGGCCGGCGTGTTCCCGAATGGGGCATGGATCACGGTTCCGCCGCCGACGCGCCACGCAGCCCGGTGATCTCATCTGAGCCTTTGGAAACGCTCACGCTGATCCCCTACGGCTGCACGAATCTGCGCATCACCGAATTCCCAGTGTTGAAACGGTAGACGGCAGACAGTAGACGGTAGACAGGGTTTCTTCCCTGTCTACCGTATTCCGTCTACCGTCTACTTACCTACCACCAAAACGCTTCAATGTGTAGTCCCGTCCGCTCTGCAACCTCGGTGGCAATGCGCTTGAGGACGTAGGGCGGCACTCGCTCTATGCCAGCGTCGGGGACAGAAAAGTCGGTGCTGTAGATTTGTACGACGGCAGGATGGACGGCATCCAACGCCGCTACCCACGCTTCGAACGTTTCCCCTGTGCTATTGCTCACATTCCCCTCAATCAGCACGCTTTGCACGATCAGGTTAGGCGTCGCTTTCAGGCCTGCCGAAATCGTGTCCAACGTCACTCCGGCTGCGGGGCGATTGATTCGTGCTAACGTCGCCGGATCGCCGGCATCGAGCTTGAGGATGGGCCGGTCGAAGTCGCGCAGGCATGCCTGGATGTGTGGCAGATGCGCGGTTGTCGCATTGGAGAAGAGCGCCAGCTTCACGTTCGGTGCGAGCGCATCCCGCAGCCGTCGCGTCCCGGCGACGATGGCCGGGAAATGCGGGTGCAGCGTCGGTTCGCCGTTGCCGGAGAAGGTGAGCGCGTCTACGTGGGGGTAGCGCCGCAGCGCAGTTTCGATGGTGTGCAGGATGGCGTCTACGGTGGGGAAAGTCACACCGGATGGCGCAACGGTCTTAAGCGTAGTGTAACCGTAATGGCAGTAGACGCAGTCGAAGGAGCAGACCTTACAGTCGAATGGCAGCACGTTCACGCCGAGTGAGCGTCCGAGCCGCCGCGAGAACAGCGGGCCGTAGGTGAGGGTGGTTTCGAGAGGAAGAACTTTCATTATCTACGCTCTGTGCAGAGTGCTGGATTGTGATCCAGCACAAACGTTGAATAATACGTCTTATCTTTCACGCTTCCGCCGTATCACAGTCCGGCGGTCTTATTCTGTCAGTTCCCACACATTCTGCACGGGTATCAGCCCCGGTTCGCCAGTCAGATAATACCGTGCGCTTGACCAGGGATAATCTGCTGCGGATTCAGCCAAGGCCCAATGTGGTTGTAGTGGGTTGGCATGAATATAGTCCAATTTTTGGTGCAGAAAATCCGGTGTGAAGACGCTTTTTGGCAGATAGCTATCCTCCCATACTTTGTACTGTTGCTTTTCTGGATAAGTCACCTTCGAGGCTAAAAACTCCAGGGCCTTCTGGTTTCGTTCGGCTTGGTACAAGTGAATCAAGAGTCGTGCAGTACTGGTCTTGTAGGCGCGTACCCAGTCTTTGGGTGGGCAAGTCTCCGGGCATTTCAGGATGACATGGATGTGATTCGGCATGATGACGAAGGCATAAAGCTGAACTCGGTTCATCAGCGAGATAAAGTACAGTGCATCGATCAGGATGCGATAGACTTCTGAACGACGAAAGAGGCGTACTCGGTCTACGGTCGTTGTGGTGATTAAGTACAGACAGTCTGGATCGAAGTCGGGTCGCCAGCGGGTAGTCATAGATTACCTCCTTTTTGTGCCTGCTTTCGCCGGATCACAATCCGGCATGCCTCGGCGTTGATTGCTTGCGCAGAGTGCTGGATTGTGATCCAGCACAAGCGTTGAATGGCGCGCCTTATCTATCGTGCTTTCGCCGGATCACAATCCGGCGTGTCTCGGCGTTGATTGCTTGCGCAGAGTGCTGGATTGTGATCCAGCACGAGCGTTGAATAGCGAGCCTTGCTTTTTGCGCTTTTGCCGGATCACAATCCGGCATGCCTCGGCGTTGATTGCTTGCGCAGAGTGCTGGATTATGATCCAGCACAAGCGTTGAATAGCGAGCCTTGCTTTTTGCGCTTTTGCCGGATCACAATCCGGCATGCCTCGGCGTTGATTGCTTGCGTAGAGTGCTGGATTGTGATCCAGCACAAGCGTTGAATAGCGAGCCTTGCTTTTTGCGCTTTTGCCGGATCACAATCCGGCGTACCTCGGCGATGCCTGATGTCGCAGAGTGCTGGATTGTGATCCAGCACGAGCATTGAATAGCGTGCCTCGCATATTGTACCATTTTTCGCATCGCAGACTACTTTTTTCTTGACATGATCCCTGAACGAGTAAAATTGCAGGAGATGATTGGAACCCAATCTCCAATCACTCATTACCAATTACCAAAAAAGCGAGGTTACGATGGACAACGATACGATTTACCTTCCGGTGGATGTGCTCTACGCCTTTATGATCGACACGTTCATGGCGCAAGGCGTGACGGATGAGGACGCGCGGATATGCGCGGACATTCTCATCGCCTCCGACTTGCGTGGGATCGAGTCGCACGGGGTGGGGCGGCTCAAGTATTACTACGACCGCATCCAGGCCGGGGTGCAGTTCCCCACGGCGCAGATGGAGATCGTCAAGGACGAGGGCGCGACGGCGCTCATCGACGGACATCACGGCATGGGCCACCCCACGGCCTACCGTTCGATGAAGCTGGCAATCGAGAAGGCGAGGCAGTATGGCCTGGGCGCGGTGGCGGTGCGTAATACGACGCACTTCGGCATCGCCGGTTACTACCCGCTGATGGCGGTCCAAGAGGGGATGATGGGCCTGGCGGTGACGAATGCGCGCCCGTCGATCACACCCACGTTTGGCGCGGAGCCGATGTTGGGGACGAACCCCATTGCGTTCGCCGCGCCTTCGGATATGGACTATCCCTTCTGCTTCGACGGTGCCACGTCGATCTGCCAGCGCGGCAAGGTGGAAGTGGCGGATCGCGCCGGGAAGCCGATTCCGGCAGGGTGGGTGATCAGCTCGGAGGGCGAGTTGATGACGGACCCGGCGCAAATCCTGGTCGATCTGGGCAAGGACAAGGCGGCGCTGTTGCCGCTTGGTGGGGCGGGTGAATTGTTCGCGGGCTACAAAGGTTACGGCCTGGCGACGATGGTGGAAATCCTTTGTGCGTCGCTCTCCAACGGCGCGTTCCTGAAAGATTTGCTCGGCTTCGCGCCGGATGGTTCGCGCCGCCCGTTCATGGTCGGCCACTTCTTCCTGGCGATTGACATCGAACACTTCATCCCCGTGGAAATCTCCCGCAAAGTGACAGGTGACATCATGCGCGGATTGCAGGCCGCCCATAAAGAACCGGGGCACGACCGCATCTACGTGGCGGGGGAGAAGGAATTCGAGAAGGAGAAAGTCGTCCGCGAGCAAGGCGTTGCCGTCAACGCGACCCTGCGCAGGGAGTTGCAGTCGATGCGGGATGCGTTGGGCATCGGCGGGTATGAGGCGTATTTTTAGACGGGGATTAGGGATTGGTGATTAGGGATTTGGGAAGTGATTGCATCCGCCCTGCGATTCCTAATCCCAGTTCCTATTCACTAATCCCCGTTCCAGGAGGAACTATGTCTGATGAGAAGAACCTGGTTTTCCTTGCCGTCGATCTCGGCGCGGAGAGTGGGCGTGTGGTGGCAGGGATTTTCGATGGCGAGCGGATGAGGCTGGAGGAAGTCTCCCGCTTCTCTAACGGGCCGGTCGGCGTGATGGGATATTTGCATTGGGACGTGCTGCGGCTGTGGAATGACATCAAGGCCGGCTTGGCGAAGGCCGCGCAGCGATACGGTCGCCATATCGCCGGCATCGGGCTGGACACGTGGGGTGTAGATTTCGGGCTGCTGGACGCAAACGACGAACTGCTCGGCAATCCCTACCACTACCGCGACAGCCGCACCGAGGGGATGATGGAGCGCGCGTTCGCAAAGGTCTCGCGTGAGGCGATTTTCGAGGCGACGGGCATCCAGTTTTTGCAGTTGAACACCCTCATCCAGCTTGTGGCGATGGTCGAAGCACACTCGCCTGTGTTGGACGTGGCGCAGACCTTACTGATGATGCCCGACTTGCTCAACTTCTGGCTCACCGGACGCAAAGCCAACGAGTTCAGTGACGCGACGACGAGCCAGTGTTACGATCCGCGCGCGGGCACGTGGGCCTATGGGCTTCTGGAACAGTTGGGCATCCCCACGCGCATCTTCCGCGATGGGAAGGGCGACCGCATCGTCCCGCCGGGGACGGTGTTGGGGACGCTGCTACCGTCTGTGGCCGAGGAAGTTGGCCTGGGCGCGGTCCCCGTCATCGCGCCGGCGACGCACGACACCGGGTCGGCGGTCGCTGCCGTGCCGATGGACCCGGCGAACGCGATCTACCTCAGTTCCGGCACGTGGTCGCTGATGGGCGTGGAGTCCAAAGTCCCGATCATCAATGACGCGATGTTGGCCTACAACTTCACGAACGAGGGTGGGGTGGATGGCACGTTCCGCGTGCTTACGAACATCATGGGGCTGTGGCTGGTGCAGGAATGTCGCCGCGAATGGCAGCGTGCAGGCGAGGCTCACGATTACGGCGAGATGGTGCAAATGGCGGCTGACGCGCCTGCTTTCGGGCCGTTGATCTACCCCGGCGATGGCCGCTTCTTCGCGCCGGGCGACATGACGCCGCGCATCCGCGCCTTCTGCCAGGAGACCGGGCAAGACGTCCCGGAGACGAAGGGTGCGGTGCTGCGCTGTGCGCTCGAAAGCCTGGCGCTGGAATATCGCCGGGTGGCGGAGAAGCTGGACGCGCTCACCGGCAAGCGCCTGGGGACAATCCACATCATCGGCGGCGGCGCGAAGAACGAGTTGCTTGACCAGTTTGCGGCGGACGCGACCGGGCGCACGGTCGTCACCGGCCCGATTGAGGCGACCGCACTCGGTAACGTGCTCGTGCAAGCGATTGCACTCGATCACATTGGCTCCGTCGCCGCAGGCCGCGAGGTCGTCGCACGCTCATTCGAGCTGAAGATCTTTGCGCCGCGCGATACAGCAGCGTGGGACGCGGCGTACCGGCGCTATTTGGGGATCAGGAGACAGTGATTAGGAATTTGGGAGGACAGACGAATGATTGGCTTTGAACAAGTTGTAGATACGGTCATGGAATTACCCTTTGAGCAACAGGAAATGCTCAAGGATTTGATCACGAAATGGCACATTGAGGCGCGACGGGCGGAAATTGCGCGCGATGCGGAAGCGTCATTGATGTTCTACCGGACGGGACGACTGAAGCCTCAATCGGCGCAGAATATCATTGCCGAATTACGCCAGTCTTGGGATGACGAGCCGTGAAAAGATTGTTGGTTTTGACGCCCAAATTTGCCCGTGCGTTCCGCAAATTCACGCGCCATGATGCACGATTGAGGGAGCGGATCGAAGATGCAATGCGGCAGATGGAAATTGACGTTTTTGCACCAGTGTTGGGTACTCACAAATTGAGTGGCGTGCTTGCCGGATTACGCGCTTGCGCCTGTGGCTATGATTGCCGGATTGTCTTCTCGCTGGAACGAGACATCAATTCAGATGAAGAAGTCTTGGTTTTGCTTGATGTTGGATCACACGACGAGGTTTATTAAGGGGCGGAGGTTGTGGCATGAAAGTTCTCTTTATCGGCGGCACGGGGATTATCAGCACGGAAGTGAGCAAGCTGCTGGTGGAGCAGGGGATCGAGCTGTACTTGCTCAATCGTGGGCAGCACAAGGCGGAGATTGCGGGCGCGAATGTTATTACCGGCGACATCCATCAACCGGCGCAGGTTAGCGAGGCGCTACGTGGAATGGCCTTCGACGCCGTTGTGGATTGGGTCGCTTACACGCCCGATCACGTGGAACGCGACATCGAGCTGTTCAGGGATAGCACGCGGCAGTACATCTTCATCAGTTCGGCGTCGGCTTACCAGAAGCCGCCCGCGCATCCGATCATTACCGAATCCACACCGCTGCACAACCCCTACTGGACGTATTCGCAGAACAAGATCGCCTGCGAAGAACGCCTGCAACGCGCTTACCGCGAGGAAAACTTCCCGATGGTCATTGTGCGCCCGTCGCTCACCTATTCGTCGGTGTTCCCGGTGGCGATTGGCGGGTGGGGGTGCTACACGCTGGCGGACCGGCTGCTCAAGGATCGCCCGATCATCATCCACGGGGACGGCAGCTCACTGTGGACGGTGACGCACGCGGCGGACTTCGCCAAGGGTTTCGTGGGACTGCTCGGCAATCCGCAGACGATAGGCCACGCCTTCCACATCACGTCGGACGAAGTGCTGATGTGGAACCAGATTTACGCGACGATTGCCAATGCGCTCGGCGTGGAGGCGAACGTCGTCCACATCCCCTCGGACTTCATCTACAAGATCAATCCGCCGCTCGGCGCGGGTCTGCTCGGCGACAAAACGTGGAGCGTCATCTTCGACAATGCCAAAATCAAGACGTTTGTCCCCACGTTCCAGGCGACGATCCCCTTCCGCGAGGGCATCCGTCGCACGCTGGCCTGGTTCGACGCGGAGCCTAGTCGCAAGTGGGTGGATGAGGCCGTGAACCGTGAGATGGACGAGATCATCGCGGCGTATCGCGGGACTTGATGCGTTCGATGTCGATGAGGTGATACGATGTACTTTCCGCAGATCACATGTGAGAATCTGGCTCGGGAACGGTTCAACCTGCCCGGCGATTTCGAAGGCGATTACAACCTGTGCTTGATCGCCTTTCAGCAATGGCACCAGCGCCTGGTGGACTCGTGGATTCCGTTGGCCCAGCAGATGGAAGAGACCTACCCACGTTTTCGCTATTACGAATTTCCCGTGATCCGGCGCATGAATCCCTTGTATCGGGGCTTCATTGATCAGGGTATGCGATCCGGCATCCCCGATCCGGTCGCCCGGCACAAAACGATCACACTGTATATCGATAAGGCGGCTTTCAGACAAGCCCTGGACATCGCCAACGAGGACGATATTCACGTGCGGCTGGTGGATCGCGCAGGTGTGGTGTATCTGGCTACAGCGGGCGCGCTGATGCGTGAAACAGGGCAGGCGTTGTTGGAAACGCTTGAGAATCTGATGCGCTGAGCTTTAGAGAATCTCTCGCTATATGGCGGCGACGATCTTCAATACGCTTTTGGTCCTGGGCGTGTCGACGATTATCTTTGGCGCGCTGGGATTGTAGATTCCCTGTTACCTTCTTCGAAATTCGACGACAATGTAAGTAACCCGAATTACTACCTGCCCCCATTCCAAAATTTAGGATGCGGATTTTTATCCGTGAAATCCGTGTTGGTTCGTGCCCTATGGGAGTCTGAGTGCGCAAGCGGCAACTTGGGTCAAGTTTCCAAGTCTGTTCAGAAAAGGAGTGTTTTGTCTATGCGTTACGTATTGCGGTACCTATTGAGTTTGTCGTTGATTGTGGTCTTTCTGAGCGCCTGTGCGACGCCGACACCGCAGGCAGGGCTGCCCAACCCGGCCTCCGAAAACTGCGTCAAGCAAGGCGGAACCCTCACCATCCAGAAACGCGGCGATGGCGGCGAATATGGGGTTTGTTTCTTCGAGGACAACCGGCAATGTGAGGAATGGGCTTTACAGCGCGGCGACTGCCCGGTGGGCGGCGTCAAGGTCACGGGCTACACCACCCAGGCCGCGCAATACTGCGCCATCACGGGTGGCGAGTACCAAATCACCGCCAATGGGAACACGGAGCAAGAAAAAGGGACCTGCACATTCAAGAATGGACGTATGTGCGATGCCGGTGACTATTTCGCTGGGACATGCGACTCGAACACTGCGCCCGAAGCCTCGTACAGCGATCCCTTCGCCTATTGCGACGCGGTCGGGACGGTGGATGCGCCGGATGGGCGCTATGCCGGTGAAAAACTGCCGCAGTCTGTCCTGGACGGTATGATCCGGGCCGGCGTCGTGACCGCCGATGCGCCGGCGGAAATCCAACAGCACGCCACGTGGCGGTGTATGGAGGGGAAGGTGTGGGTGTGCCATTTCGGGGCCAACATCCCGTGTCTGGACAAAGCAAACACCGATCAGACGCCGACTGCCGACATGAACAAGTTCTGCGAAGAGAATCCAGCAGCCGATACCATCCCGGCGGCGGTCACGGGACATGCCACCGTCTATGAATGGAAATGCACGTCGGGGAAACCGGAAGTCGTCAGGCAAGTGCTCAACACGGACGCGCAGGGGTATCCGGTCGAGTTCTGGTACGAGCTATCCCCTCAATAACACTGCGATGAACGACCGGCGCGACGCGCTTCTCAAGTGCGTCGCGCTTTCCTCTGTGTTCATTCGCCACTTACGTGGATGGGTGCAGCGCGTAGCCCAAGGCTTCGGCGGCGGTCACAATCTGCGCTTCTGTGACCTCGGCTTCATTGTATTCCACTTCTAGCCGCTGCTTGCGATAGCTCGCGGCAATGCGCCGGATGCCCGGCAAGTCATCTTCGAGACCTTCCAGGCGCATCACGCACGCGGGACAGTGCATATCGGGGACTTGGAAGACTTGTTTCATCATCACCTCACTGGTCGAAGACAATTTGACCCGAGTACATCCCCATCGAGCAACTGTAGCGCAGCACTTTGCCCGCCGGTTGTGGGGGAACTTCAATCGTGACTTCGCCGGTGGCCGGTAAGATTTGCTCGACGCGCAACTCCGGGATGACTAGCGCCCGCGAGCAGGAATAGACCTCATCGCTCACAAAGATCAAGCGAGTGGGGACGTCTGCACGGGCGGAGATGCTGGCCGGGGTATAGCCATTGTTCAGTACCGTGATGCGCACCTCGTTCTCACCGTCTGTGGAAGTCACAGCTTGAGCTAACGGTGCTTCACTCGGTGCGCTGGCGGCCTGGGTCAGCCGCGCAAACGAAACCGGCGACCCCATCAGGTTCAGCCCAGAATCCACCGAGACCAGGCCCAGGATCAGCAGGACGACCGCCACGGCCCGGGCGAAGTTCTTTTCCAACAGCGCGCCCATCCGGGTGGCCAGGTAGACCACGACGAAGAAGACGACACTGCTGCCCAGGGTGAATGACGCCATCAGACTGGCAGCTTGAAGCGCGTTCCCTGTGCCCATCGCCAACGCCATCATCGCCTGGGTAACGCCGCAATACTCACGTTTTGCTCGTGTTTTGCCATGATTGACAAAACATCAAGCTTGAAGGTCACTTCGATTTTGCGGTCTTTGCCGATGTGTACTTTGTCCACGAGAGACAGAACGAGATCGCGTTTTAGTTCAAACTGTCTTTGCCGTTCGGCATCATCTTGTGGTTCGACGTTAAGTTCCTCCAAACCTTTCTGGGCGTCCGTTATGTGTTGCCGAGTTATTTCCTCCCATTCCGCCATTTGTGACAGTTGTATGACATTGCCTAGCGCTGCTAAGTCTTTTTTGAGGCTTATTTCTTGCAAGGTTAGGTTAGTCAACTGGTATTCCATATCATTTTCAGATATGCGTCCCTTACGCGCCCAAGCGATTACTACTTGGCGCTCCATTGTCAGACTGTCAAGTTCATTCTGCAAGCTCTCTCTCTCTGCTTGGTTGCTATCGAACTCCTTCCGTAATTTGTCAACATACTCACGGGCTCCATTTATCAGAATCTCAGGTTGTTGGATAACTTCACATAACCGCGCCCACACATAATCATCGGCTACCGCTGAACGGATAGTGCGTGGGCAATCCTTATGTACCTGCTCTCCATGCGGTTGTGTGCAACGATATTCGCCCCACAATGACACACTGCCACTTTTCGTCTTACAACGCCTGGTATACGCGCCCCACTTTCTTGCACAATCGCAGTACACCAAACCTTGAATTAGATAATCGTATTTGAGTGGCCCTTTGGGATTCTTCTTATTCTCCTCTCGTTTGTTGACTAGTGCCTGGTATTGCTCCGGCCTTAGAATAGTAGGGACGGCGACGGAAAAAACTGCCCCATCAAAAGTTACCTCACGGATACCAAGCGCGTACTCCTTAGCCGCTTTGGGCGCAAGAATCTTTTGGATTACATGTCGTCCCCATTGCATCCGCGCCGGAGAGGGACCGCCTTTCTGTGGCGCACCTCCTTCAATAAGGCGCTCCCGGATTGTCATAAGCGGGACACCAGCTAGATACCAATCATATATCTTGCGTATCCAACGCGCCTCTTCTTCGACAACCTCATAACCGTCGCCGTTCCCTGTCGGTGTATATCCATAACGCACTTGCCCGCCCCATCCTTTTCCTTTCCGCAAGCGCCCCCGTTGCCCCATCGCCGTCCTTTCGTGGATCGCCTCCAATTCCAAACCGGCCACCCATGCCTTAACAGGGGTCATCTTGGCATCGAAAGTCTCCTTTGCTAGAATTACGTCTATCTTATATTCTTGAATTGTCTCTAGCACGGTCAACATTGGTCGCATACCTCGGTATAGTCGATCTTCACGCCAGGCGAGGATAACGTCAAAGCGACCTTGTTTGGCATCTTCAAGCATGGTGACTAATCCTGGTCTGTCGGAACGTGTACCCGAAGGGTCAACCCACCTGTTTCTTACGCGATACTTGGCAATGTCACAGTAGACTTCTGCTATGGTCAACCCGTGTTCTTCCGCTTTTTGTCGGCAATCAAGCTCTTGCTCATCAGGCGAAACACCATCGCTTTGCTCTGCGGTAGAAACTCGGATGTAAATCGCTGCTCGTTTCGTCATCTTCTCATCTCCTTGTCAGGGGCGACGACTCTCGCTCTTGAGAGCCGACACCCCTGTTAAGCCTCAAAGGGCTGTGTAGACCGTCCCTCGACAACGGCCTTGTCGTCGTAGAAGACCACGCTGTACGAGGTCAACCAAATCCAAGCGTAGTGTCTCTGCCGTAACTTCTGGATAAACTTGTTGCAGGTCGCCATTAGTGATATGTCCCCGCTGTTGCACTTCGGCGAGGACTTGCTGTTGGCGTTGGTTTAGACCTTTCTGCGGTAGAATCCGCTCTGCCAGGATAGCCTGTTGTGCTGCTTGCCCATCATCGCCGAGCACTTTCGCTTTCTCGGATGGCGTGAGGTGTAGTACATCACAGATGTCAGCTAGAAGCGTGACGACTGAGGCTTCGAGCAGTGTCCAGGGTTCTGGCGTCATCTCTGTCTCGAGTCCTTCACGGAAGCGACGTAGGCGGTTCACCATAGCCTGTTGGTGCTGCCCGGCAATAAACTGTTCGGCGCGTTCCCGCAAGGAAGGGCTGATTTTTACCAATCGCATTTGATACACGTCCATTGTTTTGTCCTCCATTAGTGAATTTATGTGCTAGAATGGAGGTAGAGGCTCCGCCTGCCGCCAAGCTGTTCGGAGCATCTACCGGAGTGCCGGGCCTGCGGGTCCGGCGCTTCTCTTTTCGTTTTGCAATTCCTCATCCCCTATCTCATCCATCGCGATCCGTGCCAGGCTGCCGAGCATCCCTTCGTAGATTGTCAGCCCGCTGCTATTGCACCGCACGCAGACGCGATTCTCATAATTGCGGCGGATGTACATCGGGATGTCTGTGCCTGCTACATTCATTCCGCGGAAGACGCCTTCGAGCATCATCCAGGCTGCCCATAGTTCGTGGTTTGTGTCCCACTGTAGCTGGCCTTCTCCATAGTCGTAAGTCAACGTCCATTCTGATTGTTCTGTTAGTGCGTTGGTCATCTATGCCACCTCAAGCGAATTGTTGTTGTGAACGCAAAAACGGCTTGTCGTCGCCGTTGATAGGGCAACAGACAAGCCGTTTGACTTGTAGAAAAGCGTTCCCCGCGTATAATGCGGGTAGCCTTGCTGTTGCTTGCTCAACAGTTGGGTTAGAGCCGTGTGGGTGCGTCAACACCTGCACGGCTCGATTACGTCCTAGTGGACGTTCATTGTTTGCCTAATAATGCTTCCTTCGACTGATCGTCATTTTCCGAGACCCAATCCCGCAGAAGTTGACGTAAGATTTGGCTTAACGGGACATCTAGCCGCGCAGCCTTCTCCTTTGCCGCTTCTGCTGTTTTTATATCAATCCGGAACTTGAATTCGTCGTCCTTCTTAACCACAATGCCCCCTCTTTGTAAGTACATATCCATTATACACCCATTGTCAAGAGGGTGCAAGCCCCACCGTGCAGATATTCGATTGTCAAAGTATGCGTGTTGGTAAGTTCGCGTAGGCGGAAAGACTGTCAAAACTAGACACTCGCGCTAAACAAACAGATAATGCCACCTGTTTGTCTACTTCCAGGTCGGGGAAGCCGGGATCAGTTCAGTTTTTCGTTAGTATCTGCCGGAAGCTCATCACCTACATCTTCTGACATAGCCAGTGCCTCTCGCGCCAACCGCTGCCGGCCAAATTCGGCGAGTTTGAAGATGCAAGCACCCAATGGGGATAGGCCGTCCGTTGGGCTGCCCGGATTGCGTGCTACCCTGTGTAGTGAAGTCCTTTCCGTTACGGAAGATGAATCCGGGGACACTTCTGTCAGCGTCGATTGTCCTGCCTGATAGTCGGCTATAGTGTTTGTCTCAGTTTTCGCTTCTATCATTCCTCAACTTCTCTCCTTGCTTTGAAATAAAAAAAGGGGAGGACCGGGAACCGAAGTTCCAAGTCCTCCCCTTTTGTTTCCAAGCCAGTTTCTCTGACCCGGACGCCGCAGGCTTGAAGGCTTCCTGCGGATCGGAGCGCTTAGCCCCAGACCTTTTCACGGTGGTTGTTCACCGTTATTTCTTGATTATACCTGGTGGGCATGCCAAAATCAAGGGGGGTTCTGACGATTCATGTCTTAAAAGCTGTTTGCAGTGTTTAGTTACAATGAGTCGTACCCGTGGAACACACAGGCCCAAGGCCAGGTCTTCGTTGTACGGTCGTAGACTACGCATTGCCCAACCTTATTTTTCATAGCCCCAAGTGATCCAGCGCCTCGGCCAGGTCAGGGTCTTCAGTGGGATGGGACATGGGAGCGCCGAGTGTCACCCCGTCCGCCAACCGCTGTTCCACCGCCTGCACCGCGCGATACACGTCGGCCAACGTTACCTGGGATGCGTCATAGTGATTTCGCAACGCGACGCGCACAGTCTCACTCAGGTTGTCTTGTGCATCCAGCCAGGCAAGCAAGGCCGCATCACGTTGGGTATCCAGACTAAACGTGCGTCGTACTAACATTGTGATCTCCTCATCTGTGCATACTTTTTCATAACTTCTGGTGTCGGGCAGTATGAAAAAGTATTACTTGCCCCACAAACGGCGCGTCAGCTTCCAGTAACCCAGCGCATTACCATAGATCGGCTCGGCGACGACCTGCGCGTGCGGCCAGTGGCGCTGGATGTGCGTCCCTAAGAGCAGCGCCCCGCCACCGGTGAGCCGAATGGCGTCCAGCGTAGCGCCGCCGTTCCACAGGTGTGAGGCTTCGCTGAGAATCTGCCCAGCGAGGTCAGATGCCAGATCATCCACGACGGTTGCAAAGTCGGCCACGGATTCGCCGTAGTAGCGGATGCTGCGCGCCTGGATTGCCGCGGCCAGTTGGTGATCACGCAGGTCGTCCAAGCCCGGATAGGCTTGAGCCAGCCATTGGCGCACCGCGCGCACCAGCGTCCAGCCACCGACATTCACACTGGCGGTCTCGCGCCCGATCTCCGAAAGCCGGCTGACGCTCAAGAGGTTGCAGGTCTTGCCACCGATGTCGATGAGGCCCACAGCAGCGTGCGCCAGGTCTGGACGCTGAATCTGTCCGTGTTCGTCGAGGACTTCGGCCAGGAGCGAGCCAAAGGGCTGTGGGATGACGCGCGCATTGGTGACACGCAGGAGTTGTCCACGTCGGCCTTCGCGCTGCACGCGATGCTCTCCCATTAGCCGTTCCTGTACTTGCGCCTTGTCACTGTAGAAGGCGACGGGCAAGCCGGTCACTAGATCGATGTCCACGTTGGTAGCCGTGGTCAGTTCGGTAAGGGCCGCGTGGAACAGGGTCAGCCATTCGTCGCTCTCGATCCAGCGCCGGTCCTCCCGGCGGTTGAGAAAGCGTGATTGGTTCACGGCTTCTTCGCCGATGAGGGCGTGCGTGGGCGCGACGAGGACGAGAGCAGTCTCGCTGTTGCCATTGAGGGCAAAGCTGGCGCGGTCGGGGGTGCCGACCACCGAGGGAAACGTAGTGCGGCGACGCTCGGTCACCGCTTTGGTGGCATTGTAGCCAATGTCGATTCCAGTGTACATTTGAAAACCTCCTTGAGTTGGTTTAGGATTAGCTTCGGGTTACAGGCGAACAAAAACGACCTACTGTGCCGTTGTTTGGCATAGGTAGGCCGTCATATTCCCTGTAACGCTAAATCCTAGAGCCGTATTGCCTCAAGGAGGTGCTGTGCGCCAACAAACTGGCGCAATCACACCGTTGCGTTCATGGTATAATCAGGGTAGCCCACCGTTGCCACTACAACGGTCGGGTTAGCGTCTGGTGGGTGTTGGTAGCACCCACCAGACGTGCCCTAAAGGTTATGCTCCAGTTGCTAAAGCTGTGTCCTGAGACTTGGACTCTGCGGCGTGCTCATCTAGCCAGCGTCGTCCTTCTTCGTATGGAATCATCCAGGCTGGCCCAAACTTTTGACCTTTGATTTTGCCCTGGCGACAGAGTCGAGAAACATAGCTGCCCGTAACGCCAGCAGCCGCGCCTAAGGATGTTGCGGTCCATAGTTTCTCTGAATCCGTTGCCGATTCCATATATTTATTGTAGTTCATATTTGTGAACTGTCAAATCTCAATTTTCCACCTTTTGCCCACCTAACCTATTTACCTTGTAACGTGCGTACGCTACGTAGATGAGTTCGTTCTGCGCGTGCGTTTGACTTTTGAGTCAACTTCTCTACAATAGCGGTACTAGAAACTCAACCGCATCTATCCTAAACCAGAACCAGGCCAAAAGTTGTTGGAGAGGTTAGGAATTTTTCCTCACTTGCACGACATTTTTTACTATCCGGGCAGCAATGACGATGAACAAACAATCAAAGCCACGTGGTCCACAAACAGCCTTCGCCCACCTGGTTGATACTGGGGTGCGCGCCTATCAGCACGCCAAACGTATCAATGGGGTAACCCGCGCGACGGACGACCTGGCATTTGCCAGTGGTATTGGGTCCAGTACTTTGGGTTCCTGGCGTAGAGATGTAATTCCCACGGATTACGCCATTCTGAAGCGATTCATGATGACGTGTCTTCTGGCTTCGTCGGAACTTGATGAGTCGTGGGTGAGTGACTTGCTCCGCGAGGCCGGTATGGCTGGTTATCTTGATCAGACCCTCGCTGAAATCCGCAATCCGCAGGGGCGGGGGACGCTTGCCACCCACAAACGATCAGCCGAAACAACCCGTGCCATTAACATCGCTGGCAGTGTACCTGCCCTGCCCCATTACTACGTTACCCGCCAGACCATGCTGGACACCCTGAAAGCCTTGACGCTGGCGCAGCGCGAGACCGGGGGCTGGATTGGCCTGCTGGGAATGACCGGGGTCGGCAAGAGCACGCTTATGGCTGCCCTGGGCCACGATCCCGACATTCACACTGCGTTTACCGGGAACGTACGTTGGTTCGAGGTGCGGCAGTCTACGACAATCCAACGCTTGGCCCAGCGGATCGCGCTGGCGTTTGGTGAGGAATTATCTGAGGAATACGCCTCGGACAACGACGCAGTGGCCGCATTGCGCTACGTCTTGCCCAACGAGCCGCTCTTGCTGCTCTTGGATAATGTCGTTAATCCTACTGACATTAGCCTTCTGCACGCGCTAGGGGCGGGTGTCGTGGTGGTGGTTACAGTGCGGGCAAAGCAAGATGTGGCGTTATTGCACGTACCGGAAAAAAGATGGATCACCGTCGCGGAACTAACTGATGCTGAAGCCTGGGCGCTGATCGGACAGATCACCACAGTTGCAGAAGATCAGATTCCCGCCGCCAAAGCGGTTCTGGAAGCCATCGAATATCATCCGTACACGACTGTGGTCGTGGGATCGGCAGCTGCGACCCTCAAGATGCAATGGAGTGAAATCCAGGACGCACTGCAAGCCATCACCGTCCGCTGGAGAATGGTCCGGTTTCTGAAAACTAAAAACCGCAATGTGTGGGCTCCGTTGGAGATGGACTGGCAAGGGCTGGGGAGCACGAGCCAATATGCGCTGACCACGTTAGGACGTTTGCCCTACTTCCTGCACTATGATCTGGCTCTGGCCGAAGCTCTGTGGGGTCTTTCTGCTGCTGAGACTGTGCGGGTGTGGCAAGACCTGGCGGCAATGCAATTGGCGCGGCCTGCGCCGGATTTCCCCGGCGAGTACACAGTGCATTGGCTGATCCGTGACTTCGCGGCGGAAAAGGCGAAAGACTGGCCATTGTGGCGACAGTTGCGCTTCCTGGGCTGGCCGTGGCGTTACCGGCTGCCCTTCCGTTTGCGCTGGTGGTGGCCGGCCCTGCGCAAGCCGGAGTCAGAGACGCGCTGGCCATGGTACGCCTTGACGTTGCCGGGCACAGAAGGACGCCGTGGGCTGCGGTTCGTAGGATCGTGGTTAGTCACGACACTGTGGCAACATAATGGGCGACAACTGAACTTGCGCGTCGGGCCGGTGGAATGGGTGACAGTGACGCGCCTGTCGGTGCGTTTCCTGGCCGCGTGTATCGCCTGCCTCTACCTGGCGGTGACATCTCTACTCACCCTGTTCCAGGGGACCCGCCCCTTCGTCATGCTATTGGCGATGCTCAGCGCGCTCTGGATCGCCCTGGTCGCCCACATTGACCTGCGCCGCGCAGCGCTGTGGTGGGGCCTGGAAACGTCATTGCCGTATACCGCTGCCTTCACGGAGGAAAACCAAGAAAAAGACCCCGTGTCGTAACACAGGGTCTTTGTCGTAAAGGGCAACCGGTGGTCGCCAGGGTGGGCAGGGACCTCAATCCTCGTCGGGCAACATAATCGTCACCACCGGCTCGCCGTGGTCACCAGGGCCGGTGACCAGTTTGAGCGTCAGGTAACGGCGTCGCCCGTGATCCATTAACAACGTGTAGCGCAATTCCATGCTACTGTGCTCAGCACTGCGAATGGCACAGTACGCCATCCACAGGGCATCCCAAAGTCTCCCTTCAACGGTCTGCCAGGCGCGGTAGCGGCGCGGAATGTCTTCCACCAGCGCCCACACCGCAGCGGTGAGGGCCACCGGCCAGACAAAGCCGGCCTCGTGCGCCAGCTCTGACACGTCGATTAGGACACCGTCTTCCAGGGCTTGCGCACGGGTATACGCATAGATCAGCGGCATTTCCAGGTCTTCCACTGCTGGAGCAGCGTCAAACAGCGAGAGTTGATCCAGGGTAGTAGACATTGCGCCCTCCTCAGAACATTCCCAGTTGTTGCACACTGATACCAGCCTGGTGCAACTGCTGCACGACGCGCTGCTGCCGCCGTTCCTGGCGCTGTTGCGCCTTAGCGACCTCGTGGGCACGCTGCGCTTCCCACAGGTGCCGCACCTGGTCGGCATTGATGACCGGCAAGCGCGGGCTGACCGCCGTGGGACTACCCAGGGGACTGCCCGTTTCGGGCCGCGCCTCGGCAAAGAGCGCCTTCAGGTCGGGCAAGGCTTGCTCGGCGAGCACCGCGCGGGCCAACTCGGTGAGGAAGTTCTCCCCATCGTCGGGCACGATTGCGCCGCCGACCTCGTCGCCGTAGACTAGCTGTGCGGCTTTCATCTTCTTACCGAGCAACCGCAACGCTTGTTCTTCCAGCGTGCCGGTGTACGAGGTGAAGATGACTTTAACGGGCTTGGTCTGGCCCAGACGCCACACGCGGCGCATTGCCTGCCACACGCGGTACAGATCGAAATCCATTTCAAAGAAGATAACAGTGGCGAAATGGATCAGGTCGAGGCCAGTTTCAACTAGACCAGGATTGCAGATCAAGGCATCCAACCCCGGCGCGTGGCGGTTGACCCAGGCTTCGCGCTTGCGGGTGTCTACATTAGAGTACAACACCTGCGCGCGCAACTGCCCGTGGCGTAGCACCGCCTGGATACGCGGCTGGATGTCGCGCGTGGCCGTCTGGCGCACGAAGACCAGCGTCTTGCGCCCCACGGCTTTCTCGGCCTTGATGAAGTCCACCAACCAGGCTTCCTTGGGCAAGCCGTCGTTGCCATTGGGCACGTATACAACTTCACCCGATGAACTGGTAGTGGCATCCACCCCGGCGACGATCTCCGGCAACTCCATAAACGCGGTGACGTCAATGACATTGCCGTCGTCGTCCCGGCGCTGCTTCTCCACGATTTCCGGGCGGAAGGCGGAGTTGGGCCGTGAGAGCGACCATTGCAACCACGTGGACAGCCAACTGGGGTACTGCCGCGCTTGCGCACGCAGCGCCCCTTCCATCCGCTGGTACTGCCCGGCTTGTTCCGGTGTCATCACCAGGGGCAACGCTTCCTCGCGGTAGGCCGGGAGGCCCACACCGAGGTCTTTCAAGGACAGGAAGATCGCGTGATCAACAATTTGGGACAGGATCGCCGGCGAGACGCCGGGCTTCTCGGTGACAGTGACGCGCCCGCGCCGGGTGGCATTGAAGCTCCCGAACTCAGTCGCATCGTCGTCCGTGCTACCCTTCGTCCCGTACTGCCGCGTTTCCAGCACCCCATACTTGGCCGCCCACTGCTTCTCCCCGTTGAAGGGGAACGCCGCGCGCACCTGGGGAAAGAGGCGGTAGAAGAGGTAGAAGACCGAGGTGGACTTCCCCCCGTAGACGGTGCCGGTCATCCCCAGATGATACTGCGTTGCAGTGATCAGGTGGTGGAAGGCGCGGCCCCGGTCGCTGTCCTTGCTGCGGAACTGATGCACCTCGTCGGCGATCAGCAGCTTGAAGACGTGGCGAGCCTTGCGGCGCAGGTAGTCGGCGATGGGCCAACGGCGGAACTGATCCCCGAACTCGAACAGCGCATTAGTACAGCGAGGCGCGTGTTCGTGTTCGACGTCCCAGATCCACGTAGGGTGGCCGTCGTCGTCGCATAGCTTGCTGCCCTGTGCATCCCGCGCCCAACCGAGGCCGGGGCGTTCGCAGTGGCGTGGCTGCTTGTCGAACAGCTTCGCCGTCAAGAGCAGGCCATTGCGCTCCTGCTGCACTTGACCACAGTCAGGGCACACCGGGATGGGCGTGGCCGTCTGCAACGCGGCTTTACGAAGGCGCTCCACCGTAGCGCGTTGTTGCGCCAGGGCGGTGGCATCGTCGCCGTCACGCAACTCGGATAACATTGCACGTGCTTCCTTGTAGGCTTGCACGGCTTTGCGGAACTGCTCGCGTTGCACAGCCGCCGGATCGACGTCGCGTTCATCGCGGCGCGGCTTGGGCCGCAGCAGCGTGTAGCGTGTCGCCGTGGCCCCGCGCCAGCCCGATCCCAGCTTGGCGCTGGTCTCGGAGATGACGGCGATGGCCTTGTCACCCAAGCGCCCGGCCTGCCAATCGGTGACGAACTCGCGCGCATCGTTGATGTCGTGGGGGTCGCCGTTGCGACCCACCTTGCGCAGCTCGCGCACCTGCACGCCGGGGATGACCTCGGCGGCCTCGCGCAGCCACTTCTCCACCAGGTGCGGCGGACCGACGACCAGCGCGGGGTAGGCATTGAGCGCGTCGATGGTCGCCAAGCCAACCGTAGTTTTGCCCACACCCATTTCTCCTTGCAGAAGCGCGTGTTTTTGCACTTTTAATGTGCGCGTCAGCGCAATCGTCACGTGCTTCTGCACCGGCAACAACCCGGCTTCGGCCTGGCCTGGCAGCGCGGTACGGTTCTTGCCCAACGTGCTCAAGTGCTGCCATTCTGCCGTGGTCGGCTTCAAGTCGTAGCGCGGGGGATGCTTCAGGATTTCGGCGGCGATTTCCTCGCCGTAGTCTTCCATAAAGGCAGTCAACCCGGCCACGTCGTCCAGCACTTGCACGCCGTCGGCGGATACCACGCCCACCGTGGTGGTGAAGCGGTCACGACGAATGGTGATTACGTCGCCCTTCTCCGTCTCCTCGGTGGACACGTCCTGCACCTTGCGCACGCGACCCTTGACCAGGAGCCGCTGCCCGTCCTTGCGGATGAGCAGTGTCCCCATCAGCCCAGAGGCCATCAGCATCGCCACGTGCCCCTTCTTGAGCGGGATCGGCGGACAGAACGGCACGTGCCCTTGCGGGTGCAAGGCTTGCCGCAGCGCCTCCGGCCAGTCCAGGGCGTAGCCCAGGGCCACCTGTTCGCGGTCGCTGAGGTCAACACGTACACACTTGGCCTTCAGCGGCGCAGCAGGTAACTCGCGTTGCCAGCGTTCGGGCGGCGCGCCCAGCGGTGGCAGGTCGGCGTCACGCAAGGCGCGCAGCACATCCAGGCTTTCCTCGGTCGGGGTGCTGTAGGGCTTGCGCCGTGCCAGCACCACGACTTGCTTGAAACGTTCGTACTCGCCGTCAGGGAAACGGCGCACACTGATGTTCTCAAAGTGACCGGACAACAGCCGGGCCACGTCACGGTAGCCCAACAGGTGTTGGGGCACGATGTAAACCAAGACCCCGCCGTGGACCAACGTGGGCAGCGCCGTGCGCAGGAATTCGATTTCCAGGCGCTTGCTGTCGCCGTCCAGGTCGCTGTCATACGGGGGGTTCAAAAATAGCAACGACACAGACTCCTTGCTCACCCGTGTGGCTTGCCAGGCGGTGTTGTGGACCTTGTCCAGCACCGTCGCAGCGCGTTCGGCGCGTTTGGGACTCAGTTCGACGCCCCAGGTGTTTACCGGGCCGCCAAGCGTGGTCGCCAATTGCGCAGCAGCGACGCCCTCGCCACAGCAGGGGTCAAGGAGCCGCCAGAGTTTCTCCCCTTGTGGGGCCTGTAGCCATTCCGCGATGAGCGCGGTAACACTCGATGGGGTCGCGAAGAACCCCAACACTTCAGCATTGATCAAACGAGCCATTGTGTACCTCCATTGATGTGATTTGATGATTAGGTGATTTGCAGATTTGATGATTGACCAACGGAGGACACACCGCACATTCCCACCGGGGGAATGCACGGTGCATCCCCCGGCTCGTAAGCTGACGCTTACATTGTCTCAGGAATCACAAAGGCCGGATCGTCGCGCAACAAGCCCGCGATCAAGTCCAGCCATTGAGCATCAGCGGTGAGGGCATAGGCCGCGCCTACGTCTCCACCGCACAAACACGGGCACACCAGGCCCAGGTCGTCGCCGACCTCGCGCAACTTAGCACCCCACTGCGCCGGCACACCGATAGGCAACACTGCACCCAGGCGCACCGCGAAGGCGGCATCGCTGGCTGCCGCGTCCAGGCCACGCGGGATGACCAGGTAGGCCCGGTCTTCCACGTCGGTGGCCAGCGCGCGGCGGTCGACGATCTGCATCCGCAGCAGGCCGGTGTCGGCGTCCACGGAAGCCGTGTAAGTGGCGTAGTTGTGCGAGGACACCACCGTGGTATGCAACCCCGGTGTGTCCAACGTCAACTTGCGCTGGTGCATCGTGTTCAGCGATCCCCAGATACTCCGTGCGGCGGTTTTGTGCCCCACGAGGCTCAGGTACACCACTTCCTGGCTGTCCGGCTCGATGACGTAGCCACTCACGGGCAGCCGCACTTCGCCGTTGGCGATGTACGCGGTCTGCGCGGGCAAACCCTCCGGCGTGAGCCAGGGATAGGCCACGCGCTCAGCATACAACGCCCCCGGATACCAGGGCGCGCCCGCCTGGGCCAACTCACGGCGCACCAGCGCCAGCACATCGAGTTCGTTCCAGTGGTCGGGCAGCGTGAGCTTGCCTTCCCACACCGGCGTCGTCGTCAGCACTTCCGCTGTCAAGCGGTCGCCAGCGTAGACCGCCGTCAAGCCGTTCAACGGTTGAACAGTGGCTACCGCCGGTTCCGGCACGGTAGGCCGGGGACATACGACGTCCGGCTTTGGTTCGACCAGGGTATAGAGGCCGGCATAGCTCAACTGCGGATACTGGTGATAACGGATGTCGGTGTACGTCGCCAGGCCCCACGGGGTTTGGAGATAGTGCCGATAGTTGCGGTAGAGGTGTTCGGCATTCTCCGGGATCATCGGCAGGCCGGGCAGCGGACGCGCGACCGGACACAGCAGTGTCGCATCCGGGTGTTGGGCGATGTAGCTGCCCAACTCGGTCAACAACGGGTTTACATCTTCTTGAAAGGTCAGGATTGGGTTCATCGGAAAGCTCCTTTTTTGCGGGGTAGACGGTAGACAGAGCGCGAAGGATTCGCGCGACGGTAGACAGCGCGGGGGGAAGGGAGAAGGGGGGGAGAGGGGTGTTGCCCTGTCGGGGGTCGACTGTCTTCCGTCTCCAGATTGATAGTGCACAATGCTTTGCTAGGGTTTTCTGTTACCTTGTTAGACCGGGTAGCCACCAGTCAGCCACAGTAGACGGGGAGAATTCTCCCCCCTGTCTACCGCCTACTGTCTACCCATCTCCATCGGCATCACGGCGTGGACGAAGGTGTCTGCATTGGTCAAGCCAATGACACCCGGCTGACGCGCGCTGTTGAAGCGCAGGCCCACCAGTGAGGTGTCCAGCGCCGCCAATGCCTCGATGAGGAAGCCCACCTGGAAAGCGATGTCGAGCGCCGGTCCTTGCTGATTCACCAGCGGGATGACCGTGCTCCCCTCGCCGCCCGTTGCGGACTCCGCCGTCACCGTGAGGCCGGCGTCGTCAAGGTGCAGATGCACCATGCCGCCCACCTCGCGGGCAAAGATACGCGCCCGCTGGCAGGCGTGGAGCACCGCTGCGCGTTCCACCGTCGCCTCCGTGGCCGTACTGGTCGGGATCACCGCCTTGTAGTTGGGGTAGGTCCCGGCCACGACTTGGGAGACCACCGTGGTTGCGTCGAAGTGCAAGGCGATGCGGTCGCGCAGGTCGGTGACAGTGAGCGTCACCGTCCCTTCACGGCCCAACAACCGTTGCACCTCGGCCAGGACTGGCGCGGGGATCAGCACATCGAAGGGCACGGCGACCGGTGCGGCCAACGGGACTTGCGCCTCAGACAGGCGGTAGCCATCGGCAGCCGCCAACGTGAGCATCTGCCCTGCGAAGTGCGCCAGCACGGCCATCAACACCGGACGTGCGGCGTCCTCCGAGGCGGCGAACGCCACGCGAGTCAGCGCCGCGCGCAAGGCCGTAGCCTCGACTTCCACACTGTCGGTGTCGGGTTCCGGCAGAAGCGGGAACTCCGTCGCGTCCAGACCGCGGAAGCTGGCCTTGACCGGCTCACAGGCGACGGACAACGTGAGGGACGTGGTGTCCAGCGTCAGTTCCGAGGTCAAACCGGCGGGCAGCATCTTGACCCACTCGGCGAAGGCCGCCGCAGGGACGGTGACGCGCCCAGGGTGGCTGACCTCGGCGGGAATCTGCTGGACGACGTGCCATTCCAGGTTGCTGGCCGCGAGGGTCAGCGCGCCGGGCGTGGCGTCCAGTAAGACGTGGCCCAGAATGGGCAATGCACTGGCACGAGGGAACGTTGCGCGTCCCACCCGGCTCAGGCCAACACTCAAGGTTTCGTTCAAACAGGTCAGTTGCATTGTCGAGCCTCCTATGCTCAAAAGAAATAGTGGCAAGGCGGCACACAGCATCCCCAGGCGGGGAAACGGTGCGCCTCCCTGCCGGGGAAAAACGTATTCTGCGAAAAGCAGAGCCGCACGCAGCGCGGTCCTGTGGATGAGAAACGATGCAAGATGCAGGAAGCAAGATGCAAGGGAAAAGGCCGGGGAAGCGGGGAGGATGTTTTGCATCCTTCATCCGCTTCCCTTGCGGATGCGCGACATTAGAGTCGCAGAGGGATAACCTTGCGGGGCAAGGCTATCACCACGGAATAGGCCAATACGCGGTAGAAAGCTATGACAACAGAGACAACAACACGATCAATGCCACGTGACTCAGTTGGTCAAGGACGGGGCCGCGCCAATCATCGAAGCCGAACTTGTTGGCGACATCGATGAGGCTGTGGGCGCACGCACCGATCAACAAACCCGGCAGACCGGCCACGAGCAACCCCGGCCAGCCCCCGGCGATGAAGCCGTGGTAGACCAGGGTGCGCCATTCGCGCTGCGCCTTGCCGGTCACGGTCGTAGCACTCTGCGCCGTGAAGTCACAGAACAGATGCAACGCCACGGCCCAGGCCAGCGGGTGACGCACGCCGGTCAACAGCCACAAGAGCGGAAACAACGCTCCGACGAGCTTGCCCCATTGCCACCAGGCCAGGGACGGCCAACGCCAGACACGGGGACGGACAGCGGATAACTTGGGGAAACGGGTGATGACAGACATTTTCTCTCCTTGCGGGTCTTGGGATTTTGTGCAAGGAGACGTAGCGCCAGAACTTCCCCTGGATGCAGGGCGGGCTACGTCTCCCTGCGGGGAAAACACGGGATTACTCAGTAATCGTCACAAGTCTGCAATTGCGCCCGTTGCTCGCGGTGGATGCGGAAGCGCAACTGGCGTTCCAACGTCGTCGCCATTGCCGACATCGTGTCGGCCACAGCCTCAGCAATGAGGCGTTCCAGGACGCCAGCCGGTAAGTGACACTGCCGTAACCGGCCAGCCACCAGGTCTTCCCATTGGGTAGGCACTGTGGTCGGCGGTGTCGGCATCGCAGTAACAGCGGGGCTGTCCAAACAGGCTTCTAGTGCTGTTGGCTCATCCTCCGTTGGCGTGTCCCAACAATGACATTCTGCATCGAATTCACCCTCAGTTTCCGGCAGCCCACATAGCGGGCAGTAGATAATGGCCGGGTCCTGAACACGCTTAAACCAATTTCCAGTTTTGTCATAGATGTCCATATTTACCTCCCTGTTATAAACAGCAGTAGACTATGCTGTGCGCCAAGCGTCGGGTAAAGCCGCATCGGCGCTCATTTCAGCGCCTCCAACGGTGCTTCCCAGAGTTCACCACCGGTCTGGCGTAGGCTCACCCAGCGATTACGCCCGATGATCACGTGATCCACGACGTCCACTTCCACCAACTTCCCGCTCTGGATCAGAGTGCGGGTGATGCTGCGGTCTTCCGGTGAAGGATTCGGCTCACGTAGAGTAGAAACAGGAGCGCCTTACCTGAGTTGCCCCAAGCGGTTTCTCCCATTCCTCTCTCCGAACCGGGCGTGCTTCTTTCAAAGCACCCGGCTCTCCATTGAGTTTGGTCTTTCTAGCGATAACCGTGTTCTTTGTGATGGCATTTCTGGCACAGCGTTTCCAGGTCTGCGATGCGGTGTGACTTAGTACCTTTTGTGTGGTGCACTCTTACGTTTTCGGTAGAGCCGCATCGTACACATTTGAAGTCATCCCGCATCTTCGTCCTGAGCTTTCTTTCACCCATATCCAAAGGCTCATTCCTAGATTTATTGCTGTTGGTCGCCCCTATGGCTTGGGTGTAGAGCTTTTTATCTGGGCCAATTTCTCCCTGCGGATAGTCCATCAACTCTGCTTCGCCCTCAAAGATATAGGGATGGGGGAAACCATCCTTACCTTTCTGTGGGTATCGCCGTCGATTGAATTCTATCCGTGTGGGAAGCCATTGATACGCTTCAAGCACTTTGTCTCCTTCACGTATCTCCGCCGTCCAGCGTGTCCGGCTATGGATCACCCTGGTCTTGGTTTTGACGAGTTGCACTTTCCGACTTCCTTTGTGCTTGGCTCGTAGCCACAACAGGTATCGATGCCAGGTGTAACGGGTGATTTCCTCTATATCGCTGAGCAGGCTGGTATGCTTGTAGTATTCAGCCCATCCTTTGACGAGGGCATTGAGCGTGGTTAACCTGGTGTACTCGTCCATCCAAGTCCAGTTTCTGGAAGTGAGTTCTTTGATTCGCCTTTTAACCTTGTCTTTGTTCTTGTTTGCCGGACGCAGATGATTCACCCATCTCCCTTCCGATTCGACTCTTTGGATATGGAATCCCAAGAAATCAAATCCGTCCGTGATGTGTGTGAGTTTGGTCTTTTCTTCCGACAATTCAAGATGTAGCTCGGTTGCAAGGAATTCCTTGATCTCGGCTTTCGCTTGCCTAACACCTTCGATATGATCATTGCTAATGATGAGCCAATCATCGGCATACCTGACCATTCGATAGTTGCCCAGGCCAGCTCTCCTCCTCTTTCTTTGTTCGTTAGGGGTCAGATACCATCGTTGGGCTACCCATTGATCGAATTCGTTGAGATAGATGTTGGCGAGTAGCGGTGAGATGATTCCGCCTTGAGGAACTCCGGTGTCTGTGTGCGCAAAGAGTCCCCCTTCCATTACGCCCGCTTTGAGGAACTTCCAGATAAGCGTGATGATGTCTTTGTCAGCAATGCGTTTCTTGAGGATACTCAAGAGCTTGCGGTGATGTACGTTGTCAAAGTAGCTCTTGATGTCTCCCTCAATTACATAGCAGTACGTGCCATTGTTGATGTGGGACATCGCCACAGCTATGGCGTCCATTGTGCTCCGGCCTTTGCGGAAGCCATACGAGTGCGCCCAGAAGTCCGATTCGTAAATCGGGTCAAGGATCGCGCGGAGGGCTTCCTGAACGATACGATCTCTGAGCGCTGGTATGCCCAGCGGTCTTTGACGTCCATCGCTCTTCGGGATATACGTTCTCCGTACTGGTTGTGGCTGGTACGTTTTCTGCTTTAGCTCTTGGCGTAGGATGTTGATTTGGTTGGCGTAGTCGGCCAAGAAAGCATCGCGTGTTTTCCCATCCACTCCCGCCGTTGAACTGCCGGGGCGTGCCAGGACTGCGGTAGCAGCACATTCAATCCAATAGTCCCAGTGCATTAGACTATACAGGTTGATAAACCGATGTTCTGGATTGTCACGTGCCGTCATCGCTAGGGTCATTTGCTTTTGGGTCTTCTTCGTTAGGTTCATACGTCCTTCCTCTGACTTAGTTTGCTGATGACTCTGCATTGAACTCAATTACCCCCCTTGGCCCTGTGAACGGTGTTACCGTCTCCTTGGCCGGGCGTGACTCCGGCGACTACTACGGGGGTTCCGCCCCGTGCGTGGCATTGGTCGCAGGCTGACCTACTCCATTATTGGAGAGCCACACACGGTTCCCAAGTTCACATAGATAGCGTCATCGCGTTGCTTTAGGTTCTGCCTGTACGCCTAGCTCGGCTCTTTGCCTCGCTCGTTACCGGGGAAACCAGATTTCTTATGAGCGCCTGATTTCCTGCCCATCAGAGACTATTCCTCACCCAGCGAGTGAGAAAATCCGGTAACTCTACCCTCTCCCTACCGTGACCGGGTAGTCCAACCTTCGACGCTTCAAACAGCAGTTTCTTACGTAACCATAGCAACACTCTGGCTAGCAGCCTTTGGAAAGTAGGGTTTCCATCGCCACATTGTCGGGGGAGCTTCAGAAACGATTCTGCCTCTGGTCTTCGTCCCTGTCCCCCTAGCCACTCTGTACGCTCTTACAGGGTCTCCAAAGAGACTTTCTACCTATGCGCTTCTTGGCGCACCGCTAGGGTGGTTGTGCCCGACCAGCACCGCACCGGCATTGCGCCGTACCGCACCACGGAAGATTTCGGCGGGACGGATGTGCGTGGTGTTGAGCGTGCCGCGGTACAGAATCTCCTGATCCTGCACGCGGTTGCGGATGTCCAGATACAGCACGGCGAAGCACTCCTGTTCAGCGTGGCCGATGAGGGCCATCAAGATGTCGGCGGCGTCGCTCGGACTACAAATCTGTCGCCGGTCGGTATCCTGCCCGTGGGCAAAACGGCGTCCTAGCTCCAAGGCCGCCCGAATGCGGGCTGCGGTCACCGCCCCGATGCCGGGGATAGCAAGCAGTTCATCAGTCAAAGCCTGGGGCAGTGTGTCCCCAAAGCGTTGCACCACGGCCTGCGCGATGTCGAGTTGGTCGGGACCGCCGATGAGGAGCGCCAGGAGTTCGACCTGGCTGACCCCACCGGAACCGACGTAGCTCAGACGCGCCGCCGGGCGTTCGTGTAAGGGCAAAGTGTGCAAAGTTCCCATTTCAGTTCCTCCTGCATAGACTTGGTTTTAAGATGTCGCAGGAGTTTCTGCCCACGTGCTCCCGTTGCAGGAGCGGCAGAAACTCCTGCAAGGGTGATACTTAATGCTTCACATTACGGTCAACGGCCTTCCGCGATCTCGGCCAGCAGCGCGTCAAACTCCGTTCGCCAGCGGGCGATACGGCGTTCTTGCGCGGGCCGGTCGAGGCGGCTCAGGGTCGGCAACACCCGTTCGGCGCTGGTGATCCAGTGTCCTAACAGGTGCGCCTTCGCTTTGCGTGAGAAGTACGGCACTTGCGCCGCGCCAAAGCTACGGAAGTAGCCCAGCGGGTAGTGCTCCGGCGGTTCACCGGGGAACACCAAGCCCAACCGTGCTCCGGTCCAGTGATCGATGATCGGCACGGGTGTGCCCGATTTCCAGCCGTAGCCGTGTTCATTCACTTTCGGCCAGTCGGCCTGACAACACGAACAGCGCACGTGCGACGGCCCGCCGCCCCAGCCGGGTGGCAGGGGTGTGGCAAAGTCGTCGGCAAAGAGCTGCGGATACACCTTCCCGCAGACGTCACATTGGATGTACAGGCGGTCATTGTAGGTCAGGCGGTAGGGCATATCGCTTCCTCCGCTTCCGGCGTGGCGGCTTCGACCGACCAGGTTTCCCCGGTCTTGCGCCAGCGCGTACACTCGAACGTGCCCCGCAAGACGGTGTAGTCCTTGGGGAGCGCGTACATGGCCGGCCACACGGTGTAACCGCGCGCTTCCAGATGCTCGCGCACCAGGGCGCGCCAGGCTGCCACCTGGTCGGCAATGTACTCCCCCGCCGCCGTCCAGGGCTGTTGCCCCTGCGGGTCGAGGTCAATCCGCACGCTGTCGGCCAGGATGACCAGTTCGTGATAGGCGTTGATCCCAGCCAACGTCAATGTGTAGACGCGGCTGAACAAGGGACTCTGCCCTTGCGTCTGGTGCGACAACAGCAGCCGCACCGGACGATCCGGCGACACTTCGCGGGCAAAGTCGCGCAAGGTTTCGACATAGACGAGGCTTTCATAGGTGTTCAGGTTCATTTCAGGGTTCCTTTCAGTGCAGCGCACTCAAGGCGGTCAAGCGCGCGGGCTGTGCCATATCGGCCAGCCGTTGTCGCGCGCGGGGGCGGTAGTAGTGCCCACAATGCGGACAGCGCGCACCCATCGTGTCCAGTCCCGGTTGCGCCGGGTCGGACAAGGTGATGATGCTGCGTCCGTTGACACAATGCGTTACGAGTAGTACAAGGTGTTGACATTTCCGGCACGCGAGCGTGCCCATTTGCAGTTCCATTGGATACTCCTTGCTGATCGCTGACGGCTGATAGCTAATCGCTATTTCCATAGCCCAACCGCCGCAAGGCCGTGGCCGCCGCGTGGTAGTCTCCCCCGTGTTCCAACAACGCAAACACGGCGAAGGGACTGTAGGCCCGCGCGGGGTCGAACGGCGGGGCATTGCTGGTGAAGACGTAGAAGCAGCGCGAGTCGCGGTAGTTGTACGTGGCCGAGTGCCCTAGCCGCTTCCCTGGTCGTCGCCAGTAGGATGCCTCGTGGACGTGGCGTACACAGCGCCAGCCGTGGCGTTGCAGGATGCCTACCACGTCCCCGCGCCGGTTGTAGTCGTCGCCGGGCCGGTGGGCCTGCGTTGCATAGCGCCAGGGTGTCATCGCCGTGCGTGGCACGGAGACCAACGGCACACGGCTAAACTGCCGCGCGGTATCGAGCAACGCGGCGCGCTCTTCGCAGCTCAGAAACGGGATCGCCGTCAAGTCGCCCTGCAGCACGGTGTAGCCCGCGCTCGGCGGGGCCAGCACGTAGCCGCCCGCGCCGCGCGTTTCGATGAGCGTGAACTTGCCGCCCGGTTTGGCCGGGTCCACGGCCAGCTTCTGGTTACCGCTGATCGCCGCGTCACAACGGTAGTACACGTGGTAGCCGCCGCTTTGCGTCTGCACCACGGGCAGCCGCGTAAGTAGCGTCGTATCGTACTGCGTGAGCGCCGTCGCCCATTGGGCGAACAACGCCGGCGCGTCGAAGTCGATCACTTCCAGATCGCCGCTGACCCCACCGGTAACTACGGCGAGGGCGTCGGCCTGCGCCCAGGGACCGAACCAGCGCCACACCTCGAAAGGCGTGGGTGGACGATCCTGATACGGCTTCCACCGGCGTAGACGCGGTTGCTTGCGCCGCCGGTCACAAGGAATCACAGAGAGGCCCGCGCGGGTGTAAGCCAACGCGGATGACAACAATGGGTTCATACGAGTTACCTCCTTGGGAACGAGTTATGAGTTGCGAGTTGCGAGTTACAGATTTGGGCGTTGCCCGTTCCTCGCGGGATGCAAGGTCAGGGCAAGCTGGGTTGCAGTGCAAGTTCCCGAGTTGGGACACGGTAGAAGCCGGGGTTGCGGTGGATCACCGTGTCGGCCAGCGGCGTCACCAACGGGCGGAGCACGGTTTGCACCGTTGTCAGGTCGGCGTTACCACGGTCGAGCGCCGTGTCCACGAACACCGCGCCCAGCACCGCCTCGAAGACGTCGCTGAGCACCGAGGTGCGCTGGCGCAAGCCGCGACTGTCGGCGCGTAGGCTCAGGCGCACGGCCCAGGGCAGTTCCAGTTGCCGGGCGAAGCGCGCCAGGCTTTCGGCGCGCACCAACTCGGCGCGCAAGATGCTCATTTGGCCCGGCCCAAAGTGCGGGAAGTCGCGGTAGAGCCAGTAGGTGACCGCCAGTTCCAGCACCGCGTCGCCCAGGTGTTCCAGGCGCTCGTAGTTCTGCACACCGGCGGAACTGTGGGTCAGGGCCAGGCGCAGCAAGTCAGGGTTGGCGAAGTGGTAGCCCAACCGTTGTTGGAGTTCGCGGGTGAGCGTTGCGTTCACAGCACACCTCTGGCGTCTTCCAGCCAACGGTGGAGCACGTCCATCTCCCGCGCGTCCAGGGTGGCCTTCACGGCCTCCCACAGGTCTGCGCCGGTCACAAAGTCGGCCAGCGTCCAGCAAGCCAGCGTCTCCCACGCGGCGAAGCGCCCCGGCATCCACAAGGTTACGGTGGGGGCCGTGTTGGGAAACGTCAGGCAATAGGGCGTCGGGTCGTCGGTCAACGTGAAGTCCAACCACACCGCGCGCGGCGGCGTGGGGGTCATTGTGCCCCGTAGATACGTCACCGTGGAATCAGCGCGCAACGCGGTACCGGTCTGTTGGATCAGCCGGGCGCGGCGCTGTTGCTGTTCCGGGGTGAAGGCGATGGGGTGAACGGGTGCTGCCATTACGGGCAGCTTCAGGATAGGGGTAAAACTCATATAGACCTCCTCGTAGGTGACGAGGGGGCCGCGCGTCTCCTGTCAGGGAGGCGCAGCGGCCTCCTCGACAAGGCAGGAATGGAGAAAAGCGCCTGGGAGGAATCCACAGGCGCTTTCGCGGATTGAGGCAGAAACCTACTCCTCAGACAACTCAGGCAACATAGGCGCGACGCGCTGCATAGTCTTGAACCAGACCACCTGTTTCAGTCCACCGGCTACCACCAGAGCGACCACGGCCAGCAAGAGCAAGCCTGGGTGCGTACCGTGACGGGCCGTGAAGGGCAACAGGCGCGGCGCTTGAGCATACAGCCACGTCAGACCAGGCACGATCAACGCCAACAAGAGCAACAGTCGCCACCACCTGGCTCGTCCTTGCGGCTTGCGCCGGGGCGCGGACCGAGGGTGGCGCGGCGTCGGCGATTGCGCTGGCTGACGTTGTGGCCGCCAGCGCAAGCCCTCCGCCTGACGCTGTACAGTCCGGGTTGGCGCTGCCTGTTGCGCCGGACGCCAGTGCAGGTTCTCCGCTTCACGGGGTTCCTGCGGCGGACGAACTTGGGCCGGACGCGCTGAACCGTGCTGCGCCGGGTGACGACGATAGACGCGGTGTACATTCGCTTCCATCGCTTACCCCTGACGCTTCAGTTCGGCGAGCAAGGCTTGCGCGGCGTCGGCGGTGATGCCGTCCAGCGTGCTGTCGATGGCGTCCGGCGTGAAGCCTTTGCCGCGCATCAACGCTGTGAGCAACCGCTTGGTGCTCTCCGTAGCCGGAACAGCGTCCGCTTTGCCAGCCTTTGTCGGAACGTCAGGCGCAGCGCCTTCTTCCTCGACCGGTACGTCGCCATCAGCCAATTCACCGTCACCGTTGGGACCGGGGTTGTGCTCCCAGGCCGCCGCCCACTGCTTGTACAGCTCCCACTCGGCCTCGATGAGGTCGGCCAGTTCGTCCCCGACGTAGTCTACGTCCGGGTCGAACTCATTGGAACGTACAATGGGGGTGGCGCGGCTCTTCTGCTTGGTGCCGCGCATTGCCGGTTCCCCGGCGTGCAGCAGCACTGCGAAGAACGAACTGGGGGCCTTGCCCTGCGTCGCCTTGCGCACCGCTTGCCGGTGTTCGCGCAACGCCTGCGCCAGGTCTTTCGATGCCATCCCTTTGACGGTCAGCATCACCGGGCCGGCGTAGCCGTCGGCGGTTTCGACGTAGCCCAGGGCTTGCAGTTTCCCGCGCGCCCCGTCCACGAAGCCGCCGAGCCGGTTGCCGTCCTTGACCCAGGCAAAGCGCGTCGCCAGTGGCACGAAGCGCAGCCAGTCGGTGAAGAACACAGGTTCGCTTTCACCGGTGCTGAAGATGAGCGTGTGTTCCACCCCGCCGTTGGGCGTGGCTTTGAGCAGTTCGGCCTGCTCCGCGCTCATCGCAAAGCCGCCGGTGGCTTCGCGCGGTTCCAACGAACCGCCATCGTTCACGTACTGGATGAACGGGTACTCGGACACCATTTCTTCCTGTAGAATCTGCGAGTGATCACGATCTTGCCAAGACATTGCATACCTCCCGATTGGATTTTGGATTTTGGATTGGATCACAACTGAGAGGCGCGCGGTTCTCCACGACGGGAGAACGATGCGCCTCCCGTGTGAAAGACAACGACGAAACACAGAAACACATTGGGTCAGCCGGACGCCCCATCGCCTGGCTGAACCGTGAAGCAGCAGCCGGGGTCGGGGTAGTGCGTAGTCGAACAAGGGTAACAATCAGTGCGTCTCCTGCGCACCGACTGTTGATGGGCCGGGGCACAGGAGAGGCCAAAGCAAAGATGGGCAGATAAATCACGTTTGTACGTGGCAACGTTGGTCCGTTGTCACATTTCAGTATTGCATATTGGCAGCCGCAGGAAACGCACCGGGTTTTTCTCCGGGCGCTGCCCACGGCTCTGCCTTTCGCATTCAGAATAAGGTATTGAGGTTGTTAAGGTTCTGCCCATTGCGCCTTGTCTTGATCAGACAGGGCCGGATGTGAGGCCGGAGCCTCGGCACAAGCCCTGCGCTGCAAGGCCGATGCCGCGACCACGGACTCGGTGTGGCATTGGAAAGCAAAAAGCCCCACGCGGGTGAGCATCTAACGTGGGCGGAGGCCATTCAGCAAGTGAATGGAAATCCGTCAGACAAGGGAAACGTCAGATGCCCCGGTGGGGCTTTCAGGGTAGGTCAGGGTCCGGCGCGCGGGCCGGTGGCGTACAGCAAGGACAGCGTACCCGCGACAGGCGCGGGCAAGGCCAGGATGGGCAGGTTATGGAATTGGTAAGGAACGATTCTTACTATTATTATACCATACGGGAGGGGGTAAAATCAAGGGGTGTTTGCGCCCTGGGGTATAGTGCAAATGATAGAGAACAGGTTCGTAGTCATTGCCTCAGCGTCGCGGCGATGGTGATAAATCGCCCACTATGAATTTTCTCCTATATCACATCCTATCCTATACACGACAAAACCTGGCAGGTTACACAACCTGCCAGGTTTTGTTATAGTGAGCTAATGCGCACGTACCACTAGAGGGAGATAGATGTAATGATACTCGCTTGGCGGAGCTGTTACTGTGATGTACCTTGGTGCACTGAAGATGTAGCTGCCGTTGGTGTTACTGACGGTCAAACGGACATCGAAGCTGCCGGGTGTAGTATATGTGTATTGTACCACCGGTCCGGTGGTGGACATCCCGCCGTCGCCAAAGTCCCACAACCATCCTTCGACTGTACCGCTTGTCACGGCGGTGAAGGTAACATTGAGCGGAGCGGTTCCGCTGACCACGTCCGCACTGAAGGTAGCCGTCGGTACACTCGATGGCGGGTTGACGGTGATGTAGCCGGATTTGACCGCTTGTGCCGTCCCGCCCGGCCCGGTGACAACTAGGCTCACGCCGTAGCTGCCGGCGTTCTGATAGGTGTACGTTGGATTAGCCGTGGTCGCTATCCCGCCATCGCCAAAGGTCCAGGCGTAGCTGGTGACAGCGTTCGTCACGGTGCTGGTGAACTGCACCGCCAACGGCGCGTCCCCGCTACGCGGCGCGCCGACGAAATCCACTTCTGGCGCGGGGATAGACGGTTCCGTCACTGCAATGTAACTTGTGCGTGTGAATGTGTCGCTGCCGCCAGGCCCGCTAACCGCGAGTGTGACAGTGAACACGCCAGCGGTTGTGTATGTATAGACCGGATGTTGCGCAACACTTGTCCCACCGTCGCCAAAGTTCCAGGTTTGCGCTGTATAATCGCCGGTGGATTGGTTGGTAAACGTGACGGCCAACGGCCCGACGCCCTCCGTTGGGTTGGCTGTGAAGTTGGCGCTTACCGGCGCATAGATGATGATCTCAGCGATATCCCATCTGGTCCCGGCTGTAGCTGTAATTGTCGCCGTACCGGTGACGGCCTCTGTGGCGAACGTAGCCAGTGCAATCCCACTTACGGTGGGTATAGGTAGAGAAGTTGTGTTGCCAGGGTTGAGCGTCCCCAGGTCGGCTGTAAAAGTGATTATGGTGCCATCAGCGACAGGGTTGCTAAATTCATCTGTTACCGTCGCCGTCAACCATGCTGTTGCTCCGTTGATAGGCAGCATTGTTGGATGCGCGGTCAGTGTCACCGTAAAAGACGCGCCTGGGGCGAATGTGACGGTTGCTGTATCCGAGCCTCCCTCCGTCTCTGCGGTAACAGTCGCGACGCCGGATGCTGCACTCGAGGTGAGTGTAGCTGTTGCTATGCCTCCAACCGTTGTCCGAGACGCGCTTGTGCTCCCATCCACGCTGCCTAGAGTACTAGTGAATGTCACCACGGTACCGTCATCTACCGGATTGCCATATCTGTCCACGATAACAGCCGTTAAAAGCGAGTCTGCGCCTCCGACCGGAATCGTAGTCGGGACCACGGTCAACGTCACTGTAGCCGGGTATCCGGCAATGGGCGTCAATGGGATGTGCGCGTCGGTGACTTCCGGCGGGATATAGTAAACGATGGTTTGGTTGTCTTCGTACCCGGGCGCGCTGGCCGCAACGTAATAGTAGCCTTCTGGCACCATAAAGCCGTACCAGCCGGTAGCGTCGGTCAGTTGCGGGTTGATTTGATTGTTGTAGAGTGCCGCTTCCCAGACGACCCATTCCCCCGCGATGGTGTTGGAATAGTAGCAGGTGGCTGTAGCGCCCTGGACCTTCTCCCCCGTGAGCGCATCGTATACGTATCCACTGGGATCAATCAAAGTCACTTCAGCCACTTTTTGACTGACGGCAGTCCCGCCACAACTGATTGCATTGACGTTGACCTCATGCGTCCCCCATTCCCATGTGTAGTCGGTGAAGACAACCGTATAGTAGGTACGCGGGTCAGGCGTGGTCCCGGCTGTGGCTGTGATCGTTTCTCCCATAAAACTTAGCGTGACGGTACAAGGGTTATTGAGAATCTCGACCGTGATGGTGAGAGGCTGTACACCGCCAAAGACGGGGAAGTGATTTTGCCCGCTTGGATCCGATTGGTACGTGTCTCCCGGTGTACTGCCTGTGCTTTCCCCAATCGCGACGGCGGTGGGATCCACAATGATTGTAATCACATCAGATTCTTGCCCTGTTCCCTGGACGAGCGCGTATAACGACGATGCGCCGGTGGGTAAGGAAACCGTTGTATTCCAGTACCCATTTGGCCCTGCCTGAACTGTTTTAATTGGCAGCGCAATGGACTCTTGCAGATAGATGACGACCGTCGCATTTGCCGGCGCAATACCGTAGAGTCCGATGGTGTTCGTGACAGAAGTGGTTGGGCCGTTGATGGTAACGGCGCGCTGGACGATATGCCCGATGCTCGGCAGTCCATTGGCGATAGCGACGATGGTATGGCCGTAAATGAGCGGCGGGCTGACGTTAATCGCAAAGCGCGCGTCCGCTCCGGCCACGCCGGTTCCGATGAGTGCGTTCTCCGTCACATCCCAGATTTCAACTGTTACGCCGGGTACGGCAGTGCCCATGACTGCTGTTGCGCCAGCGCGTACCCCGCCGCCGGCGATGGTCGTCGCTACGCCGGTGGCGGCATAGTTGATAAAGATACTGTTGAAGTCGGGGTTGGTGTAGTAGACTTGGCCGGTATCGCCGGCCTTGATGTCGTAGGTGCGGGTGATCCAGTTCATATCCCGATAGAGGAAAGGCCCGGCGCTGTAGACGCCTGCATTGTCGGTGGCGCTCCAGACTCGACAGCCTTGAGAGGTTGGGTAATCGTAGCACGAATGGAGAGTCACCTTGAGCATGCTGTTGGGCGGTCCAACGCCAGATAGGGTGTCTGTTCCCAGATTGGGTGTAGCCGTCAGCAACGGGACTGCCACAGTGGTGGAAACGCCTTCGACGGCGACCACTACTATGTCGCCCCCCCGGATGATCACTGGATCACCCCACTCCCAAGGATTGGACGCGCAGCCCTCACTGTAGAAGTATACTTGATACCCACCCGATCCCCCACTGTCGCTAGTGGTGCTGCACGCTGCCTTGACACCTCCGCCTGGCGCATACAACGTCACCGACACCGGCACGCTCTGCACTCCCGCGTACCCATACACGTAGTTGTAGTTCTGATGCACCAAGATGGCCTGCCCCCCAATGTTCCGATATATCTGGTTGGCATCCGCATGGGTATAACGCAATGTGCCATAGTCCCCCGGCTGAATGTCCACCGTCCGCGTCACCCCATTCTGATAGAAAGTGCTTACCGTGAACAGTCCCGTCGCGTCCACCTCTGCCGTCGCGGTGAATGTCGTATACATCCCCCACTGGTCAAGGGACCACAATTCAACACCGAGTGGCTGCCCGGCCGGGCCGGTGCCCGTAATCCGGTCATTCACCGGATCCACTTGCCCCGTCATTGGCTCCACAAAGATGGCAGTTGTCGTCCCGCCTGCCGCCACTTCCACTGTGTCGCCCCCTGCAATCGTCGCCGTCAGGTTCACCTGATAGCGTAACCCTGCATCCGGCCACACCATCTGCTCCGCCTTCACTACACCATCCGGGTCCTTCAGCGTCACCGTCACACTGTACCCGCCCACCGAGACCAAGCCTTCTACCCGCCGCCCGTTCTGCTGAACTTGCGCGCGCGGAGCGGCATAGTTGATAAAGATACTGTTGAAGTCGGGGTTGGTGTAGTAGACTTGGCCGGTATCGCCGGCCTTGATGTCGTAGGTGTGGGTGATCCAGTTCATATCCCGATAGAGGAAAGGCCCGGCGCTGTAGACGCCTGCATTGTCGGTGGCGCTCCAGACTCGACAGCCTTGAGAGGTTGGGTAATCGTAGCACGAATGGAGAGTCACCTTGAGCATGCTGTTGGGCGGTCCAACGCCAGATAGGGTGTCTGTTCCCAGATTGGGTGTAGCCGTCAGCAACGGGACTGCCACAGTGGTGGAAACGCCTTCGACGGCGACCACTACTATGTCGCCCCCCCGGATGATCACTGGATCACCCCACTCCCAAGGATTGGACGCGCAGCCCTCACTGTAGAAGTATACTTGATACCCACCCGATCCCCCACTGTCGCTAGTGGTGCTGCACGCTGCCTTGACACCTCCGCCTGGCGCATACAACGTCACCGACACCGGCACGCTCTGCACTCCCGCGTACCCATACACGTAGTTGTAGTTCTGATGCACCAAGATGGCCTGCCCCCCAATGTTCCGATATATCTGGTTGGCATCCGCATGGGTATAACGCAATGTGCCATAGTCCCCCGGCTGAATGTCCACCGTCCGCGTCACCCCATTCTGATAGAAAGTGCTTACCGTGAACAGTCCCGTCGCGTCCACCTCTGCCGTCGCGGTGAATGTCGTATACATCCCCCACTGGTCAAGGGACCACAATTCAACACCGAGTGGCTGCCCGGCCGGGCCGGTGCCCGTAATCCGGTCATTCACCGGATCCACTTGCCCCGTCATTGGCTCCACAAAGATGGCAGTTGTCGTCCCGCCTGCCGCCACTTCCACTGTGTCGCCCCCTACAATCGTCGCCGTCAGGTTCACCTGATAGCGTAACCCTGCATCCGGCCACACCATCTGCTCCGCCTTCACTACACCGTCCGGGTCCTTCAGCGTCACCGTCACGCTGTACCCGCCCACCGAGACCAAGCCTTCTACCCGCCGCCCGTTCTCTTGAACGTAGCTGAGGGTGCCAATACCACCTTGTGCTTGTGTCATGGTGACCGCGAACAGCAACAATACAGCAGTCGCCAAAGCAATAGAGAGCCAAAGTTTCTTCATGGTCACATCTCCTTTTCTAGGTTGTAAATTTGAGGGTCGAACTTTGCAGTTATTTGTGTGTCATCTGATATCTGGCATAGGCTGCATCTCCTTTGACAAAGGCCTACATCACGCGTCGACTATCGGGCGATCCCGCGCAGGGACTGTGCCACTTACAACCGTCCCTTCTCCTGGCGTCGAGCGAATATCGCACCATCCGCCTATGTTCTCTACGTAAATCTGCACGTCCCGCAAACTGCTGTAGCCTCGTCCGCCTGCCCGCAGGGCCTGCGCCACGTCAAAGCCTGCGCCATCATCCCGAATTGAGAATCGCACCCAGTCGCCCTCCCGTCGCCATTGGACAGCCACGCAACTACCCCGCGAGTGTTTCAGCGCGTTGCGAATCGCCTCCCGGAACACCCGGTAGATAGCGACTTTAGCCTCTACCGATAACGCTTCTTCGACTGTGGGCGACAGGTCGGTTTGTATGCACATTGTTGTGTCTAGACGCGCCTGCTCCACCCACGTTTCTAGCGACGCTGCTAACCCGCGCTGTACCAGCATCTCGGGCGCGCGCAGATAGCTCAACAGATCGCGTAATTGGGCGGCTTCGGCACTAATACGATCTTGCCACTGCTCAATCTCGCCCGCCGATGCCACGCACTGTTCCTTCATGCCGTCCAATCCATAAGTCAACACCAGTAGAAACTGCAAGACCGTGTCGTGTAGCTCGTGGGCGATCTTGCGCCGCTCGTTTTCTTCAGCTTGCGAAAGCGCGTAGGACATCTGCTGGATGCGCTCCCATTGGCGCGTGTTCAGAATCGAAAGTGTCATTTGCCGGGCCAGGATACCGATGAGTTCCAGGTCTCGCTTGTCGTAGACCTCGCCCGTCCAGCGTGGTCCCAGTCCCAGCAGTCCCACCGCCTGTCCTCGCGCCACCAGGGGCGCCCACAAGGCTACCGGCTGCAATGGGTCATTATCCAATACCGCGTGATAGCTGGTAGCCTCCGGCGCAGCGGTATAAATCGGCGTGGGTTGGACGCTCAAATGTGCTATGAACTCTTGTGAGATGGGCGTAGCATTGATGTGAGATCCCTCACAATATCGTGTGAGTGTATGCTGTTCTAAGTCCAGTAGCCAGATGTGAATGTACTCGATCTCCAAGTCTTCCTGGAACACGCGCTGGGCAGCCGATATCAGCGCCGCGATGTGCTGCAATCCACCGACATGCTGACCAAAGCGTGCTACGATTTGATAATGTAACATCTCCCGGCGTAACAGCCGGTTGAAGAAAGCCGTTGGCCCCTGCTGCACTTCTAAAGCCAGGCCGGTGATCAGCGCCGTCGCCAGGATCGGCAAGAATCCCGTGATCTGCCCCAGGAGCAGGTAGACTAGATTCGCCATCAGGATGCACCCAATCGCGATAAGCAATGCGGTCAGGATTCTGGCTTTCGCAGTGAAGAGCTGATAGCGCAAAATCGCATAAGCGACCACGCCGAGTACGCCTAACCCCAAATAGGGGGCGTAGTTGACATAACGGTAGGTGGCATTGAGGAAAAGCGTTGCGCCATATACAAGCAGTAACGGTGTCATGATCGCCATACCTGCCAGGATCAAACTTGTCTGGCGCTGCAGACGTCGGGAGGGTGTTGCACGCCATGTCCATAGCAGCGTGATCATACTCCAGAACACCGAGAACAGAATGCTGACCGCGACGAAACGACTAAAAGGCCAATCGAATTGGATTGCGACCGGATGGTCATTCATTGTGTATATAAAAATTCCCAGGAGCGAAAACAGGCTGGAGAGCACGTAATACGGGCAGCGAATCCACCGAGTCAGGACCAACAGAGGGGGGCGGTCGGTGAACAGACCCGTCAAGTGAAACAGCATCGCCCCGAGAAGAGGCGTTCCCGGTACAGTTACGACCAATGCAGTGAAGCGCATATCTACAAGATGGGGAGATAAACGCGCGTTACAAAGCTCTTGCATCACTAATCCCGCACTGATGGTGGCGAATAAAGTAAAGACAAGATTGATCTCAGCCGTTGTGTTGGCACGGTAAACGACCAGGCCTACGATCAATAGACCCAGGCCCAACAAAAAGTTCGGCAAGAATATTTCAGCTAGACTGACAAAATTGAACACACTTAATGGGACGTCGGGAACGGTGATGATCTCCTTATCTCGGTCAACGCGAAACGTTACCGTAGCCGGGGAACCAGCATCGAAGCGCTCGCGAAATATCGTTAAGTAAGTTTTGCCGCCCCGAGGGCATAGCTCATCGACATAACGTGAGTCCAAACCATAGACAGGGGACTCTGGGCTAGGATGGTAGCCCTCTATGCAAAGCACGCGGTCATTGACTTGCAACCGGCCAGGATCGAGACCGGGCCAATGCGGAGGCGTGGCCCAACTGACAACCAGGAGCTTGAGTTCCTTACGCCACATCAATGTGACACCGGGATACGGGTGGCCCAACGCCAGGATCAGCCGCGCGCCTCCCGCCAGTCCCACGGTCAACATCAGCAGCATCAGAACCGGAAGCGCGCGTTGCAAAACGCGCAGGGGGCGCGAAAGATGTGTGGTAGGTGCAGCGGTGTCAATCGTCATCGTGTGTCACGTGTGTGCCTGGTTGTAGTCGCCGCAACTTGCTGGAGCTGGTACAACAGATGGATTTTCGCCACCAAAGCCACCAGATTCAAACCAGGCGGCGCTTCGCGCAGATGCAGTTTCTCATAGATGGTGTTGATGTGGCTGCCAATCGTCCGGGTACTCAACGCCAGTTCTCGCGCCGCGCACCGATGCGTCTGGCATTTTCCGACGGCTTCGAATACCCGTAGTTCCGGTTCCGACAACGTTTGCAAATGCTCCAGGGCCACGGTCGCGCACATCCTTTCGTCTTCTGTCAGTGTTTCCAATACCTGACTTAACACGGTTCGCTGATTCGTCTGTACACCGGGCGCAATCCTGAGTGCAGACAACCCGCCCGCGACATCGTGAATGGCTGCCAACAATTCTTGAGGCTTGGAGCCTTTGAGCAAGTATACGATCCGGTCATGCCCCTCCATAAACAACTCTAGCACCTCGGGACCACGGTCTACATAGGCTGATAGGAAGACAATGCCAAGGTGCGGCAAGCGCTCGCGCAATTGCCGGGCAACTTCAATTCCGATGTGTTGGTCGAAATCCGCCCGTGCATCCGGATAAACCGGTAGAACTATGTCAATGACCGCGACATCTGGTTTTACAACCTCGACCTCCGTCAGTGCTGTCTCCAGACAATTGGCTTCAAACACAGGCATCTTGTGCTTGACCAAATAATCGCGCACGGCGTTACGGACAGACCAATCATCCTCCACCAGCAGCACCTTCAATGGCTGATGCATAAAACACCTCCATTCTAATGGATTGGGAATTCAATCGCAACCGTCATTATACGGATGGAATGTGAGTAATACTATGGGGCTGAACCTAACTTACATCAAGGCAGCGGCGCTCCGCTATACCACGCGAAGCCAACACGCTCTTCCATCGAGGAATCATCCCAGCGTGAGAGATGAATGCGCGCCCGGTACGTGCCGGTGACAGGGGCTTCAAACTCTACGATTTCGTAGTTAGCTTCATCGGCATACGAACCGAACACTTGACCGTTGGGCGCGCGAACGGTCAAATCAAAATCGCTCTCCAGGCGGTCGTGCAGAATCCAATTCGTGATCCATACCCGGTTCGGGTGCGAACTCCACACAATGATAACGCGGATGCGTTCTGGGACGGTGACTTCGAAGTTGATGTCGTAGTAGCCATTGGGAAAATCCATTTGGTGCATGTACAAGCCTTGGATGCGTCCGTTGATGAGTGAATTATCGGCCGCCGTGGTGTCAATTGCGCCCACCCCCATTTTGTCAATAGAAGCCTGCTGACTAGGATCAACATCATCTTTCAAGGATGTCCATCGCGCTGTAGTCATGATGCCGGCTTTCACCGCCTCCGGCGAGAAGGTAAGCCAGCTACTCCGCTGCATCATCAACGCGGCTTGCCCGGCGACGATGGGGGCCGAGAAGCTCGTACCCGCAATCTCGTCCACTCCGACCCACGGATCTGCCGTACTCATCGTTATAATCCGCTGCCCCACAGCCACAACTTCGGGCTTGAGCCGGTTGGAAGAGGCTGTGTCGGGATCTACATAGCACGAGAAATACGAAAATTGGTCATCAGCGACATCCGCCTCTGTCTGTGCCGTGTTCTTATCATCTTTGGCCCCAACTGTGATAACATTGTATGCCTTGCCTGGTGAAGATACATTGTGATTACTGGAACAACGGTCTCGTACATTTCCTGCCGAGACCGTCACTGTTTTCCTTTTCTCCCACACCACCCAATCGAAATATTTGTCATAGGATGTAATGCTCGTTCCCCCACACGTTGTTCCAAAACTCGCATTGATAATATCTGCCCCAGCATCGACAGCCCAATCGGCTGCCGCGACCACATCGCTTTCCAGGAGTGTCAAAGCATTCGCGCTTAAAATCTCAGCGCCAAAAGCGATGCCACTGTATTGACTATGGTTAGCACTGGCAACACCGGCAACCTGTGTGGCGTGGTCACCAACGCGCTTCCACCAACCCATGTAATACTGATTGCCATATAAGTACGGATTGTCAAACGCAACGCCATCATTTTCCAGTACGGCAATCTTTATCCCCTCACCCGTGATACCCCTTTCCCAAGTCCACGGAGCGGCTGAGGTGCGAACGGCGCTGTCCATCAGCCATTCTCCTGTCTCCTGTTCGTAAATCGCAGCCACATACGTTTGCGCCTGAAGCGTGTTGATGACCGTGGAGGGCAATGTGGCGTAAACAACCGGTACCTCGCTGCTGACATAGTCCACGCTATAGCCCTGATTTTGGATAAACTGCACCACACATTCGACGGGCGTTCCGCACGCCACGCCGCCGCGTATGACCAGGGGGAGGTATATCTTGTGCGGGTAAGCCGCCGGAGGTACATCGGAACCAAGGGCTTGTTCGGCCCACACGGCTACGGGAATACTCGCTGTCGCGGAACTGCTAGCTAAATGGCTGTAGAGATCGCGGCTCAGATGCCCATACCTGGTAACATAAGCTGCTGCCCGCGCGTTGAAAACTGCTTGCTCGGTGGTAGGGTGTCCGGTTTCATTGTACCAGTATTGATAGATGCGTTCTTGCTGTGGATCGAGGATTTTGACGGCATAGGCGGTGAATGCTATATCTGGTACAGTGACGGTATGCGCCTCGGCGACCCGCAAATCCGCCGTGGAACGGTTGACGTGCAGCGTATCCACTGTAGCCTGCAGGGATCGCGCAATGGCTGCATCAAGCCCTGAGGCTGCGTTGACAGCGGGTTGTCCTTGCGTTGGTCGTTGGCTAAAAAACGCCAGGCCGATCACTATAAGCCAAATCCAACGTTGCCGTTTCCCTTTCATTTGCCGAACCTCCCTATCACATTGCAGGGTATTTCAGTATGCAGGATCGAAGATGATGACCGTATAGGTGAAGCTGCGCGGCTGCGTTTCAATGATGACGTTGCTTATCGTTACCTGGTAAGGTGTGTCGGCAGCGGGCGCACTGCTGAAGCTCGTTTGCGGTTCCCAGACCAGCGTGTTCTCACCATAGCCATTGACGACAGTGTTTTGCTGTAGCGCCAAGGATTGTCCGGCGCGCGTCATCGTGACCGTCGCCTGGCTGAAATCCGCCCCGGCATAGGCGAATGACCAACGTGGGTACACTACCTGGTAGGGCACATAGCTCGACGGGGGCCACGCCACAAAGGTTTCACGCGTGTCCGGGCGCGGTCCCCACATATTATCTTGATCGAAAACCCACAGCGCGTTACTCGCGGGATAGCCATCGCGTGACGGAATATCGCCCGTGCCCATGACTTGTGTTTGCGGATACAAAATCCAACGCCGGTGTCCCACGAAATAGTTGCCGCTGCCCGGATCGTAGACATAACCACTGATGGCGGATGGGCCATAAACACCCAGGTAGAGGTTGGAACTTCCCGCTCCTTCTCGCCCATCCTCCGTGTAACATATCCAGCTTGCGTCGGGGCTGTGGCTCAAGGTGCGGTTGACGCTCATCATCAACGCTGCTGCCTGCGCTTTCTGGTTGTAGGTGTCGTTGAAACCGGTCAGCGGTGGGGTTCCAGCCATGGAGCGGAAATAGTTGATCCGGCGCAGCATCGATGCAAGGAAAGTCTCCGAGGTGACGCCCGCGCCGCAGGTTGCGTGGTTGCCTGTCCAGCCGCTGCCGGTATTGGCGGATCCCAGGTATTCCTCCAGGTACAGAGTTCGCGACGCTTCACGGTTCTGGGTATCCACCCACGGAGGCGGCGGGGGCGGACGTTGCACCAGCGGAAGATAGATAAAGTAGTCCCACTCCTGAGTCGCCGCCGTAACAGCCTGGCGCTCCGGCCACACGGGTGGCTCGCCTAATTCTGACTTCTCAGGTTCCAAGCTCGCTGCGACCCAACCGGTCAAAAACAACGTTATAACCAGACAGAGCGACGCTACTTTATACACGCCCAACTTCGATAGCATTCTGCGCACCGAGCACCTCCTACTGGTTCAGATGTGACAGCGCCTCTCTTGCCGCCTTCCTCACTTTCTCATCCACCCCCGCGTCCTCAGCGAATTGTGTGAGGACAGGCTGTGTGCGGACATCGTCTGGCCGTCATAGTATGGCACAATGGTTTCACGCTGGTAACTGACTGCCGACCGCCGCGTTTTTGTGCTCTGCCCACAACTCGCGCAAAAACGCCGGCGGCGGGTCCAGCCTGATCTGGTAGAATTTACCGCTACTGCTGCATTTCTTCTGTACATTGCGTAAAACTCACCACGGTTCTACAGCCACAAGCCTTAGCTCTTCCAACTGCGGTAATACATCGAAGACAAAGGCCAGCGGCACGGTGAAGCCAGGTTGGATGGCGTAATACAGGCTCTCACGCTGGTAGGTGTATTCAGCAGCCTGATGGACGTTCAGACTCGCTAGATCGAAGACACGCCCTGCACTATCCTCCACCTTGAACGAGTTGTGTTGCCCCACCTTGTCGCTGCGTAGGCCGTGGTTGGTCACGTCTATGAGCACAACGACGAAAGTGTCCTGTGGGTAGTAAAGTGTGCTGTAGTCCCGCAAGTACACAATCGCTTAATCCTCGAGCAAGATGTACTTCCGCGCCAGTGCCTCAATGCGCGGAACGTCAATGCTGCCATCAGCGCCATCGCGGGAAGTGATAACGAGGGGAGAATTTCCTGCTTTCACGTCAACGCCATCCCGTGCGCCGTCGCCCACAACGGGGATACCCATAGTCTCTTCATACCAGCGACGCTTCTTTTCCCATCCTTCGCGGTAGGAGGGTATACTCAACATCCCCAAGTGTTCCCAATAGTAGAGGTCGCCTTCGAAGCCGATGCTGAAGTCGGGCAGGCGGTAGTTGCGTGGATTGTCGGGAGGGAATAGCGGTTCTTCGTATTTCCAGGAGATGTGCAGGCTGTCGAGCACGTCGGCGACGATGACTTCGGACTTGCTGCGCACTAGCACGCCACTGCGCGTGCGGTGGATGAGGGCTTCGGGATAAGGTGCGACAGGCCGGTCTGGATCGGGACGCAGGGAGAGTGCGAACAGGTTGGTGTTACGCAAGTGGGTATCTGAACGGTCGGGAAGGCGTAGACGGCGCAGGGTTTCGGTGTCGCCTTCGACCAGCAAGACCAGGTGTTTGCGGAAGCGGGTAAGGCCGGTGTAGATCAACTCGCGGGAGAGGGTTTGCGCTTCTTTGGGTATGATCAGGAAGACAATCTCAAAGTCGCTGCCCTGGGCTTTGTGGACACTGAGCGCATAGGCCAGCTCGAGGTTTTCGTCCACCTGGCTGCGATAGTAACGGTAGGTTACCCCATCTTGGGTGGAAAAGCCGACCTGGATGTATTCGCCCTTATCGGATTTGTTAGCGGTAGTCACGATGCCAATTTCGCCATTGGCAACGTAATCCAAAGGCAGGGGATTACGAGGCCACCCGCTAAGACGCTTGTTGATGACTTGAATGACCTTGTCGGTGTAGACGATCTGTTGATCGCCGAAAGGTCGAGGGCTTTTGCTCCACCGTTGTTGAGCCTTGCGAATCAGACCACCTTTGTACGCAGCCTGTATCTGCCGGTTCAGTTCTTCTGTGCCGAAAGGCTGGATGCGCAGAGGGCTGAGAATCTGCCAGTGTTCGGCAGTTCTCCATTCCGTTTGCTGCCAGGGTTTTTCGCCTATTCCCAGGGAGGTGTTGAAGCTGGCATAGTCTCTGGTAGCGCCGATATGTAGCAAATCACGTAACCGACTATTCAGGATATCCATCAGTTCATCGGTGTCGTTCCAAAAGTGAACTTCGAGGTCTTTCTCATTTTTACCCTGAGCTAACTCGGCCAGGATTTCGTCATCGGCCGGATTCACGCTGTCACTGCGGTAACCATCGGCAAAGGCCAAAGCGCGACTCTCGCCTAACGGCATATCCGCTTCATCAGCGGTACGCATGGTGGTGCGAAGTGTGGCGATGCTCTGCGGGGATTCTGCACGCAACCAGGCGATGATGTCCACAAATGGGCGACCAGGGCCGATAGGGGGCAGTTGGTTGGGATCACCCACCAGGATAAGGCGTTTGACGTGGCCCAAATCCAGTGCCTTGAAGAGTGTACCCAACAAATCGGTGGGCACCATGGAGCACTCGTCGATGATGACGGTGGGCACGCTGGCCGTGCCTCCACCCCCCCGTTTCAGGACAAAGATTTCAGGCAGGAACCACTCTTGTTTGAGCAAGAACTGGTGAATAGTGAACGCATTGCGCTTGGTGGCGGTGGAGAGCCGCACGCGCGCTTTGCCAGTGGGAGCCAGCAGATAGACACCTTGTTGGCCTTCCGCACGATCCAGTTGTTCCAGAAAGACTTTGATGGCCGAGGTTTTGCCTGTGCCGGCACTGCCGGTCAATACGCTTACCCGCTCACGGAATAAAATGCCCAACGCGGCAGCTTTCTCGGTCAATGCGGCGATCTCGCGTTCGGTCTTTGGTTCGCCGAAACGTGCCACCAGTGCTTGATGCCAATCAATCGGTGGGTCGGGATCGGCATTGTGACGTTTCATCCTGCGGCGCAATGTATCGGCAATCAATTGCTCCAGATCGTGCAGGTTTTGCAGCGCGGCCAGATTGGGGGTGTCTTGCAGAGCCAACCACAAGCGTTCGCGGTGGAAATCGGCCTCGGCGATGAATATATCACGATCCGGTTTGCAGGCGCGACGGTCGGGAAAGCGCGCGCGGATGCGATCTAGGAGATCGGTGAGCGTGAGCAATGTGTCACCGGCGTTGGAGGCTTCGTTCAGCACGTCCACAGCAATAGCCCGCACGCGCCGGGTATCGTCGTGGGTGACGATCTCATTTCGGGGGATGAAGAGCGCGGCGTCTCCTTCGGGCAGCATACCGTGGTCGATGACATCCAATGCGACCGGCTCGGAGGTGACGCTACCCAGGTCCAGCTCGCTGATCAAGTAGGGATTGGCGACAAGTGCTTTTTCGTTGGCAGCGATGCCGGCATTGGCGCGATCATCGGGATCACAAATCCGGCGCACCTGTTCCGGTGTGAGTTCGAAGCGGACAAGCTGATGCAAGAGACCGATACGCGCCGGGTTGCTCTTGAGAGCCTGCCAGCGGCGGCGGGCCGCCATCAAATCGGTAGCGTAGTTCTCTGGCGGATTGGAGCGACCATCCAGGAAGGCCTGGACGTAGTCCCACGGATTCTGATTCTTGCGGACGAAGTCACGCAGCTCAATGCGGTGAAACGCCGTTCCACGCGCAAATCCGAGGTACTGCAAGACGCTGCCGATGCCGGGGAAAGGACCACGCCCCTGCCACACGTCGGCCAGGCGATTGTTGAGCCACTCCAGATGTCGAGACCAATCGCCAGCAGCGATGCCATCCTGCTCCACTTGTTGCACCGATTGGATCAGCCGCTCAAGAACCCCAACGGCGATATCGTCGCTGACGCGTTCACCCACATAGGAGAACGGCAACATGGCGTTTTTGGGAACGGTGCAGGCAATCGTGCGGGGGTCCTGGCCGGCGTCGATATATTCCTGATAGGGCAAGCGGAAGCCTTGAGCCGGGAAGTCCTGGGTGACTGCGCGCGTCCATACAGGGTAGCGACGCGCTTCAGGATCTTTGGGGTCGGTGCCTTCGAAGTACAATTGCGGCCCGATCTTATCCAGACGGCCAACCCCCACCAAAAGCCGCGCGATACTCTCATCCACCGGATTGCCACGGTTGACGTAGTAGAAGATGAGCGCCTGACCTTCGCCTTCCTTCAACTTGCCCCAGAAGTGGTTGAGCAGTGCAACCTGCCGGTCAGGTTCGTATACCCATCCCATGGTTTTGTTGGGATCGTTCGGGCCACGAATGTTGAGACCTTCAGCCTCGCAAATATCGCGGAAGTTCCCTTCCAACGTCCATCGATAGGGCGCAGGTAGACACACGTAAGGAGGCAGTTCCTCCTTTGTGGAACTTAGGAATGAGCGGTCGAGTGGATCACGATGGATGTAGGTGAAGCTGCGTTCGGAGTAGGCAGCGGTATCCCGGCAACAAGGTGGCAACCAGTCAGGCAGATCAGCCAGGGGGACGCCGGCATATTCGCGTTCCCGGGCGTCGTTGCGGCCATCGCGGATTTGCTCCTGCACAATACACGAGGCATTGAGGTGGGGGTGACGGCAGATGCGACCATTCCAACCGCTGTCGTGCCAGGCTAAACGGGCAGAAAGGTGAATCATTGGTGATCTCCTTAGGTTAACTCCTGAGAGCAACGTGAGTGATTTTAGCGGCGAAGTCGGTGAGTGTGTGGTGAAGGGCATCATTCGAATCAGTGGCTTCTGCAAGGACGTAAAGGAGAACGCTCAACGCGCTTTCGCCACGGGCGGTACGCTGCTCAAGTAAAGCATCAATGAGGGCGTTGACCCGCACCTCGCGGTTGGGGGTGTTGTCAGGAATACGGTTGCGCCAGGGATATAAACGGTTGTCGGTGAAAAGTGTACGCAGGGTGGCGTCACTTTCGAGAGAGCCGCAGCGGGCGAGAGTGTCACGCAGTTGAGAGAGCAGTGCACCAGAAAGGCCACTACCGGGTATGCTGCGCACATCCACACCGGCCAATAATTCGCCAACGTTGACCGGATCAATGAGACCAGGGGGCGTGAATTCTGTGCGCCCTGCGCGTTCAAGGTCGCGCAACCACTTGTAGTCCACAGGGGGGATTTCAGGATGCCCCGGCACGGGGACTTTCTCGGCGGCTTGTAATCCCGCGAGGCTAACGTGGATGGCCTCCAAGTGCTCACGGACGCGGGTGAGAAGTTCGCGACGCCCCAGGGCTAGCCCGCGCACGGCAATGGTGATGCGGTTGGCGACAAGATCAGCCTTGACCAACGCCTCGTTACCGTCGCACGCCAACAAAACACCGGTGCGCCAGACGGTCTGGGCGTGGATCAGACGGTGCATACGCACGATGAGGCGGGTGAGGATGCTGCCGGGAAGGACGGAATAGTGAACTTCGAAGCGCAGGGCCGGATTCCCCGGCGCATCATCCCACCCACCGGTGTCCGGTTCTTCTTTGGGCAACAAGTCGGGGAGCAGAAACGTATCCCTGCGATCGGGCAGTTCGTAGCAGAGTTCAAACTTCTGCATCATATCCAGGATGAATATGCGCTTTTCCTGGTAAGGTTCGTCATCGAGGATGCGGGCGAGCATGTTCCAGGTGAGAATACCTTGTTCCTCGAAGGGCAGGCGGGTGTTGAGGATGCGGTAGACACCCTGCGTCACCCATTCCGGGTTGAGGATGTTGGTCGTTTCCAGGCGCGGGTCGGGGAAGTGGAGAACGACGCCGAGGTCGTGGAGGAACCCCAGGAGCACGCGCTGGCTGTCGGGATGGTCCAGGTTTTTCTCGCGGCAGAGTTCTACGTAGCGGCCGTAGGGGATATATTCCTCATCGAGGGCTTCGAGTGCGGCTTTCACGTCGAACCAGGTCGTGGCCAGGGGATCGGTGACGTGGGGCAGCAGGCCGATGTGCTGCGCGATGGCGTCGCGTAGCTCACCGATCCCGTCGCCGGTGGCGCAGGATGTATCGAGGATGGCCTGGACGGTGGGATGTTTCGCCAGCAGGCCGCGCCGATCGAGATCGAGCGGGTGCAGGTCGGTCTTATTGCCGACGACGAGGATGGGCGAATCGCCGCCGAAGCTGTGGATAAGCGTGAGCCAGTAGTCAAGGCGATTTTCGGCTTCGCTAAGGCGACTATCCAGCACCAGCACATACAACGTGCGCTTCGTCAAAAAGAACTGGTGTGTGGCGTGCATGATCTCCTGCCCGCCGAAGTCCCACACGTTAACGCGGATGGGAAGAGTTTCGCCTTCTCGCTCATTCGCAACCTCCCACCGGTGGATGGCGATGCCTTGGGTTTTGCCGGATTGAGGATCGAAGATGTCGTGGAGGAGGCGGTTGACGAGGGAGGTTTTGCCGACGCTGCCTTCGCCGACGAGGACGAGTTTGACTTCGTTGAGGGGGCGTTTTTGGCCGGCGAGGTAGTCGAGGTAGGCGCGGATGATTGCCTGGGGGTCGTCAGTTTTCTCCAGGATTTCGGGGGGGAGAGGGAAGTCGGGATTGTAGCGGAGGTTAAGAGTTTTCAAGTTGATAAGATGGGCGATTTCAGAAGGCATGGAAAGTAGATTTCCATTCCGACTGATACGACGCCTCCGAGATTTTTCGCGAACTACGCGACCGGCGTGGAGAACGCGTAAGGAGGTCAGTTGCCCAACTTCGGGGGGGAGAGTGACCAAGTAGTTTCCGCCCAGAAAAAGCTCCTGTAAGGCAGTCAACTGGCCGATCTCCGAGGGGAGAGTGGTCAGTTGATTGAAGCAGAGGTCAAGAAACTGTAGAGCGGTCAACTGACCGACTTCTGAAGGGAGGGAGGTTAAGGCGTTACTGCTGAGATCAAGGGACTGCAAGAAAGTCAAATGGCCGATCTCCGAGGGGAGAGTGGTCAGTTGATTGAAGCGGAGGTCAAGGAACTGCAGAGCGGTCAACTGGCCGACTTCTGAAGGGATGGAGGTTAAGGCGTTACCACTGAGATCGAGGTACTGCAAGACAGTCAAATGGCCGATCTCCGGGGGGAGAGCCGTTAGGTGACAAATCTCTGGAGGGAAGGTCCGCGAGCGTGCAAGTAGCTCCAAGGCGGTCAACTGGCCGCTCACCGGGGGAAGGGGTGTCAAACCGTTGTCGCTGAGGTTAAGGAACTGCAAGGCGGTCAACTGGCCGATCTCCGGGGGCAGGGTCGTCAGGTCGTTTCCGCTGAGATCAAGATACTGCAAGGCAGTCAACTGGCCGATCTCTGGGGGCAGGGTCGTCAGGTCGTTCCTGCTGAGGTTGAGGGAGGTCAAGGCAGATAACCGGCCGATCTCTGGGGGCAGGGTCGTCAGGTCGTTCCTGCTGAGGTTGAGGGAGGTCAAGGCAGACAACCGGACGATCTCCGGGGGCAAGGCCGTCAGTGGGTTGATGCTGAGGTCGAGGGAGGTCAAGGCAGACAACCGGACGATCTCCGGGGGCAGGGCTGTCAGTTGGTTGCTGCTGAGGTTGAGGGAGCGCAGGGTGGTCAACTGGCCGATCTCCGGGGGGAGGGCCATCCGTCGGTTGCTGCTGAGGTCGAGGGAGGTCAAGGTGGTCAACTGGCCGATCTCCGAGGGGAGGGCCGTCAGTTGGTTGCTGCTGAGGTTGAGGGAGGTCAAGGCGGTCAACTGACCGATTTGTGGGGGGAGGGTGCTCAGACGATTGGGAGAGAATACGTCTCCGCCGAGGTTGAGAGAGCGCAAGGCGGTCAACTGGCCGATCTCCGGGGGCAGGGCCGTCAGGTCGTTTCCGCTGAGATCAAGATGCTGCAAGGCAGTCAACTGGCCGATCTCTGGAGGCAGGGACGTCAGGTCATTGAGGCGGAGGTCAAGTTCCGTCCAGCCTTCGCGGGCGGCTTGGTCGATGAGTTCGAGGAGTTCTTCTTGTGTCATTGGGCTTTAGTCCTGGCTGGCGAAAAGATCGGTGAGTGCGAGGAGACGGCGACGGGCGGCATCAATGGAGAGGGTGAGAATGTAACCTTTGCCTTCTTCGGTGAGGATGTCAAGGACAGGGCTAGACAGCAGGGCGAGGATGTCCTCTATTTGATTCAGGCTTGGTGCCGCCAAGGTTTGTTCTTTTGAGCTTTGTATCTGAAAGCCGAAGTGAATGACCTGCCCAGACAGCGAATCGGAGTTGTCTCGTTTGCGCTGGTAGGTGTCGAAGACTTGCAGAACCTGATTTGTCAGTTCGAGGTATTCGGCGTGCCGTGCATGGACGCGCCCAAGTTGCTCAGCAATGGCATCAGCAGGCCCCTTGGTTTCAAAGAGCGTACGTAGTTCAGTGAGGCTGAAGGGGAAGTGATCGTGGTGTTTGAGGATGGCGATGAGGGCGCCGGTCGTGACCATACCGATGTTGTATTTGACAGCGCGTTCCACTAATCTACCCCCAGCAAATGCCGGGGCGATGAGCAGAGCGTAATCAGCGGTATTCCTTTCACGATGTTCGCGGATGGAGTCATAATCAACATCGGATAGGGTGGCACCCTGCGGACGGGTCTTGGCTTCGATGATCGCAGTATAGCTTTCGTTGCCCAGTTGTGCGCTGACGAGAACGTCGGTTTTGCCGGCCCCGCCTTGGTGTTCGGTTTCGAATCCCAGGACGGCGAAGGCGTCCGTGAGTCGTTTTTCGAAGAGGTCGGGATGGGTGGTGTCGTGTTGGGTAGCCTGCAAGGCCTGGCAAAGGGCGTCGATGGTGTTCACTGAGACAGGCAACAACACCGGCACAGGTGCGATTCCGGTCAAGCGGCGCTCAAGGGCGGCTAATTGCTCCTGGGTGATGCCGGTGATGGACATCTGGGTCTGCTGGACGAATTTGAGTCCGGAGAGGACGGGATCGGCCTTGAGGGTGGAAAGGGAGAGGGGCTGCTCGAAAGTGCGTATAGGCGAAAGGTTTACAGCCCAGGTGCCCTCAGCGATTTTATGGGGTGCAGAAGCAATTCTTAGTTCGCACTGGAGTTCGAAGTCAGGCCCGGCCTGATAGCCGAAGACCCGATCCCCGGCTTTGATTTGGCGTTGGAGGAGTTTTTGCGCGTAGCTACCCAGGGAGCCGGTCCACTCGACGCCTTTGTCGGCAAAGGCTTGTTGCCATTTGAAGATCGCCGGGTTGGCGACAAAGAGCCAGGCAACGTATTCGGGTTCACGAGTGGTGGTAAGATCGCCGCCGCCGAGGCGTTTGTGGACCATAAAGTGGCAGAAGATGTCGAATTCCTGGATAGTACGCAGTCCCAGGGGGACGAGCCGTTGTTGGAGCGCCCGAACTTTGGCGACGTTGGCGAGGTAGTTTTCGAGAGTGGCGTCGATTTCGTCGGGCTCGCCGAGTTGCGCGGTGCAGTATTTGTAGGTCTTGACGACTTTCGAGTTGATGACGGCGAAGCGTTGGTCATCCAGGCAGAAGAGGATAGGGGAAAGGAAGCCAGCGCCAAAGCCATACCGGTATTTGCTTTGGAGGAAGGCGCGCCAAAGCTCTTCATCGCCGCGACGGATGCCGTCGAGGGCGTCTAGCATCATCTCGGCGGTGGGGGTCCAGTCTTCAGGTTGTTTCCAGCCGCTATTTTCGAACCAGGTGCGGATGTCTTTGGTGATGCAAGGCCATGTGCTGGTACGATAGCCGTGGTCACGGTTATGCTGAGTATCGCTATGGGGCAGGAGGTGGCGTAGAACGTCTTCGGTGATGTCTTGCCCGGCCCGATGTTTGTCCATGATGTCGGCAAAGGTTTTTTGGACTTCCCTGATCTCGGCTTCGAGGGCGGCCAGGTGTTTTTGACCTTCCGGGGTATCCAGGTAGTCTTCGCGGTAAAGTTGGATGCGTTCTTGGAGTTCTTGGGACATTGTGTACCTCTTTTACGCTAAGAAAGGCATAAGTACGAGTCTTGCGATTCAACTAATGCTAAACACTTCGTCGCTTCATCCTCTAGTGGTTGATGCCTTTGACACCGTATTCGCACTCTAATGCACTGTCGCCACCATCCCGGATTTGCTCTTACACAATACACCAAGCGTAAGATAGGGATGGCGGTAAACGCAGCTGTTCCAGCCACTATCGTGCCAGGCTAAACGTGCAGAGAGGTGGATCATAGTGATCTCCTAGAGAACAGAAGTTATTCAGCAAAGACTTCTGTGACTTCTTCGCTTCTTCTTCATCCCAGTAGACAATTTCACTTCAGCGACGCAATCTTCACGTTCGACACACCTTAGGGACGCAATACATAGTAACTGACGAGTAAGACAATCTGTACAACGCCGATAAAGGCAATCTGTAGCCTGAAGTTTTTTTTGGCAAGTTTGTGACGGAAAAGTCGCATAGCAGTGAATGCACCAAGTGTTCCTCCGGCGACAGCCAACCACAGCAGAACCCTTTCCGGTACGCGCATCGTTTCGGAACCGACAATGCTCTTATCGTAGCTCAAGGTGAGGAACGTAATTATGTTCAAGGCAACAAGCCATGCCAATATCCAATCGGCAATTACCATATGAACTGTAATTGCTCCGATAAGCCCAAGACCGAAAATGGTTGCGCCAAAACGGAAAGCAATTTCATCATCTGTTACTACTGGTGTTTCGAGATGCTTAAGGAAATATTTATTGGATAAAAAGCCGACCCCTTCCATTGATAAGCCGCCGACCAAGGCAGACAGTAACAGATCTGGCAGATCAGATCCGAAACCAATGCTGCCTGTCAGGGCCAGTCCGCCTAAGGTCACAACCAGGACATTCGTGACCAGTGCACGATCGGGACGGCGGCCCAGCGCAGCATACGCCAATGGCCCAGCAATGGCATAGGAGGGAAAATACGACCAGAGAAAGCCAGCCTGAAGTACCAGAGGGGCTAAAACCCATCCTACGGTAATCGCAACGACAGCTAACACGATGACCACCCCCACCTGTTGAGCTAGTGAGAGCTTACGCATCAGCCTGCGGGTAGACATCACTAACCTGGTTGTTGGGCGACCTATCCACGGCGCTGCTACTGTAGCATCATCTAATGAGAAAGGTCTCCGAGATTGATAAATGGCGTCCCCGGCAAACCAACCGATCCCCCCAGCAATTAGTGCTCCAAGGCTCAGGCCTATATACTCGCCGATACCATTGCTAACACCATAACTCATCAGTTGTACTGCCAGAGCACAGATTATAGCCATCAACATCCCGGTGATCAATTCACGTATCCATCGCGCATCGCGTATCGGTAATGCAGAGGTGGCAAGGCTTTGTGCCGCTTTCTCAGGTTGACGTGGCAGCCGGAGTATGATCGCGCCGATGACGAGGGGTAAGTGAATCAGCGCGAAGAACATATACAGAATGCCCCAGGCACTGCCGCTTTTAAATACCACGATGCTGCCGAAAGCATAAGGGAGCAGCATCGGCAGGCTGCCGAGTACCACAGCAACAACCACGACCTTCCGCAAGTGGCGGTTGTAACGGCGTCTCGTCAGGCGCGACACGACTTCGGCAATGATCGTGCCCGCCAATGGCGAGACGAGAAAAATGAACCAACCCGAGAAGGGGAGTGACGGGATGAGGCTGGCGACAGCACCCAACACGGCGGAGACCACAGCGACGATTATATAGGTCAATGCCGTGGGACGCAGAAGTTTGCACAAGGTCTCCGGCAGGTGCACGCCCAAGTGCTTCTGGCTGCGCCCGGTCATAAAGCGGACAAAGACGTGGTCGCGCAGCGGGCTGGATACGGGCGTGCGACGCACCAACAGACGTAGTAATGCATACGCCAGCGGCCCGACCACCGGATCGCGCTCGCGTGCAATTTCCAGGCGCAAGCCGCTGATCTCCGGTTCCTCGCGGGCGGCGGTGACAAGCAGAGCGCGCAGAGCGGCGCGGATGGTCCGCTCCTGCGCGCGTGGTAGGTCTCCGATAAGGCGGACGCGCAGCCAGTCCGGGATGACGCCATTACGGAACCAGGGTAAACGTGCCAGTTCCAGCAGGCGGCGTGCCTGGAGTAAGGGACGATCCTCGATGTCATGGAGTGTGTAGCCCAGATAGAGGGTCAACTCCCAATGCAGTTCCGGATAGACGGCACACGCGCTGAACCAGAGGTAGCCTGCGTCTCCCAGGTGGCGGCGTAGTGCACTCAGAACGCGGTTCACTTGATCGGGTAGTGGAGGCTCCCGATCCGACCAACGCTCGGCGTGGAGGCGAAGGTCGATAGGCAGTGGCGCGGCATCTGACTCCGACTGGGCGGCGGCAGGCACTGCGCTTTCGAGAGACTGCGAGAAAGCTAGCAACCCCTCGGCGGAAAGGGGCAGCACAGTAAAGTACTGCGCCAGGGTTTGTTCCCGGTAGCCCCACAGCGCGGCCGGTTCCGGCGTCAGTACTGCACGCTCTTTCCACGTGGCAAATAGGTCAGTCCAGGGCTCCAACGCACCGGTGCGCGGGCTGAGTAACCCCTCAGCGTTGGAGAAGAGGATGAGGCGATGGTGTGGGTAGCGTGCACCGATCTCGCCCAACAACAGAGGCTGGCCATCACCACCGATGGGCGTACAAACACGCGGGTCACCGTCGAAGGTGTAGCCGGTGACAAAAACTTCGTTTTGCACCAGTTGGTTTAGCATTGTTTCTACCAGTCGCGCCTGATGGTCATTGTAGTGGGCGCGATCCACCAGGACAAGATATTCAGGGAGGACCAGGCGCTGGGCATAGACAGGCGTGAACCAGCCTCCATTAGCGATAGTTCTACTAAGGGTTGGCGTTACAGCCAATTCATCGGAGGGTATCGACACCCGCCTCCGGAAGCGCTGCGCAATACGCACAAAGAGCAGCGTGGGGAAGACCTCTTCTTCCACGCCGCGCACGGTGATAGAGTCCAAGTCCGGCTGACGGTCAGTAGCGCGACGAATTAAAAAGAGATGTGCACGGTAGAACCACCACAGGCGCCAGAGAGCCAGCCCTAACAGCAGTGCGCCGAGTAGCGCCAAGCCCCATTCCCAAGGTAGATCCAGGGCAGTGGACGTGGGCTGTACCCCGGGTGTGTTCCCCTGCGAGAGCAGCAGGCCAACCCAAACCAGCAGCAACGGAACTCCAATCGCCAGCGCCCACACCTGCCAGCGTCGCCGCTTCAGTGTGTCTAGTTCTTGCGTCAACGCGCCTGTCCCCGTTGGCGACGTGGGGGAAGGCATGGGAGCTACCTGAGCCACCCAGCGGTCGAAGCGCGTTCCAAAGTCCTCTTGTTCGGCGGGTGTGCTGCACAGAACTGGCCCGAACAGGCTTTTGAGCCTTCGGGGATCGTTGATATCTTCACCTCCGGCAGCGAGGGCCAGGAGCAAGTCGTGTGCGGCGATATATTGCTCCACGCCAATGTTGTAGCCTTCAGTCCGAAGTTCGTCAATGAAGATGACCAACAGATCCGACGTCAGCCAGGAGATATGCTGGTTCATACTTTGCGTTGATCGACCCATTGTTTCACGATATCGGTGGCGCGCCGCTGATCCTCAGCAGTTTTAACCAGGTTGCCCATAGTGCGCAGTGCCAGTTCGGGCCGGGCCAGGGGATTTGCTTCGCCTTGCGCGATATCCACGAGTGCCGCAATCCATCCCAGGAGTTCTGCCGTAGCCGGGCGCTTGCGCAGACCGGCGCGTGGGTCGCGCAGTTGGAAGAAGAGGTCGAGTGCGTCGCTGAGGAAGGCACTGCTGCCGGCGGCATACAATCCCAGGCGGTTGGCGACGATCTCTTGCAGGCGATCGTGTGCCGGAAAGGGGATGTTGTAATAGATGCAACGGCGCAGAAAGGCGTCAGGGAGATCCTTTTCCGAGTTGCTGGTGATGACGACGATAGGCAGCAGATCGGGGTCGGCTTTGATCTCCACGTTGCCGAGTTCCGGCACGCGGAAGTACATCAACTCAAGCTCGTTGAGCATGTCGTTGGGGAAATCACGGGGGGCCTTGTCTATCTCGTCGATCAGAACCACTGTACGCTGTTTTCCGGAATGCTCGAAGCCAGGCGGCAGCACGTGGGTGACCTCGGCAGCGTCACGCGTGCGTAGGATCGCCGAACCCAGGGCGTGGTAGGCCAGAAAGGGCAGCGCGCTGCGATCCACCAGTCCGCTCTGAACCGCCTGAAAATGGCGTAGCGCGTCGTAGGTGTAGAACAGCTCGCGCGCGGTGCTGGTGGATTTGGTCTCGAACTTGAGCGGGGGGGCGAACCCCAACTCCCAGGCCAGGCTAGAGGCAAACAGCGTCTTGCCAGTGCCCGGCTCGCCGGTGAGTAGCAGAGGCTGCCCCAGGAGCAAAGCTACGTTGCACGCATCCACCAGACCGGGATCGGCCATATATTTGTCAGGTGTCATCAGTTGTTCCCGCCGTGATACGGGCAACGGGATTGGACTGCTGTGGTGTCGACTTCCATCACCAATGTAAAACGGGAAGTTCATTAAAGGCCTCCTTCCATTACAGCGTGTTTATATAAGATCTCGAGTTTAGACAAAATTAACAGGACAAAAGAAACGGTGGCTCTACTTGCGTAGAACCACCGATGGTAGAAACTTATGATATCCCAATCAGGAGATTCTACCATGCAGCAGTTTAACAAGTTTAGCGAATTTCGCCAGCAGCTCTATCAGCACGCTTTCACGCGGGCATGCGATGCCCAGTTCGAGTTGGTTGATGCCCTGTTACTCAGCCGGGTCATTCACTCCTATCCCGAGTTGAGCTTGAGCCCGGCCTTCCGGCGGCAGTGGCCCAGTGTCTACAAAGCGGTGGAGCAGGGACAGCAGGATGTGCAGTGGCTGGAGTCGTACTTGGTGCAGCAAGTGCCGTGCAAGGGGGTCGTGATTCTGCCTTTGGATGCGACCGCGTGGCCACATTCTCAAGCCCGTGTGTTGGCCGAGCGCCAGTATGTCTACAGTCCCAGCGGGGTAACCGCGGGCCCCTCGATTGTCGCCGGGCATCCGTATTCTATTCTGGCATGGTGCGCCGAACCGGGCAGTAGTTGGGCATTGCCGCTATCCATCGCCCGCATACTGAGCCACGAGACGGATGTAGAGGTTGGTGTACGGCAAGTCAAGGCGTTCTGTCGGCAGCGAGGGGAAGCACTCTATCAGACCTTGCATATGATTGTGGCCGATGGGAAGTATGGCAATCATCAGTTCCTCGGGCCCTTGCGAGAGCAAGCTTGCGGAGTGCTGGTGCGCCTGCGCCGCGATCGGGTGCTGTACGGCCCCCCAGAATCATACAGTGGCCGTGGACGCCGCCCGGTTCACGGTCCACGCTTTGCGTTCAAGGAAACGCAGAGTTGGCCCATACCGGATGAAACGTGTGAGTTGGTCGATGAACGTTGGGGGCAAGTGCGTTTGCGGCGTTGGGATAACTTGCATGCGCGCCAGGATGCCACAACCGTGTTCAGTGTGCTGTTGGTGGAGGTGCATCGCGAGCAGGCACAGCCACCCGCACCGCTGTGGTTAGCTTATCAGCCCTCCGCTAGCCCGCTGCACACTGCGCCTGCTCTGGAAGACTTGTGGCGAGGCTACGCAGCCCGCTGGCCTGTGGAACCCGGCATTCGCTTCCGCAAGCAGTCCTTAGCCTGGACCTTACCCCGTTTTCAGACAGCCGCGGCTTGTGACCGCTGGACCCACTTGGTCACCGTGGCGCATTGGCAGTTGTGGGAAGCACGGGAGCTAGTTCGCGATGCGCCTCTCCCCTGGCAACCGGCTCAGACCGCGCTCACACCCGAGCGGACCCGGCAAAGCTTGGGGGCGCTTTTTCAACAGATTGGCACCCCAGCTCAGGCTCCGCAAACGCGCGGAAAATCGCCTGGTTGGCCACCCGGACGGGCCAGAACGCGTCCCCAACGTCACGCGGTGCTCAGAAAGAGCAAAAAGAAACCTGTCCGCGCTTGAAAAGTAGCGAAATTCACTTGTTAAGGTGCTTACAATGCCTCAGGCGATTACTGAGGTCTATGACCATTGTCTAAATTCAAGATAAGATGTTACGTAGGTGTTGTGCCAGACTATCCATCGGCAGTGCTTCAATTTGGCGATATAGTTCACGAATTTCGGCCAGCAGTATTTGGCAGTCGCATAAATGTTGGTTTTCTTCCAGACGTGCCCATTTTTCTGCTTCAGCTCTGGAGATATCATCCAGTCTGGGCAGCAATGTGCAGGCAAGATTGTTGAATTCGGCCAGGGGTGCTTTTTCTATCGTACGCATAACGGCGGCAATGTGTCTCCATCGCCGCTTACGGAGGAATCCTTGTGGCTGGATCCGTTCATATTTAAGGCAGACAAAGACTAAAAGCGGATATCGTGAGCTGTGGAGGCTGGGCCAGTTTTCCCAAAACTCCAAAAGTCCGCGCAGTTTAGCTTCACTCTGCTCCCGCCACTCGGAAACTAACACATGCATCTCAATACATATTGGGCCGGGATATTTGTGCAGTTCTTCATTGATTTGCTCGACTGATGCTGTTATACGTTTGTTCTTCGACACAGCTCTCGCCAGGTTCTGTCTTAAGCGCTTGGATAGCTCCTCAACCATGCTGATCTGGGGCCACTCCATACGGTAGACCTGGATCGGCAGGTTCCAGTCCAATCCCAAATAGGCAGGAAGCGCATATTCGACGACACTTTCCATAAACTTGTAATGGCACTGCAAGTCATCCCCATAGACAAAATAGATAAAGATGCGCCTCGAATCGTACCCCCATTTTTCCAGTGCGTCACCCAACACGCTGTTTTGCAGCTCCCGGTCCACCAGATAGGGCAATATCGACGGAATACGCTGGACACGATTGTATTCTCTGGTTGCAAGAGAGAGATCGGAACGTTGAAATTCGCGAGCAAGATCAGTAGCAAGAGTTGACAGTTCCGCGTGCAGGGCATCATCGGGTGATATGTCTTCGGTGAGGACGTGCACAAAGAGGACGAGACCGTGTTCGCCTTGGGTATTGGTCTGATCGAGAAGGGTATCGATGAGAACGGCGATGCGCGTGGCACGGTCAGGATTGTTTTCAGGTACACGATTACGCCAAGCATACAGGCGTGCATCACGAAAGACAGCACGGAGCGCGCGGTCACTTTCGAATGCCTCACAATGGTCAAAGGCATTTCGGAGACGGCTGTCAAGGTCAGCAGGTATACCGGGCACGCATCACTCCTTAGTTGGAAATTCTACACACTAAACACCTTCATCACCTCATCCCCCAAGTGATTGATGACCTTGACCGCAATCCGCCCGGTGCTTGGCTTGGGGAACGGGCGCGAAATATCGCTGTGCAGACTCTCCCACGCTTCCTGGTCGATCTCCGCCTTCAGTGTGGTCTTGAGAGATTGGTATGGATCGTTGGCCCCCAGGAAGTAGGCGTGACGGACGAAGAAGCTTTCTTCGTTGTAGTTGGTATCGATGAACCAGCAGGCGATGCCCTCTGGCCCAGAGGAGCGGACTTCGCCGGATTGGGGGTGGAAGACGTCGACGCCGAGGATTTTGACCTGAATCTCGCTGTCCTCAGCGTCAAGAATCTCGATATCCGGTTCGCCGAAGATGACGAAGAGGTTGCCGCCGCCAGTGCTCTTGAGCGCGTCGGCCATATGGAGTTCGGCGTTCATCCGGGCTTTGAGGACGGGGATGCGGCCCAGCTTCTCGAATTCGGCGGAGTGGGCGTCGTAGTTGAAGGCACAGGCGATGAGGACGTCGAATCCGGCGTCGGCGGCTTCGCGGGCAGCAGCGACAAGGTCGGGACGCGAGACGGTGCCGAATTCGGGGCCGATGAAGATGCCGGCGCGCCGCTCTTTGTCGCTTTCCATATAGCGGCCTTCGGCGCAGATGTAGTTGCCGGGCCAGCCGGTGAGCGCGGTGAAGGTGATGCGATCCTGTTTGTGCGCCTGCTGGACGCCGGCGGCGCGCAGGTTTTCGAGGATCATAGCGGCGAAGTCGTCGTGGTAGACTTCGCGTTCTTCCTCGATGAATTTGCCGGTAGGCCGCAGTTCTTCGTTTTCATCCACGATGAGGACGCGATGCGGGGAGAGGCTTTCGACGGTGAACGGCCCGGCAACGCGCACAACCTTGTTGTCTTCGTAGGGTTGGTCGTAAAGATATTCCTGGTCGGCCTTTGCCGCAATCGAAGCATCAATCTCCCGCTGCCGTGCAATCCGCGCCTCCCACCATTCCGCGTGTAACCGCACGATATCCACTTCCTGCTTCTTACTTCCTGCCTCTTGCCTCTTGGGCAGTTCGCGCGGAATCTCCCATTCCTCCCAGTTGACGCCCAGGGCAGCGTTGAGTTGCTGGCGCAGCGGTTCGAGCGTTTGCTGGTACTGCTCCCAGATGACGTCGATTTCGGCGTTGTTGGCGATGTCTCTGAGCGTGATGTGGGGCACGCGCTGGTAGACGAAGCCGTGGCGGATGTTGCCGTAGGTGGGCGCAGTGGAAGGGGCGGTGCGGGCGACTTCCGCCTCTTTGAGCTGCCCGGCTTTGGAATCGGCAAGGAGGTAATAGGGATAGCGCGCGCCCATAATGCGGGCGCGGGCCAGGGCGAGGGCGACGCGGGAGGTGTCAATCGTGATCCAGCGGCGACCCCATTGCTCGGCGACGTAGGCCGTGGTGCCGCTGCCACAGGTGGGATCAAGGACGAGATCACCGGGGTCGGTGGTCATAAGGATGCAGCGTTGGATGACTTTGGGGCTTGTTTCTACTACATACCTGCGCGGTTCGTGAAAACTGCCAACTATTGTATCTGTCCAGGTATTGTGAAACTCCGTGATACTAAAATCTCGATTGTATCTTTTATACCTTAGGCTATTCGTGGCTTTGAATAATCGATCCGCTTTAGCAGCACGGACTAAACCCTCAACTTGTGTTTTCCAATGACGATTACTTCCGGGATGAAAACCGGTCTTCTGAAATTCAAAAACAAAAGTGCTTGCACCGGCACCAGCAGAAGCTAAATCACGCGATTCGAAATCATCTTCACTATCAAAATCACGCTCTCGATAGATTTTCCGATACTTCATCTTTGCGCTGTTTTTGGCGTAAAAAATGATTCGGTCAAAAATACTGGGAAGGAAGTCCGCTGTAGCATAACTTGTTTTTTGAAAGGAAATCATACTGACGAAATTCTCATCCCCAAACACTTCATCCATCAACGCCCGAATCCGATGCACATTCTCATCCCCGATCTGTACAAAGATCAAGCCGGTCTCGGCCAGCAAGTCACGCGCCACGGTCAGGCGGTCGCGCAGGTAGGTGAGGTAGGAGTGGATGCCGTCGCGCCAGGTATCGCGGAAGGCTTTGACCTGCTCTGGCTCGCGGGTAATGTGGTCGCTCTTGCCATCCCTTACGTCGCGGCTGGTGGTGGACCATTGGAAGTTGGAGTTGAACTTGATGCCGTAGGGCGGGTCGATGTAGATGCACTGCACTTGCCCGCGCAGGCCCTCACGCTCGGCCAGACTCGCCATCACCTGCAGGCTGTCGCCGAGGATCATCCGGTTGGACCAGTTGCCCTCGTGCCGGTAGAAATCGGTGGCGTCGGCCCCGGCGGGCAGGCCGTTGAAGTCGGCGAAGAGGTCAAGCTGTGCGAGGATCCCGGCCTCGGCCCGTTCCGCTTCAGCGCGCGCTGTGCTCTCGCTCAGCAGGTCGTCAATCAGCACTTTGGGCTGGATTTTCTCCTGGATGTAGAGCGGCGGGGCAGGCACGACGAGGTCGGACCAGTCCTGTTCGTCCTTTCCGCGCCAGATAAGTTGCGGATCGAGGTCACGGTTGCGGCGTTCGTAGGCGAGTTGGATGGGGGTTTTGTCCTCATCCGCCATCACCGCCTGGTATTCCGCGGTGGGGATATTGAGGCGGGCGGCGTCGGCGTGGCGGAGGGTTTCTACGATTTTCGATTGTTTACGGGCCATATCATTCACCTGCTATGGTTTGAAGCGCACGTTCGTATTTTTGGGTCGTCTCATACAACCAGGTCGTCAGTGTATCCCAGTTGCTCTTGTCTGAGGTTTCCGCGCGATAGTATTGGACGAAGAACCCGTTGTCCTCTGGATTCCCCATAGTAGCGCCGGTCAATTCGGTCAGTTGATCCTGGTAGGGGAGAAGGGTATCGTACGCATTTTGCGCAGCGGAACCGCGCGGGCCGCGAATAAAGACGCCAACGCTGCGCTGGGCGATGTAGCTGGAGATGACCACTTCGAGGGCCGGGATTGGCCGCCAGCGATTGCTGTAGCCGCCCGCCTCGCCATACTCGCGTTCTTCGGGGTAACGGCTCAGGTAATGGCTCCAAAACGCCTGGCGGAACTGCCCCAGGTTGGACAGTGCGCCCGAATCGCGCGCGACGGCCTGCAAGGTGCGTTCCCACTGGTTGGGCTTGACCACAACATCGAAGATCGGCGCTAAAGGCGAATTGCCGATCCGCACCACTTTTACCTTCACGGCAAAGAAGGCAAAGGGGGGCACAGTATGGTCATTGAGCCACCGCACGGCAGAGAGGTGCGCGTCGCAGAAATCGGCGGCGATCCAAATAACCACGTGCGCTTCCAGGCCGGCAAGGTAGGTCATGATCTGGCCGAGGTGGGTATGGTCGGTGGCTTCGAGTTGGTTCTCGATGAGGACGAGGCTATCATCCATTGGATTGCGGGCCAGAATATCGGCGGAAAAGGTGTCCACAGCGACCTCGCGGCCTTTGAGTTCGAGAGGGATGCCGATGACTTCGGCGAGGGTGTCCAGATGTTCGGCCAGCCACGGGGTAAAGCTATGCGCTTCGTGGGGCCACGCCTCGCGCACTTTGACTTCTTTCAACGTCCCCAAATCTGGTATTTTCACGATCTTGCTCCTATGTTGGTTGGGCGACAAAGGTATCAATGAGCGCTGCGAATTCAGCCTCGATTTCGAACACCGCAGTAAACTCGGCAAAGGCCCAGCGTCCGAAGGTTCCCAGGTTGTTGATCGCGGGAATCCAATAGGTGCGGATAGTGTTGGCTTTGTCCTTCGCATCCTCGCCGCGCAGGCCCTTGATTTCGACGACAAGGTTGAGAGGATCGGGGTGGCCGTCGTCGATCTGGACGATGAAGTCGGGAATGTAAGCGCGCGGGATGCCTTTGTAGAGATAGGGGATTTCCAGTCCCAGGCCTTGATTCTTGACGTAGGAGCGGACGCGCGGGTGGGCCTCGACGACGCGGCAGAATTCGGTTTCCCAATCGCTGTCGCAGACGACCCAGTTGATGGGACAACGGCGCGGATCGGTCTTCCAGCGCGTTTTATGTGAGGTGATGAAGTTGACATAGGCAGACGATCCGCTGGGGTTGTAGGGATCGATGAGCGCCTTGATGGGCCGCTCGCCGACCATTGACGCGGTGATCGCGGCTTTGATGCGCTGGCAGACCATATCCGCAATTTCCTGGTAGAGGATCTGAGCGGGGTAAGTTCCACCGGTACAATGCAAGTACCCGCCCTCAAGCCACTGACGGGCAATACCCTTCAGTTGTCCAAAGAGGTGGAGTTTGGGTTCCTCACCGGGATCGCGGTAGTGGGTGTAGAGCAGGTGTTTGGTCAGATGATAGAGAATGGTGGGCTGGCGCACCTCGCCGAGATGCTTCACGGTCAAATCCACGCCTTCGCCTATGATGCCCTCGTTGCGGGTGGTCGAGGGGCCGACGAGCAGCGGGGTCAATTCCAACACCGAATCCTGGGTAAACTGCGCGGTGAGGCGCTCATTGGGCAGTTCCACCCGGTAACCGGTGACGCGCGGGAAGCGGATTTCCAGGTGATCGCGGTCGGGCCGCACGGCGTGGACGGCGACGGTCTCCTGCGGCGGTTTGGGTTTGACGATCACAGGGCGGGCGGTGAAGTCGAAGGGAATGCCCAGGACGTCGGCATATTCGACGTTGAACAGCCCCGCCTCGTTGAGGTCGTAGGATTGGCGGCGCAGCGCGCGCCCGACAACCTGTTCGCAGAGCAGTTGCGTGCCAAAGGCACGGATGCCCAAGACGTGGGTGACAGTGTTGGCGTCCCAGCCTTCGGTGAGCATCGAGACGGAGACGACGCAGCGCACCGGTTCGCCCAGGCGCCCGACCTTGCCTACGGTGTTCATCACTTCGCGCAACAAGTCCTGGTCGGTGATGGTATCGGCGGCAGCGGGGTCGCCGCTGCGCTGGATGATCTCGCGGCGGAAGCGTTCGATTTCGTCCTCGGCCATCTCACGGAAGTCCTTGTCGAGAGCGTCGCCGGATTCGAGCTGTTGGCTGTCAATCAGCAGTGTGTGCGGGCGGGGCAGCCGGTTGCCCTGCTCGTCGAAATTACGGAACAGGGCCAAGCGGCCTTCGTGGTAGACGGTGGTTTCACCATCCGGCCCGACGCGATGGAAGCCGGAAATGAAGTCGTAGACGAGTTTGGAGATAGCGGTGTTCTGGCAAACGACGATGAAGACGGGCGGAACGGCAATCCCGGCCTGCTGCCAGCTCGCAAAGGTTTTTTCGTAATGGCCGTAAAGGGCGTGGAGCGCGGTTTGCAGTTCGGCGGGCAGGCTCAGCGGGTCGAGAGGTTGGGCCGTTTTGCCTCGCCCTTTCTTGGGCATTTTGTCGCGGATATTTTCCCACAGGTTGCGGAATTTGGGCATGTCACCGCCGGGAATGTTGTCGGACACCGGCACGCGGGGCAGCTTGACGATGCCGCACTCGATGGCGTCCATCAGGGAGAAATCGCTGACAACCCAGGGGAACAGCGTGCCTTCGACGTAGCCGGAGCCGTTGAGAAAGAAAGGAGTGGCAGAAAGGTCGAAGACGGCGGTGTGGCCCAATTTGCGTTTGACGATTTCAAGGCCGGTAATCCAGAGGCGGGCGGCCTCGTTTTCCTTCTCGACGGCCTCTTTTTCTTCACGGTCCAGGTCGTCAAGGTCCTGATTGTCGGGACGCTCGCGGTAGCAGTGGTGGGCCTCATCGTTGAGCACAAGGATGTTTTTCATCCCCATCAGGTCGGGCATCACCCGCTGGAGCATCTGGCCTTCGGTTTCGAGGGTGTTGAGTTCCGGGCCGTGGCCTTGCAACAGCCGGCGATTCCCGGCTGCGAGTTGCATCCGCTCGCGCAGTTTGAAGGCGTGGAAGTTGGTGATGACGATTTTCGCGCGGCCCAGGTCGGGTAGCAGGTCGCCGGGAATCAGTTCGTGGGTGGCGTAGTAGCTGTCGAGGTCGTTGGGATAGAGGACGCGCAGCCGGTCGCGGATGGTGATGCCGGGCGTGACGACGAGAAAGCCGCGCGTAAAGCGGCGGCTCTGCGGGTGGCGCACAGCGTTGATCGTCTGCCAGGCGATGAGCATCGCCATGACCAACGTTTTCCCCGCGCCGGTGGCGAGTTTAAACGCAGTACGCAGGAGTTCGGGATTGGCCTGCTCGTTGGCGCTTTGCAGGTGATCGAGAAAGCGCTGCCCACGCACACCCAGTTGCGGCGCGACTTCGGTGAGCCAGATGGCGGTTTCGACAGCCTCGATCTGGCAGAAGAAGGGCCGCAGGCCCGGAAAAGCATGGGTGCGCCAGTGTTGGAGCAGGCGGGCGGTTTCGGGCGTCACTTTCCAATCCTGGGGATTGGGGAGCGCGCGCCATTGGTCCACCTGTTGCCGGACGGCCTGGATGAATTCGGTGGGGTCGTAGGCTTCCGTTTTGCCCTCCACCGTCACCGTGAACCCGGCAGTGCTTGTCAGGCCCAGGCCTAACTGCTCCCCCTCAGCGCGCCGGCGTTTCTTAGGTTTGGGGACGGGGGAGATGAAGTCGGCAGGGCGGCGACGGTCGAGGATGTGGCCGGTGGGTTGGCCATCCATGTCCAGTTCCCAATGGCGGGCGGGATAGGTGTAGGGCGAGTTGAGAATGGGTTGGTCAAAGAATTGATCTTCAGTCATAGGGGCCTCAATACTTTTGCACGATCGCGCTCATCGTTTCCAGGATGAAGTCGTAGACTTTGGGCATCGCGGCGAGAGTAATGTCATCTGTGAGGGTTGCCCGTAGTGTTTTCTCACCGGCTTCTTTGAAGATACCAAAAGCCAGCAGTTCTTTGCGCAGGGTTGAGGCTTCCGCTTCGGGAAGTGGCAGTTGACTGAAATAGAAATCAAAAGCACCCCATGTCCAGCCATAGGCAAAGCTGGCCCATTGCTTCGTTTTGGGCAGGTAGGCCCGCGCAGAAAACCCTTGACTCCCCCAGTTGATCTTATAACCTGTCTGCTCAGTCAACTCAAGAACATGGCGGAAGAAGTTGGCAATTGGCTCGGGGTATCTAGCCAGAAACTCTTCGCGATTAGTCTTTTTACTTTGCTTACCTTTACCCCACCGGGGAATCTCATTCCACCCTAGAGCCTCAGGTATGGCGTCCAGCAGGAAGTTGTATATCGCCGGCATCTGTTCAAGTGTTGCGGTGTCGAGTTTGGCACGCAGTGTGTGGACACCTGCTTCTTCGAAAACGCGGAAGGCCAATAACTTGTCGCGTAACGCCTGAGCCTTTTGTTCGGAGAGGGGTAACTGACGGAGAAAAATCTCAAAAACACCCGACGACCAACCATAGGCAAAGCTGGCCAGCCTTCCCTGGGCAGGAACATAGAGACGCACAGAAAATCCTATCGTGCCCCAGTAGATTTCATATCCTCTCTCTTGGGCTAGATCTAGCACCTGTGCAAGGAACGTGGCAACCTCCGGTGTGCAGTTGGCCAGAAATTCTTCACGGCTAATCCTCCCTTTGCGGCCTTCGCTTTGCTTGGTTTGGCGCGCCGCCTCGGTCAATCCCAGAACGCGGGGAACCATTGCTTGTTGACCGTCTGTACCCACAAACTGTTTGATTTCGACAACCAGCACTTCGACGTCGCTCATCTTTTCATTGAGGAATTCGACCAACCGGCGCAGCTCTTTGGGCGTGCGATCGGCGACGAATAGGAGACGGACTTTGCCAGTCTTGAGGTTGTTTTCGACGGTTTGCCAGTAGTCTTCGATGTCCGCTTCGTCATCAGAGTCGATGAGCTGCAACACCTGATCATCCAGCGAGAGACCCTGAGCACGCGCGGTTTCTGTCGCTGCCTGGCGTAAGCGATCCATACTCCAATATTCGACGCCGTTAGCAGCATAGTCCAACATCTGCGCGACAACTTCGCGACGAATCCGGGTATCGGAGGCGCGCTTACACTCGACAAAGGTGGGGATGCCGTCTTGGTCCAGAAAGAGATGATCCAGGCTCCAACGCCCGGCCTCATCCACATCGCCCGGCACGCCGATTTCACGCGCGACCAACAACCAACGCCGGGGTGCTTCGGGATTGATTTGGTCTCCGGGCAGCAGATCAGGGTAATTCTCCAGTAAGGTCTGCAAGATATCTTCCTGAACGTAGTCCGTTTCTGTCATCGGGATCAGGCTTCCCCCGTTCTTGCCGACCAGGAAGATTTTTGCTTCGGTCATCGAAAACTCCTTATGCTTATTCCCCTCGTAGTGACCACTCGACTACCAGGAATGCACTGGTAGGCAATCCCACGCTAATCGCTGCTTCCAGCCAACGTCGCTGAGTCGCTCTGATTTGATCGTGTCCACGCCGTTTGGCTTCAACAAATAACTGCGCATCACTTCGCCAACAGAACACATCCCAGCAACCGTTCCGGAAACCTGCTCTTTCGTAGATACGGTTGAGGAGCAGTTCTTGCTCGGATGGAAGTGCGATATCGCTGTCCTTTTCCCAATATCCGATGCGATACTTCTTCTGGAACGTGTCAATCCAAACCCCGTCCCAACCGGAATTTTGAAATGCGCGCAAGATGGCAAGTTCGGCGAAAACAGGTTCGCCAGCAAAATCCAGAACCGGTTTTCCCCGATAGGTATCCTCGATCGGTGTGCCAGTCCAACCATCAAAAGTCGGAGTCGCCTTCGGAACCTCCACTTTGTTGCCAGAGGGCAAAAGGATTACCTCTGATAAGTCCGGTCGAAGCAGGTCTGGATAATAACTCACATAACACCGCCCCCGGCGATAGCGGCTCAGAAGCCGATTAACGCGCGGGGCGGTGTGGTATGCTATGGCCCACTACGGCTCGGCAATCGCCGATGGTCGAAGCCCCGGGTGCTCAGGCACCGCGGGGCGGTTTTTTTTGGGTACAGGGGTAAGTATAGGCAGAATGGAAGAGGAGGCAAGTGGAAGGGGGAAAAGCAAGCTACTGCGTATTGCAGATTGGCGCTCAGTTACCATTGGTTTGTTAGGGGCAGGCTTCATCACGCAAAGCTTGGAGGGTGGCATCGTCGAAGGGATTTCGGCCAGCTTCAAGGCTGGCGATCCAGACTTTGCGCAATGCGATATCCTCATCGCTGACAGAGAAAGTGGGGTTCTCGGCCCATTGAATGTAGAACCGGAAATCTTCGACCGCGGTTTCGTAGTCACCGGTGAGGGCCAAGGCCAGGCCGCGGCTATCAATGATGCCACCATCGTCAGGTGCTAAACTGACAGCTTTCTCGCAAGCATCTATAACTTCTGCAGCGTATCCTGAGATACTCCCGTACCAACAGAGAGTATTCCAATAATATTCATCGTCCTTGAATAACTCCGCAGCTTTGCGTAAATCAGCGAGCGCTGATTCGTAATCTTGTCCACAATACAAATCCCAAGCTCGGGTGAAGTAGATATAGCCGTTATCTGGATCAAGCTCAAGGGCTTTGTCGTAGTTCTCCAAACGTAAGTAAACGTCAACCAAGCCACTGCGGTCCAAAAGTTTCCAAGTTGCGATACCGGATACACATACTAGACAAGTGAACAAGAGAACAAAAATTATGCGGCAAGGTGATATGCTAGCAGCTGCTTTTCCATTAAGTGAGAAATGCGTCGAGAGGGCACGTTCATGGGACGCCAATTCGTGGACAATTGCACTTTGTTCCGGTGAAGCAAAATATTCTTGTAACAGTCGGTGGATGAAGATGTAGCCGCCACTTACTTTACGAAGCAGGACAAGATCGGTACAGACGTCAAGGAAACGGCCATAGTGCCAAGGTGTATGACCGATACGAGTGAGGATGGCGCGGAGAGTATAATGAAGAATGGCAGCCTTGCCTCCTTGAGTCAATCCAATAACCAGCCCAATACTCAATCCAAACGCCAACCAGCCAATCAGCCCTTCAGACAACCCACTATTCAGTTGCCCCATCAGACCTAAAATTAATCCAACAACCAGGCCGCCACCAGGCCCAAGAACTATAGCATTTCTTACCGATTGCTTGATACCCTCATTAGGTCTGGTTTTAGATTGCATATCCGCACTGTGAAACCCACCTACAAGCCCAGTAACCAACCCAAAAACTAGCCCAAAAACTAGCTGAGAAAGGAGTATACGAAGTGGTGTAACATCCACTATGTCATCCATCACAACAACTAACAGTACACCACCCAGCCCGAAAATCGACCCGAAAATTAACCCGATCCCGAACCCTATTGCTGCATTACGCCATGACCACTTGAGGGTTTCGACACAGATCACAGTATCTATTCCTCCAATTGCCCCCTCAACCAACCCAACGATCGACCCAATAATTAGTCCGTTAGTCAGCCCCGACAACAGTCCAGTTTCTAGCCCATAAATCAGCCCCTCAACCAATCCAAGAGTCAACCCTGCCATCAGTCCAATACCAAACCCTATCATAGCTCTATGCCATGACCAGCGAGAGACTTTTGGAGGCAATAAGGAACTGAACCATTCACTTAAGCCAACACTTAATCCACCTATCCATAAAAAGAAAGGAGATATTATCTGTGTTACAAAAAAACCAACCACCAGGCTGACGAATAATATGACTAATACCCGTACCAGGTGTTGTTCACGGACGGGCAACCAGTCGGGTTGGAGGTCTTCGATGAGAAAAACCGTCTGGTTGCGGGCGGTCATTTGTTCCGCCAGCCAGGTTAGCCAGTGGCGAGTTTGCCCAGGCGTATAAGAAGCATTTTTAGCACGGCGCTGAAACATGCGTGTTACGTAGGTGTCGAAAAGGTGATGGCGGCGAGCCTCCGGGGTAGCAAGGGTTTGGAGGTCAGCGATAGTCTTTCCACGATAGGCTAAGGTCATAATACTTAGAAAGAGGGGGGATTGGGCCATTTCCTGGAGGATGGGATCATGTTGGAGGGTGGCGCGGACGGCATAAAGTTCAACACCAGCACCTGCAAGGTAAGTGTCAATCTGATCCGGCGTGAGGGGACGGAGCGTGATGGCGGTCTGGAAGTGAAGTTTGGTGGTGAGCATTTCGTAGTCAGCCATACGGCTACAGATGGCGAGAGGGATGAAGTTTTCTTGGCGAAAGGCGTGGATGGCGACAAGACATTTGTCTCGTGCATCAGCCCTGACTTCATCGAGGCCGTCGAGAAGAAGCAGTAAAGCGTCTTCTTGAACCCAGGCTTGAGCCACCCTCTTGGGGGTGTAATACTTGGTGCGAAGTTCGTCAATCAACCATTCTTCAAACGGCAGTTGTTTGACGGCCCAAGAGGAGAGATTGAGAACAACAGGAATGTGACAAGTCGCATCACGCTTCGCGCGTTCAATCAAAGCAAGTGCCAATTCTAGCAGTGTGGTGGTTTTGCCGCTTCCAGGTTCTCCGAGGATAAGAAGTGCACCGTTAGCCTCGTCGAAGAGATCGAGGATGGACATACCTCGCGGCACAGGACGACGTTCCTGGCCAGGAAGATGGAGTTCGACATCCCAGGGGCGTTCAACAGCATCGGGGGTGTAATCCTTGCCAAGTTCGAGCATTGCCGCTCCATGGAGAGACTGTTCGAAGACGCCGGAGATCCAAGTGTTGTGAACGAGTTGGAGCATAGCAGCACGATTGCGTTGGATTTGTTCCGCGGTCTGTGCAGACGTAGTCGCATCTCCTTCTCGCTCACGCCAGTTTGCGGACAAACCTACTCCGATAGCGATGAGTGCAGGCAACCCTAAAAATATCCAGGGCCAATAGCCACCAAGCCAAAGCCTTAATTGCTCGCCTTCAAAGTAGGTATACGCTTCAACGATCCCCCAGACAGCCCCAGCGATGGTGACGTAGGTGATTATCATCGTTCGTAGTATGCGTTTCATCGGTGTTGTACTCGCCTAAATTTTGTTGGTGTATCCGGCCATCTCTAACCGCCTCTCTCCGCTAGCTTGGCCAAGGCGATCACCAAGTCGTCGCCAGTTTGCCGCCCGATTTCGAAATCGAGGCCTGTTTCCTGGGCGTCCTCAAAGTCCGGCTCCACATCCGTGCGGAAGGGAGCAAGCAACTCGGCCAACCTATCGCGCTGGCTGTAAAAGTACTCTTCCAGTAAAGGGACGATCTTGTTATTCCACACGAACTCGAGCACTTCGGCCCGTTTCTCTTCAGCGGCCTGTGCTACAGTCAAAAAGTAACTGTGGCCGATTTGATGATCTCGATCGAGGTACTTTCTGATGCCCCGGTTGAGGCTGCGCAGCAGGTCTCCGAGAGGCACAACAGACTCTGCCGATTCTACCTGGCAGTCATCCAACAGCTCAGGCTGTGGCATTAGCTCCACGAACGCGAAACGGCGACGCAACGCCACATCCAGGAGCGCGATACTTCTGTCAGCCGTATTCATCGTACCGATAATGTAGAGGTTAGCGGGGACCGAAAAATCTTTGCCGCTGTAGGGGAGGGTCACGGTTAACGGGTTTGCTCCTTCTGCCCGTTTGTCGTCTTCGAGAAGTGTGATCAGTTCCCCCAGGATTTTAGCGATGTTTCCACGATTGATCTCGTCGATGACGAGCACGTACTTGTTGCCTGGATCGTTATCCGCACGGCTGCAGATGCGTTTAAAGACGCCGGGCACAACCTTATAGGACACACCCTCAGGGCCTTCATCCGATTGCACCGGCCTCAAGCCTTCAACGAAATCCTCGTAGGCGTAGGATTGATGGAATGTAGCCCACTCGACAAAATCAGCGACAGCAAGCTCAGCCATCTCAGCAGGAGGTAGGATAGTCGCCGTTTCCGAAAGACGATTTTGCGTTTGAGGGCGAACGAGAGCTTCTGCGACCTTCTTAGCAATGTATGTCTTGCCGGTACCCGGAGGGCCGTAAAGGATCACGTTCTTTGTGTAGCCAAGAACAGACATCACTGCAGACAAATCATCATTTTCCGGAGTGGGCACTACATAGGGGGTTCCTTGATCCTTTTCGCTCCCTGCAGTAGGTGTTTCCATTTCCACGACCCCAGGTTGTTCGCGCCCCGGTCGCCATTCTGACTTGAGGTCAGTGTAGAAGTCAAAGGAACGTTCCGCCTTATCCCGTTGGGACGAGAGTCCAGCCCGAATCTGTCGAATTGCCTCGTCGAGATCGTCGGGAACAGGCCCTTCAATTTGATCGCCATACGCTTTCAAGATCCTTTCCTTATCTCGCGTGCTAATGATACGCTCATACTGATCGGGGAAAGCAAGATAGAGCATCGCGTGACGCATGTCGTACGCGCGGTCGTTCTTTTCAGGAATGTCATCGAGAATTTCATCTAGCACTTTTTGCATCACCCGCGCATCGCCCACGACACTCTTGGGGTCTTCCATCTGTTTCAGGCGATTCGCAAAAAGCAGAATGAGCCAAAACTGGGCATACTTGTAGTGGTAGCGTAACGAGGTGCGCGTGAAACCGTGCGTTTGGGCCTCCCATATCTCGGCATTGTCCACCGGCGGTGCCGCACCTGCCTGTTGAGCGACCCAGCGGATATCATTCTTCTTCTTTTCCGGTGTAATGTAAACAGAAGGCAAGAAATAGATGTAGTAGATATCAGCCAAGAGCATCCATTGCTGAGCAGAAGCCTCCCGCATTTGTTGCTGTAGCTTCTCCTCAAAGGAAAGCTCACCACCGAAGATCGGCGCGTCAATCATACGCCGCTTGATCTCGGCCACGTTCTCAGCAGTCCAGACCGCCTCGGTCGGCCATAATAGCGATTGATCGCTCAGTATGCAGCGGTTCAGGAACTGCTTATAGGCATCGTACAAGGATTCGTATTCAGGTAATCGAGCCATAGCGCGGCACCTCCTCCAGAATTTTTCTCAAGTCACGAATCAAGTGATCCGGACGACTCAACGGTTGATGCAGGTTGATCACAGCGGCCACCAGGTGATTGCGACGTCCAAGCGTCTCAAACGCCACCGGGGTTACAGGCGATTCGGCCCACTGAGGATATAACAATAGCGTTTGTGGACATTCGAAACGTGCCGCGTACGCCAGCATCTGATAGACGTCTTCCTCCGAAATACCCGAATTGTATTGACCTCTGTCCAGCCGTTTGTATTTGGTATCAATAACCAGCGCTGCTTTGCCCGAAGGATTCGTGAACAATATATCCGGCACAAGCCGAAATGCCTCTCCTCGGTTTGGTAGTCGCTCGGCCAGATAAACAACCTTGCCTTCAGACTGTTCTCTGATGCGCACGTCGTGCCACCCTGGTGGGAGAATACGTCTACGGTACCGGGCAAGAAATCGATAAACGAATTCCTCAAACAGGCGATTCATATCAAAGACGAAAGCAAACGTCTGATGCTGGCCAGCCGAAAGCTGCAGCGTACTGTTCTCGACAAAAAGACGGGCAAGATTAAAAGCCGACTGGAAGCGTTCGTTCAGCCGGGTGAAGTTCACTCGATCAAGATGGGCCTGGGAGACGCTGCCAGGATTCTGCACCTCAGCCAGCCACTCGCGGATATCGCGCAGAAGCCGCCGATTGTTGGCATCCTGGGTACACAACAGCAAGCACTCAACGACAAACTTGAAGACCTGGTTCAGCGGAGTATCCGCGGAAAACTCGTCATATACGACGTCAAAGACATGCTTGACGCCCGGACGGCGCATCAGTTGGCGGTCCAGTAGCCAGCGACCGCGCATCACGGGAAGTGTTTCCTCAACAGAAGCATACGCGCGTTCAACGCCACGCTTCATCAGCCGGTGCAGATTTGTGGCAAAGAGCCGCGTCAACAACTCGAACCAATCTGAACGCTGCGCGTGGAGTGGGGCGACGTCCTGCTCTTTGACTTGCAGATCCTGGGTATAGGAAAGTAAATAGAGCAAGTTGCTAGTCGCCGATTCGATGGCTTCTCGATGGGGTATTGAATCTGTCTGGGCGTCGGCGTTGCCCTTGAAATCGATCTTAGGCAACACCTGCAGAGTCGTATCGCCAACCCGGATCACGCCGACGTACTGGGTCGCTCGCAGATGATCGTAGCCCAGGTGGATCAGCTCGACGCCGCAAGCCTGGTTGAGTTGATCAAGCTGACGCACGGCGGGATCGTCCGGTCTCCAACGCAGGTCAGCGTAAGTGCGTTTTTGGTGTTCAAAGAATGTGATTGGTGGCATCGTTATACAAACTCAGGATATGCAGCTTTAGTCAGTATTGTGTATCAAAATGCCCCCCGGTGGCGAGTGTGATATTCTGTGCATGCCAAGGTGCGGTCATCGCTGATAGTCGAAGTCCCGAGAAATCACAAAATACCCTCTGCATACGGTGTTGACCAACAGACTTCTACGATCGCTTTTGTATAAGCCAGCGCACTAGCCCTGCGCTTATCACAAGTTCTGCAAGCGTCGATACGTCTATTATGTTAATTCTGGGTTCAGAATATCTCGTCAACGTTTTATCCGTAGTATGAACAACGAAGTACATTTCGTCATATTGTGGCATTCCTTTAAATGCAGAGATACTTTTCTCAAGCGTAGCGAGGTTAGCCTGTGATTTTACTTGAATGAATGCACGCTTACCTGTGACTGGCGACAAAACGGCTAAATCAATATCCTTTTCGAACTTCCCTAGGACCGAAACCCTTTGCCACCCCGATTGGGCAAACACAAGGTCTACCAGTAACTCAAAGTCACTCCACCATAATCCCCGGATTAGCTCCTCCAGGCTTAACTTAAGCGCCTCATACTTGTCCATAGCATCTCTGACATCGGGCTGCTCGTCGCCACGGATTTTTCTGACCAGATAATCTTCTAAACCGACGGAGCAGATAGTCCCTCGAAACGCCTGAACTTTCGTGACCCGCCCATCCAGGTTTTCAATATGGAGTGGTTGCCCAGATAAGCTTTTGTTGCTCCACTTGCCTATGGTTTTTCTAATGCGCTCTCCATCAGGCAATTCTGTGACTAGTGCTTGGGCAAAACACCAATACAAGAATTGGTTGTGGAAAGTAATCCATAGGCAGTCTTCCGGCATTTCGTAAAAATCACGAATCTGATTCAGATCGCGGGTAGCGGCTCCTTCATTTCCATTTCTGGCTCGTAGCCAGTAATTGCGAATCGGCTCCCAATTCCCAGCGAGAGCTTCCAAATGGTCCGGATTCTCGTATCCCAGCATAATCGTCTGGTCCTCAAAAATGCATCGCTTTTCCCATTCCCCGCCTTTGCCGAGTTTAATATACCGGATAGTAGATGGATGAAATTGTTCCTCGGTCATATAACCTCCACCTTTTACATAACGTCACAGACTAGATGCCATTCAGGATACGATGATAGATACCTTATGCTGGTCGCGTGTTATCGTGACCCCGGATCTGCTCGACAATGTACGACAGTGCGGCTTCTTCTGTGTCATACGTAGGCAGAAGAGAAAGTAAGCCGGTCAAGTCCAAGACATCGCGTATGTGTTCCGAGGCTACCAAACTTAAATACTGGCCTGTTTTTTTGATCTGTTTGTATAACGTCAAGAGTAGGCGCAATCCGGCTGAGCTAATAAACGTGACAGCCCGCAGATCGAACACAAAGCCGCTGACCTGCGAAATCAGAGATGCCACCAAAGGCTCAACATACTCGGCGACCTGAGGGGTTGCGTTGGAATCTACCCTCGACACGACAATGAGAATCCGGCCTATAGAAATACCGGCCACACTGACGATATGTGTAGAAGTTTCGATGATCTTCAACTGTTCCCGATGGCGCGGGCGCAGAATGGCCTTGAGAACTCGCCCATCTGAACTGGAAAGCAATTCATCGGCAAAGTAGTTGATGTACCACAGTCCTGAACGCTGCGCCGGGTCATCTGCCCGTTGTTTCACGTTGGCGAGGGTCTGGGGCAGGTCAAAGCCTGCACCAGGGCTTTCCACGACAATTTCCAATCTTTCCTCATTGTCACGATCATAGTAATGCTGAACACCAACGGTCACTTCCCATTCCCCATGACCTTGGCAACCGTGCTCAAAGGCATTGGACACCAACTCGGTCAGCACGACCAAAGCAGCGTGTGCCCATTGAGTGTCCCATCCAAACTCCTGTATTATACTGCTCTCTACTTCAGGAACCCAGTCTTCAAAACGATGGCGGTCAAACAAAGGGAAAGTCATCCTAAACGCTGATGTATGCTTGGTCAAATACATAGGGTGCAAGGGTGCAGTCATACTTTCGGAAAGCACATTGATCTGTGTTTCGAAGGCATGGATCAATTCGGTAAGTTGCTGGTAGCAAGCATCACCTAGATCAGTCAGATCCCGTAATACTTGCAGAAACAGCACTAGAGCATTCTCGTGGGTGGCATTGTACAGGTTTCTCAGAAAGTCAATAGTAACGCGCACCTGCTCGTCAGGACTGCTGGCGTAGGGGATTTGTTCATGCCAGGGGCTAATTCGGCGGTCTGAGAACGTAGCGATGAGAGCTTCACGGCTGTGAAATGGGGCACAGGTGAGTAGAACTTTATGCAGACGATAATGCAGTTGAGGGGGAATATCAATCATTGTATGCTCTCATTCGTTATCACTGCTGTTCCATCAACCGAAAAACAATCGTCTACTTACTTCGTCCAGCTACTCGGAACGGTCCAGTAGCAGTAAATGCAACCTCAAGCTCTACCAAGCGGTGAGGTTCCTCTTAATCAAGTATATGTCTTCCATACTTTTGCGCAAATCACATAGACAGAGGGACTTCTCCCTCATACACGAAGAAGACCCTTGTCTAGCTCAATCCGTTGCCGCCAGCATCCCGAACAACGACAACTACTGCTCTGACACAATCACAGGCTTGCGCTGGCGCGTCTGCTTGCCCTGCGCGCCGATCTTCTGGAACAGATCACTCAGCGCAAGTTTCGCGGCGCCGATTCTCGAAACTGGAAGCTGGATGCTCGGTGCTGGCTGCTGGAAGCTGCAGGCTGATCGCCGATGGCTGAGGACTGAGAGCTTCCCGTTCGATCTTGATAACGGCCTTCGCTACCTGCATCTGCGCGGAGACGGCTTCGGACATCACTTCTTCGACGGACTTGTAGAGCGCCTCCTTGTCGAAGACGGCGCGTTGGGCGGCGGCCTTCTGATTGAGCATCTCCCACATCTGTTCTTCGGTCGTGTTGGCACTTAGGATGTAGTGGACGAACACATCTTTCGTCTGCCCTGACCAGTGGCAGCGGTCTTCGGCTTGCAAGGTGGTCTCAGGACTCCGCTCCGTGTTCAGGATGATGACGTGGTTCGCCCCGTTAATCGTCACTCCGCGATTGAGTGTGCCCGTCCCCGCCAGCAAGACGGTGCGATCCGATGCCTCGAACTTACGAGCAACGCCGTTGCGCTTCTGCGTGGGTACGCCGTCCATTCTGGTGTAGCACAAACAACGCCCCCACAAGTTACCTGCAGGGGCGGAATTGAACAAAGTTAGGCTATCATCAATCGCAACAACTCACTTCTTCTCCTCCTCCCTCCTCCCCACGAATCGCCACTGCGTCGCCACGACCTCCACCTTGGCCTGCTGCACAAAGCCCTGCGCGTTCGCCGTCAGCTCATTGCGCTCCGCGTCGCCCAAGCCCTCAGCGCGGCGCACCAGGTGTACCAGGTTCTCCCGCGTGTCGCGCTGCTGCAAGAACCCGGCCACTTCCACCTGCCCATCCTCCGCGAGCTGCACGAGGACAGGCCGCGCGCGGACATCGCCTGGTCGCCCCAGGACATCGAAATGGTCTCACACTGACGGCTGACTTCCGACCGCCGTTTTTTCTACCCTGCCCACAACTCGCGCAAAAACGCCGGCGGCGGATCCAGTGTCATCTGGTAGAACTTACCGCTGACTGCTGCATTTCTTCCGTACATTGCGTAAAACTCACCACGGCTTGACGGCTACGAGCCGTAGTCCTTCGGACTGCGGTAGCACATCAAAGACAAAAACTAACGGCACGGTGAAGCCAGGCTGAATGGCGTAATACAGGCTTTCGCGCTGGTATGTGTATTCAGCGGCCTGATGGACGTCCAGACTCGCCAAATCGAAGACTCGTCCTGCACTGTCCTGCGCTTTGAACGAGTTGTGTTGCCCTACCTCGTCGCTACGTAAGCCGTGATTGGTGACATCCATCAGCACAACGACAAAGGTACCTTGCGGGTAGTAGGGTGTGTTGTAGTTGTACAAGATGGCGCAGTTCTCCGAACACGTCACCACACCTTCCAGCGGCATATCGTACCAGGCTCCTTTGAAGCGCACGGTCGTCCCAACGGGGAGCGGCGGTGGTGGCAGTGGCCAGCCGCGCAACACGAGTGGCAGGTATATTCTGACGGACGGTGGTGGGGGTTGTAGGACAGTGGCTTCCAGAAGATAGTCCACGATGGTATTGGCAGGTGAAGCGGTTGTCACTGCCGATACGCAAAGGTAGTAACGCGGGCTGGTTGCCTGCAAGGTCATTTCGACTTCGTGGTTGCTCGACGTGGTATTACCCATAATGTAATAGCCGTTGTTATCATAGACTCTGAGCCAACGGGTGAAACCATAGTCCTTCAGAATCAAGCGGTGTTGCGCACCGATGAGCGTGCTGGCGATGTCGATGGAAAAGCAATCCACATCGTATAGGTTCGTGACCGCACCGGCAATCTTGCCGGGCACGGGGAGAGGGTCAGCGGTTCCGGTGGTGTCATTGGGTTCACTTTCAAGAAGAACGTCAGGCGGCAGTGGGAACGGTGTTACGGTGGGCGTCGGAGTATTACTAGGCGTCGTAGTGGGCGTCGGTGTCGTGGCAATTACATCGACTTGTAGTTGGTAGTCATACGGCGGTCCTGCTGGTGTCGGCTGTCCGGCTCCAACACTGACACGGAAGTAATATGTGGCATTCTGCGCTATGAAGTCGAAGCCTACAGGAGCGGTTGTACTCGTGGAACCGCCGGCAATACGGGCAAATGTCGCGTTGTAGATGTCTAGTTGCCGGATTTGGCTTTCACGCGGGGTAAGGGTGATTCTATAACTCGATCCTGTTGTTGTGACAAGCACGTAATAATCCAAATCACTGATTGTCTCAATATCACCAAACATCAACTCACCAACATTGATCGGATTGGCTTGGGCGAAAGTGTCATTCGGCTCAGTCTCTTCAGCATTCGGGGCTTGTGAGAGGTTTATCGTAATCGGAGCGGTGTAGGATGTGCTGCGTAATCGCGCGGCTGCCACGCAGTTGACACTGGCAGATGGCGACGTAGGCGTTGGTGTGATAGTCGGTGTAGGGGTTCTGGTGGGTGTTGGCGTAACGGTCGGTGTTGGCGTCGGGGTGGGTGTTGCAGTTGCAGTCTGTGAGATCACCGCGGATATAGGATCGGTAAATGAACCCAGTGAACCATCACCTGGTGTGTCTTGCAGCTTATAGTAATAGGTGATACCTACCGTTACGTTGGTGTCTGTAAACACGTAGGAAGCGCCCGCGCCCTCATCCAGCGAGGCGATAAAGCCGGAGATGTCTACATAGCTACCATTCAACTCCTGGCTTCGCCAAAGGCGGAACCCTAGGTTTCCCGTTTCGCTGGCAGTCTCCCATTTCACCGTAATGGAATTCGTCCCGGCCTCGGCGGTGAAACTGGTGAGAGTCACAGTGGTTTGAAGGGAAGGGCTGACAAGACTTCCCACCAGGCTCAACAATCCGATCCATATCCAAAGTAATGGTGATTTCATAGCGCACCTGTTTGATATATGAGATGTTAGTCCGGTTTTTCCTTATGCATAACTTGCTTCCCCTTCCCGCTCTAACAACAACAGTAGCCGATCTTTGATGGCAGTGCGGTCGAGATCGCGGTCAGTGGAGTAGATGGTGGCGGTGTGGATGGGCATTAGTCGGTGGGCCTTTCTGCGAAAGTATGCTCCAGATCGGCGGCGAGGGTGCGAAGTTCACGGTAAAGGATGTCACCAGGGTCGATGTTTTCGGCAAGCACGTGGAGAAAGAGGACTAGAGCGTTTTCACCTGTGTCGGTATATTGGTTATGTAGGTAGGCAACAACGGCACGGACACGGGCGGCAGCGGCATTAGCTTGCGGGATGTCGTCGCGCCAGGAGGCTATACGGGCGTCGGTGAAAAGGGTGTGCAGGTCGGCATCGCTGGCGAAGGGTTCGCACTGAGTAAGGATGAGGCGGAGTCGCCCGCAGAGGTCGGCGGAGAGACCGCGCGGCCCGGACAAAGCTGGAGATTCAGCCGCGAGCCGGTTGCGGCGGCGAAGGTAGATGTATCCGGCGATGAGGAGGATCAGGAGCCAACCGTAGTGTTTGAGCGCAGCGAGGATGGCGTAGCCAGGATTGACATTGATCGAGAGGGTGATGATTTGCGGCTCAAAATCCTTGATGCGCTCTTTATCCGTACCGGGGATGCTGACAATGGCGCTGACGCGCAGTTCGAGCTTTTTGTTACGCCCGGCACGCAGGGGAAGGACACTCCAAGACCAGTTGGTTGGATCGGCGCCGCCGATAAGTTGGTGCTCTTCGGTGTGCAAAGAGGTGATGGCGAAGTCGCGTGGGTCTTGGGCGACCAGGCGTACACCTAGCAACTCGCTAACGTGGATGGTTTGCACACGGGGGCGGCTTTCAGGAGCTGCATCTTGTTCTAGCAACTCTATGAGGGTATCACCCGCATCTTCGTAACTATCGGCGATAACGTAAGCTCTAATGGTGAAGGGGACGTCAACAGTAGCTCTTGTAATGCTGTCATATCCAATTAGACCCTTAGGGAGTTGGTCGAGGCGTTGACGTAGAAGGTCGCCGATGTCGGGTGTGGATAGAGGTGCCGGGGTGGATCCGGGGATCTGGATGTCAGAGATATGAGGCGTGCTTGTTTCTGTAAGTGCGGGTGTGAGCGGATGCACATAAGTAGGCGTTAGAGTGGGAAGCTGACCAGCGTTGGGATCGGTATTGTCTGGCAAACCATCGCCGTCGGTATCACGATTCATAGGATGTGTATAGAATGTTTCACCATCTCTGGTCCATCCATGAACCTCAGCGCCATCCCAGATTGTATCTCCATCGGAATCTTTTACGTTCGGATCGGTTCCCCACTCTATTTCTTCACGGTTCGTGAGTCCATCGTCATCATCGTCTGCATCAAGCCAGGTGGCTGTTGCCGTCGCAGCCAGGCTTGCCGATTCAGCGGTCGCGGTTGCAGCTTGTTGCGCTTGTTCGACCGTTGCCGTCGCGTCCAGGATCGCCTGAGCGGCAGTGGCGGTCGCGGCCGTTGCATTGGCTTGTTTCTCGGTTTGATCCTTATAAAGAAATCCGCCCAGGACGGATAGCACAATGCACAGCATAAACACAACCGTCAACATCCACACCGGAAATCTAGCCTGGTTGATAATCGTACCGCTCTGCGTCTGCGCGACACCCTTCGCCGGGGCAATCTCAACGTTGAATGGCATGGATGTCTCACCGCCAATCCAGGGGCGTTTGTGTGGTTTAGCGCGGAAGGGAATGTCCTCTTTGTCGCCCGGTTTAATATCCACCCGGGTTTGCGGCGGCGTAAAGGTCACTGCATTCGCTTTATCGCGCCACGTCAACGTGAAATATTCCAGCGCGTTCCCTTGATTTTCCAGCGTGACATTGGCTTCCTGTTGTGGGCGCAAATTCTGGGGATGCATATCACTCGTAAAACTGGTATAGGCGTTGATGGTAAATGTCCCCTGCAATGTCACAGACTGTTTTCTGTTACTGGTGCTAGTCACGTGAACGGTGAAAGGGTGCGTTCCCGCGCGGCTCTGTGGGACACGGGGCGGCTGTATGATGATGGTGACACTCTGTTGTTGCCTGTCCATCAAACGCAAGACTGGGGGGAGTGTCAGCCACTGTTGCGGGATATCGGGCACGGAAAATTCAAAGTAGTCCACGATTGAGCTATCATTACGCACCGTGATGTTGAGTCTAATCGAATTGCCGGGATCAACGCTGGGCGCACTGAGCGTCATAGTGGCTGAGACATAGGATGCTTGGGCCTGTTTCAAATCTCCTCCTATGTGGTGCAACCAACCTCATATTTGATAAAGCCGAGTCGTGATTCACTGGATATAGAGGAGTGAGTGGGAAGATCGCGTACTTCTCCAATATACATAACCTACAATTATATGCAAGTCGCATAGAAAAAGGGACTTCCCCACTCACGAGGAAGTCCCTTTTCTTTGCCGCTAGTCCGCTGCGGCGAGCGCGCCAAACAGCGGCAGTTGTTGTTCCGGCACAATCACCGGCTGGCGCTTGCGTGTCTGCTTGCCCTGTGCGCCAAGTTTCTGGAACAGCGCCGTGATGCTGAGCTGCGCCGCGCCGATTCTCGAAGCTGGAAGCTGGTGGCAGGTTGCTGGATGCAGATGACTGGTTGTGGGTTCTGGGTTGTGGGTGGTGGGTTGGACTTCCGGCTGATCGCTGAGGGCTGACGGCTGTTCCCGCTCAATCTCGATGACGGCTTTGGCGACTTGCATCTGCGCGGAGACGGCTTCGCTCATCACCTCCTCGACGGACTTGTAGAGCGCCTCCTTGTCGAAGACGGCACGTTGGGCGGCCGCCTTCTGGTTGAGCAGCTCCCACATCTGCTCTTCCATCGTATTGGCGCTGAGAATGTAGTGGACGTGGACGGGCTTGGTCTGTCCGGGCCGATGGCAACGGTCTTCGGCTTGCAGTGTCGTTTCAGGACTCCATTCGATGTTGAAGATGATGACGTGGTTCGCCCCGTTGATCGTCACGCCCCGGTTGAGCGTGCCCGTGCCTGCCAGCAAGACGGTGTGGCCGGACGCCTCGAACTCGCGGGCGACGCCGTTGCGCTTCTGCGTAGACACGTCAGTTTGTCCCTGTGTCACACAAATAACGCCCCCACAAGTTACCTGCGGGGGCGATATTGCTTAAAACTCAGCCATCATCAATCGCAACAACTCACTGCCTCTCCTCCTCCCGCCTCCCCACAAACCGCCACTGCGTTGCCACGACCTCAACCTTGGCCTGCTGCACGTAGCCCTGCGCATTCGCCGCGAGTTCATTGCGCTCCGCATCGCCCAAGCCCTCGGCGCGACGTACCAGGTGTACCAGGTTCTCCCGCGTGTCACGCTGTTGCAAGAACCCGGCGACTTCCACCTGGTCGCCCTGGTTCCACGACGGGGCGCGTCCCACGGCTTGCGGGAAACACACATCAATGGCGTCGAAGTTCTTGCCATCGGGATTCGGCAGCATCCCTGGCTGGCGTGGGATCAGTACCCGATACACCGTCGTCTGATCCGGCGACACCCGCCGCCGGACCACTGTTCCTGATAAAGATATGTTGTTCATTGAAATCCTCCTTGTAGTTGTTAGTTTTCAGTGGTCAGCTTTCAAAGGCGTTCACAGATTGGGAGAGCTGCATAGTAATGAAGCTAACAGCCCCAACACTGAGAACTGAAAACTGACCACTGATAACTTTCTTACGGCTCCAACACCGCTTGCACCTCGATGACGGGAATCGCCAGCCCTGGCGTGAAGCTGCCACACTGCGTCCCATTGGCATCGGCCCCGGCAGTCTGGGCAGCAGCCCAGGTGACCATTGGTTGGAAACCGAGAAGTCGCAAGTCGTAGACACACCACGCGCCCTGTTGCTCACCAGAACAGCCGAACAGCGGCCCGGTATTGTTCCGCCAGCGCCACTCCACGCACTGCTCCAACTGATACCAGTCGGCTTCCCCAGCGTGTTCCCCGGAACCGCACCCGCGCGCGGAGATGCCCAACGGTGGCTCGGCGCGGTAGAAGCAGTCGCCCCACTCGCGGCGCGTACATTGCAGTTCGTCGTACTTCCACGTCCACTGTGGATACCACCAGGTCTGCACCCCGCCCTGATACGCCGGCATATCCCAGGCCAGCACCCGTTCGTCACAGGTGCAGTCCCGGTCCTGGCAGTCCGGGTTCCAGCGTGGGCCGTTGGCGGTGAGGCCATACGACGAGGTCTGGAAGGTGTGTTCCAGGTAGTTGCCCTGGATGGTACTCCCCCCGCCATTCCACGCGCGGTCGCCCACGGAGATTAGCGATTCATAGGGCGGGGTGAACCCGTAGACCCCTGCTGCCCCTTGTGTCCAGCGTTGCCAGGCCGCGCCGAGTTGCAGGTTGACGCGCGTGCCTTCCGTGGGTTGGCCCACCGGTGACGGACACGCGGGTACACTGCTCGGATCGCTGTAGGCTGCGCCGTAGTCTACACTACAAGGAAACGCCTTGCCCGCGGAAAAGGCTTCGACGCGGTTGGGTGCGCCGGTGTACCAAATTTTGGTCGGCAAGCCCACCAGCGAACGCGGCCAGGGATTGCGCAGCACTTGCGCGGGCGGAATCTGGACTTGCACATCGATGTTCCATTGCCAGTCGTTACAGGTCTGGTCGATGCCGCCGGGGTACACGTCGGGTACATCCTGGCACGGCCATTCGCTGCCCTCGCCCGGCTCAGGCGTGGGACGCGGCACAGGCGTCGCCAGGTCACACTCGCCTTCAGCGGCACAACGAGCCTGCACCACATAGCACCGGCCACTGGGCATACACCACCACAGGACTACCGTCCAGGCGTGGGGACAGCCGGGGATCAGCATATCGCAACTGATCCGGTAGAAGCCGCCGCCGGGCAACCCTGCCGGAGGCGTCGCCGTGGGTGGCGGGGGCACAGGTGTACCACCGCCTCCACCACCACCGCCATCGCCAGGCGTCGGGACAGGAGGAACCGGCGTCGCACCGCCGCCCCCACCACCGCCCCCACCACCGCTGGCACACTTGAAGCAGCCGCTGGTAGGAGCGCCGCAGCAGGCGTTTTCCGGCGGTGTACAGCACGCGCCTGCCGGGACAGCAAACACGGCCAACGCCCACAGCACCAGTCCACTGACCAGCAACAAGAGGCCGATGCGCAGCACAGTTTTACGTTTCTCGTTCGTTTGCATCGTTACCTCCTCTACCACGTGTCCGGCGGGGCAGGCAAGGCCAGCGCCTCCCAGCCGGTACATCGCCAAACGCCGTCCGCACCCTGGACAAACGTCGCCGTCACCAGGTTGTCGCGCGCGTCGATCTGCTCATCGCCAAGCTGCGCCAGACACGGTACACTGCCCGTGGACTGGCACATCGCCGGATCGAAGATCAGCACGGCTTGAATACCGAGCACAGCCTGAGTCACCTGGCAATGCGTCATATCGTCACAGCGAATGGCATTCTCCGGTCCCAACGCCGTGTGGACGAAGACGAACGGCGTGTCCAGCAAGGGCCAGGCAAAGTCCGTTGCCACGTACTCCTGCGCCTGGGCAATGCTGGCATTGTAGTCATAAGCCAGCAGTGTCGCTTCGTCGGCGGCTGCCACGCGGGTACGCTGCAAGAGCACGGCGAACGCTGTACGCAACGCTTGTTCCTCGGCGGGCGGCGGGGAGAGATACACCGTCCCACTGCGCGCGTCGCGTTGTTCCTGCCATCCGGCTGGTCGTGGCGTTGCCGTGGATGCTGGCAATGCGGTTGCCGTTGGAATCGGCGTCGCCTGTGGATCAATGCGCGGCGCGGTGAGCCAGCGATACAGCCGCCCCCCACCGGCCAGCACGATACCGCCGAAGATGATTCCGACGGCCAGTAAGATGTAGCTGGTACGTTTGAGTTTTCGTTGTTGTCGTTGTCGTTTCATTAGAGCCTCCTCCTTGAGAGTTATGAGTTGCGAGTTAAGAATGGGCGAATCAGCGAATGAGCGCATCGGCGAATGAAAGAATGGGCGAATGGCAACCAACGCTGACTCGCTGATTCTTCATTCGTATTCCCCTGTTGCACCCCAAGCTGGCCGGGCGCGGCCACGTACACTGACATGCACCGTGGGGCCACCGATGAGGACGACGGGGTGTAAGTCCGCTTGACAGATAAGTTCCACGCGGTTGGCCCATACTTGGGGGACGCCACAGGTCACCTGTCCGCGGGTGTTGGTCGCGGCGATGTTGCGCGCCACGGTCGCGGCATTGGGCGTCAAGGCCACGCGCCCGGTGCGCATATATAGCGCCACGTCGAGTTCCTGGGCTGCCGCGTGCGCCGCTGCATCCGCCGCCATCTGCGCCAGCCGGTACGTGCGGTACATCAAGCCACCCTCGATGAGTAGCGCCGCCATCAGCAAGAGCAAAGGCAGCAGCACCAACACCCACACCAGCACTTGCCCCTGCTCATCCGGGCCGCGCCAGCGCCCCTTACTCCTTACTCCATACTTCCTACTCCTTGCTCTCACTGCCATCGTGACTTCCACCTTTCGATGCGAAACGTTGCACCTTGCCAGAGCGTCACGCGGTCGCCGCCGAAGAGCAACGGAGCCAGCGGGATGTCATTGACGGGTACGGCCACGCCGGCATAGTTGGTCACCGTCCCGCCACGTTGCCAGCCGGCGGCATCGAGTTGCCACGCCATTGGCGCAGCGTCGATCCCATTGGCGGTCAGGTTCATTGCCGTGGCACGGTATGCCTGATACGCAGCCTGGTAGGGATTCAGGCTCTCGGCGGCGTAGCGCCCACCGGTGAAGGCAGCCTGGTCGACGGCGAGGGCGACAAAGAGCACGCGCCCAAAGCCGATGACGGCGGCCAGGATCAGGAGCAGCAGCGGCAAGGCGATGAGCATTTCGATGAGCGCCTGGCCCTGCTCGTTGTGAGTTAAGGGTTGTGGGTTATGGGTTTGCATTGTTCTACCTCCCATTGGTAAATGGCATTTTGGTAAGGGTGATCGCCGTGTCCCGCGCGGTTGCGCCGGGCGCGACATAGGTCTCGACCAGGCCGATGCGGTAGGCGGTGTAGAAGTCGCCGAAGGGCGCGCGGACGACTTCCCAGAGCACGGGGCCAGGGGTGACGTCCAGCGTGCGACTCTCCTGGGGTGACAGCGCTGCTTCCGGGCAGACCACGCAGACCGGCTCATTGCCCAGCGTCCACAGGCTCACCGTCTCACCCGTCTCGTTGACCAGGGTGACAGTGGCTACAGTGGGTGTAGGCGTTGCCAGATGCGCCTGCACCAACCGCGCCCCGACCAGGGTGCTTGCGGCGATCAGCAACAGGAAGCCCAGCGCCGCACCGAGCCACCAACGTCGGTTAGCACGCCGGCGTACCTGCGGGGTGACAGGCCGTTGCACGACCAAGACCCACGTCGCCTGGCGCGGGACGGCGGGGAGCGCACCCTGCAACCGTTGTGCCGCCAGATAGTGCCACACGGCGGAGACTTCCACCTGGGTTTCCGGGTTGTCCAGCCGGTAGACCTGGCCTGGCAACTTGCGCGGGGTCGCGGAGAAGCAGTAGCTCACCCCTTGAGCATCCAGCGCGGTAAAAGCCAGGTCATCGGCGTTGATGTACGGCAAGGTGTCCCCAACGATGCGCACCGGTTGGCCCAACGCATCGGTAGCGATCTGACCGAGCACGTGCCGCCAGGCATCGGTTTCCTGCAACTGCGCGGCGACATCACGGCGATGGGCCGCCACGCGCGCCGCCGTATCCTCGGCAATCATCCGGCGCTTCATCGCCAGGTCTTGCCGGGTATAGCCCACGAAACGCACGATGAGCCACAGGGCCAGTAACCCGATGCCGCCTGCCACGGGCCACACCCAGCCCGGCAATGTCGGCCATTGGGCGGGTGTGGCGGCGGTGTCCACGGTCGGTGTCGCCCCAGGTAGCACAGTGGGCAGCGCCGTGGGCGTCACCGGTTGCGTCGCGGTCGGCTGTGGCAAGGTCGCTGCTGGTGTACCTGGTATCTCTGTGGACGCTGCCAGCGTTGTCGCCGTCGTAGCCGTCGCCGTAGGCCACACTGTCGTCGCTGTCGGTAGCAAGGCTTCCGGTGTTGCACTCGGCAACGGCTCCGGCGTCGGCGGCTCCGGTGCTTTGGTCGGCGCAGCGGACGGTTCCTCGACCGGCGGCGCGACCGGCGCGGGCGTGGGCGGCGGTGTGGGTTTCTGCGCCGCCACCGGCCCGGCCCACACCGCTAACCCCAGTAAGAGAAGTGCGAGAACTCGGCGCATCACGCAGCGATCCTCCGCTTGCGCCATACGGCCCCAGCGCCCAACACGGTCAACACCAGGCCGACTCCACTGAGGCGTCCCGCGTGCCCCGTTTCCGGTAACAGCACGATCTGCGTCTGCACGGGGGTTGCCTCAGGCGTCACTAGACCGGTCGGCGTCGGGACAACCGGCGGTTTGACCGGCGTAGGTGGCGGGGTCGGCTTCTCGGCGACATACGCGGCTAAACCCGGTACGCGCCGTGAGACACGGGCATCGGTGTCTGGTAACGCCGTCGGCGTAGGCGGCGGCGCAGGCTTGTCGCTGGTCGGCGGCACACTCTGAGGTGTAGTACCGGAACTGCGCGTTACCCGAAAGGTGTAACCGGTGCCCGGCCCATACACACGCCAGTCGTAACTGCGTACCAGCGCACTGTAGACGCCATTCGCCGGGGCCGTCCACACGATGCGCGAAGCGACGTCGTGCGGATAGTTGATGTCGTCGTTCTCCGCCAGGGGCGTCCCACAGTCGGTCGCGGCGTACAGAGCTAACAGGGTGTCCGCGCGCGGCCCCAGATCGCTCGTTTCCAGCACGTAGGTTTGCCCGGCAACGGCAGTGAACGCGAACCAGTCGTTGTCGTTTTCGCCGTTAAAGCTGTCACGGTAGAACGTGTCTAGCGCAATGCTCAAGCCCGGACACGTCCCCGACGCATCCGCGACCTGCACCACGGCGGGCGCAGGGGGATAGCCACGCATCACCAACGGCAGGAAGATGCGCGTAGGCCGGTAGACCTGCACCGTGGCCGATGCACTGATCGGCCCGTAGCTGTCACTCTGCGCGACGGCGGTGTTGACCAGGGTTTGTCCTTCCGTTCCGGTATCCACCGTGGCGCGATAGGTCAGCACCGCGATTTCCTCGTAGCTCAACGTCGCCAAGTGCAGGGTGAGAGCATTGTCGCCCACCGTGACACTTCCTTTGTCCGCTGCGACACTCTGCGGCAGCAAGGTCAGGCCCACCGGCAGTGTGTCGCTGAGGACGATGTTGGTCTGCGGGCGTGCCCCGTTGTTGGTCACGGCAACGATGAAGGTCAGCGTCTCCCCCACCTCGGTGCGGGCAGGGGTGACGTCGCGGTAAGTCTTTTCGAGCACCAACACCTCAGCGGCGTTGATGGCGTACCAGATACCGCCGGTGACAGTGTTGTGCGTGTTGCGCGATGTGGCGACGCTGGTCTGGCCCAGCGTGCCGTGCAGGGTGTAGCGCCCGTTGGTCAGCGTGCCACCGGCGGCAGCGTTGGCCGTGTCCGCCGTGACGCGATATGGCCCCGGAGCTTGCGCCGCTACAGGTGCAGCGAGACAGCAACTCAGAAGGAGCAGGAGTAACAGTATATGTCGCATCGTTAGCCTCCCTTATGGACACGTCGTCGCCCCGAAAGCTGCGCCGCGGCTTACCGCCACACAGGTGATGGCGTTGAAGATGCCCCCTGTGCCCACGAAATCGCTGTGCTTGACGAGGACGCGCTGCGGCTGCCCAGCCTGCGTGTTGACCACGACGTAGGTGGGCGCTTCCAGGATGCTGTGGTAGACCTCGATCCAACCGTCACTATCCAGAGCTTCACCAGTGGAGGTGACGCGCGTGGCGTTGACGGACAGTCGACTGTTGAGGTCTTCCACCTTGATACCAAACGCACTCGTCCCGCTGGCGCTGTATGTCCCGCCGTAGAGCGTTGCTTCGGAGGGGAAGGGCGGCGAAACCGTCTGCGCCTTGAGCATCAGCGCGGCGTTGATGACCGTGCCGCCGCTGGCCGTGGCAATGACGTTTTCCAACGTGGCGCGTCCGGCGACCCAGAGCGCGAAACTGCTACGTGCTGTGCCCCCACTGCTCACAGTGACATTGACCACGCGCACATTGCTTTTCCCCACTGGCACGAGGATGCCCACGCGGGTCTGTCCACTGCTGCCGTTGTTATTCACCGTCAGGTCGCGCGCGCTGGTGTTGCTATCCAGGATCAACGTTGCTTTGTCCGTTGGACTCCCGTCGTCATCGGTGATGTTGCCTTGCAGCACGGTGACATCGCGGCCCGCGCCTTGCAAGTGGACGTAGGGCTTGAGCGTCACCGTCTCAGCGTAGATACCAGGTGCGATCCAGATCAGGTACGGGTTCGTGGCACTGGCGTCGGTGATGCTGTTGACGGCGGCCTGCACCGTGGTGAAGTCCCCGCCACTCGCGGCGACAACCAGGGTACGGGCATAGCCAGGGGCAACGGGACTACCACAGTCCCACGTTGTACCGTTCCATTGCGGCATCTGGCCGTTGGCGCACGTTTGAGGGAGTTGGTAGGGTGTGGACAGGCTGAACTGCGTGCCGATCAAGGCTAGACCTGTGCCGCCGGTGTAGGTGGTGTTGTCGTCGGCCTCGCAGAGCACCGTGCCATCGGCATTGATGGCGCGGATGCTACTGCCCACAGCGCACGTGTTACTGACGCGGCGTTGAAGGTATGTGGTATCGGCGCTGAGGCTGACGTTGCCTGTCGTGCCGCCACCGGTCAACCCGGTCCCTGCTGTGACCGCGGTGATGTCGCCACCGCTGTCATTGTCGGCGGCGCACGTCCACGCAGAGCCATTCCATTCAGCGATCTGCCCGGCAGAGCAAGCCTGCGGGAGGCGATATGGCGCAGCAACGCTGAACTGTGTTCCACTCTGGGTGATTCCAGTGCCCGCCGTGTAGGTCGTGTCATTGTCCACCCCATCGGCAAACCCTGTAGGCACATCGGTCAGCCCTGACCACGGCGCGCCGGTGACACTGAACGTCGTCCCGTCCAGGCGCAACCCGGAACCCGCGCTGTAGGTGGTGTCATTGTCCACCCCGTCAGCGAAATCGTCAGGCACGTGCGTGAAATTGCGCCAGTTCAGGTAGTAGTCCCCGGCCTGTCCGTTGAGGGTTTCAGCGTCGCCGGCAGTGTAGGCATACGTCGATGTGTGCGCTGTGGTGTTGGTGATGAGGGTCAGCACTTGGACATCGGTCACATAGCCGGCCTGGTTGACGACCGAGATGACCTCGCTTGAAGTGACGTATCCGGCAGAACTGACTGCCGCCACTGCCTCTTCATCGGTGTAGACCGTATCGTTGTCCACCCCGTCAGCAAAGCCAGCCGGGATATCGACCAAGCCCGACCACGGCGCGCCGGTGACGTTGAACGTGGTATCGTCCAGGTTCAGACCGAAGCCAGCCGCGTAGGTCGTGTCATTGTCCACGCCTTCGGTAAAGCCGTCCGGCACATTGGTGAAGTTGTGCCAGTCCAGGTAGTAGGCACTGTCTTGACCGTTGAGCAGATCGGCGTCCCCAGCGGTATAGGCATACGTTGCGGTGTGCGATGTGGTGTTAGTGATGAGCGTCAACACCTGTACATTGGTGACGTAGCCTGCCTGGTTGACGACGGAGATGACCTCGCTGGACGTTACATATCCTGCAGCGCTGACAGCGGCCAGCGCATCGTCGTCGGTGTAGATTGTGTCGTTGTCAATGCCATCGGCGAAGCCAGCCGGGATACCGGTCAGGCCAGACCAGGGTGCGCCGGTGACGCTGAACGTCGTCCCGTCAAGGCTTAGCCCAGAACCAGCCTGGTAGGTGGTGTCGTTATCGATGCCGTCCGCGAAGTCGTCCGGTACATTGATGAAGTTGCGCCAGTCCAGGTAATAGGCCCCGGCCTGCCCATTGAGCGTCGCCGCGTCACTCGCAGTGAGGGCGTGGGCTACCGTGACGGTCAGCGTGTGCGTGGTGCTCAACACGTCGATGACGCCGGTGGCGGTGAGATACCCGGCGGCTTGCACGGCTGACAGCGCATCGTCGTCGGTGTAGAGCGTGTCATTGTCGATGCCATCGGCAAAGCCGTCCGGCACGTGGGTGAGATTGCGCCAGTCGTGGTAGACCTCCGGCGCAGCCCCGCCGAACAGTGCCGCATCGTCGGCGGTGACGGCGTGCTCCGCCTGGGACGCGCCCAGCGCATACGCCACGGCTCCCAACGGCTGGCGGGGGATGAGCGTCTCGCCAGCCACGGCGATCTCCAGGTAGGTGTCGCCGGTGAAGTGTGCCGCATCGAGAGGCATCTCAGCGCCCAGTAGTAGTGAAAAGTAGCCGTCCGCGACGGTCACGGTATGCGCTTCGGGTCCCCAAAGCTGTGCGCCGTCTGTCGCGGCATCCCACAGGCTGAATGCCATCGGGTATGCGCCGTCGGCCACCGGCAGTCCGGTAGCGCCCAGCAAGTGTCCCTGGTAAGTCAAGAGACGGGACGGCGCAGTCGGGGCAGCCGGTGCAGCCACGGCGCGCACGACGTTGGAAATAATGAGAACGCCCAGTAGGGCCAGGGTCAAGATTCGTTTCTTTCGCATTGTGTATTTCTCCCTTCCTTGTGATATGGTGGTATAAAGTGTTACCGTTATTCAAACGCGCCCGGCGCGGGTGGGCCGGGGTAGAACTGCTCCCAGCGGGTGAACGCTCCGGCGGTGACCTCCGGTGCGGCCAAGTCCCACAAGAGCAGGGCGGGCGCATCGTAGCGGGCCGTCGCCTGGACGCCGCGTTGCAGCGTAAGGGAGCTAATATTGGTGTGTTCCCCGAAGTCCACGTTGCTGCCTTGGATAAAGCGCGCGGCCCATGCCTGGCCCGCATCCACAGCGTTAGCTTTGCCGGCCATCGTAGTGGCGTCTTGGGCATAGGCGACGTGATTCAGGCGTACCCAGTAGGCCCAGCCGACGCCGATGATGGCCCCGGTCAGAAACAGAAAGACCGGCAAGACCAGCAGCATCTCGATGAGGGCCTGGCCTTGTTCTTTTTGATGTTGTGTTGTTTTATTCATCTGTGTGATTCCTGGATCAGGCCGGGGAAGACCGCGCATCCACCAGGGCGGACCGCGCGCCTTCCCCGGCGCACGCTCTAGGGCGCGGTGATGGTCAGCGAATTGACGCTGTTGGTCGCTTCGCCGTACTTGCCACGGATGGCGCGGTACAGCGCCAGCACCGCTGCGGCGACGACGAAAACGCCGGCGATACCGATGATGTACTCCAGCAAGCCCTGCCCTTCCTCGCGGGCCAAAGCCTGCTTGACTCGCCCACGCTGCAAGGCGCTGAGTCGCCGCGCGACGGGATGCGCCGCAAGACGCTGGCTGGCCCGCAGGTAGGCCAAGGTCACAGTGTTGATTGTGCGTTGCACGATGTTCATAGACTTATCTTTCCTCCTCCTGAAGTGATTGATATGAAAACCTTTCTGGTTATGTGGGGGACGCAGTGGGCCGCACTGCGTCCCCAGATAGGTGTACTCTGACGCCACTTTGGGTCACTCATCGAGCGCCCACCCAGGCGTGCGGGATAGCACAATGGCTTATAGGCATCACCTCCTTTCGTGCCGGGGACAGCCAAATCACAGAAAGCCGCCCGTCCCCAGGCTGGCAAAGGCGCGTAACGCGCCGGGCGCGGCCAGCACCAACAGCGTGGCGAGGATAGCGAAGAAGGCCGGGACGATCATCAAGACCGTATTGCGGTAGCCCCGCGCTGTGATGCGTTGGGTCAACTCCGTCCGTAGCTCCGCAGCCAACGCGCGCAGCGCCTCGCTCACGCCACCGCCCATCCGCGCCGCCGTGCGTAGCAGCGTCACGAACGGGATCAGCGGTGGCAGGTTGCCGTTGTTTTCCAACAAGGCTTCCACGCCTGCCGCCAGATCGCCGCTGACGTTGTAGTGCGCGGCGACAGGGCGCAGTTCGGCCACGAACACCCCACCGGGGCGCTCCGCCAACTGCTGCACTGCCTGCGCCAGGGGATACCCCGCCGCCAGGAAGTTCGCCAGGCGGTCCAAGGCCGAGGCCATATCGGCAAGCATTTGATCATCGCGGCGCGATGCTTTGCCCTTCAAGTCCATTTCCGGCAAGAAAAAGCCCAACGCACCGGTTGCTAAAGCCACGCCCAGGCTCGTCGCAGGACTGAAACCGCCCAGCGAAGCCAGGATCAACCCTGCGCCCAAGCCCAGCACGGCTAACAGCGTGGCGCTGGCGACCTTGTAGGCGTAGAAGGTGCGCACATCGGGATACAGCGCCCCGACCCGCTGCCAGAACCCCGCCTGTTTGAGCCGCGTTTCCACATCGGTGGCGTCACGGCGTTGTAGCAAGGTCTCCGCCCACGTGCCAAACAAGCGATCTACCAGGGGCCGCCGCGCTTGCACCTGTTCCAGTCCCAGGCGCACGCGCAAAGTACGTGGGGCGCGGCGTTGCCCGGCGTTGAGTGCCAGGAACGTCCCCAGACCACCCAAGAAGGCAAACCACAGACTGTACGTCATCGCGCACCTCCCTGAGCTTCCAAGTCGAGTCCCGCCTTGGCGATCTTCTGCGAGAGCAGGTAAGCCACCCCGGAGAAGACAATCGCCACCGCCAACACAATCTGCCCGTCAAGGGTGGCATAGAAACCGCCCTCGTAGTCACGCAGCGCCAGCTTGAGCAAGGCCAGAAAGACGAACGGTGCCACGGCGACAATTGTGCCTTCCAGTTTGGGCTGTGTCTGCCGGGCGCGGACTTCGTTCTGAATCTGAATCACACCGCGTAGCAGGCTTTGTAGTCCTTCGAGGACAGTCTTGAGCTTGCCGCCCTGTTGCTCGCGCACGACGAGCGCCTCGGCCAGCATATCGAAGTAGGGATTGTGACGGCGTTCGGCCACCTGGTAGATGGCATCGCTCAACGTGGCGCGGGTCTGCAAGGATGTGACCACCTGCACGAAGTCGCCGCGCACCGGTTCGCGCATATAGGGCGTGGCTTCGTGTAGGGCGGCGGTCAAGTTGGGATTGGCGCTGTAGGCCCGCAGTAGCGTTTCGATGGCCTGGCTGAGCGCATTGACGTACTCGCGCTTGAAGCGTTCTTGCTTGCCTGCCCATACCTGCCAGTAGATGATTGGGCCAAGGCAGATGACGACCGCGGCCAGAACCGTCGGCCCCAGGATGACCAGCGCGCCTCCAGCCAGCGCCGCGCCGATCCCCAGGCCGGTGAGCAGGAACTCGCGGGCTGACAAGGGAATGTCGGCAGCCTGCAAGCGCGTGTTCAACTGCGCCAGCAGTCCGCGCTGATCGATGGGCACGAGGCGCACGTAGGCGCGGGTGGTCGCCCCGATCCAGGCCAGGAGCACCCCGGCAGCGGCCAGGGCGGCGAAAAGTAAAGTCGGTGTATTCAATGTGAACCTCCTCGAATGTAGTCCAAAGTCCGAAGTCCAAAGTCCTTGTACTTGAGAGTGAATGCTGAATGCTAGAAGCTGATCGCTGACGGCTGACCGCTGATCGCTATCAGCACCAGATACAGCGCCGTCCCCACTGCCAACCAGGGGATGGCGGGGAAAGTGCGGCGTTCGCCAGTACGCTTTCGCTGACTGAGCAATGTCACAACACCGCCCACGAGCAAGGCGATGCCCAAGGCGACGACGAGCCGCACATCGGGATACAGCGCCGTCAACACGGCGAGTACCTTGCCGTCCCCCGCGCCCCAGAGATCTACGTCAGTGAGCACCAACGCCGCGATCCAACTGCCCACCAGGACTTGCGCTTGCTCCCCGGAGAGTCCGGCGCAGAACGCGGCGGCCCCGGCAGGGAAGATGGCGGACGGCGTGTCGGACAGCAGGAGCATCAGCAGGGCGAACCCCACCGCCACGCCACCCGGCAACACCTTGCCATCTGGTGGGACTACAGCAACACGCAACAGTCCTAGCACGGCTAACGGCAAAGCCGTGGCCCAAGCTGGGACGCTGCGCGTGCGCAGGTCGCCATAGCTCAGCCCGGCCAGCCAGAGGCCGACCAGGGCAGGCACGAGTGTGACAGCGGGTGCCCCTTGACTCACTACACAGATCCCAGCGGCGCGCCCATCGCGGCACACGCCACAAACACTACAAGGCAGGCCAGGACCAGCCCAACGACCAGCACTATACTGACCTCAGCTTCGGCTTGTGTTCCCCATAGAAAGCGCATCGTCGTCACCCCCGTTTGAAGTAGCGGTGCAGGCTGACTTGCTGCCCGGTGCGCAAGTAGATGCTCTCTTCCAGTGTCTGCGGGTACAGGCCCGTCCACTGCAAGCCGTTGCCGGTGTCCTGCCACAGCACATTGATGGCCGGAATGTCGCCTTCCATCTGACGTGAGGGCAACAACTCGGCGACCTCGCGCACGATGCGACGGCGTTGTCCATTGACCGTGACGCGCTCGATGTAGAACACCAGGTCGAAGGCATCGACCAGGTAGCGGGTGATCACGCCGGGGGCCATCGCGGAATCGGCCAGTTGCCACATCTGTACCACGCGGTTGGCAATCTCGTGGACGCCGTTGGAGTGCAACGTCAGCAGTTGCCCGTCGTGGCCAGTGTTGGCCGCCATCAGGACGGAGCGAATCTCCGCCCCGCGCGCCTCGCCAGTGACGATGCGGTCCGGGCGCATTCGCAAGGCGTTGATCACCAGGTCGTCCAGCGTGATTGCACGCTGCCCTTCCTCGGTCTCCTCAGTGGTGACCATTGCAATCCAGTTGTCGAGTCCTAACTGGAGTTCCGGGGTATCCTCCACGGTGACCACCCGTTCTTCCGGTGGCAATACCGCACACAAGGCGTTGAGGGTATTGGTCTTGCCCGACCCCGTGCCACCGGTGACGATGAGGTTGAGGCGGCCCAGCACGCAGTCCTTGAGAAACCCGGCAATTTCCTCTGTGAGCGTGCCCAGCCGTACCAGGTCATCCAGCGTGCGGGCGACCAGGCGGTGGCGGCGGATCGTCACCGCGACGGGCACGTTGTCCACCAGCGGTTCCATCACGGCGTTGAGACGGCTGCCGTCCGGCATCTTGGCGTTGACCCTGGGATTGGAACGGTCGAAGCGCCGTCCGTGCCGCGCCGCGATGCGGTCAACGAGCTTCTGCACCTCACGCGCAGTCTCGAAACGTATACTCGCGCGGTACATCCCCCGTTCGGCATCGTCCACCCAAATCACGTCCGGGCCGTTGATCATAATCTCTTCCACGGTGGGCATATTCAGGTACGGGGTGATGACACCGTAGCCGAAGATGTCGTACTGCAAGCGCGCGACCAACTCCTCAAGCGATTCGCTAAAGGGCCGCCCGTGTTGCAGCGCGGCGTTCGCGTGTTCGTCGACCAGGGCGCGCAGCAGCGTCTCGGCCTCGCGTTCAACGTGGGCCGTGGGCGTGCGCAAGGCTTCCAGGCTGAACTGCCCGGTCAGGCGGTCACGGGCGGCAGCGAGCAAGCCGGTGTAGGGATCAGGGTACTCCGCGGTCGCGTGCGCGGCGACCCGTTGGGCAAAGGTCGATGGCGCTGCCATTAGGCCACCTCTGTTGCCGCAGCCTGGGCTTCCGGTGTGGGGCCGAACGGCCATTCTAGTGTGCCCCCGGTGACCGCCAGAAAGGTTATCAGTTCGATTAGGGGCGCGTAGTGACCGGGATACAGTGTCTCTGGCCCGCGCGCTGGCTCGTGTTTTTTGTCACGGTAGACGATGAATCCGGCATACAGCGGTGCACAGCGCACGATGGCGCGCACCTGCTCCGCATCCCAGGCAGCTCCCGCGGGACTGACGACGGCGCAGATATTCAGACTGGCGACGATTGTCGCGAGCGCTGTGCCGTTGGCCAATTCGGTGAAGATGTGCTGCACGGCTTTCGCCGTTTCTGGATCAGGGATCAGGCTATGCCCGGTCACGACGCGCCCATCGGCGGTCTTGAAAGTGGCTTTGCAGTCGAAAAGGTAGCCATACGGCGGTTGCTTACCCTGGTACAGACCGTAGTGCGCCAGGAGGCGCTTTTTGCCGACGTGCGCCTGTGGCTGTTCTGCATCTGCGTAAGCCTGGGATGGTGTGGTGGGGGCTATACGGTAGCCAGGGATATAGCGGTTGTCTTCCCAGATCACATCCAGTATACGTTCCAGTTCGTCAGGCGTGCTCATTGCTACCGCCCAGGTGACATTGTCCGCACCCATTTGGGCGAAGACGGACTGCGGGGGATAGCCGGCCCGTTTCAGCGTCAATACTCGCCGCAGTATCCTGGTACGGTCCTCTGGCAGACCGGTGCGTTGCGCGTGTTCCGCTGTGCTTTCCAAAAATAGATTTGTTCTCATTGTTCCTCTCTCTTTGTTGTGGTGGTGTTTTAAGATTGCCTGGCTTCCCGTGTGGGGCCAAACGTCCATTCCAGCGTGCGTCCGGTGACGGCCAAGACCGCCAGGGTGGTCTCCCAGTCGATCAAGGCTTCGTGTTGGCCGGGGTACAGCGTCCCCGTCCAGCGCGCCTGCTTGTGGGCCACGTCGTGGTAGACAACGTACCCGGAATACAGCAGCGCGCGACGCACGATGTCGCGCACGTTAGCCTCGCCCCAGCGTCCGCCACTGGGACTGCCGATGCCGCGCCGGTTCAGGTCAGCGGCAATGGCATACGGCGACGCCCCACCGATGAACTGCGCGAAGATGTCGGCTACGACAACCGCTGTATCTGGGTCAGGGACTAAGCTGTGTCCGGTTAAAGATTGCCTGTCGGCGGTCTTGACGGTGATGTCCGGGCCGAAAGTGTAGCCGTAGGGCGCGGTGCTGCCGTTGTGCAAACCGTACTGGGCGCGGAGGTGCTTATTGCCACCCCTTGCCTGTTCTCGTCCGGCCTCGGCCACGGCCTGCGCTTGGGCGGTGGGCACAGCGGGGCTGTCAGGGACGTAAACCCCACCTTCCCACGCCACGCCCAATTCCTGTTCCAACTCTTCCGGCGTCCGCAGCGCCACACGCCAGGTCACGTTAGCCTTGCCCATCTGGACACGGATGCGCCTGGGGGTATATCCTTCCCGTTTCAGCGCCAGCGTCCGGCGCAACATCCCGGTACGGCGCTCCGACAATCCAATGCGCTGCACGTGCTCTACTTCGCGTTCCAAAAAGATACTTTCTTTCATTGTTCCTCTCTCCTCGTTGTTTGTTGTTGGTTGCTCGACGCTGGATTCTGGATACTCGATACTGGATGTCGGATTAAGCGGTTGGTTTTCAGTTTCGAGCTTCTAGCTTCCAGCAACCAGTTTCACTTCCCGATAAACACACTCTGCACCTGCTGCCACAGTCCCGGCTCTTTGCGGCGCTCCGGTGGCTTGAACGCTGTCGCGTCGCCCTCGATCTGCCCGCCCCGGGTAACCCAGGTGTTGGCTAACGGCGGAAAGAAACGCACGGCCATTGAGACAATCGCATCCGACGTGGGATTGGGCTTCTCCAGCACGAAGGGCAGCTTGTGGTTATTGCTGTAGGTGAACTGTGGATCGTAGGGCACTTGGGCGAACTTTTTCATTCCAATGGTGCTGACCACGTCCTTCAGCTTGAGGCCCGCTTCTGTATTCCACTGGTTGATGACCAACTCGAACTTGCCGATGCCCTCGCCAAAGGTCTGTTTCAGGTGCGGCACCGTCTGGCTGGTGGAGTGCAGGTCGGCCACATCGGGCCGGACCACGGTCAGCACCAGGTCGGCGGCATCCAGCGCGGCGAAATGCACCTCGTTGTTGATGTCCGGCCCCAGGTCGATGACCACGAAGTCATAGAGCTTGTGCGCGGTGTCGATGATGGCGCGGGTGAGGCTCTGTGTGCGGTGCGGATCGTCGCGGAACTCTGAGCGGCCCGCGACCTCCATTGAGGCGATACCACTCAGGCAATGCAGCTTGGAGGTCACCTTCGTGCTCCACAGTTGTACTTTCGTCTTGAGCGCCTGCGGTGGACAACTGGCGCTCTTGGTGCGCAGATAGTCCAGTAGCAAAGTATTGATCAGGCCATAGATGTTTTCCTGCGTGGAGAGGCCCAGGCGGGGGGCGATTGCGCCGCGGGTCATATCCAGGTCCATCAACAGGGTAGTGCGCTGGCCGATGACGCCCAAGGCTGCCGCAAGGTTGATCGCCAGACTGGTCTTGCCCACACCGCCGCCCGTGCCCCACAGGGCGATGACCATACGTCGCCACCCGGCCTCGGCCAGGGTATAGAGCGTGGGGGCGTCCAGCGGGATGTAGCTGCTGCTGGCCCGTTCGGCGCGCGCCTGGGTGACGGCGTTGGGGATCAGTTCCAGCAAGCGCCGCAACTGCGCGTCGTCGAGAGGCAACGAGACGTGGCCTTTCATCCCCAGAGCCAGCAACTCGTCAGTCCGCGATTCCAGCGGGGACAGCAGACCAATGCACGCGATGGGCCGTTCGTCGTAGTGCAGTAGTTCACTGACCAGTTCTGAGCGAAAGCCGGGCAAGGTAGGCGCAAGCAGCACCAGGTCGGCTTCCATTTCGGTCGCGTCGGTGAAGACCCCCGAAGCCGTGGTCGGCCCGGCGACGATTTGCAGTTCCGGTATCTCAGACAGCGCCCGTTCCAGACGCTGCATGTCGTCCCATACCTTTGTGCCGATGACAATCTTGATGCGTTCCATATTCTTCTCCTCGGTAGACGGTAGACGGTATACAGTAGACAGGTGGAGGGAAAGGGTACGGGTTATCGCGTCACCCCGTCATCCCTTTCTCCCGTTTACCGTCTACTGACTACTGTCTACTTCCCTCCCCGCCCAGAACACCGCGTTAAAGTCCTCCCACGCGAAGCCCGGGGTCTCCGGCAGGGCTTGTCCTGCGGCGACGGTCGCGCGCCAGATGGCGGGGCGTACCGCGAGGGACATCTTGCCGTTGAACACCGCCCAATCCAGGCTTTCGGCGGTGGTTTCGGGGACAAGCACGTCCACGCCCACCACCGGCCCGGCGATAAACGGTGCGGGGTGCTGCCCGTCAGTGGTCACCGCCCCGTATTGCGGGTTGGCGATCTGTTCGTGGTTGACGCGCACCACGATGGCCCCGGCCACCACGCGCTTGGTCACCGGCAGTTGCAGCGTGACCGTCACGGGCTGTAGCAACGCCTCGTAATCGGGTAGCGGCTCCGGTGTGGGCGGCGGTGGCGTGACCCCGGCGGGCAAGGGTGGCACGGTGCTGGTCGCCAACTCGGTGGCGCGCACGGTGCCTAATGTGGTGTACAAGTCCACCAGGTCGCCGACCGCGATGTACGGAGTACTGGCGGCGTCCACTGGAATGGACTTGATGACCAACTGGGGATCGGTGAGGGCCAGCGCCAGACGCCGCACTTTCTCGGCGTTCTCACCGGTGGCAATGCGCCCCCGGTTGAGCACGTCGCCCGCGCGCACTGTCTCGACGAAGACCCCATCGGCCAGCATCGCCTCTAGTGTCTCTGGCGTGAGGACGACTTGCAGCAGCGACGGACTGAATGACTGCTTGTCCAGCGCGATGTAGCCATTGGTGTAGGCGTCTTGCAATGACGTGTACGCCGGAATGTCCTGCACCGCGATGGCGACTTCGTAGGTGGGCGGCGTGGTGAGCTGCGCAAACAGCAACACCCCCACGAACGCGCCCCCGACGAGCAGCAGGCCGACCCAGAATTGAATGGATTTCAGAATACGCATTTCGTTCTCCTCTCTCTTTTCCTAAATTTGGTATGCAGTTTGGAGTACGGAGTAGGGAGTAGGGAGTAAGGGCCGGACGCCCCCATACTCCATACTTCTTACTCCTTACTCCCTTTGCCGAGTGTCGCGCGGGTCTTGTCCAGCAAACCTTTCCGCGCGGGAATACCCAACGTCTCCTCGGCAATGACCTGCGCCGCCGCCTTCAGGTCGCCGACCACAGCGTGGGCCTGCGGCCATTGCTGCTTGAGGCGCTGCTCGTGCCATTGGGCGACTGGGTTGTCGGCGCTGACGATGAGCACCAGGCTGGCGAGGTCTACCAGGGCGGGCGGCGGGGTTGTGCCGCCGTCGGCAATGACGTGCCCCAATGCCGCCGCGTCCCACACGAAGGCCATCACCGGCGCGCGCCACACAGTACAGGCAGCGCTCCACAGCAACGGTTGCCGTGTTTCGACGGCGTACTCGACCGCGTGCCCCCGCTGATCAGCCGTCCACTGCACGATCCCAATCAGATCGAGCACCGGCGCACCTGGCCCGGCCATTTGCAGCGCCAGTGTGCCATCGGCGGCGTCCAGGGGGACGGCGTTGGCCTGCCGGCACAGGTGTTGTACCAACGTCGTCACCCCTAGCCCGCCCTTTGCACCCACGACGAGGATTAGCATTGGGTTGCCTCCTGAGTGAGCGACGCCAGGTCAATGCCCAACAGCTTGGCGACAGCGGCTTCAGACAACGGTTTGTCCATCGCGATCCAACGCGCGGGGAAGGCCCGCCGCTCGCGTCCGCCGTCTACGATGATGGCATCGTAGCTAACGCGCGCGTCGTCCAGGGCTAGATTGGGGTAGATGGTGATCGTGCCGGTGGTCGCCGGTTGATCGGACGGGGTAAGGTCCAGCAATAGATAGGGATCACCACGCTGTGCCGCATCGAAAAGTGCCACGCACTTACCCTGTGCCGCCAGCAGTTTGGCGGCAGTGACTACGGCGGTCGTTGTGCCTACCCCGCCGCGTGTGCCGTAGAAGCCGAGGCGCAGTTGGCGGCGAAGTGGGGCGAAGGGTAACCGTGGAGCAGGCGCTATGGTGTTAGCGGCGGGCGCAGCCTGTTTCGCTGGCGGTTGCGTGGCCGTCTGCGCTTTGAGATAGGCGTCGAGTACCTTGGCTGGTTCGGCGTCGGGCGCGATGTACAGCAGTGGCAGGCTGAGATTCTCGACATTGGGAATCTTTGTCCCTTCCGGCGCGACGATCAGGCCAGCATTGACGAAGTCCAGCATTTGCTGCGTCTGTTGCGGGTCACAAACGCCGACGACCAACACGTCCGCCACAGCGGTCACGGCGTCGCTCAGGGCCAAGGCCTGATTTTCTTGCGGGGCAACACAGAGTATGGTATGCATTTAGTCCTCCAGGGTGAAAGTATTGGATGTGATGGGTTGGCTACCGGGTATCCGCACGGCCAGGCGCAAGGGTACGACGTAGTCAGGGCTGACGTCGAAGACGAGGTAGCCTGTGGCCTGGGCGTTGGGCGGCAAAGTGTGATCGGAAAGCGGTGTGCTGTCCGTGATGCTCAGCGGCTCTTCGACTACGCTCAGGGCAAGCTCTGCGGCCTGTGCGCGGGAATAGCTGTGCTCGGTGTTGTCAGTCAGGGTGAATTCGGCCTGGGCCAGATCAAGGTGCACCGGGCCTGTGTTCTGCACCTCGGCTACGACGACGATGAACACGCCGGCGGGCTGAGCGGACAGGGTCAGGCCCAAGGGTTGCGTCAGGGTGATGACGCTGCTGACCGTGGGGGATGCGACGTGCGTGGCGGTGTACGCCCGTGTGACGCGCAGTTGCCCTGCCGTGGGTGTAGCCGTGGCGACCAGCACCGGACGCACCGGTAGCGGTTCGATGGGCAAGGGCAAGAGCGAGAAGATGCTGCAGCCTAGAAGCAGCCACAGCCCCACACTGATCCCTATAACTTTGACGATGTGATGCATTTGCCTAACCCCTTTTGACGCAAACAAAAAAGGGGAGGACCTGGAACCGAAGTTCCAAGTCCTCCCCTTTCATTTCCCTTCCGGTTGCCCGATCAGGACGCCGCAGGCTTGAAGGCTTCCTGCGGATCGGAGCGCTTAGCCCCAGACCTTTTCACGGTGGTTGTGCACCGTTATGTCTTGATTATACCTGGTGGGCATGCCAAAATCAAGGGGGGAACGCGACGAATTTCCGAATTTCGCATATAAGTTTGGCAGCACAGTGGAGCAGGGCAGAGGACGTGCGCAACGAAAAGGCGAACTTCGTGATCCGCCGCAAGTATGTCGGCGGCTTTGAGAACGATGTCGGTTTCCTCCGCCAGCCTGACGGCACGTTCGATATGATCGTCTCGGAGTTCGAGACCGGGACGGGGGCCTACGCGGGGGGCCACAAGAATGACAAGGTGGCGTTTTTGGAGTGGCGTTACCAGTTCAACGTCGTGCAGCAATACGCATACGAGAACTGTTTCTCTGTTGTCGAAGTCGAGACGCCGGACAGTATCTCGCTCGAACTCGAATTCAGCGAGGGGCCTGCGCCTATGCCGCCGATGACACACCATATTTGCAACGGTTTTTCACCCTGGCGGGCAGGGCGGAACTGTGGAACCGGCTAGAGGAAGCCCGACAAGCCGTACTGTTCCACGACCTCGGATTGCCTGAGTTTTTGCCTGAGTTTGCGGATGCCGCAGAAGGAGGTGCCGATGCCGGGCTACTGTGTCAACCTTAATGACTGCCAGATCATAGAGGGCGGCGAGCCGGCTGTCTATGTGCGAGGGAATATCCTGCATCACGATGACCGGGCCAAACTCAAATCGTGGGCAATACATATCCTTGCCGAGCAGAAAAAGCGAGACGAGGACTCGCTCTGGTCTGTCGTCGAACGACTCAATAGAACGGTGTCACAGATCGAAAGGATTTCCCGGCAATGATTATCCTGGCCCTGGACGCCTCGTCTACGCACATCGGCTACTGTATCGGCGAGGATGCCGACTATGGTATAAGCGGTGTTTTTGTTCCGAAGGGAAAGGCCGACGAACGGGTAGCGCAGATCGTGACGTGGGCGCTCGACAAGATCAGGCGTTATGAGCCTGATGTCGTTGTGATCGAGGAACCTGCCGCGAATAACTCCCACCGAAACGCCCGGACTACCGGCTGTTATCGCGGGTCTGCGGGGCAATCGAAGCGGTGGTAAGCTGCTCCGGCCGTAAGTTTAGTCGTGTCTGGCCGTCCCAGGTCAAGGCGACGGGGTGCAGTAAGGACTCCCCCCGCTTTGCCGCTGGCGTGGCCCACAAAGAGAGTGTCGGGCCAGACGAGGCCGATGCGATTGGCGTTTGGCTGGCATGGCTGACGAAGGGGGGCAGTAGCGCCCCTGACGAGTTCTGAACAAAACCCCATACTCCTTCCGTACCAACCTGCAATATGTCATCTGGCAACCTGCAACTTTCGCTTGCATAATCCTCTCTTCTCTTATAGGGGGTAATAGGGAGATGGGAAAGAAAATCCCCCAGTCACAGTGTACCGGGGGATTTGTCCTAAAAGAAGAGCAACGCTACTAGGCAAAAGACGATGGATCAATGGACGCGGGTCTTTGTCCCGACAGGATAATGATTATTGCCCCTGCGCGCCCACGCCCACACACCGAAATCCCATGAAGTTGTTCGCGGTCGCCGGCGTGAGCCCGCCACGGGTCGCGGTACGAAGGGAGAACACGCCGTATTTCCAGGAGCCACCGCGCAGCACGCGGGAAGTCCCCGTGGTTGGCCCCGGCGGGTTCGCGTAGGGTGAAGTGCTGTAATAGCTACTGCTATACCAGTCGTTAACCCACTCGGCCACGTTGTCGGCCATATCCAGCGCGCCGTAAGGACTAATGCCAGTTGGGTAGTTGCCTACCTGGCTGGTATCGCCCACACAATACGCACTGCCGCTATAGTAATTCGCCCGCGAGCAATCCGGCGACTCGTCGCCCCACGGGTAGGTGCGCACTGCCGTCCCGCGCGCGGCCTTCTCCCACTCCGCCTCCGTCGGCAGGCGTTTGTCCGCCCAAGTGCAGTAGTCACGGGCCTTATACCATGAAACGAAGATGACGGGGTAGTTGGCGTAAGTTGGGTTGTTGTAGTAAGAAAAGCGGGTTTGAGAAAGATAGGAAGACGGCGCGGCACAGGCCCCGGCCGCCACGCACCGCGCGTATTGGGCGTTAGTCACTTCGTATTTATCTATACGGTAGGCATCCAGGTAAACCGTGTGCAAGGGCAGTTCGTAACTGTCGCAACTGCTGTAACCGCCGTTGTGCGCTAGGTCGCAGCCCATCTGGAATTCGCCGGCGGGTACGAATACCATCTCGTTGCCCCCATCCTCGCCAGTGGTGAAGTCCCACACCGGCCCGGTGGTGGTTGCTCCATATTCATCCTCGGCGACGACATACCATTGATATTGTGTGTTGTAATTCAACATGCCGGGATCACAGGAGGTACTGCTCACATTTTCGCAAATCGGCAAGGTCACTGACCCAGACACAAGGTAAACGTCGTATGTTACGCTGTCACCATCTGGATCGCCACCAGTCCAACTCAGGGTCACAGTAATAGGCTGACTAACAGCACCGTTGACAGGCGAAGGTGCAGTGGGAGTAATGGGCGGGGTGTTGTAGATGCTCCAATTGGCATTGCTGATATCGTTGACCGCCGGGCTGCTGGCATCACTCACCCGCATCCGCACCGTGGTGGAAGGATCGTTCGGTATCGTCCAGGTATAGCTACCGTCGTTTGGCGTGGAAGCTATGATAGTGTGAACATCAGACGCGAACCCATCCTTGGAGTATTCCAGGTTGACGTTGGCGATCGAGCCGGTGGATGACCAGGTAATGTTGTGCATCGTGCCTACGTGCCAGCTCTCGCCGTCGTTGGGTGAAGTCAGTGTCAGTGTTGGCGCGGCCTGGGATACCGTCGTGAAGTCCCACACCGGTCCCGTTGTAGCCGCGCCGTGTTCATCGGTGGCTACAACTTGCCAGTAGTAGTGAGTGCTGTAACTTAGCGTACCAGGGTCGCAAGAGGTGCTGGCTGCGTCGTTGCAGAGCAACACATCTGGCGTGCTATCGTTGGCTTCAAAGTAGACATCGTAGATCACACTATCGCCATCGGTGTCACCGCCAGTCCAGATCAGATTCACATCTACGCTTTGGTCGGTGACGCCATCAGAGGGTGAAGGACTGGACGGGGTGTAGGGTGAGTGGTTAATCGGCTCGGTGCCAGGAGTGTAGTTGCGCAACACCAATGGCAGGTAGATATTCTGATTCTTTATCTCCACAAAGGTGGTAAAGACAATTGCTGTCGAGCCGCCCTGAGTCAGCGTCGCTTTCAAGATGTAGACACCTTCGGTATCGGGAGATGCAAAGACCAGCGGGTAAGTCTGACTATCTCCTGCTGAGAGTGATACATTCGAGGTTGCATTGGCAACCTCCGTTCCAGTGAGATCTGTCAGCGACAGATACAAATTTCCCTGGTGAGACTGGGTAGCATCCAGATTGATCACGTCAATCGAGACGTTGATCTGACTAGCGGGTGCAACCTGCTGTGGTGGCACTCCTTCAGCGAACAGTGGTTGCTTGCCTGTGATCTGCCCCGTGCTAGTGGAAAAGGTAACCATAGCATCGTCTACAGCATCGTAGTAGCTCATGTTCACGGGAGGGAATGTGATATCGTTCCCATAGTTTCCCGGAGTTGGCTGGAACTGATAGCTCACGGCTACACTCTCGTGAGGCTGAATGACCTTGTACCAACGGATCTCCCCACTATCCATAGCACCATCGGTGACTTGCAGCACCTCAACGCCGCTGGGCACTGTTTGCGACAGGATCACTGTCACCGGCCCCGGTGTGGGATTATGGGCCAAGACCCAAACATTGTAGGTAGAGCTATCTTCCTTGGTACCGACATTGACCGACAGCGGGAAATCTAGTATCGTACTATCTGGGTCACTACCGGATTGTGGATAGCTGGCTGGCAAGCCAGAGAGATAATGAACGCTAAGCTGCGCTTCCGTTGATCCACTGGGTACGTACTGCGGATCATAGCTCTCTTCAATCAGGTCGTCCACCAAATAGACCCCTTTATCTGTCTGAGCAAAGAGGTTAACCAAAACACTGCTACCTGGCTCGGGTTCATCGTCTATATTGGAGTTCAGGCCGCTGCGGTACAAGATCAATCGCACTGTTGTGGCAGCACCTGGAGCCAATTCCACAGCCAGGGTTTGGTCAGTTCCAAGTGTGTCCGCCATCGTCAACAGATCGCCGTTTTCGCCATAGACAATGGGGAAGAACTTGGCCGGGACAGAACCTGTGTTGCGAATCGCGATGTCGGCATAAGCACTGGTCTTCCGGTAATAGCGACCACCGATGACTGCTGTAAACTCGTAGTCAACACCCTCGATCTGGCCTTGTGGGGTGTCAGGAGATTCGCTTTGCCTGATCACGTCGAGTCCGCTCAGCGTGTTAGACCACAAGCGCCGTTCACTCCAGAAGCCCATCTCCATCACGTCCGCGCCCAGGTTCATCATGCGTCCATCTTCCGAAAGGCGTTCAGCATTGACGATGGCGTCTACGAGTACCTTGCTGGCGCCGACTCCCAGCGAACAGGGACCATCACAGACGGCAAATGCAGCTATATCGGCCCCTCCCCACAGTAGCAAGTTGGCGACCCAATCCAAGAAACCTGAGTCTGTGCGCCGCAGAAATGCCTCATGCAATGGAGAACGCTGGTGATTGACCGCCTGTGGCACCAGCCACCAATTGGCCTCGTGGCGGCCGTCCAGGTCCATGATGTAAGCCTGTTCCTCGGATAGAGTGAAAGGTGATAAATTAGCAGCCAGATCTGTGGTGCTGGCGGTAATATCGCTCTTGGCCCGGTCAACTACTGGTTGCAGCACATCTACAAAGTGGTTTTGGAAACCATTCGTCGCTGCAATGTCTTCCTGGATGTCTGCCTGAATCTCGTCGCCATTTTCGAAAGCTGCCAGCATGTCATCCGCATCACCGTCGGCAGCATAAAAGGCGGCGGGACCTTTGCGTAAGCGGTTTGCATTGACTTCGAGAGCTGCATTTGTGCCACTTTCGGCAAGGCCGGCGAGGAAATATGACTCAGCATGCTTAACCGTGGGTGATTGCATAATGATGTTACCACCTGGCAGGTAGGCATTGAGAGCCCCAGTTGCAGCATCAGTGATGCCGAGGGCGTCGAGATCCAGGAAAACGAGACCTACTATTGCCTCTGCAACCAACCTTCTTTCATCCGCCTCCCGCTCATTGGCGAAGTACTGTCCCTCTGCCGCCGACTCGGCAATGTGGGCCATTGTGGTGTTAGCCATGTTAACAGCAGCGCTGCCAAAGTCCAGGACGCGATCTTCAAGTTGACTGCTCTGCGTCGAGACCTGGAAGGAGAGCGTGGCGGTGACCGAACGGTAGGGATAAGCCGTGGCTGTGTAAGTGACGACGTACTGGCCTGAAATGCGCGGAGAGAAAATAGCCTCATAGCATCCCAAACTGGTCGCATCAAAACTGCCCACAGTGCGCTCGTAGCCACTTGGGCCGGTTACGGTAGCGCGGATGGTGGCCTCGCCGAAAGGTACGCCTCCAGAGGTGACACACAGGCTAAGAGGGACACGCCCGTAGAGAGGGTACGGCCCGCCAAATGCTGTTGGTGCCAGCGCCAGGTCGCCCTCGTATACATCCACTTCGGCTCCACCGTAGCCATCAATGAAGTCGGTGGATGCAGGCGGATCTACGCGCACGTCCACCCAGTAGTGTCCTCCCTGGGGAAGGTTGTAGGTCCCCTGCCAGATGTCATTGCTCATATTGGTCAGACCTACCTGTGCGCGCGTGAAGTCGGGTAAGACGAGTGTTGCAGTCACGCTGCTGTCGGTATGGATAGAGGCATCGGGGTAAATGACGGTGGCAGTGATAGTCATCTGGTCGTCGCGGATAAAGTCGGGAGCGTTTGGGCCGTCCAATGCCACGGCGACTGTGGGCACACCCGAATATCCCGCGATGATGTTGAAGCCTACGTCGTCCGCGGCAGACGCTCCCGCTACTGTAGCAGTGACGATAAGGGAATAGGGACCAGGGGGCATAGTGATGCGCGCAGGCAGGGCCAGTGGGGCGGCATAGATGCCGTCGTTCTCGCCGCCGTCTTCATGCTGGCCGTCGTCGTAGAGGCTGCCACTGACAGCCCAGGGGCCACCCAAAGGAATGGTTGCCTTTACCTGTGCGCCAGTCGCGGGTAACGCGTCCATCTGCACAGAAACACGTGCCAGTAAAGTATCAGCGGCGCGAGCATTCGCGCCTTCAGCCGGTGCAAGGATGCTCACCGAGGGCACCACAACCTTCATCGTCACATTAACAGTCACTGCCTCACCACCTACAATGGCGCTGATTACACCAGTGTGGGTGCCTGGCGCCAACCCGTCACGGGTGACGGTGACCGCGACCGTTGCTGGCCCTACGCCAGAACTGCTACTCAGGGTGAGCCAGGGGATCGATTCACTGAGCGACCAGGTGTCGTCAGAATTCTCGGGAGTGAGAGTTAGTAGCAGAGAAGTGCTTGATCCGCCGAAATCCAGTGTCGTGGGAGAAATCAATCCACTTCCAAGTTTCAAAACAAACGCATCACTACTTCCACCGCTATGCGCATGCAGGGGCAACTGCCCGGCTGGCCCATTCCAGGACGCATCACTGCTCCCGATGACATACACGTTCCCGCTGCTGTCCAGTACGGTGGCCCCGCCAAAATCGGAACTTGATCCGCCATAGAACGTGTGCCACTGATATGCGCCAGCAGACGACAGCTTCAGGACAAACGCATCTATGCTACCGCTGTGCGCATGCAAGGGTAACTGCCCGGCTGGCCCATTCCAGGACGCATAACTGCTCCCGATGACATACACGTTCCCGCTGCTGTCCAGTACGGTGGCCCCGCCAAAATCGTAACTTGATCCACCATAGAACGTGTGCCACTGATATGCGCCAGCAGACGACAGCTTCAGGACAAACGCATCTATGCTACCGCTGTGCGCATGCAAGGGCAACTGCCCGGCTGGCCCATTCCAGGAGGCGAGACTGTACCCGGAGACATACACGTTCCCGCTGCTGTCCAGCGCGGTGGCTTGGCCATCATCGGTTCCTGATCCGCCATAAAACGTGTGCCACTGATATGCGCCGGCGGACGACAGCTTCAGTACAAACACATCATCTGCACCACTATGCGCATGCAAGGGCAACTGCCCGTCTGGCCCATTCCAGGAGGCGAGACTGTACCCGAAGACATACACGTTCCCGCTGCTGTCCAGCGCGGTGGCTTGGCCATAATCGGTTCCTGATCCGCCATAAAACGTGTGCCACTGATATGCGCCAGCGGACGACAGCTTCAGCACAAACGCATCACCTCCACCGCTGTGCGCGTGCAGAGGCAATTGCCCGGCTGGTCCATTCCAGGAGGAGCCACTGCTCCCGGAGACATACACGTTCCCGCTGCTGTCCAGCACGGCGGCAGAACCGACATCGGAACTTGATCCACCATAGAACGTGTGCCACTGATATGCGCCAGCGGACGACAGCTTCAGCACAAACACATTGTACAAACCACCACTGTATGCATGCAGGGGCAACTGCCCGGCTGGTCCCTTCCAGGACGCGTAACTGTACCCAGTGACATACACATTCCCACCGCTGTCCAGCACGGCGGCAAGGCCATGGTCTTCCGCCGATCCGCCATAGAACGTGTGCCACTGATATGCGCCAGCGGACGACAGCTTCAGCACAAACACATCCCGATCACCACTGTGTGCATGCAGGGGCAACTGCCCGGTTGGTCCATTCCAGGACGCATCACTGCTCCCGATGACATACACGTTCCCGCTGCTGTCCAGCGCGATGGCGCAGCTATTATCAGAATCTATTCCGCCATAGAATGTGTGCCACTCATAGTCGCCTTCTCCTGCCGACGTGCTGGTCGACAAGATGCTATCTGGCGATAGCCCGGCGTGTTCCAACAGGGCTGGCACATCTTGCACCGTGTAACTGACCGCAGGCTGCTTTGGTGGTAGTGTTGGCGTTTGTGCGCTGGCGCCGGGGGTGGAAAATGTCAGGCTCAACAGGATAATGACCAAGAACAATCGAATGCTTTTGTGGTTCATCGTTCCCTCCCAAGATTGATCCTATTTTTCGATTCACGAGACGATAGAAACAGACTGAACACCCGCCGACCTGGGCAAGAATGGCTTGCGCACAGCACATCGTCGCTGGCGTCCGGTAGCCCAGGCTCTGGTATGGTCGCTGGCGGCTGTAGGAATTGGAATGGCTGCACAGCATCACCTTCAGAATTAAATGCTCTGGCAACATACCCCAATAACAGCACCCCTGGCACCGGCTTGTGAGTTGTATAGATGCGCGAAGGCAAATAACTCACAAGGATGGGTAAGTTGCTGTGTACACGGCTTGTAGATACTGACGTCACTGTGGAGGTGTTTTATTGCCGTTCTCAAAACAGAATATGTGATGTTTCCGAAATTGTCAAATCTGTTATGTGGTATATACCAGTTACGCACAAAACATCTTGAGGCGCTTGATAATTCCCATGAATCCGTGATATATATCGCAGCCAGCACCAGTGATTGGATATGCAGTAACTGCCTAGTTGAGACACTGAGACGGGGCTTCCCCAATACGGAGAAACCCCATTTCATGTTCCAGGAGTAGGATAAGATGTGCCTCTAATCTCCTGCTCGTGCTATTGGAAGATCGGACAGCAACAGCTACTATTCAGGCAGAGCTACTACTTCTGCTCCTCCCGCCTCCCCAGCCACCGCCACTGCGTCGCCACGACCTCCACCTTGGCCTGCTGCACAAAGCCCTGCGCATTCGCCGCCAGTTCATTGCGCTCCGCATCGCCCAAGCCCGCGGCGCGGCGCACCAGGTGCACCAGGTTCTCCCGCGTGTCACGCTGCTGCAAGAACCCGGCGATTTCCACCTGGTCGCCTTGCCGCCACGACGGTGCATTGCTCTAGACAAAGCGGCACGTCAAAAGGTGGTACATCTTAGCCGCAAATGACTGGTACATTGTCGGGGTGCTTCCGCACTTTTAGTGAAACTGTGCACGCCGCTCCCACAAATGGCCTATTTTCGATGCCGGGATACTTATTTCTGTGAACTTGTTATCATAAGTTGACAGACTTTCCCATTCCTCCCATACTATCCCTGGAACAAAAAAACCGCCCCGCAGTGCGTGAGCACCCGGGGCTTCGACTTCCGGCGATGACGCGCCCTGGTATGCACACCATACCATACCCGCCCCCGCGCGTCAAATTCCCTTATCCTCGTTTCACAATATTCTTCAACTCCGTATCCGCCGGCGGCACAATCCCCGAAATGTCCACGAACTGTACCGGGAAGATTTCCATTTCACTTTCCTGGTTCAACGTCTTGCGCGTGCGGCGCACATAGCCCACCCCCGTGGGCATATTGAGCACACTCAACGTCCACTTCGAGTAGTCGTCAAGGCTCGTCTTCCCCGGCAAGCGTCCAGCCTTCGACACTGCGATCTCCGCGTCCTTCACCGTACTCACCTTCTGGATGATGGCAATACTGCTCGACGTAATCACCCCGGACGGTAACGGTTCCCAGTGTTGTGCCGATGTCCACAGGTACAGCCCCAGCTTGCGTCCCCGGTCGGTGATGTTATTCCACAGACCAGCGTCCTCGCCGATAGCCTGGGCGATCTCTGTTTGGGTACTCGCGTCCGAGCGCATCACCACGTGGGCTTCCTCGACGAACAAGAGATGCTGCGGAATAGGCTTGCGCTGTCTCAGGTAAGCTTCATAGCGTTCATCGGCGTGCTGGTAGATGCCGGACACCATCAGGCCAATGATGAACTGCTTCAAAGGTCCGTCATCGCCGAATTTCCCCGTGATGACCGTGGCTTTATCAGAGGCCGTCCACTCGGCCACCGTCGTCCCACCCGGTTGCCCGAAGGCACGATGGTAGGTACCCTTGGGCAGGAACTCTTCCAACTTGTCGATGATGCGCTTGACCACACCCGCCGTGATTGCATCCGTGCGTTCTTTGCTCAGCCCCTTGTAACGCGCAACCAGGGCGGTGTGCAAGTCCTTCATACACAGATTCGCCGAACGCTCCGGGTATACTCTACCGTCCTCCTCGATGACGCCCGCCGCGCGGTAAGCGTCCAGCACCGCGCCCTTAAGCTGGTGGAAGCCGGTGGCCCCGGCAGGATACGCCAGCAGCCAATGCTTGGCGAACGCCGCCGCCCACTTTGCCGGATCCAGGTAGGGGCTAGGGATGCGCAACGGGTTGAATTCCAGGAGGGGTAGGGCGATGTTCGTCGCACCCTCGACGGCATTGACTTGCCCATACAACGAGTAGAACTGGAAGTCCTGTTGGGGAATCAGCCAGCCCAACTTGCGCCATTCGCCGGTGGGGTCGAAGACTGTCACCCCGATGCGTGGCGTCCCACCCAGCCTGTCCATGGATACCGGCCCGGTGGTCGGTGTGTGAATCGGGATACCGTGCTCGTCTTGCCGCAGTGCATTGACCACTTGCGAGACAAACCACAGCGCGGAGTTGGACTTGCCAGAGCCGGAATCGCCGACGATGACGGCGTGCATCAACTCGTCGGCGCGGAAACGATGCACATTGTTGGGATCGGGCTGTAAGTTGATGTCCAGCACCGTGCCCAACGCGATTTCCCCCTGGGTGCGGCGGTGCGACAAGTCGTCCGGCCAGGCGTCCAGCGAGGCCGAAATCGTGCCGTCCGAGATGCGAATCGGATGCACAAGCGCCGCTAACTCGTTGGCCGTCAAGGTTTGCGCGTGACGCAGTGTGTCGAACGGCCCGGCGTCTTCTGGGCGCGCATCGAAGTCCAGCGTGATCGCCCGTTGCCACAGGGTCTCGTCCCCTGCGCGCGCGGCGACGGGCACGACGACGTTCTCCTCGCGCATCGCCGCAATGGACGCCGCCGCCAGCCGTTCCAGCCGGGCCGCGTCAGGGGCCAGCAACGTCACCTGCGTCAGGAACAGTCCGGTGTCCAGCCCCGCGCTCAGACGCCGTACCTGCTGGTCGAGCAACTGCGCCACCAGGTCGCGTTGCGCGTCCACGGTCTGCCGCGCGAAGGCCAGGCCCGCCACCAACGAGCCGCCCGACGGCCCCATCACGCCCCGCGTTGTCACCTGGGCGCGGCCCACGTTCGCCAGCGTCGCCCCGACCTGTTCGGCGGCCTGGGCTTGCACGTACTCGCGTCCCTCGCCGATCATTGCCTCCTGTCGCGCTTCGGCCCCGTCCACCTGTTCTTGTGAATTGCGGTAGCCATCGAAGGTTTCGCTGCGGAAGCCGTTGACGAAGCGGTGGGTCTCGCGTTGCAGCGCGCGGTCGGCGACAATGGTATCTTGCTGCGAGAGATGCCCACTGCGCTGCCCGGTTTCGGCATAGCTGCCGCCAAAGGTGCGGGCAAAGTGCTCGACGCCCTGATAGCCATCGCGGGTGGCTTGTTGCCAGGCTGCGTCTTGATCCACGGCGCTCTGCCAGGCGCGCTGCGCTTCGCGATCGGTGTGGCTGGCGTCTTGATACGCTTCGCTGTAGCCGTAGCTGGTCTGACTCGACCGCACCCCGCCGCCGCTGCGCCATTCCGAGGTCTGCACCGTCTCGTTGCCCTGCCAGGTCTGGCCCAGGGCCTCTTGCTGATTGCCGCTGCGCTCGTAGGCATTGTTGGCCTGTTGCAGTCCCCCCGTGAGCGCGCTCTGCTGGCTGGAACGGTCGGTTTCCAGGCTGCCGGTGACGTCGGCCAGTTCGTGATCGCGGGACTCGTACATATTGCCACTTTCTCCGGCTTCCATCGTCTCCCCACCGCCGATACCGAAGATGCGTGGGGCAAGGTTAGCTTCGATGCCCTGGTCGGCGTAGGTCTGCATCTGCGCCCCATCGCCGTGTACATCGCTTTCGGTGTTGCGCACAAAGCCCTCGCTGCTCGCCTCGTTGCTCACCCCGATTTCGGCCTGTTGGTAGCCGCCTTGGGTGTGCTCGTTGCCCGCCCCGCTGAACGAGCGCTCGGTTTGTTCGTTGTAGCCGCCTTCCCAGGTACGGCTGCTGCCTCCGGTGTAGCGTTCCCCAACGCTGAAGGCTTCTACGCTAGAACGACTCCCGGCCCCGGAGCGCACGCCGTTGATCTGCTCGTCGATGCTTTCGACGCTGTGCAACTGGCCCGTTTCATCGGTGTGCTGCTGGCGGTTGCCCTGCTGCGTGGCGTCGCGCGCGCCCTGGGTCTGCATCACGCCGGCTTCGCTGCCGCTGTACGACCGTGACAGGCTGTAGCTGTCGGCATAGTCGCGTTCCAGGCTGACCTGGGCTTCCTCGTGTTCGCGCACATCTTCGCGCACGTGCTGTTTCTCGTAGTAACCGGTGTTTTCCTGTCCCTGGTGGGCTTCGTGGCTCGCGGTCTCACGCCGGTAGGCGCTGACCGCATCGGACTGTCCGGCGGCCAGGCGATGCGCGTTCTGCTCGGTGCGCAGACGTTGGTCGGCCCGCGTCACCTGGGTCGCGCGATGCGTCTGTTCGCTGAAGACCGCCACCGGATTCAGAAACAGGGGCAGCACCGCGCTCACGTTAGCCGACTCGCTCTGCTTGACCTTGGAGGCAAAGTAGCTCAAGGCTTGGGCCGTGTCGGTGAGCATCCGGCGGATGTCCAGCGCGTGCAGGGGGTGCGCCAGGGTCAGGACGGCGAACGGCTCCCCGGCCAGCGCGGCGGCGATGACTTCGAGTTGCTCTTGGGCGTCGGTGGTGACCAGTTGGTTGATACCGTGGCTCGAACCCATTCCGGGCGCGAGGCGCGGCACTATCTGACCGATGAGGGACGCGGTGTGATTACAGGCCCACAGATGCTCGTACAGCGCCGCGGCTTCGTTGGCGGATAGCAAGGTAAAGCGCGACTGCCGGAAACGCCCTTGCAATGCCGCGACCAGGCGCGCTGAGTTGAGCGCAGCGGCTTGCACGGCCTGTTCTTGGGTGGCCGCTGTTGCCAACCCACCGTAGACCTGGACGAGGCCCAGTTCCGGCACGTTGGCCAGGCCAAAGGCAGCCGCAGTGTTGCGTGCCCCTTGCGGATCGTACAGGCTGCTCACCACGTCGTCGGTGAGTTCCAGGTGCGTCCGCGCGTGGCGGTAGGGCTTACGCAGGATGCGCAGCGCGTGTGGCGACCAGGCCCGCCAGCCGTGGGGCAACGCCCAGGCGTAGGCGTGCAACGATGCGCCGTCGGGAGTGAGGGTCATTTTGAAAGTGTCGTTGGTGGTAGTGTTATTGTTCATAAGGTCTCCTGTTGTTATAGTAGATGGTAGACAGTATACGGTAGACGGGTTTTCCGCCCCTGTCTACTGTCTACCGTATACCGTCTACGCGCGCAGCGCGCGTCTACTGCCTTTTCACCTGCCGCAATACGTCGCGCGTCGTCATCCGTCCGCCAAAGAACGGCGTAAGGCGGTCCCAGAACAGGAAGCGCAGGACGTAAGCATAGAAACCGATGGCCGACATCACGGCGAAGCCCAGTAGCCACACCGAGATGCCGTAGAGCGTCGTCGCACCCGGCTCCGGCGTCCCGCTGACCAGCAACGCGGCGATGCGGTAGGCAAAGAGCAGGCCGGCGTTGCCCGCGAGGAAGAAGTAGATGTAGTTCGTGGTCGCCGCGCGGTCGTCGGGCTTGAAGTAGGCCAGCGTCAGTGCCGCGCCCCACATCGGGGCCAGAACCCAGCGCAGCGCGCCGGGGGCCAGGATAAGGGCCAGAATGTGTAAGGCCAAGATCAAATATTGCATTGTGTGATTCCTCCTATGTATGAATGTTTATGTTTCGACAGGGTTCTCAGGATAGTGCATCTTTTATCCTGTTCATCCTGTCAATCCTGTCCAAGAAAACGAAAAAGGGGAGGACGCGGGACAGTTCCCGTGTCCTCCCCTTTCATTCTCATCGCGGTGTTACCCGGTCAGAGCGCCGCAGGCTTGGAGGTTCCTGCAGGTTGGAGCCGAAGCCCCGGACTTTTCGCGCCTGGACGGTGCTGCTGTATCCAGGTGTATATCTATTATACCATATTCAAACCCTGAATTTCAAGGGGGGATTCGCTGAATCATTGATAATATCCGAGCCTATTCCAATTTAGGTCTGATAAATGGGGCATAAGCTCACTCAATCGAACCTCCGACTTCCATTGGGTTGGTAGACCCACGTAAACGTCAGGCTGTTATCGTCAATGGCTGTCACCTTGATGACTGCATAGTGCGCGCCATCGCGCGTTCTCACACAATACACGTTTCCCGAACTCGCCCCAACCCAATGGTATTGGTAGCCAGACTCAGGACATTCGGACACCTGGTCCAGCGCCGTTTGCGCCATACCAATAATGCCTGCGCGGGCATTGTCTCCATCACTATATGGCGGGGCATCATAGGGTAGAAAAAAGCTCATTGAAGAAGATTTGGCAGCCAGGAGATCGGCAATGCTCGAATTCCAGCCTACCACTGTATTGGTGCAAAAACTAAATCCACTCGCTTCATAATAGACGCCCCCATCGAATATTGTCGCCTGATCCGACGGCAGTGAGTTTCTCGCGCTGCTAAGGATAACAGGCAGGTAGATTCGATAACTGTCAGATGAGTCGGAAAGCGTAACGTAGACGTACCCCCCCGGATCCATAATCTCATTTCCGGCATTATCCCAGGCATGAATCGTCAGCCGTACCTCTTGGCTGCTGACAGCGGCGCAATCCCAACTCCAACTATAGGGGCTGGTGCTGTCATTGCCCAGGTGATGCCAATTGCCGTCGTACCAGGCGTGAAACTCGACAAAGTCTACGCCGCTTTCGGCGTCGCTGACCTCCGCCTGGATGGTCAAGGGGCAGACGCTGATGACGGCCCCAGTGGATGGGGAAGTGACCCGCCCGGTCGGTGGCGTGGTATCGGGGCGTAGCACTGTAACCGAAACCGTGTAGGCTGTGCCGCACCCGCCCACATTCGGATTCCAGTGCTGGATTAACAAGTAGTAGGTGCTCGTCGTCGGTGCTGTCCAGTCAATTCGCGAAGCCAGCGATCCGCCGTAGTCGTCATTCGCTGCCAAAAGCGTTGTGCCATCGGTATCATAGAGATACAGATAGGTATCGGCTGCTGTGCCCAAGTCAAATGTGGACAAGGTGTAGGTTACACCACCTTGTGCCTGGAATTTGAGCCAATCTTGATCCATCAAGCTATCCATATTGTGAACTTGCACCTCACCCACCGCAATTTCTTGGGCATTCGTGACCGTATCGTCACCCGATATCGTTTCTCCAAGCGGCGCCAGGTGCAGATCATCGAACCAAGCAGTGCCCGTAATCGTGCCAGACCAATATCCCAACCGCGCCGCTACAGTGACTGAAAGACTATCGCCTGAATTGAAGTTTAAACTCACATACGTCCAGTCCTGGCTACCAAACACACCATTCGTGCGTTCCCATGTGCCGTATAGAGAAAGATTGGCGCCTGCATCATTGTATTCAGTGGTATGTGTGACATTCTCAGTCTTAATCCACCCAGAAAGGCGGTAGTCAGTGTGCGATTGTACAGCTACGGTTTGAAGCCACATAGCATCATTAGGTGTGGTATTCGCGATTTTGGCACTTCGCATTCCATTGTGGGTATAAGTCGTGTCCCAAGTAAATGCAGACGGATCATATTGCCAGGCCGACGTTTCCCAATCAAAGGGATCACTGTCTCCTTGTTCAAAACCAGCATTGCTAAGCAGATTTACATCGGTCGTCATATTTTCATATGCGTCACTGCTAGCAAAGCAGATATCTGTCCCCATAGAGATATTATTGGAATTATCCGTCTCGCTGATGACGCCCGCTGAATCTACTTGGGTATATAGCGTTGCCGTGACTTCACTGCCAGGAACGGCCAAAGCACATGCCATTGGCCCGTCCAGATCTGCTAAGTCGGTGATAACCGTTGTGAGTGTGATGTGTGCTCCAGCGGTGATAGGAGAGTTGACCCAGAATTGCAGGCTGCCGGTGTAGTCACCAGTGCCGGTGGGCAGATGATCGACATAGAGGTCCGTATAGAAGTTGTTCTGCGTGGGTGCATCACCCTGGTTTTCAACGAGTGCCAGTACCAGTAATCCGCCACCAGTGTTGGGGTAGGTGGTTAGGTCAAGGATAGCCAGATCAGGTGTTCCCGTTGCCTCAAGGTCGAGTTGCAATCCTGCCGCGACTGAGGGTGATGCAGTAACCCGGCCATAAGAAAAGTTAGTGCGCTCCACATTGGAAATCCGCGCATGCTGGATGTAGCCAGGGAAATAGCTGGTAAAGTCGTAAGGTTCTCTCCCAATACGCAGAGGGTGATCGTTCCAGTTTTCAGGTGGCGCGCCGAAATTCTCTTCCTTATCTAAAACACCATTGACATACAGGCGCATCCTGGTTCCGCCGTCATAGGTGGCGGCAACGTGATACCACTGATTACTGTAGATTTTGGCTTGTCCTGTAATCGTACGATCGCCTCCCGCCGCGTTTATCACGAATTGGAGGTTACCATCATGGTGAATCCTGAACTCATAACGCGATTTAGTGAATATCCGCGCCGTGTACGATAATGGTCTATCTAAGTAAATCCAGGCTTCCAGTGTGATCGCGCCAGGTTTGAAATCATCTGAGTGCGGAATTTCCACATAGGCACTCGTCCCATTGAAAACCCCGGTATTACCTAGGTAGCCGTCTCCCCAACCAGCATTGTAGAAATAACCATGATGTCCTCGGCCCGAAGAGTCAGTAACAGTGTTCCCCGCACCTTCCTGAAAATGCCACATTCCCATCGTATTGCTGTCCACCTGGGGTAAAAAGACCGTGTTGATATCGGTCGGCGGAGTGCCGGCAACAGCGGAGGCATAATAAAGCTGGTAACTGCCGGTATTTGTTTGCCCACCACCCAAGGCTGCCTGCAACGGAAACCATAGATCAATCTGAGCCGTGGTGAACCGCTGGACAAACCGGTTCAGCTCAGTCTGATTGTCATACACCACGCGCACGTCATCACCCTTGATAGCGGAAAGTGAAGCATTGTAGATTTCCGCTGCTGAGGGCGTTGTAGTTGTGTCGAAGTGAATGTGAAGAGGGAATCCGGTGGGCATGGTATCGCTGTCATTGTTCAAAATGACCAAATTACGCTTGTGCGCGTAATTGGTATCCCACCAGGCCGTCGGCGGCGCAGCAGAGGGATCCACCAATGTGTACGTATCGCCATTACCCTCGGCAGGCCAATTTTCCCAGTTGCCGATGCTGTCCATCGCCCGCGCGCGGAAGGCATAGGTATGCCCTGGTTGTCCCTGGAATATCTCAGCAGTCTTGGTCGTATTGACTAGCCAATCTTCCCACACGCTATCCGGGCGACCTGCATCGCGGACTTGGATGTGGTACCAGCGCAGACCCGCGCGCGCGTCGCTGCCGGACCAATTGATGGTAAATCTCGTATCGGTTGTGACCGGCGGCAACGCACTGACCTGCGAATCTGGCGGTGTCATGTCAATGTGAGTTTCAAAGCTGGATGTGTTAGATCCATACGGCCCGGTCGCCGTAATCCGCCAGTAAATTCTGGCATATTCCGCATCCAGGGTATATGTATAGCCAGTCGCACTATAAGTGATCGGTTCATCAATCAGGGGACTGCTGTAATCCGAATTGATGGAGGCCACAATTTGTCGGGAGGTTGTCCGCAAACTGGTAACACTATCGAGATGAATCGTGGGGGAGTCAAAATATCTCTCGTCCAGGTTGGGAAGAATGACCGGGGAATTGGGCCGGTGGTTTGATGGTACCGTAAATGTGCCGTGTGCCACCGTAGCACCATCCCAGCCAGTATTTGAACCATGTGCTTCCACTCGCACGAGATGAGGACCGCCCTCATATTCAAGTGTGTTCCAAGTTGGAGCATCTACTTCATTAAAGCAAGGCACGCCCAACTCTTTGAGAATGTGCCATTCTCCGTTTTCGGAACCGTCATTGGCACTATTTACGCTGACCCGCAGGGTAATTCCTACACCTCCCTGTCCGTCAGTACAGGCACGAATTCTCACGACTTCACTCTGACCATCCAATGGTTCAAAAGTGGGGCCGGTAATGGTTAAGTTTTGGTCAACCAACGTAAAATGCCAGGTATCACTCCACTCGCTCTCGGCACCGTGACTATCACGCACCTTGACGCGCCACTGATATCCATAGGGGCTGAATGCCCCTGTGGTTACACAATTACTTGCCACCCAACCACTGTTCCAGAGTTGGGCGCTTTCGTAGACATCAAAGTAGTAACCAGTGATAGCGTCCCCATCCGGATCCCCATTCGCTTGCGCGCAGAGTGTGGCGGTGTTGCCGGAATAGTACACTGTCCAATCGTTCGGGCTGGCGGGGTCGGGGCGATTTGGCGGGCGGTTGCCTCCACCGGATTGACTCACAGTAAACTGCAATATAAATTCCTCGCCGGCCCAGTTGCCGTCGCGCCAGACCTGCCACGTATTCTGATACGTGCCTTCCTGCGACGGCGCTTGGATGGGATTGTCGGCGTAGAAGGTGAAGTCATAGCTCTGCCCCGTGTTTACCGTGCCCTGCACCGCGACGTGCGGCCACGCTCCGTAAAGGTCACCGTCCTTGAGGCGTAACATATCTCCCCGCGCTTCCAGCAGTTGCCCGTTGTTGACTGTGGCTCGAATCGTAGGGCGGAAGGTCTGCCCTGGAGCAACCGTGGCATAGCAGGTGTTGTTGACGCAGTCAAGGTCAATATCGCTAGTGACAACCGGCTCTGTTCCTTGTACGTCCAAAATCATCCACAACTGCCCATTAGGCACCCATGTCCCGCTGGTGTTCACAATCTGCCAATCGCCACGCGCGGAAGTCTGCGGCACGACAATGGGGATGCTGATGTCCACTTCAGCGCCGGGCAGGGTGTAAGGGATATCTACCGGGCTTGGCGCACTCATCTGATCGCCGCTGACGAAGATCAGTTTGTACCCGTCCCAGGTTGAGGTGCCGCTGTTGCGCACCAGCCAGGTTTTAACCAGGGCTGCGCCAGGAGACACGACGGTGTGGTCGGGGAGGGTGATGTCGCTGATGAAGGTGACATATTCCCAGTCAGCAGGAGGCATGGGAGGAGAGGGCATATTGGCAATATTAGTAGATAACAATCGTCCTACTTGATCTATTTGAGAGAAAGAGCTAACGGAGATAGATGTAATATGTGAAATATCAAAAATGCCATTTCCAGCAAACTGCGTACGAGGGTCATCGTTTATTTCACAATTATTCAGCTCTGACGGGCAGTCAAAGAATGTATTTACTCTGGCGATAACATTAGATCGAGGTTCATCACCTGGTTGATCCAAATAACGAAAGTCATAAATAACTTTCGTGTCCCCTTTGACCGCTGAACCATCATAGTTATAACTCCACAAACCTTCTGAATCCACAAGGTAACCACCTATGTAGTAGCCATCAACTAACTCTATCAAGTCATCCCAACCAATAGGGTTCCCTCCCAATCCTCCTGGTAAGCAGTTCATCGTACACGTATCACTTCCATCACGAAGCTCGATATGTAAATGAACTACGTTGTCTGAGGTTCCTGTGCTCCCTGCTTTTCCGAGAATATCACCTCTACTCACACGCTCGCCTTTTTGAACTGTGATTGAACCTTCTAGCAGATGTGCATAGACCAAGACCGTATTGCCAGTGAAATGTCGAATGGCCACTATACATCCTAAACTTGGGATAGTGTTCATACAGTAAGCTTCTTCAACGGTGCCTGTTGCCATCGCAAGAACTTCAAAGTGCCCTCCTGCGAAATCTAAGCCCGATCCCAAACCAGATTGGTATTGCCCTAAACGGTTAAGGTTACCATATTCATGGGGGCCGCCGGTCCAATACACAACTGCAGTACTGGAATAAGGCAAGACAAAACCAGGTAAAATGTAAGATTGAGAGGGAGATATCACCTGATTGAAACCAGGCATGATATACAACGCCTTGTTCTCTTGAGCAGAAGTTGCTATGGATAATCTTGTTTCTATCTGTTGTGTCTGTTTCACAGGCATCGCCGCGCCTGGCCTAAGGGCTGTAAACAATACAATCCCTAGTACTAGAAGCGGAATCAATTCAATGACTGTATGGAATATACTTTTTTCTGACATAGATGGCTTTTTAAGTACCATCAAAAACCATCGGCAAAACCGGCTTTGACGTAAAACTACGGGGCGCATAGCAAAACCTCCTCACTTAACAGAATTTCGATAGATTTCAGCGCGCACTTACTCAATGCATAACCAACGATAAGTAACCCCTGTCTGCCTGGCTGGATCCTCGACAAGGGCAAACTTATGCTGTCAATATCCCCTAGTCACCAACGGCAAATACACAAACTGCCACATCACACCATCTCCTGGCTGAAAGTACAGCCCGTTCTTATCTACCACTATCACGTTCCCAGCGTTATCCACCATCTGGATGAAGAACTGTGTTGTTGCACTGCCGAGCCAACTGGCAACCCACGTTCCGTCGGTCTCACTCAGCGGCACGCTCTCTCACAGACCACTGTCATCAGTGTAGGAGACTACAATCGCGTGGATGCCGGAAGCATCTTTGGCCTGTACAGTAACAGTCACGGTATCCGTCGCGAACCCGCTCTGCATTTGTAGAAACGCGGGCGCGCGCCAGTCAGCGCTGTTATCGTGGTAGTAGAAATCGAAGCTCAGTTCATCGTACGGCCGCTCGGTCTGGCTGGCAGCGTGGTATTGTCCCAAGAGCGTCACCAGCTTCCACCTTTTTCCAGGTGGTTGAGAGTACGAAGTATTGTCGGGTATTAGCCCAATGCAACAAGGATAGCTCGATGATGATACAGCATTTGAGACAGGCAATGCCGGTAAATATGTGGGAACAACGCTAACATCTTGCCCTAACCAACTGCGAATGAGTCGTTCATACGGGCGAAGCACTGCCTTCCAAACTGTATCATAAAAAGAGGGAATATACGCCCAAAAGAGGAACTCATGGCAGGCGTTGAATTCAATGTCTTTGTTATCTATGGAACCCGACTCACTATCTTTGCACTTTACATAACGAGAACTGTTTCTAGTGGTTTACGAAATCTCTGCTACTAAATGTGGGATGTATTTATGCGCAAAATCGCCCAGAAACACAAAAGTGCAAAGATAGTGCCGACTGTAGTGTGAATAATGCTGCAAATTTGTGATCTGTATAGGATGTCAATGGTTTGGAGTCAGTTATCATCTGTCTGTATGTGATGTAATTGTAGTCCCAGGCTCTAATATTGAATATCGTTTGATTACGAAATAGACAGACTGCATTTTATATTGAAACTCACTTATGTCAAATCGTGAGCTAGCAGAAATGGTTGTGCGGTGATTGTTAGCACAACTCACCTTCGAGCTTTCTGAACCAAACAATGTGGCTATGTATTCTCTGGAACTGACGGTGCCTCTCGGCGCTCGTATTATCGCAGCGTTTTTAGGTTTTGTTGGTATACTTGCTCAGAAAGTCGCTCTTGCAACGGCTCAGCCTTTACTTTCGAGCAGCCCGCGATGAATCTGCTGGAAGACTGCGATCCCAAAAAGCATTTGACTCGACACTGCACATAGGTTGTTTATTGATTAGGAGGATATCCCCATGAAAAATCTAAAATACAGACTGATATTGTGTCCATTAGTCGTCTTTGTAGTTTTGCTGTTGTCCGTAACGTCGGTCTCCTCACAACAACCGTTTGTAGGGAGTGGTGATGCAGTCACCAACACACAAGTACTCGAAAATCCCAGTTGGCAGATTCTAGTACTGATCTACAGTTCGACAGATTTTACTTACACCGATGCATCCGGAAACCATCGAGTCGTAGCATCTATGACCCAGGCAGAAAAGGATCGAGCAGCGGACGCTGCCACACGTTTCTATGAAGTGGATGTGCCAGCTCTCACGAGTGGTAATATGAGTCCTGTTCTGACGATTCGCTATCCTAGTCGAACTCTGACACAACTAGATTCGGCTTGTGGTTTTTGGCCTAGTGAGGCAAACACGGCCCCTGAACGTGATCCAGCCTTCGACTCCATAGTGGTTATTTGGGATAGCTCAGGAATCGATTTGATTACTGGTCAACCTGCTTATCTTCAGAATTGCGGAGGGTTGACCCAGTGGACAGGTACCGGACAAACTTATTCAACATTTCAAGTCGATTCTGTGTCGTCCAATCAACGCAATATATTCAAACATGAGTGGGGGCATTCTATTCTTTTTTACTATGAAGCTGCGGGGGTGACCCCTCAACCTACGGTCAATAATCACATTAACGATACAGACACTCGTTATGTACATTGTCCAACAGGCGAAACCTATATTCTTCAGGATGAAACCGACGATAATCCCATTCCAAACTCCATCTACAATAACATAACAGGTTTTACCCATGACTATTATTCAGGAACCACTGCTAAACCTGAAGCACCGACCCAATGTCTTGGCATTATTCCTGAAGCTTGGGCGTCTGGAGGGCCTGTAACAAAGCCAAGTACTAGTGTCAGTCGATATGAGGCAGAGTCAAGTGAGAACACGCTGATTGGCGATGCAGTAATATGGGATTGTAGTTTTTGCTCAAATGGGCACAAAGTCGCTTACATTGGTTATAGTGGCGCGTTGCAGTTCAATGACATTGTAGGCGACGGCAGCAAAGCAGTAGTCACGATTTACTATATCAATGGCGACCTAACTAATCGTAATGCCACCATTAGCGTTAACGGCACAGGGCCTGTCACCATAGAATTCGCAGGGAGTGGTGATTGGGACACTGTAAGTGCCAAAGGTTTGACGTTGAATTTGGCAACAGGCGGTAACACGCTTGAGTTTGCGAACCCAACCGGATGGGCACCTGATCTTGATAACATTACGGTCACGTTCTTGACATCGAATAGAATCTTTTTACCATTGATAATTCGACAATGATGATGGATTTATCCTAGACAAGACGAATGCCTTCACCGTTTACCACGGCGCTCATTGACCTTGTGCGCCGCCAGCCATTGCTGACTCTCTAGTTTGGCCGCTGCGGGTATATACACCGATTCAGCGTGCTTCGTGTGCAACTTTGTTAGCAATGTTTCATCATCGATGTCTTGAGGCGTAAGACCGAGGTAAGCCTTAAATCCTGCAACGTCCAGTGCATAGATCAGGGTTTCCCGTAAGGCCAGCTCTGCCATATGTTCAGCGCGCGTGAGCGGGGCCGGATATGGCTTGTCAGGAGCTTCACACCCACCTAACATCACTTTGTAGCCGGTCTCAACTTCGATATAACCGTATTGTGCTCTGATAACCTTGCCGGCGTTGTGTTGTTGCACGATAGTGCTCATATCCCATAACTGCTGCGCTTGAGTTGTAGCCAGGGATTCTGAATAGTAGCTGGCGGATGAAGTGATACGATACCAGCCATCATCTCGCCCAATCGGTTGTTCAATGGAGACCCGGTCGGCATTGATTCGCACTTCCTGTGCCAGCTTGGTTGGGGTAATGAACCGTTCATTGTAACGCCACTTCTTGCCAAAGGATATTTCCACTGATTCGTAATCATAAGGGGTGTACTCAAGATTGATCAAGACGCGATACGTGATCCGTGGCGGCTCAATGTCTTCAGGTGTTATCCAATAAGGTGCTAAATCGGGACGCTTTTCGAGTGAAAAATCAGCCAATCCGAGTGACTTCTCTTGAACAACGTGGGATGTTCCTTCTGTTGCACTTTGTAGTGCCAGCAGTTCTTGCTCTGTCCAATTCAGTGCTTGTTCAAGCTGTCGAAAAAACGGCCCTGAGCGTCGAAAGCGGTCTGGCTGTTCGATACACCCTTGCCACCCCCAGAACAACCCGGACTGGCCTAACAGCACGTTTCCTCGGTTAGGCGGTGCATCGCACATCCAGGTATCTCTGAACTCATCGTAGACCCAAGGCAACGCAAAGGTTGATAAGTCTACTTTTGTTACTTGTCTTGTTGCTGCCCGTCGCAATAGGAAGTCATAGGCTTTGCTGAAAGCCTCCTGAGCTTCTGGGCTGAGTTGCTCATCTTCGGTGATCAACTGCTGTGGTGTAGTGGCGATTGTTGGTGGTAAACAGGATTCGTCTTCAGCGTTCATGTTGTTCATTGTGGAACCTCTATGGATGCAAATGTAGGCTATTCAAAGAAATGATGTCGGGTGAAGTTCTAACAACTGCTTACAGGCATACTCTGGCTCTTTTAGCGTGCGACAGGACGTGAGCCGCACTGATTGACCTTGACACACATACTGATGCGCTCGTTATCTACCGCTAAACCGTCCTCCGAAAAACACTCTGTAGATAAACTCCCGTTCAGGTACTACTCGATCTTCGAATGTTCTGTACAATGGTGCGTTATCATATTCTACGCCACGATATTTCACTTCGTATTTTCCTCTACAGAACTCAACCACACAATATCGCGCTATTGCCTCTTGGTAGCAGCCCAATGATCCCGGATTCACGTAGCGTGCGCGACCTTGCTGATCGGACTGCCCATGATGATGTCCAAAGAAAACCAATTCGATGTTTTGTCCACCCAGTATTCTGTCCAAGGCTTCTGCGTTGGGCTGCTGCTCTATCGGTACGAAATCTCGCCCTAACTCCGTCAACCCATAATGCACAAAGCGCGTTCTTACCCCCTCGAATTCATAGTCGAGCACATAAGGCCACGCTGCCATCGTCGCCCGCTGTTCACTTCCCAACCTTTCGTGTGTCCAGCGTTGATGCATAGCTTCTCCCGCGCTCATCCATTCTGGTCGCGGTTGTGGGAGACCTTCGACAAAATAGGCGTCGTGATTTCCCATCACGCACTCAACTTTTGGCTGGCTTAGCAACAAATCGAGGCTTTCACTGGGATATGGCCCTATACCAATCGCGTCTCCTGTGTGAAAGATGGCATCGCACCCTTCTGCTCGAATTGTGTCAAACACTGCTTGCAAAGCCGGGAGATTTGCGTGCAAGTCGGTAAAGACAACTATGCGCATTGTGATGCTCCAATGTCAGCCGTTGTTGGGTATGGTTCCATAGGTTTCGGTATCAGTGGTAAATCCACCAAGACGCTCGCCGCGTCTCAGGTATTTGCATTACTGTCGGGCATTATGTTACCTTGCTCAGTATAGTGGGATTCAGGCAAAGTACAACCGAAATTAACGGACGTTTTTGCAAAGGGTAAATCCCTCTCGATTTGGCATTGAGGAGGCGTTTTGGCGGCAGGATATGTCTGTTAAAAGCGGTTAGTGGGCAAATACTCATAACGGCCACTGTGAAGCATACGGTTAATACTTGTTTATGACTCAACAAGAATCTTGGCGTTTTTCACATTTCAAGCGCTATCCTTCTTTAGGCTTCTTCTCAAACAGCCAAGACAGTAAATCCCTTTAAACATCGGCCACAAATCATCGAAAGAATATCCGGGGGCTGGCGATCGGTATTGAAGTTCAGTACATATAATCCACTTTTTGGGAATCGTGCGATACATCGTCTGCAATGAGCGTGTATGTTCTAAATCCTGAATGATTTGAACATATTGGCACCACTCTATTCTCATTTTTGCCGCAGCTATTATATCGTCCAGATCAGATTCCATGCTTTTTCTTATGCTCTCATTATCGACATCATCGGCAAAAGCTCTAAGAAAACTATCCAAAAAAGCCTCTCGATTTTCTTCACTCATTGATGCAAATGCTTCGTCTCCAAGTTCGCGTTCTATACCTTTGCTTACAGATGAAAAGGTGTTTTGACCATCAAGAAGTCTTTGGGCACGTATTGAAATATCGGACAGGTTTCTATCATTGGCGAGGTTAAAAGCCTGCTGGGCAAGTTTATTCCGATTCTCGAAATCGCCTAAAATATCATAGATATCTGCTGCTTCGCAGTACGTTGTAGCTAGTTCGTCAACCATATGATATTTAGCAAAGATACTAGCGCATCTTTGCAATATCCCAAAGAAGCTTTTTAGTAGTTTTTCAACCTGCGTAGTATTAAAACCATCTACAGAGAATTCGCGCTGATATTCAGGCTGTGTCTTTACAATCAACAGTGTCTGACTGAAATGGTAAACGTTGTCGGTTACATGTTGCTGACAAATAATCGCCCATTCGATTTCGCTTTCTTCCCTTGTTATTCTCTCCGCTTCAGTATAGAGGTCAGTTATGCGTTGCCAACCCTCAACCGCTATTCTTGCGAGGCGGACTCGCTCTTCAAGTGGAACGGGATGTCCCATTTCTGAACGCATACGTATTCTGCCGGTTGCATGTAGAGATGCAGAGGTAATTATCTGAAATAGTAAATGGGCTTGGGTCGCAAGTGCTCTAGCTTTGACACTAGGTGACACCTCGTCGAGCTGGCTAAGACGAAGAACAAGTTGATCACTCCGGTCAGCTAAATCGCTGAGAAGATTATCGTATTTTGTACTTATTGTTTGCCCAATCGCGATCAATCGCAGCTCTACCTGAATACCAAGTAGAACCTCATTTTGTTCATAACAGTCCTGTGCCACTTGATGAGCTATTCGAATAAAAGTCTCGGGTTGAATATCACCATGTTTAAGCTGGGTTTCGGCATTGAGAAACCGAAGTCTATTGGATGCTATTCTATCCTGAGCTTCTCGATATAACTTCTCTGCTTGGCTAAATGATCTCATAGCAAGATCAAGATCACTCACTTGCAAAGCAGCCATTCCTCTAGTTTCCAAAAGAAGTGCCGACTGTTCAAGCCATTCATCAGGAAGTTCCTTGAGCATTGACAGCACCAATTGACCATAACCTAGGTTCATACCAGCAGGTACGATCTTCTCTAAACATTGAATAGCTAATTCGTATTCTTCTGCCGCAATAGCGTGGCGAGTGACCAGATACCATTCATTATTCTCAGTGTAAAATAATGCTAAAAGACCGTGAGCATATTTTACCGCATCATTGCCTTCCTCATCTTGAAACCTGGCTTCCAAAAACTCAGAAAACAAAGAGTGGAACCGATAATTGCTACTATCGGTTGCGTCCTGAATCAAGAACGTATTTTCCCGAGCTAGGTCTCTTAGGACCTGGCCACCATCAGCTCTAGCAGTGAAGAGATCAACTATGGCTGGTTGAACAATGCGAGCTAAACCTATGCGTTTTAAAAGCCATTTGCGTTGCACATCCAAACTATTGTATACTTCATCTGCGAAGAAATCGTAAATATTGCCATCAAATCCTGTTAATCGCTGGACGAGTTCTTCAATACCGCCTAACGGCACAGTTTTTAATGCTTCGGCTGCAAGGCTTACCGCGGCTATCCATCCCCCTGTTCGCTTATACAGATACTGTGTCTGCTCCTCAGATAAATCAAGTTCAAGAATGTTGTTTAGGTAAGATTGAAGCTCCTCCAAATCAAAGGCTAGCTCCGTGCCGTCTATGACTGTCAATTGCCCTTGAGCTAAAAGCTTTGCTTGGCTAAATGGCAAGGGGTATCGTGACGTTAGAATAAGTCGCAGATCTGACGGACGATGACTTGCCAGTAACTCTATGATCCAACCAATGGAAGTATCGCTAGAAATATGATGTAAATCTTCAAATACAAATAGTGATTGAATGCTTGACAATTCTCCTAGTTCATCAATCAGACTAGCTAATGCTTCTTCCGGTCTTGCATCTGCCCCACGGTCACGTAAATAGGCAAGTGTTCTTATTCCCCCGGTGTTGGTTTGCCTAACCAATTCAGATGCCAATTCCTCGATCAACTGTAGCGCGGAGACAGCCCTTTCGAAAAAGGTATACCAGACAACTAACGTGGATGCGTCCGTCTCAATAAAATCTTGTACAAGCCATGTTTTGCCATATCCTGCATCTGCATGGAGAAATACAGCCCGTTCGGGCAATGCTTTTACTAGCCTGGTGATTAGACGTTCTCGGTGCAGGCAGTTTAGTATTCTAGGGCGAATTAGACTATATGATGTAGCGAGCCATTCTTTTGATTCTTTGGCTTGGTCGTGTGATAGGGCTTTCGGTGGAATACGCTCGAGAATACTGCTGATTCGGCCAAGTTGGTCAACCATTTGAGATTGCAAGTCAACTTGGGCATTACTCGTTTTCGCAATATCGTGTAGATTCTCAAGGGCCCGAGAGTCAACATATGGTTTTAGTGCAGGTTGTGCTTTGACTTGCTCACTAAAGCAATGAAGAAAATCGTTTAGAGGACCAGAAATGTCAGTACTTCGTCTAGAGCCAAATTGACTATTCCATAATTCTTCTAACACAGATATCTCAGGGTGTTGATTAGGGGTCAGCATTTTGGCTAACTCGTTAGCAACTTCCGGCTTTGACAGAAAATATTCGTCAAAGAATGAGGCAGTCAGGTCAGGATACTGATTTGAAAAGATATTAAATGTAGATGTAAGAGCCTGTTGAAGTGCTATCTTTTCTGATGAACCACCCTCCAGTGTCTGTCTGAGTTTTGCCAGTCTAGGTTGTTGAGCTAGATCTTCAATTAAAACTCCAAGTATTGCTTCGGCTACTGCACCTAGAAGAATTTCTCCTACAACCATTTACTCCACCTCGTCAGTTAAGTCGTTCTTTGTTGAAGTGTAGGTTTATCTAAACTCGAGTTTAGTATATGGGAAATAATCCAGAGTACAACTTGTCAAACCGTCTGTTGTTTAACTGACGTTTTTACAAAGGATAAACCTCTTTGTTGATGTAACAAAGAGGTTTTAATTGTGTGAATTTATGTCCGTTAATTTGACTTATCAGACGTTATCAATCCTTGCTCACCCGTTTCTACAATTCTCCCCTTGCCCTCAACCACTCCCCCTGCAACGCCACCACCAAATCCTCGACCTTTGCCACATCCGGCGCTTCTGGCAGCGTCGAAGCCGCCTGCAACGTCGTCAACCGCGCCTCATACTCCGCCGCCAGCGTCAACAGTTCCTCGTATTGTAACAGCCCGTTCCGCACGGCCAACAGCCACTCGCGATCCGGGCGGTAAACGTGAACTTCCCCGGTTTCCAGAATCTCCATTCCCATTCGCAACAACCGTAGCAAGTGCATCGCGTGCTTGGTGTCATACCCATAGCGCGCTTCCAGCGCGGCCCGCGCCGGGTTACGCTCCCGTCGCCACGCCTGGTAGTGATTCCAATGCTTGAGCGCGTCCCGATAGGCTTTCTCCGCATCGTGATCCGGGAACTTATAGCGCCCTTCCACTTCCCGTCCCCCGTATTCTTCCTGGGTGGGCTGATGATCGGGCGGATTCTCCAGCCAACGATGGTGCCGTTCCAGGCGGCGCAACTGGCTGATCGCATAGCCGGAAAAGGTCTGCCCGGCCTTGCGGGTCAGGAACAGATGCCGCTGCGCGCGCAAGCGTTCGCCGAAGCTATCACAGTGCAGAATGTGGCGCGGCTCGACGTACAGCGCCTCGATGATGTTCGGATTACATTCCAATGCCAACCGCGCGAACTTGACCAGCGCATACACCACGGTATCGCGCTCCGCACCGTGCGTAACATGCTGTTCAAACGGCGACAGACCCAAGAGATACTGGCGCGGCGGGATACAGACGCCGCACGTATCCAGGTCGCTATCAGCGTTCGCCAGACCATACGCCTGACTGCCGATGACCACGCGGTATATTAAGTTGGTCTCCCAAAACGGTTCAGCCACGGTCATCTCCCAAGCGCACACGGAGCAGAAAATCGTCGAGCGCCGGGCGACTCGTCGGCGCTTCCGGCAATGTCGTCGTTGCAAAGGCTTCGTCTAGCTCTGCCTGCAAACGTTCGATGGCCTGCTGATAGTGTGGCAGCGCGGTGTCATCCAATGCCGCTTGCTCGGCGGCCTTCTGCGCGATCAAGTCGGGGATGAAGGGCAAATCAAAGGCCGGATACAGGTGCAGCAGGTTGGCCTCGACCTCGCCAGTGCGCAGCAGGTGAATGCCGGTAAGCAGCACCCGGTACACATAGAGCAACGTCTTCACCCGGCGCGGTGACTCACCCTCGAACTCGTGCAGCTTGTTTTTTGCAAAGCCGGCGTAGTGATGATAAACGTGCCGCGTGATTGCCCCGCGCGCCAAGTTACGCAATTCCTCAAACGCTGCACCGCTCTGCACGACCAGCGGAGAATAGAGTTGTTCCAGGACATAGCCATTCTTGCGCAGTAGCAAGTCCAGGAATTTCTTGACGTCGTGAGCGACCAGGTCAACCTCGTAGCCGGCGAATTGCGTTGTCTGAGTGAAGGTCTCCTCCGGCGCATCCAGGCCCAGTAGCGCGCGTTGGGGCAAGATGAACACCCCGCGTAGATCGACATCGCTGTCCGGCGAGGGAAAACCATACAGGTGCGCGCCGCTGACAGTGAGAAACAACGCTGGGCCGGGCAGCGTGGCGGCAATGGGTGTGAAAGGGAGCAGATGAAGGGGAGGTGCGGTAGGTGCGCTGACCGGATGCTCAGTTTCGTCATCAGTAGATTGTAATAGAGAAACATCCGGAAGTGCCGTTGTAGGTTCCTCGGTTGATTGGCCTGGTGCGTCGTCGCTGGATTGCTCAGGGGACACGTCCAGCGAATGCATTGTTGATGTAGTGCTGGCTGCCAATTCCCGTTCACGCCGCTCCCTGACCTGCCGCCCACGCCGCAATAACACGCGATAAGCCTTGGCCAAAGCTTTCTTTTGTTCTTCACTGTAGACTAGCATTTCCACGGTCAGCAATGTGTTACACACCGGGCAATGCGTCACCGGCGCATTCCAATCGCCCTGATCGTAGAACAATGGTGGATCACAAGTGGTCTCCACCCCAATGACATAGCCACACGAGCACTGTTTACCAACCATGCCACGAAGTTCGAGCTTCTGGTTTGGTTTAGTCTTTGATTTCGCCAAGTCTAGCTCCTCTGTTCAGCTAAAGTTGATCGCATACGACGATTATACCCTCGCCCCACTTCCCGGCGACTCACGTTGCCCCAACACACCGCCACCGCCGCTTCCCCTGTCACGTTCCACAGACAGGCCGTGTCCCCGCCATTGTTCCACATCGCCGCCCCGCTGCCAATCCACCCCCTGGACGTTGCCCTATATACCACTGCCAGACTACGGAGCCGGCATTGCCCTGACGACCATCGGCAAATAGATGTCATAAAAAGTGATCAGCGCCAGGGTATGCGTGTCCACCACTGTCGTAAACGCATTGCTCGCTGTCACGGTGACAGTCTGCGTACCGGTGACATCCCACGTGAACTGCACGGTGTCGGTCATCCCTCGTCCAATGTGGCTCACCGGTGTTTGCCCGGTGGCGTCCCAGGTATAGGTGATAGGCACGTCCAGTGTGGCATTGACCCCTGCCAGGAAGTCGTAGGTCGTCAGGGGCGTGCCCTTGGCGGGGCCGACGATTTGTACCTGGCTCAACGCCGGGGGATTGCACAGCCGTTCAGGTTCCAACGTCAGCCATAGCTTCACCCATTCTGCATAATAGGCTTCGGCCAGACCGCGATGGTGGATGATCAGCGTATTCTCATCATTGTCATAGGCCCCGTTGTCGGTCCAGTTGTAAGACCCCAAGATCACCCGCGGATCGTCGCCGAATACATCCAACACTGCGAACTTGTGATGCACCAGGCCGGGCAGGTCCTCGATACCGATGTGCGCGCCGGCGGCGCAGAATTGTTCGTCAGGGGAGGACGCATTGGCCGCACCGAGTTGATCGAAGATGCCATAGACCTGCACCCCGCCCGCCAGGCGTTCCAGCACGCGGTCAGCCAGGATCGCATCCGTGAAGTAGAACATCGCAAAATGCACCGATTCCGTCGTTTCCGCCAACTCGTCCCACACCTCGAAGGCCGGTAAATCCGTCGGCGAGAAAAAGGACTCTACCAATGTCCCGTGGTAGTCGAACAAGTGCGCGGTATTGTCGGTCTTGGCAGTGTGAAACGCCCCGCCCCACATCTCCGCAAACTCCGTGGCATACACCTGGGCCAACGTCGTTGAGGTGATGACGATGCTGTTATTCGCGTTCAGCGTCAAACAGTTATCTGTCAAGTTGGTGCTCCCTGTCCAGACCACGTGCGCATCGCTGACCACGAACTTGTTGTGCTGAATAGCCCCCGACGCATCGGTGACAACCGTGATCCCTGCATCGCGCAATGCTTGATACGAGGCAATGTACCCGGCTTCTTGCGAGGCGTCGTCATCGCCGACGACACGCACCGCGACACCCCGTTGGTGCGCCGCGATCAGGGCATCGACCACGCTCTGCCGATCCAGGCCATACAGCGCCACGTGCAGCGTCGCTGTAGCATCGTTGATCACCTGCAAGAGCGCCGTTTCCACCGTCGTTTGTTCCAACGTCGTGCCGGAAGCCGTCGTCGCGCGTTCATTGAAGTACACGGCATAGTCCAGGTCTGTGCCTGTGGTGGTCGTCGTCAGTGCGCAGGTATAGCGGATGCCGGCAGTGTTCGTCGGGTTACCGCAACGCGGGCTGTACGTCCAGTTCGTGGCCTGGCTGCCGCTCACCGTCGTGTTCACGCGCATCATCGGCACGCGGGCCGTGCTGTGCCCGGCAAACCACCCGGCGCTGGCATCTACCTGGTCGATTAGCGTCGCCGCAGCATCGAGCAAGCGCAGGTCTTCCCCGGCATTTTCCAGGTCACCGGTGTAAGTGGCATCGGCGGTAATCGAGGGAAGCGTATCGTCATCGCTGCGTTCCAACAAGTAGTGGCTGTGTGGGGGGATATTGCCGCTCAGTGTGATAAGCGGCGTGCCATCCGCGGCCTGCAACGTCCAGCCGGTGAGGTCCACGGTGCCCTCGGTGTTGTTGTAGAGTTCGAGCCATTCATCGGCGCTGGCTGTCGTCGTACCCATCCAGGCGATCTCGCTGATGACCACATCGAGGACGTTGGCCTGGGACTGTGGCGCGATTTGGAGCGCCGGAGATGACGCGAGGTGAGACGGGGCTGCTGAAACAGTGTGGCTCAATGCTGGCCTTTGCAACAGCCACAACAGGGCCAGCACTATGGTGATAGCTATCAGCCGACGCAAGCGAGGATGGGTATACATCGCACACCTCCTTGACTGGACTCAACTTGTATCCGGTACTCACTGTCAATCACAAATAGCATTTATGAAGCGCCGGACGCGCGGCGTTAGTCCGTGAAGACCGGGGGCGTCACTGTGGCTTCGGCCAGTTCTGCTGCCGCGTCAGCCAATGCACCCACCAGATGGCGCACTTCGGAGAGACGCAGGAGAATCCAGCAATCGCCGCGCCGCAGCTTCAGGGCCGGGTCGCCGTCTGTTTCCCAGGTCTCCCATAGCTCGAGGGTCAGACCGTGGTTACTTACAGGGATAGATTTCATTGGGATACCTCCATTGGTTATGCTGGTTGCCTTGCATTTTGGCGCCAAATGCCGATCAATGTGCAACGTCTTCTATGCTTGTGTCTTATTCCTTGCGAGCTGGCAGAGCAGCATATTCGCGTGCGAATGTGCCCCTCCCAAGAAACACTAGGCTGTCAGGCTTGCCTCGGTGCTGGTTGCGGCCCTGTCTTTCAATCTTTGAGGCGACAGGGAAAGAGATGCACTTCCAGATCACTGCCGTCCTTTTCGATGGCCAATAGTACCACTCGGTCTTTGATCCAGACATAGGAAGAGCCGCAACCAATTTCACCACATTGACAGATGCCCGCCAAACCGTAAAACTCACCAGAGTGTTTGATCGCTGCTCGGACATCGCTAGTGGGCACAGTGCCCATAAACGACCAGTGCTCCCAAGGCTCATACCAGTGTTTCTTCGTCAGTGGCAGTTCTGGAAGGTGCGTTGTGGCTTCGGGTAAGGTGCGGAGTAGTACCTCGAGTAACGGCGCGGGGTCGGCAAGTGCCAATGCCGGCGCTGGATCAAGCAAATACGTCACTATCCGGGTTCGATTGAGGAATGTGTCCAGGCTTGCTTCGTCTTCGAAGTCGAGGTCGTTCACGCTAGCATCGTACGCAAGTGCCATAGGCGAAGCGTCCATTCCCTGCATCGATGTCCATTCTAATCGTCCCTCGGTGAGCAGACGTTCAAAATCCGCTGTGCTGAGAGCTATCAGCGTCTCATCATCAGCCCAAAAACGTGTCTGGAACAAGTTCAGGGTCATCGCTTCTCCTTGCCAACTCGTTATCTTGCATTGCGCACAGTGATATGGTACTGTCAAAAACTGCGGAAGCATACACCTTTACACTAAACTCCGCCTCTGAAACTCCGGGTGCTTGTCCAGGAACTTCAACAGGCCGTCTTTCAGCGCCGTCCACTGTGCTTGCGCGGCCTGCGCCTGGGGGGAATCTTCGCCGTAACTCGCACAGGCCGCATCGTAGGCTTCCTCGGCCTGCGCGAACTGGTCACGAAGCTGCTGCAACTTCTTCTCGTTCTGCGCCAGTTGACTCACCACTGACGTGGCAATCACGGCGATGTAGGGCTTGCCGCGCTCGTCCACGCGCGGTTCCAGGTAACCTTCGATGATCAGATCAGAGCGATCGGCGGCGTGCGCGCGGGCGCGGTTGTATTGTCGCTCACTGCATTGGACGCTGTAGGGCACGGCCTTGAACAACGGCAGTCCCTTGGGAGCTGTACTGGACGCCGGGCCGGCGACGATGCGAAACGAGACGATGCCGTTTTTGATTTGTAAGTCTTCGGGATGACCGGTCAGGGTGATCTTGGCGCTCATTGGTGGGTGACCTCGCTGGATATGTTGTTGTGCGAAGTGTAGCACAGATTGGGGACGCTGCTAGCCCGGTCCCAGCTCCCGCACTTCCCACACATCGGGCAACACCGTGGAAAACCACAGCTCCACATACTTCAAGCGCAGCGGCGTGACCTCATCGTGACCGGTGAGGGTCGCATAGCTATAATGGAGCAAGCGTAGATTGACATCGGGTCGTACAGCGCGCGTCTGCGCGTACAGCCGTTGCACATCGCCCATCGTTGTCATATTCGGGCAGATGCAGATCAACGTCCCCTGGTAGCCCAAGTTGCCCCACAACAAGCGTGCAAAGTCAGTATAGGTGGGAATAACTTCGTGAAAGGCAAGCAGATTGTGTCCATCGCACCCCTGCGAGAGCGGCGGCCCGAAGAAGAGCACGTCGTAGTCGAGGAACGGACGCAAGGTTGCCGGGTCCAGCACGTCGCCGCAGGTACACGCAATGCCCTGAGCCTGGTTAGCGGCGACAATATGCGGGGCAATGTCCAGACCCCGATAGCTGACATCGGGGAACGCCTGGCGATACGCCGCCCACTGCCGCGTGCAATCCCCGCAACACAGTTCACCAATGGCGCGCACATCGGGCAGCAGTTCACGCAGCAAGGTCACCCGCTGGGCGATGGTTTGCGCGTTGGTGCGGGCAAAGGCCAGCGCGGTCTCTGCCGGAAGTTGATAACCTGACAGCGTGTGTTCTGAAAGATGCTTGTTCATAGCCATACACAATGACAGGCGCAAGGTCATTAACGTTTGTGCGTGGACTTGCTGCGCTGCTCCTATGCAGATGCCGCGTCGCGCGTCGTGAAAATCAAGCTACAACACGTCACGCCGCCCTCGGCCTTGGCCAGTTCGCTCACGTTTACTGTTTGCACGGTGATCCCCCGCGCCGTCAACCGCGCAGCGGTCTCTGGATACGCTTGGGGGAACAGCACTGTGTCGCCCACCAGCAGCGCGTTGCCCGCGCGCGGCTCCTCCGGCGCAACGTCCAGCCATCCCAGCCCGGCGAAGACCTCCGGTGACACCCAGGCCCGATTGCCGAGAAGTGTTTCCGGCCCCACCTGTGTCACTGCCGACTTCAGGTGCAGACAGCCGCTGAAGGGGACCAGAACGACGATGTAGCCATAGCGCGTGACGATAGCCCGTAGTTGCGCGATGCCCGCCGCGTTGCTGCGCCCCGACAGGCCGACGTACAAGTTCCGTCCCACTTGTAAAATGTCCCCGCCATCCAACGTCCCTGGCGCGGCGAGGACGTGCAGTGCCCGGTAGGCGGCGAGCGTTTTGGCGACCGCCGCCGTTTCCGGGCGGCGCGCTGCTGCGCCAAGGCGGGTGATGACGGCGACGTCGATAGGCTTACGTTCCAGGTGCATCAAGGCGCATTGCGCCAGCGTGGGGCTGACGGCGCGAGTGATGGCGATGCGGGCGGGATGCGCAGCAGGTGCTCCAGACGGTGTGGCTTGGACGGTAGACATCGGGTTGTGTTGACCTCCGGCGAGATGTGACAATGGTTAGCTGGTAGTCTATTGCGAAATCCGCCAATGCGCAAGTCAACTGCTGCGCCGGGAACGCGCGGCCGTTGGCGTTTGACTTCGCGCAGGCGACCACCCCACCGGAGACGCTGGCTGAACAATGGGCGAGGGGGAAACGTATCTTGTGCTATCCGTTGCACGCCTTGTAAGCGAGGAAGTGGCATCTGTCCATCGAGCTTTCCCGGTGTAGATATTCGAGGAACAGAAACCAAACCGGGGCAAACGTTGACGACGTCTGCCCCGGCAACCTTAAACGGCGCTATTGTTTATCGCATCGTGGTTCAATTCCGCAAGACCAGCGGCAGGTAAACGCGATGCCCGCCCCCGCTCGACGACACCGTGATGTACCCCGGCTTATTTGCAGTGTAACTGCCATAGGTGTTACTAACCGTGAGGCTAACATCGAACACACCGGGTATCTGGTAGGTATGCTGCACTACCGGTCCAGTGATGGCCACTGTACTGTCGCCGAAACTCCAATACCAGCCTTCGATTGTGCCGCTGGGAATGGCGGTGAAGGTGACGGCGAGGGGTACAGTGCCACTGACCACGTTCGCGCTGAAAGTTGCTGTCGGCGCGCCTGGCGGTGGGTTGACGGTGATGTACTCCGGTTTGACCGTTTGCGCTGTTCCGCCTGGCCCGGTGACCACTAGACTCACACTGAAGCTGCCGGCGTTTGTATACGTATGCATCGGGTTTGCAGTGGTAGTTATCCCGCCATCGCCGAAGGACCAGGCGTAGCTCGTAACTTCGCCAGTGACGATGCCGGTGAAGTGTACATCAAGCGGCGCATCGCCACTGCGCGGCATTCCGGCGAAGTCTACTTCCGGAGATGCGGGTTGGGCCCCGACACAAGTATCCGATCCAGCCACAACACCAACACTGCCTGCTTCACTCCAGATACCGCCCTCGTTTCGCGCTTTGACGCTGATATAATAGGTCTGCCCGATGACTAGCGTGAGGCTGACGCGGGTAGTTTCTGTGAGTGGTGTGAACGTCCAGCTAACAACCTCAATGCCATCACGGGCAAAACCAATAGCATATTGATACTGGTTGATGGCGCTTTCAGGGTCATAACCTGCCCAGGTGGCGGAGAGAGTATCCGGTGTAGCCGTGGCACAGGCTATGACCGTCGGCGCGGGTGGAGCGGTGGTGTCGTTGATATAGCCAGCATAGTCCACGGTGAAGGTGTAGGCGGAGTTAGGCGCGATTTCCATTCCACCTCCAGGGATGGGGAGAATGGTTGTGCCGGAGCCGGTAGTTTCCGGCGTCCGTGCGCCGGAGATAGTAATCGCATACACTCCCCGAGGAATCAACGTAGAGAAGTCATACGTGGCGCGGTAATGAGTGGCATCAAGCCATTGTGGATTATCTGCGATGGCATGGTCTGTACCGCCATAGAGGACACTTGCACCACCATGAAGGACGCCTGCAGCACCGTCAGTGCCGAACCACTTGTTTCCCACCATATCAACTGCAATGGCTTTTACTTCATCAAAGGGCAAATCGGAGTTGGACTGATTGTATCTAACCCAATTACTGCCATCAAATCGCGCTACACCGTATCTCGTTCCAAACCACTTCATTCCAAGGTTATCAACCGCTATGGCTTTGACCCAATTGTCCGCCGGTCCCGAATCGCTAGGATTATAGTATGTCCAATTCTGACCATCGAAACGCGCTGCGCCGCCTTGCTCAGTATTGCTCATCCCAACCCAAATTGCATCATCCACATCTACGGATAGAGCATGAATGTAATTATTAGGTAACCCCGAGTTAGCTGTGGTATAGATCGTCCAATTGAAACCATCAAAATGCGCCAATCCATTTCCCCAAGTTCCAAACCATATATGATTGAAGGTATCGACGACTATAGCCCGAACATAGTTGGTTTGCGTATAGGTCTGCCAGGTACCGTCCGCCCGCAGCACGCTCACACCGCTGTTACTATCCAAACCAAACCACATATCCCCAGTAGCGCCTGCCGCGATGGCATAGACGCTGTTGCTTGCTAGTCCGCTGTTGTCGGTGGTGTAAGTTTGCCAGGTACCGTCCGCACGTAGCACACTCACACCTCCAAAGAAGGCGGTATCTGGACCGATCCACGTGTTTCCCACTGTATCTACTGCGAGAGTATGAACATAGTCGCTAGTTAAAGCACTGTTGCTGCCATTGTAGGTCTGCCATGTACTATCCACCCGTAGCACGCTCACACCACCGCCCCATGTACTGAACCACGTGTTTCCTACTGCATCCGCCGCGATGGCCGAGACATAATCATTTGCCAATCCACTGTTGCTAGTGGTATATGTTTGCCAGGTATTCTTTTGAGTTGTATAGAATGCCATCAACGGTTTGCGTTCTATATCCATCTCCCGGCTAAACAGCACATCGAATGCCACCGTCTGAATCCCCACCGGGCTTTCCGGCGTGAGTGTGATCGCACGGACATAGGCAGGGGCGATAGTGGAAGGCTGCGTCAGCACCGGGCTGTAGAGCACTGTGCCAATCGTGTAATCGTCGTTGAAATCCCAGATGCGCTGCCGGATGGCTGTCCCGCTCGTTGTTCCCCACCAGTTGTTGCGAGCATCCACTGTCATCAGACCAGTCTGGGGTACCAAGTCTTCGACATCGTAAGTTCCTGTATTGAACTCAAAGTTGTTACCGGCGATTAACCCGGGGTTACCAGACGTGATCTTGATCGCGTTGCCACCAATACCGGTGAAGGTGTTGTGCTCTATCGTCGCCGAGCCGATTTCCAGCCCTACAGCGGAAATGTTGGCGATGAGATTGCCTTTGACTATACCGTCACTCGTCTGAATGCCATTTGCGCACCCTACCACACGGTTATATTCCACGGTAACAACGCCGGAAGCCTGAATACCCCAACCAGGCGCGTTTTCGATGGAGTTGTCACGAGCCACACCACCGCTGCCCACACTGATCCCGCTGCCTGTGACGATGTTGTTTGCCACCGTGCCAGCACCTACGCTGATCCCGCCGCTAGTGACATTGTTCTTCACCGTACCGCTGTTCAAGCTGATTGCGCCGTTAGCAGTGTTATCAGCAATTATGCCTGTGCCGTTGATAGTGATGCCGCCATCGGCAATGGTGTATCGGATAACGCTGCCGTTGCCTGCTGAGATATTTCCACCTATGGTGCTCGTCAGCACTTGTGTCTTTTCAGTCACGTTCAAGTAGCCGCTATGGATCGCAGTATGTGCGATTATGACACGCCATGTATGGGACGTGTCATAAATGCGCAGACCAGAGTAACCGTCTGCCACGTAAGCGTAGCCGCCGGAGAAAGCCACATCCCAGGCCGCCCCAGGTGTATCGTAAAAGTTTACTTCGACAGGTTGCGCCGGATCAATAACATCAATCACACGCAGACCAGATTCTCCGATCATGTAAGCGTAGCTGTTGGAGATAGTCACATTCTGAGCTCCCCAAAGTATGTCGTAGGAACCAACTTCGGCAGGAGAAGTAGGGTCAGAGATATCGATCACGCGCAGACCAGCTCCAGCATCTGCTATGTACGCATACATGCCGGAGATGGCTACCCCCTTAGCATAGATAGATGTATTGCAGAAGCCAACCTCGGTAGGTTGGGTTGGATCGGAGACATCAATCACACGTAGACCAGCCCCACCATCTGCCACGTAAGCGTAGTAGCCAGAGATGGCTACGCTACGTGCCTCATCAGGTGTGTTGTAAAAACCAATTTCGACGGGTTGAGTTGGGTTGGAGACATCGATTATGCGCAGGCCGGCAGGATAATCTGCCACATATGCATAGCCGCCAAAGACGGTTATGTCAAGGGCTTGAGCAGGTGTGTCGTAGAAGCCGACTTCCTCGGGTTGAGTTGGGTTGGAGACATCAATTACACGCAGACCAGATTCTCCGTCTGCCAAGTAAGCGTAGGTGCCGGAGATAGTCACACCAGAGGCGTAATAGGGTGTATCATAGAAGCCAACCTCGGAGGGTTGAGCTGGGTCGGAGACATCAATCACGCGCAGACCAGAACCGCCATCTGCTACGTAGGCGTAATCGCCGGAGATGGCCACGCCAAGAGCCTCATCAGGCGTATCGTAGAAACTACCTTGCACATCGCCGGAGAAAGCCACGTTGCCGGTCAAATCGCTATCTCGCACCCACGGCGATGTGAGGCCCAAAGCACAATCTACCCCACCGCTATTCAACTTTAGGTGGTCCAGGTACGGCGTGGCATTGATACAACCAATCCCTTGGGCTGCTCCCTCGATGCGTACATGGCGTAGCAAGTTACCGCTCTGGTATACGCCTTCACTCGTCGCCTGGGCATCGGTGCTTGGATCATCGAAGAAGATACGTTGCCACGTTCCGCCAGTGTGCCCGGTGAAGAGGATCGGCTGTGCAGCCGTCCCGTCGGCGATCAGCGTTCCACCTACATTCAGACTGTAATCTCCTGCAAAACGCACTTCCGTCCCAGCCTGAATGGTCAGTGTATAGCCTGGTGCAATGCCGACATTGCATTCGATGATGTAACGTTTGTCGTTCGTCCACAGCAAGTCCTCCGCTACCGTGCCGCAGAATGGCTCGTCGCCGCTGCGCGTGGTGATGGTGAAAGGGAGTGTCACCGTGTATGCCCCATCGTTAGCACTTATAGCGAGAATGAAGGGCATAGGATGATTGTATCCCGCGCCCGCTGCCACAGTAAAACTGTAAACTGGATTACTCGTCCCTGTTGCACCAGAGGCCAGGTCGCCGTAACTTGTCGTTGCCTGTCCCAGTGTCACATAGGGATCGGCGGTGGTAAGGGTTCCGGTTACACCGGTCGCATCCCACCATTCGTTGCGCAACGTCACCGCTGATGTTGCCGCTTCGCCCGGCACGGGACGGCCTGTCGGGTCGCCATCTACACTTATTCCAGCTAGCACTAAGATGGGCTGTGGGTCTTGCGTCGCTTGCGCCGCATTGACCCGCCCGATGCCTAATTGCCCGGCATAAGTTGGATTAAGCGCATCTATGTTATCCGCTGTCTGGAGCAGTTGATTGCGCACCAGCGCCGCACTCCAACCAGGGCGTTGGCTGCGGATCAGCGCTGCTACCCCTGCGACGAATGGTGCAGCTAGGCTCGTGCCATTGGTCGCCCCCCAGTCGCTACCCAGGTACGTCGTCGTGATTTCCACCGCCGGCGCGCTGATGTCCACCCACGTGCCATAGTCGCTAAATGCGGCTTTCGTATCCATATCGGTCGTTCCCGCCACCGCCAGAACGTTATCGTAGGCTGCCGGATAGAAGGGTGTGCTAACGTTATCATTACCTGCACCTCCCACCACGACTGCACCTTTTTCGTTCACCGCATAATCGATGGCATCACGTAGCGCATTGGAGTAAGAGTATCCGCCGAGGCTCAGATTGATGACCTTAGCACCCTTGTCGGCAGCATATCGTACACCTAGAGCAATGTCTGAGTAGTTGGAGATACCTGAATCCGCCATCACCCGCACCGGCATAATCTTACAGTTCCAGCACACGCCGGCAATGCCTAGAACGTTGTTGGTCACAGCGGCTGCCACTCCCGCCACCTGCGTTCCGTGCCCGTTGCCGTCGTAGACGTTGTTCGTACCGTTAACGAAGTTCCAGCCACGCACGTCATCCACATAGCCGTTGTTATCGTCGTCGATGCCGTTGCCGGCGATTTCACCGGGGTTGGCCCACAGGTTAGCCTGGAGGTCGGGGTGGGTCAAGTCGATGCCAGAGTCAATCACGGCAATGATGACGGTTTGTGTTCCCGTAACGATGTCCCAGGCGGCGGGAGCATCGATTTTCGTCAGGCCCCATTGTTCTGCGTAGAGGGAATCATCAGGGATAGCAACCGCATGCGCGATGTAATCCGGCTCGGCCCATTCAATGTTTGGATCGGTGCCCAATGCAGCGACAGCCTTGTTCACATCAGCATCTGCCGCCAATACCAAAAGGTAGATGCGTTCCAGGCCGATCGCGCTGGGCGTTTTCGTTACCGCACGGAACAAGGTTTGCGCCGTCGTCACCCCTTGTGCGGTGAGAGCGCGGGCCAGTGGTGTCAGCGCGGCATACATTAATCGTCCAGTTGGCGTATCTACTTCAGGTCGCACCTTGATCAAAATGTGTTGGACGCTGCTTTCTGGTTCAACAGTCAGTACATCGGTCGCACCCGACTCACGTTTTGCCGTTGTCGCCATCGGCGTGCCTGCGCTCAACAACACTATCACAATGACCACCCAACGCATCAATTTGGCTACCGAGAGTTTCATCATTGCCTCCTATATGGTCATAGCTTGGTCTTTGCGTATCAGATTTCCCTATCTCATCTTACGCACCAAACGCACGGTCCTTGTGCTGCCCCTGCACATAAGTCTTGTCGAAATTGTACGCGGCCTTGAATTCCACTGCTGGCAGCAAGTTCACGGTCTCCATCGTGAATTCCGTCGCCGTCACCGTGAATACCTTGAACTCGAACGGCGTCTCGGTCAGCGCACTCACTGTGACCAAATGCGCGTTGCCTTGCACACTGTGCGTGTTGATGTGATTGTGCGCCGACAGCACCCCGCCAAGCTGCGGATATGTCCGCGTGAGATCAAGGATCATCTGCGTAAACGCGAGAAGCGGCGCGTGGATTGGCTCCACCAGGCCAGTCTGTTCCGGCGGCACGCCCAGCACCTCACTGTGCGTACAGAGCAAATGTCGCCGTGTAGGATAACATTCCAAAGCTGTCGTCAGGTAGGCGCACTGTTCTTTCAGGAAGTGCGGCGTCTGTTCCTCTTCCCAGAAGAACGGTGTGGCGCACCATTGCGTGGGAACAACGTGGATGACGCAGTCCAGCAAGGTGAGGGAATAGGTCAGGCGTTGATCGGCGAAGAACTCCGGCGCTTCACTCAGCCATAGTGTCGCCACGTCTGGCGCGGTCAAGTCGTGGTTGCCCAGGCACAGATACACCGGGATGGATAGCCGAAAGGCTTCCCATGCGGCGCGTAGGTTCGTCAGCGTGGCCTGATCCACCATATCGCCGCCGTGCAGCACAAAGGCAATGTTGCCCTGCGCCTGAACCCAGGCATCCAGAGCGATGAGCAACGTCGGGAGTCGCTCTACATACCGGGGCTGTTGGTGGTAGCCGTCTTCGGTTGCGCCCAAGTGGGTGTCGGCAATGTAGACGAAACGCGTCACAATCTCTCCGTTATTACGTGTACCAGACCGCCAACACTGAGAAAGCGGTGCCGGATGTTTAGTGTATAGCGGTCTCTGCCAGACAGTGTTACTATACACACGCCTGAAGTTGTGTAGACATAAGAATGATCGCTACGTTACATCATCACGTCCAATCTGACGCAAAACGTAGGCTAGGTCAGCACGGGCCTGGGGGTTGTTCTCAGCAACGATTAGGTTGGTCAAGCCATCCACGGCCTGTCGAGGGTCGCCAGTATTTAATGCCTCAAGGCTATCCAGTAAGGTCTGTAGCGCCTGAGTCTGTATCTTGATCACTGCGCCCGCCTGTTCTTCTAGCGCTTGGCTTACGCTCGACACATAGGTCCATAACAAATGCTGGAGTGGTAACGCATCGCTTGGCACAAAGTCTCGCAACAATGTTTCAGCACACCTCACCGCTGCCTGAGCCGCCTCTATCACTGCTGGACTTGGTGATGCTGTCTCAGGTGGAGAGAATACGACTCTGGGCGCTGAGCTGGCTTTTTGTGCAGAATGTGCCACGTTCGATGGCGGCTTAGTGACAGGTTGGGGATGTTCAGTGTTTAGCTGTGGTTTTGTTGTTTGCGATGGGCGGGGACTGTATTGTCCCGGCACTGATGCATCTATAAAAGCCGGGGTATCCTTGAGTAAGTGGAATGTCGCATCGTGCCCGAACTCCCAACACCGCGCACGACCTGTGCCCCGGTCTTGTAGCGTTACCATCATGACACCGTCGGTGTCAATGTCCACCCCCACGTGGATCTTGGGTGTGCCTTTAGGAGCAGGAATGATTTTGTCCAGATGAAGTTGTCCCAAGGGTGTGTTGTCTTTAGCCAACGGACGATCACCACGGTAGATATGGACATCCACTGCAGTCTGTGCATCTTCGGCAGTAGTAAGATGATCGTTCTTGCGACATGGAATAGGCGTGTTGCGCGGTACAAGCACCTGCATCCGGCCATCTGTGCGGGCAAACCCGATGGGGAACGGTGTCACATCAATCAGCAGCGGTATAGGGTCTGGCAGGCTTCTATTCAGAGTGCCGGCCTGAATGGCCGCACCCAAGGCGACACCCTGAACGTTGTCCAAAGCCAGGCGCGGCGTCTTGCCCAATACCTCTCCAATGATGCGCTGCACAGCCGGCATTTGACTCTGCTGCCCGATCAGGATGACCTCATCAATTTTCTCCCATTTCAAGTGCATATCGTCGAGTACTTGTTTACACGGTGGTTTGAGGCGCGCCAGTAGGGATTGTGTGAGCGACTCTAGCTGAGCACGGGTCAGCACCAAATCGATTGAGTGTACGGTATCTGTCCAGGGCGCAATGTGCGGCACGTGGATCTTGGTCTCTTGGACGGTCGAAAGGCGGCATTTTGCCGCTTCCACTGCTTCCCGCAAACGTGCACGTGCGACACGATCCTGGGTCAGGTCAATGCCAGTCTGTGCCTTGAAGGTGTCGAAAATCCACTCCATTACCAGCCAATCGAAATCGTCACCGCCCAGATGCGCGTCGCCACTGGTAGCTTTGACCTCAATTACACTTTCGCCAACTTCGACAATGGAGACATCGAACGTTCCACCGCCCAGATGACATACCACCAGCTTGTGGTTATCCTCACGTCGGATTCCGTAGGCCAGCGCTGCCGCGGTCGGTTCATTGACCACACGCACGACCTTCAGCTTAGCGTTTTCCCCGGCCTGGCGCACGGCGTGGCGTTGCACGTGGTCGTAGTAGGCCGGCACCGTGATCACTGCACCGGTCACCGGTTCGTTCAGATAGCGTTCAGCATCACACTTTAGTTTCTTCAAAATCAGTCCCGCTATATCGTGGGGGGCACACCACTTCTCACCCAACTGCACCAATATATTGCGTCCGTGTTGAAGTGCCTGCAATTCATAGGGAATGAAACGCTTGTCCATTGTCAAGGCCGGATCATTGAACTCCCGACCCATAAAGCGTTTGATCGAAAAAATGGTATGCGCGGGATTTAGCACTGCCTGGCGCTTGGCGGCAGCGCCGACCAACATTTCATCGATTTCAGCATTGAAGGCTACCACCGAAGGCGTCGACAGAGCGCCTTCGGCGTTGGGGATCGCTACTGCACGTCCGTTTTCGATCACGGCCATCACCGTATTGGTTGTGCCCAGGTCAATCCCAATGACAGCCACTCCGTTTCTCCTTTTCGTTTCTCATTTTCCAAACGTGAATCCGAACCCGTCTATACCACCTGCCCATCTTGCAGTCGCATCAGGAGCACCGGCAGCGCGACGTCGGAGCAGCCCTGGCTGATGAGCAGACTGCGCGCCTGGTTGAGGGCCAGGTCCACCGCGCCGTGCCTGGATAGCGCGCTGTAGAATGCGGCAGTGAACGCCTGCGCTGTCACTATTGCGACGGCGCCCTGCATCGCCACCACAGCCGGGACACCGGCCTGCACCAACGCGGGCGCCATCCCGCGCCACGCATCTGCGGTAGATCGCGTTGCGCCGTGACAGGCGGCCAGCACGACCAAATTTGGGCGTATCCCCTGCCGCGCCAGCATTGCACCGAACTCCATATCGCTCACGAGATGCGTTTCCCCTGCGTCATCTTGCAAGCACAGCGCCGTCTCTTGCTTGCGGGCGTTGTAGACGCCGTGACCGACAAAATGCAGCAGGTGACACCCACCGCGCAGATGTTTTTCCAGGCGCGCCAACGTCACCGGTGCGGGGAGGAAGTCCACCTGAAAACCACCCACACTCCGTAACGCAGCGGCAAGGAGTGCCTGTTCCTGCTCTACATCCAGCGCGGTCAGATTATACTCCGCGAGATCGGCGGGATTGGCGATAGCGGCCAAGATGCGCACCGGACGTGTGGTGACCAGAGCACCCCATTCGTCCTGCGTGGGCAGATAGCGCGAGAAAGGCGTGGCTGCGTCTGCCGCGAGGGGGAGCGCGTCCGCACATAGACATTCCCACGGGATACTGTGCAGTTCTGGCGCAGTCACATCCAGCCACAGGCGTACCCGCCGCTGCGGCGCTTGCCCGTGACAGCGCGCCCAGGCATTCGCCAGCGCCGGGTCGGTGGTGAGGGCGGCGAACAGACGACGGCCATCGACATCAGGATCGCTGGAAGCAATCCAGTTCGCCAGATCCTCGGTGATGACACCTGCAAAGTGCTGCTGTCCGGCCAGCGTGATTTCGACAGGATAGCCCGCTTCCGCACGTTTGAAGATGCGGATTTCCAGATCGACGAAACGCGGCGCAGCGCGGAAGACCTGTGTATGAGTTGACATTGTGTGCGCTGTGGCTTGCCGCGCCACAGGCAGGTGAATGGTCTGCTCGCAGGCCAGCGGTTGGCCGGCGTGATCGGTGAACTCCACCGTCACCCGCAGCGGCACGCTGCCGGCTTCCAAAGGTTTGAGGTCGAGCGTGCGGACCTCCTGCGCCCCGGCTTCCAGCGTGGTGATGCGCTGTGTCTGCATCACCTGTCCGGCGAAGCTTTGCTTGTCAGTATGGATGACGAGGTTGCGCGCCGGACCAAAACCGGCATTGTGAACGATGAAGCGCACCAGTGACCATTCACCTACCACCAGCCCGCCGTGTTCGATGGTCAGGGCGATGACCGGCTGCCGACGGCAGCGGTCGACCTCGCGGCGGCAATGTTCCGCCAGCGTGGGTTGATCGTGGTCGGCATACAGGGCGGCGATCTGCTCCCAAAGCGCGGCCTGATTTTCCAGGGGCGTCTCCGCCGTGGACAAAGCGCGCGCGTGGTGTTGCAGGGCTTCGGTCTGGCGCAATGGCTGGTCGAGTTTGGCCCACAATGCCGCAGCTTGCTCCCAATGCCCGGTGGCCTCGTACTGGATAGCGGCGCGTTCTGGCTCACCGGCGATTTCCCACAATTGCGCAGCCTGGTACGGCAAGTCGTGCGCTTCCAAGAGTGCGGCCCCACGCGCGGGCTGATCCAGCGCGGCGTAGGCGCACGCGGCTTCTTGCCACTGCCCGGTGGCCTCGTGTTCGACGGCGCTGCGGGGACGGATGAGCGCGGTGAGCGTGCCGCCCGCGTCGGTGATCACGGCGTAGGCCTGACCGGCCTCGACGGATGGCGCGGATTCAGCGGAAGAAATCCCTTCCGTTGAGAAAATGAGCGGTGAGACTTCGATGTGCCGTTCCACCGGATAGCGCCACAGCTCCCGGCCCGTGACGGCATCCAGCGCGTAGAGGGTGCGATCCCAACACGCGGCATAGACCACGCCGCCCACAACGACGGGTGCAGCGGTGATTTTTTGTGTTGTGGGGGAATGCCAGAGCGGCTGGCCGTCCAGGGTAAGGGTGTGCAGGCCATCCCGCGCGCCCACATAGAGGCGTTCGCCATCCGTGATAGGTGGGCTTAGAGGCCGATCCGGCGGGCCGACCAGGAGCTGCCAGCGCAATGTGCCACTGTCCACTTGGAGTGCCAGGACTACGCCTGTGCTGCTGGCGGCAAAGACGGTATCCTGACAAAGCACGGGCGTGTGATGCAGCCAGGCATTTTCCGGTAATGGGGCATCGAAACGCCAGCACAGCGCGCCGGAGAGGGTGACAGCCAACAGGTGCGGCCCGCGACACGGCAGGTAGAGCGTTTCCCCGGCGACGGCGGGCGCGGCTTGTGAAATGGACACGGGCAACGCCCAGCGCCCTTGTTCCGCGCCGGTGGTGATATCCACGGCGACCAGGTGACCGGCACCGGCAGTGACGTAGACGGCATCCCCTGCAATAGCGGGTGCAGAGATTTGCTGTATTTCTGTCGTCCAGCGCCAGACCTCGTTCCCTGCCGTATCCAGGACCACGAGTGCGCCTTGCCCGTGCAGCGGATCCGTGCTGGTGAGGCTGAGTAGCAGGTGATCGCCGAGAACGACCAGACCAGTGATCAGGGCGTGGTCGAAGGTGTACTGCCAGCGTGGTTGCCCATCGGCGAGCGTGCGCCATTCCAGGGCGGTGGGGGGCTCCGGGCTGCCGCCGGTCAGCAGGACGCCACCGGCAAACGCGACCGGCGCGAGGGAAGGCGGCGCGGGCAGGGCGGCCATCCAGGCCGGAGCCAGGGCGGGCGCCGCGGCGCCGCACGCCGGGCAGGGTGGCGCGTCCGGCGGGAGCAGGATTTCACAGTGGGGACAAAAGAGCATCGTTGTGTCAGACCTTGTTTCAGCCGTTGACATTTACTTCCCCTATAATTACCATCGAAGTAAGCTAAGGAGCACACCATGAGCGAAATGATCACGGCCATTTATGAAAAAGGGTTATTGCGCCCCATCCGGCGGCTCACCCTGCCGGAACGCACGCGGGTGGACTTGCGCATTGTCGCCCGCTATGAAGGCGGCGCGGACGAGCGCCAACAGGTCCGGCAGGCTTTGCTGGACGCTGGATGTGATTCACCTGGCGCAGTAATTGATAGACCGACACCTCTTGTGCGCTTACGACGCGGTGCAGTTAACCTCAGCGCTATTTGCCAACCGTGCCCTACTCGCCTACAACCTGCCGGCTTTGCCCTTTATCTCCGCTGATAACCGCCTGAAGCGGGTAGCCGAGGCGGAAGAGCTGGCGACGGATAACCCTAATCTGCACCCCTGAGAGTTTCTTTTGAGTTCTTCGGCGTTCTTGGCAGAAATCCTCGATAACCACCACGCTATCGTTTATTTCCCTGAACCGTGTTCTCACCCTGGGCGCGATTCACCACACACTGAAACAGTTGCGCGACCTGTCGCGCCTCGTTGTGGAAGCGCTGCGTCACCTCCGATTTCTCACCATAGCCGGGATGCAGCACCTTGAGGGCAACAACGCGTCCCAGTTCTTCGAGGAGTTCGTACTTGCCGATCTTTTGCATGGTTCACCTTTGCCTGTTGGAGAATATGAAGAGTGGTCCGTCCCCGGATCTGAGTGTAGCCTTTTGTTTGTGACCAAACCTCACCTAATTGGGGACTTGCCTCCTGAAAAATTAGTTCATTGGTCGGGAGGCGTCATGTTTTTGTGCTCTGCGTTCGTCAGTATTATTTCGATATCGATAGAATAAAGAAACCATTATCTCCAGAAACTGTATATATGTAATTTCCATCGAAAGCGACTCCACCTTTCGCGATATGACCGATGTTCCCAGTCGCTTCCCATAGTGAGGTTAAGCTCGCAAATGGGTTTACAGGATCAGAAATATCGGCCAACGTAGTCAGCCCCGTCCCATAACTCAAATAACCAATCAGGGCATAGTTCCCACTGATCAGTAAAATACTACTAATGGATCCACAGTTTTGTGCTGAGCATTGCCCAACCTTCCAGATGTCATTTGTGTCTGAGATATCCAAAACGCTGAGGCCTTCTGAGCTCAGAAAATAAGCATAGTTTCCACGGATAGTTAAGCCACTTACGCTTCGATTCTGCGAAGTAACCACAGTTGGATTGGCGGGGTCTAAAACGTCGACAACATAGAGATTTTTATGAGAAGCCACATAGGCAAACCGACCGCCAATACCGCCATAATAAATATCTTCTTCAAAAATGATTGTCCCTACGACCGCCAAGTTTGCCGGGTCAGAGATATCAATCACTCGCATTCCGGATGCTTCGTTAGAACCAATATAGTTGCTGATCTCATAAAGATAATTCTCTCCCATGACAAAACTCCCGGTGTACTTTGGCAAAGAGAGAACCTTAACGATGGTTGGACTCGTCGGATCCGAAATGTCAACCACCGTGATCCCCGGAGTAAAGCTGAGAACATACGCATAATTGCCATCCACTGCTACTTGTCTCGCGAACTTAGGCATACCATTGAGAATCCCAACTGTCTGCGAATGAAACGGATCCGAAATATCGACAACCTGGAAACAATAATCCATCGCAATGTAAGCATAATTTCCGTTGACGGCTATTGCTACATCTATTAGTTCTCCAGAAGACGCCGTTGTTTCCTTCCCAAAGGCGCCTAACCCATACGCGCCGACTTCGGTTGGTTCTGTAGCGTTCGAGACATCCACAACTCTCATTCCCCCCGCACATTCAGCCACCAATACATAGTTCTCGCTTCTCACGATATCACAGGCACCAATCGAGTAAGAGCCCTCTAGTAATGGATCCGTAGGATGATGGATATCTATTAACTGCACACTGGTATTGGTCGACAGGTAGAGATAATTGCCATTCACCTGGATAGCATTCGCATAGGTACTTTTGTTGCTGGCAATAATCGTTGGGCTGACCGAATTAGAGATATCGATCGTCCAGAATTTCGATCCGCTCACGTAAGCGAGATTGTCGATAATTTCAATAGCAGACGCAGATTGGTAAGGTTCAAAACCAACGAACCCCACCTGCCTCGGATTATCAGGGGCAGAAATATCGACCACATAGAATCCACTGCTACTAGCAAAATAGATATAATCCCCCTTGATCCTCACCGCTGTACCGCCCACATCTAAGAAACCTATTTCTGCCAGTTGGGCCGGGTTCGATACATCGATAATTCTCAACCCCCTGCTTGCAACGAACGCTAGGTCACCTTCAACGGCAATATCGTTGATCGTGTTGGATGAATCATCATAGGACCCGAGCACTTTTGGATTTTTGGGGTCAGCGACATCGATGATACTAATCCGTTTATCTCCCACAACAGCATAAACGGTCGTCTGAGAAGCAGCGATTTTTCGAATCACAGCAGACAGCACCGGCGTTTGAGCTATCCGCGTTGGATGGGTGGGATCGGAAAGATCCAAAATGGTGAGCCTGGGTCCTTCGCCCAGATAAGCAATATTATCTTGGATCGCGATAACATTACTAGCACCCCCCATCTGACTGACGAGATTAACTGTCAACGACAACAAACCCCCCGTTTGCACCGTAGGCTCTACGGTCACAGCCACCAGCGGTGATGCCGTGATTGTCGTTATATTGGCAGGCGTTGAAGAAGGCTGAGACTGCGGGGATGACGTTAGCGATTGGGGGGTATTTGTGATTGTCAGTTGGATATTCTTGTAATCAGTAGCAGTCAGCTTAGGAGTTTGGGTAGGAAGCTGTGGAGGTTCAGAGTAATCGGTAGCAGTTGGCTTGGAAGTTGGGGCAGGGGACTGTGTAAGCTCAGGCGTAGAGGGAAACATCGTCTTCCATGCCAATGGGCCAAGCACTCTAATGCACACCCCCAGCAGGATCACTGCAATCAAGCCTATCCCCAACGGCTTGAACCAGCGCGGCAGGTCACGCTGCGCCAGGGGCGGGGGTCCGACGTCAGGCTTTTGTAATGTGGGGTGTTGCAATTGTGTGTGCACACGGGTAATCCAGTAGGCGGTTTCTGCATCATTTGATTGTAGGACCTGAATTTGCCCACCCACTCGCAACACTTCCATCCAATCCTGTTGGGCGGCGGCGGCCCGCAACTGCGTATGCAGGGGTGCCAGTTGTGCGTTCCGCAGCCGCGTCACAAACGCACTCGCCGTGGGGAAACGGTCGGCGGGGGCCTTCGCCAGCATCGTCAGCAAGGCTGCGGTCACTTCTGGCGGCACGTCCTGCACAAAATCTCGCGGATCGGGGACCTTCAGGTTCAGGTGTGCATTGAGCGTGCCGGGTGTGTTGCCGGGAAACGGCACGCGCCCGGCGAGCATCCGGTAGGCCACGATGCCCAGCGCGTAACGGTCGGTCGCCGGGCCAATCTCGGCGTGGCGGTTGGGGTCGGCCTGCTCGGGGGCCATGTACTCCGGTGATCCCAGGAGCGTGCCTTGCGAGGTCAGCGCCGTGCTGCTCTCCAACGCCTTGACCAGGCCAAAGTCCATCAGCGTGGCGCGCGGGCCGCGCACGGTATCTTCCACCATCACGTTGAGCGGTTTCACATCGCGGTGGATCACGCCCTGTCCGTGGGCGTAGTCCAGGGCGTCGGCCAGTTGGTCCAGAATGGGCAAGGCCGCTTCCAAAGATAGCGCGCCCTGTTCTTCCAGCAGGTCTTGCAGCGTGCGGCCCGGCAGGTAGGCCATCGCAATGTAGAGCTGGCCGTCGGCTTCCCCTGTGTCGTGGACGGTGACGATGTTGGGGTGGCGCAGGTTCGCCGCCGCGCGCGCCTCCTGGCGGAAGCGCGTCGCAAACTGGGGATCGGTCACCCAATGCGGGTGCAGCACCTTGAGGGCAACGACGCGATCCAACGTAGTGTCACGCGCACGGTACACCACGGCAAAACCGCCGCGGCCAATCTCTTCCAGGAGTTCGTATTTGCCGATGGTACGCAGTGTCATCGCCAATCCCTCGCCTGCCGTTTCCTTCGATTGCCAATATCCTCTCATACTATATGAGGATTTTGCAGAAAGGTCAACTGGTAAGGGTATTTGTGACGTCAGGATTGGCAGATTGGGTTGTGATGCTAATCATCTTGTCGGCATCCCTTCATCACCTCTACACCCAAAATATATGCCCCTCACTCCAATAAATGAATATACTTGACCGTCACCATTCGGCTCGTTATAATGAAATAGAACTATTGTTCTATATCGTTGGAATCGAGTTGGGATATGAAAATCATCTGCCTGCTCACTGCCCATCTGCCGGTCCAGGTCGAACAGCAAGCCGGAGCGCCGGACACTGCGCCACTGATCGTCGGTGGACGTCCCTGGGATCCCGGCGCGGTGCTGGACTGCTCGCCCGCTGCGGCGTCTACCGGAGTGCGCCTGGGAATGCGCCTGGCGCGCGCGGCGCAGGTGTGCCCCGGTGCGACCTTCGTTCCGGCGCGGGAAGCCATCTACCGCAAAGCCCACGTCGCACTGGAAGCCGTGCTGCGCCAGTACACGGATCGCGTCGAGACGGCAGGGTTGGGCTACCTGTTCGCCGATGTGTCTGATTTACGTGTTCCCCCAGGGCGTGATCCGGCGCAAGCCGACGTGGAACTGGCCCGGTCGCTGGCGCGCGATGTACAACAGGTCAGCCCCCTGGACGCCCGCATCGGCCTGGCCCCCCAACGCTTCACCGCCGAACAAGCCGCGCGCGCCGCCCGGCCTCACGGCTGGTGCCCGGTGCAGCCGGGCCAGGAGCGCACCTTTCTTTCTCCACTGCCCATCGAGACCTTGCCCCTCGACCCCGAAATGCACCGCCGTCTGCATTTACTCGGTATCACCACGTTGGGTACACTGGCAGCCTTGCCTCGCGCCGCCATCGTGCGGCAGTTTGGCGCGGACGCCGGACTGTTCCACGACCTGGCCGCCGGGCGCGATCCGCGCGGCGTCTATCCCGACGCTCCGCCCCTGGTCGTGGAACGCAGTCACCAGTGCGAACCCCCGTTACGCGATGCCGGACCGTTGATCTCGCGTGTGGCACGGCTGGGTGAAAGCGCGGCGACTGACTTGGCACAACGCAAGCATCAGGCACAGGGGATGACGCTGACGCTCGAAGACGAGGCCGGGAAAACACACATCGTCAGCACGGCCATCGAACCGCCCACGGCAGACATCGACCAGCTCAAACGCCAGGCCGTAGGGCTGGCAGCGCGTGCCACCCTCACCTGCGCTGTGAGCCGCGTGACCCTGAGGCTGTATCCCCTGCGCCCGGCCTATCTAGCGGCTACGCAACTGGCGCTGTTCTCCGCGCCCACTGACGCGCGCGGGCGCGCCCTGCAAGAGACCTTGCGGCGGTTGCGCCAACGCTTCGGCGAACTGATCGTCATCGTGGCGTCCTTGCTGGCCCCGCCCGGTCCACGGGCGATCCAGACCACGCTTGACGCTGCCGGGCAACCGCTGGCCCTGGTGTGGGATCAACGCTTTCACCCCGTCGCCCGCGTCTACGAGCACTGGCGCGAGCGACGGCGCTGGTGGACGCAGCCCGTACTGCGCGACTACTACCGTGTCGAACTACGTGATCATCGGGTCAAGATCGTGTTCCGCGATCTGGCCAGCGACGATTGGTTCTTGGAACGGCGGTGGCGATGATGAAACCCCAGTACATCGAACTGCACGCCCATTCCAGTCACAGCTTGCTGGACGGGGTGGTTTCCCCGCAAGCCCTGGTCGAGCACGCCGCAGCCCTGGAAATGCCCGCGCTGGCCCTCACCGATCACGATGGACTGTACGGAGCCGTGCCCTTTATCCGAGCGGCGGAAGCAGCGGGGATCAAGCCGCTGCTAGGCGCGGAAATCACGCTGGCGGACGGTGACGGCACAGCGCATCTCACGCTGCTGGCCGAGACGCCGCGCGGCTACGCCAACCTCTGTCAGCTCATCACCCTGGCGCACCGCGGACAGCCCAAGGGCACGGCACGGTTGGCATTGTCCGACCTGGCCGAGCACACGGCGGGCCTCATCGCGCTGTCGGGATGCCGGCAAGGGGCTATCGCGCGGCGGATCGTCGCCGGAGCCTACGATGCGGCGTTAGAAGTTGCACAGGGCTATTCACGCATCTTCGGGCCGGAGAATTTCTTCATCGAAGTCCAGCGTCACTACCACCCTGGCGAGATGCGCTTGCTCGGTCACCTGTTGGGCCTGGCCGACCGCCTGCGCCTACCGGTGGTGGCAACGGGGGACGTTCACTACCTGGTCCCAGAACAGCGCGAAGTCCACGATGTCCTCACCTGCATCCGCCATCATGTCACCCTGGAGGACGCGGGTGACCTGCTGCGACCCAACGACGAGTACCGCTTCCGTACCCCTGACGAAATGACCGCCTTGTTCGCTAACGTGCCGGCAGCGATCACGAACACGAGCGTCCTTGCGGAACGGTGTGCATCCGCTGTCACTTTTCTGCCGAACGGCGCGCAAGTGTTGCCGACGTTCCCCACACCGGACGGCAGCGCTGCCAGCGCCTATTTGCGCCGTTTGTGCGTGGCTGCACTCCGTGACCGCTATGTGGACACCGCGCGTGCCTTGTCCCAACTGGAACACGAATTGGCCGTCATCGGCTCACTGCATTTCGACGACTACTTCCTCACCGTGTGGGACATCGTGCGCTTTGCCCGCGAACACGGCATCCGCTGCCAGGGCCGGGGCAGCGCCGCGAACTCCCTGGTGGCCTACCTGCTGGACATCACCCCGATTGATCCCTTGGCCGCCGACCTGGTGTTCGAACGCTTCCTGTCGCCGGAGCGCCGCAGCCCGCCCGACATTGATCTCGACATTGCCGCCGACCGCCGCGAAGACGTCATCCAGTACGTGATGCAGCGTTACGGTCCCGATCATGCGGCAATGGCTTGTACGTTTGTGACCTTCCGCGCGCGTTCCGCCGTGCGCGACGTGGGCCGGGCGTTGGGCCTGCCCCCGGCGCTGCTGGAACGCCTGGTCGGGGCACTGGACGTCAACGATCCACAAAGCGTGACCGCATCGCCGGCGCTGCAATCAGCCATAGCTGCAGACCTGGATAGCCCGTTGTTCCAACACCTGCTACGCCTCGTCCCGCAACTGGACGGCCTGCCGCGCCACCTGGGGATTCACAACGGCGGAATGGTGCTCTCCGGGCCGCCCTTGAATACGCTGATTCCCCTGGAACCGGCGACGTTGCCAGGCCGGATCGTGACCCAGTGGGACAAGGAGGGGCTGGAAGACGCAGGGGACGTCAAGGTGGACTTGCTGGGGTTGCGGATGCTGTCGGCCATCGAGGACGCCGTGTGCATCGTGGCGGCAATGACCGGCGAGCGCCCTGAACTGGAACGGCTGACCTTCGATGATGCCAATGTCTACGATATGCTCTGCCGCGGGGAGACCATCGGGGTGTTCCAGTTGGAGAGCCGCGCGCAAGCGGAGTTGGTGCGCAACTTCCAGCCCCGGTGTTTCGCCGATCTGACGGTGGAGATCGCGCTGATCCGTCCCGGGCCGCTGCAGGCCAACGTCGTGCGCCCGTATTTGCGACGGCGTTATGGTCAAGAGCCGGTGCGCTATGTTCATCCGTTGTTGAAACCCGCTTTGGCCGAAACCCTGGGGGTGATGATCTTCCAGGAACAGGTGTTGAAGGTGGCGCGTGACCTGGCCGGGTTCACGCCGGGGCAGGCCGAGCAATTGCGGCGTTGCTTGGGCCGCAAGCGCGCTGAGGAGACCTTGCAGCAGTTCAAGACGCAGTTCTTCGCCGGGGCGCAGGCCAATGGGGTGCCGCCAAAGATCATCGAGACGGTGTTCGCGCAGATGCAAGCCTTTGGCAGCTATGCCTTCCCCAAGAGCCACGCGGCGGCTTTCGCCGTCCTCACCTATCACTCGGCCTGGCTGCGCTGCTACCATCCGGTGGCCTTCTTCGCCGGGCTGCTGCGTCACCAGCCGATGGGCTTTTACTCGCCGCGCGTCATTGTGGACGAGGCGCGGCGTTGCGGGATACAGATCTACGGCGCGGACGTACAGGCCTCGGACGTGGCTGCGACGGCGGACGGCAATGGTATCCGCCTGGGGTTGGCAACGGTGACAGGCGTGGGGGAAAACGGCGGGGCGCAGATCGTCGCCGCGCGGGAATACGGGCCGTTCACCTCGCTCACCGACTTCTGCCAGCGCACGCGCCTGGGGCGGCGAGCTGTGGAAGCGTTGATCCTGGGCGGAGCCTTCGACGGGTGGGCTATCCCACGGCGGCAGTTGGTATGGGACTTGGGGGCAGCGATGGAGACCATTGGCGGCCCGCCGCAGTTGGACGTGGTCGAGCCGGGGACGCGCCCGGCGTTTCCCCGGGCGACCGACACCGAGCGCCTGTGGATGGAGGTGGCGACGACGGGGGTGACGGCGCAGGGTCACCTGGTACAGACCGTGGCGCAGACGTTGCGCGCGATGGGGGTGACGCCCAGCACCGAGCTATCCCGCTGGGCGGACGGGACAAAGCTGCGCGTGGGCGGGGTGATCATTGCCCGACAACGCCCGCCGACGGCACGGGGTACGGCGTTCATCGCGTTGGAAGACGAGGGGGGCGTGGTCAATGTGATCCTGCGCCCGGAGGTGTTTACGGCGTATCGCGAGGTGCTAAGGGGCCAGTTCGTGGTGATCGAAGGGGTGTTGCAGTGGCAGGGCCGGGTGTGCAGCGTGGTAGGGGAGTGGGTGTTGGCGGTGGCGGGGTGAAGGGAAGGCAGGTGCAATGCGCTATGTACGTATTCTCGTGTCAAACGAGAAGACAATTGTACCGAAGAGCGATCGTTCAACGAAATGAAAATGCTACCCAATGGCCTTGCTCAACATTCTCGATGCGCTCTAGTGTAGCTCCAGGCAAAGCGAAAAGCTGTTCCAAGGCCGCGTAGATGTCCTGGCCTTTCACGTAAATTGCGGGAGAACCCCTTTTAGAGTATCAAAAACACATCGGCTGCGCGCCGGAAACGACGGCTTCTCCGGCGGTGTCGTCCAGGCCGGCGCTGCTGCGCGTGTTGCCGCCGGTGTTCACCACGGTGCTGCACGTCCGGTAATTGGCCGAGTGCGACGCGGGCGGATAGAGGTCCAGCGCAATCGTATCGCTGACGACAGTGGAGAGATTGCCCGCTGTCAGGTTATCGTGCAAGTGCAAGACAACAGGCTGGGGGATGTTACCCTCGATACAGCAACGGATGTTCGATCGGTTTTGCCGTGGCGACACAGTACGCTCCACACAGGGCTTCGAGTTGGGATTGTTCATCGCACGCGCTCACTGAGAGCTAGCACGGCACTGTGACGGTCGAGAGTGAAGTCTGAAAAGGAAGCACGTTTGTAATAGGTTTGCAGAAGTGTAGAGACTGCATCAACGCAAACACGCAACGATCGTTGCGTGTTGATATGTGAAACCGGCCTCCACACGTGCACCGCTATACAACAATGCCCAAAATCAAATCCGCTATTGGACTTTGCACTGAGCTTACCGATCATCTCAAGACGAGCGGCAAAAAGACATAGTGCGTTAGCTCTGGCGACAATGCAATATCACCACACCCGCCCCAGAATCCAGTGTGCACCCGATAACTACTGCTTTGCAGAACACCGGTTCCATAAGGTTGCCCCGTTGTGCTGTGAACCGTATAGCTGGTTGAGGCCTTAGTTCCCCCACCCATACCAAATACACTGCAAGCAACAGTATAAGTTGTGGATGAAGGCGGTTGAGTATTTAGGTCAGCCGTTATTGTCGCAGAGATTACTTCGGACACATTTCCAGCCTCATCCCTGACCTGAGCATAGACAGTTTGCAGAGAATCCACATTCGATAACTGCCAGCGGCGACTCTCACGATATGACTCCCACTCTGTCCACATCTTTCCATCGCTACTGAACCGCATTTCAGCAACCCGGCTAGTTGTATCATTTGCTTCAAGCGCAAGCGGTATGTTCAATACGCTTGCCGTGTCTCCACCCCCTGCAATCTCAAGTGTTCCGGTTGGTGAGTCAAAATCATACGTCAAAACAGACACAGTGTGCCATTCACTTATGTTGTCCTGATCATCAACAGCCGCGACACGAAGGTAATACGATGAACCTTGTGCGTATGCACCATCAGGGACATCGAAAGAATTGTCTGCTATGACGAAATCATCCGTACCCTCTGGATTATTGCCCCAATAAACATAGTAACCGACAACGCGCCCTACTTCGTCTATGGCGGCTGGCCAAGTCAATGAAACAGGAGCGGAGGTACTGGTGATGATATAGGTAGGTATTAAATCTTCCAGCCACATAGGGGGGGTATCTTCAATTTCCATTCCCACCAGAGATCCAGGGTGGATAGAAGGGAAATGGAGCAAATCTGAATCAATCAAGAAAGGTGTGTCGTAAACGGGTGATTGCGTGGAACACCCGCAACAACTTAGACTACTTGAATTGTCAGAAGTATATATCGTACCATTAGCTGAACTAGAAATGCTGCTGAGAGAATAACCTTGAATCGTTATCAAGTTATTAGTCTCAAAATGAAGGTGAGTGCCATACCCGCACCCACAAGCAGTGGCAAACTTATAGTTGGTAATATCCGTGCATGCGGAAGCTGGATTATCGATAGCTGACCCTGTGTATAGACTTCCAATGATCCGCCCTTTTGGAATAGATTGGTTGAATAAGCTTGAAGGAATGGAGGCCTTATCCAAATGTAAGTATCCGGATTTATCCCCGTTGCTATGTGATACTACAACCATTGCTTGGTAAGGGTCAGCGGCAATATAGCAATACGGGCTAAATACGCCGGACTCTATCGCTAACACATTGTTACTTGCGCCATTTCGAGGCGCAAAATCCAAAGAATACCCCAGGTTATTATAGTGAAAACCTTGAGTCTTGGCCCAATCCTGTCCACCTGTCCAAGGAAAGCTATACGAAGCATTCACTTGTTGAGGGAAGCTCAAGCTCTCAGTTTGTGACTCGAATTCAATCGACTTTACCCCATTGACCTCCTGCCCTATTAAATACAGTGAAATGATGTCACTTTCTACCAATGGTAATGTCCAATTGCTTTCGTAGACTACAGTGGGAACTAACCTAATGTGTTGAATATGGTTCTGATCTTCATATTGGACTGTGACCGTGTATTTTCTCTCGTGAGTCGAGATTCTATCAACATGAGCATTCAGAAAATCATCTATGGCGGCCTGAATATCCTCATCAAAGTCGCCAAGTGAATAGTCTATCACAAACGATGTCTCACTGGCTAAAAAAACTTGAGGAAGAGAGGCAGTCTGCGTTTCTGCTGAATGCATCAGTACGAGAAGCAATGATCCAAGGATCAAAAGCCTAGCTATGAGTCTTGATTGTGGGTCCATAACGATCCTCCATCCTGAGTATCTGTAACTTTCTGTTTTACCATTTGCGAATCATAGCTTTAATAAGCCCCGATTCGTCTTCAAAATCCTGCAATGCCTGCCCGATAACCGTACCTGGCGCTGGATTGTTGTTAACCATTGCATAACCCGGCTTGTCGGAAGAGACGAGAATCTCACCAGCCCTTACCGGACCAAGAACCTTGAGGAATTCAGCCCCCATCACGATAGGCTTTCCATTGGGATCTGCCACGGCCATTACTAATCGATCATTTGGTTTCGTACAATGTTCCAACCGTCCGGACTCCGGCTCCCAGCACATTAAGTCACCTTCAGTGAAACGTTCGATCTGCATCGAGGTTTGCTCTTCCGGTGTTTGTAGGTTGGTTTCGATGTAGCCACCACATGTCAAGTTGCCTGACACATGCGCATCTCCGTTGCCATAGACACGAAAAAGACTGGTGTTTCCGACGCCCTGAATATCGAACCCATTATTTGCCCCAGCGCCGTCTCCCCCAATGCGCAGTCGCGCAATATCATTGTACCAACTCAGAGCAACACCTGCCGCACTGTTGTTCGGATTTGACACCTTTACTTCGCTGGCCTGAGTTATGGTGTTCCCGTGCATATCAATACCAGTAGAGAGGACAGAAACATCAGCAACTTGATCTCCCCCGCCAAAATGAACAGCTGAACCCCGGTGCCAGTTTAGATAAATAGAATCGTTGTCCGGCGGCAGATGGATTTGTTGCATTCCATTACCATACAGGTTCACCAAGCCATAAATGTTTTGTACATCCGAGACACTCCCGAGAATTGACACATTCCCATATATCGTAGATTCCGCTGAAAGTGAACCCGCTTCTATTGCATGGCTCGCCATACTTGTTATGCGTTGACGAGGGGTCAATGTTTCCCCATTTACTATAAGCTCCAAGTAGTCGTCTCCTGTAAGACAAACTGAATCAATTGCTGTGATTTGCCCAAGCAGAACATCGAAACGACCACTATCTACATTGACAGCATTCGCTCCTGAATGAACCTCTATCCAGCAAGCTGTCCCTCCGGTGAGTGTGTTGAAAATCTTGAATGTCATCGGCAAAGACATGTTGTCTACCGGAGTGCCATCTGTACCTAACAAGTACCCTTGATAATCAAGGCGAAACGGCGGAAGAGCGAGAGCATCACTCGGAGCATTGCCTGTAACAAGCATTCCCGGTTCAGGTCCTTGAGCGCTCGTCTTCATTACGCCGAATAGCACAACGGCAAATAGCAGCAAACCCGCCACACGAATTGACCACAAAGATTTACCATTCATAATTCTCCTTCTACCACTTGCGAATCATAGCTTTAATTAGCCCAGAATCACCTACAAAATCTTGTAGAGCTTGCCCAATAACCGTACCAGGTGCAGGGTTGTTATTGACCATCGCATATCCTAGCATATCAGAGGATACAAGAATATCGCCTGCGACCACAGGCCCAATGACTTTCACAGGTTCTGCACCTAACACGATGGGTTTCCCTTTATCATCAGCGACTGCCTGTACCAAACGATCATTGGCAGTATCGCAAAGTTCCAACTGCTGATCTTTTGCAGACCAACATAGAAGGTCGCCCTTCTCAAACCGGGCAACCGCCGGAGCCAAACGTTCATCGCCGTTAAGCAGGTTTCCTTCAACATAAGCGCCACTCACAATACTCCCCAGCGAGCACGATTCATCGACAGAAGCCAAAGAACTAGTAGTGTCAACTGATGCGGTACAACTACCATGCAGTATCAAGTTCCCATAGACCGAGACATGTTTATCCGGTGCACCATTCGTAGTAGCAACAACTGCCATTATATTCGTAGGTGTACTTCCCAAATAATCCCGGAAGACAAAGGTATCTCCTCCCTTAAGGTCGAAATTGACATTGTTGTCGCCAGGAGTTTCAACACCGATATTCATGCTCGCTGCACCGATCCCAATCCCTTTGAGCATATTGTCGTTCATATCGAGAGAACCATCGAGAACCACATCTCCATCAGAGTTCACAGATAAATAAACATGTCCATCATGGTGAAGCCTAAATTTCCCGTGCAGATTATCAATACGCCAGTCATTACCAATTTCACCTTCGACAAGCCTTATCTCACCGCCTTCACCATAGCCAAGCGCACCGACAGTCAGATCGCCATCAACTTTTAGCGCACCGCGCGTCGTTGCCCCGTCAGGAAGCGTATCTGCTTCCGGAACGTGCCATGCATCGGTGAGTAACTCTCGAGGCACAAGTGTCTCACCATTGATAGTCAATTCCAGATACATCCCTTTCACCAAGCAACTCTCCGGGATAGCCGACACACTGCCAATGTTGACGTGAAAATGGCCATCATCCACATTTACCGATTGTGTCTCGGACCATCCGGCACAGGGATCCCCGCCCGTCAGCGCAGCATAGAGCCTGAATGTCATCGACAAAGCAGGATTAGTAATCGGAGTACCCGCCGCATCTGAAATTCGGCCCTGATAACCGAAGATATTGCCTCCGGATACCTGCATAGATTGAGACGGGACCTCTTCTTCCACAACAGACTGTGATCTGGCACTAGTAAAAAACAAGCCGCCGACAAGTAAGACAACAGAAATACCAAGTAATAGCTTAACTCCAACACGTTTCATTGCGCACCTCCTGGAAATTAAACTGCTCGATCATTGAAATGAGAGTGCCAATCTTGGCTCTTTTGCCGTCAATTTCGCAGAGTTGCCTAGTCACTGTTCTCCTCGAAACTATGGGAAGATTTACGCCCAGGTTACTAGAACTTTCGGATCATCGCTTTGATAATCCCTTGTTCTCCCACGAAATCCTCCAGGGCCTGGGCAATGACTGCCCCTGCCCGCGGATCGTTGTTCACCATCGCGTATCCTGGCACATCCGAGGCCACCAACAGATCGCCATAATGCACAGGCCCTATCACTTTGATAACTTCTGCGCCGATAACGATCGGACGGCCATTCGGATCGGCCACGGCCTGTACCAACCGGTCGTTGGCAGAAGTACAAAGTTCCAACTGATCAATGCCCCAACATAACACGTCACCTTCAGTGAAGCGTTCGATTCGACCCGCAGAAGCTTCCTCGTCAGTTTGGAGATTTCTCTCTACCATCCCACCACACGTTACATTTCCTCTTACCCCCAAATTGCCGTCTTCGTTGACTGTCATGAGTGTTAGTGCATCTCCCCCCCAATACCCACTGTTGGTAATAATCGCAAATTTCTGGTCGGTTTGATCATTGTCCTGGTCAATGAACACAAACACGCCATTGCTCGAGATCAGACGGACTGATGGTGCTGAACCAGATGCTGGGGCTATGATATTCGCTCCGTTAGTAATCGTACTTACTTCATTGAGTGCATGATTTTGCAGGTTGATGTCACCCGCAACATTGAGCGCACCGCGCGTCGTTGCCCCGTCAGGAAGCGTATCTGATTCCGGGGTGTGCCAGGCGCTCGTAAGCAACTCTCGAGGGATAAGTGTCTCGCCACCAATAGCCAATTCCAGATACATCCCTTTCATCAAGCAACTCTCTGGGATAGCCGACACACTGCCAACGTTGATGTGAAAATGGCCATCTTCCACATTCACGGATTGCGTCTCAGACCATCCGGCACAGGGATCCCCGCCCGTCAGCGCAGCATAGAGCCTGAATGTCATCGACAAAGCAGGATTCGTGAGAGGATTACCTGACGCATCCAGAATTTGCCCTTGATAGCTAAATATATCGTTCCCCGACGCCTGCACAGACTGGGGAATGCTTTCCTCACCATCAGTAACAGACTGTGATCTGACGCTAGTGAAGAACAAGTCACCGACAAGTAAGACAACAAAAGCACCAAGTAAAAGCTTAACTCCAACACGTTTCATTTTCGCCTCCTAAAAATCGAACTGTCTGATCAACTTGCTATTGTCTCATAGTCAAAGGTAAGAAAATCCGGTAGTCAACCCGCACCCCCTTATAGGTACCGATATCCTCTTCCTCAAGGCTGATCATATCCGGGAGCGAAGTGGGGGAATCTGAAGTAACATCAAGCACATTGCTGTTCTGCAAAATGGAATCTGCAATGATCAGGTAAGGTTTGTTTGTACTCCACTGCTCTAGCGAGGGCCAGATAGCATCCACTGAATACCACACCCAACGGCCTTTGACACTATCAAACTCTAAAGAATTGCGGTCATAATTGTTGTCATATGTATAGAGTTCTCCTTTCCAGCGACCATATGGGTCGTACACAATGAGTTCGCGCTCGCCATTTTTCTCACGGTATCCCACGACTACCACGTAATGTGCCTCTTTCGTAAACTGTCTACTTAGCAATATCAGGGGCTTTTCCTGATCAATGGAACTCTTGATATCATTCCAGAACCCATTCTTACTCCAAGGCGCGTATTCCCGGTCTACCATATTCAAACTGTACTTGTTTCTGAATACCCAGGCTACATTGCTGGCCGTGGGATAACCAGGAATTTGATAGTAAAAATTGTCAGCCGTGTAGCTAAGTGTGGCAGCATCTCCCGCTGTTTTTCCGTTCATAGCCAAGACCATCGCACCACTGGCCGCGGCGCATTTTACATCGCCATTCAAGAGAGACCGCTGATTAAGGTAGGTCCGCAAATCCGCTGAAATCCAGTTTTCGGTAACGTCGCTCTCTTTGTAGAAGAAGACTTCTTTGCTGGACTTATCTCGACAGGTGAAATTATGATCGGGGCTAGGATCAACACAATAATTTTCCGCGTTATCTTCCACGTGTATGCCCACTTCTACCAACTGTGAGCGCAACCCACTTGGTGGATTCCACCACACGCTATAAGGAGAAGATGATGTGTCTCCCCCAGCATCATACCAGCGACTAGATTCAAGTGGAGAAGTAGCGTAGCGCACCCAGAAATGCGTTTGTTTTACACCACTGCCACCCGGATTATCTGCGGCATTTGCCGTCAGGAAGTCACCGCCAAACCAAATCGGGCTGCCGGTTGGTTTGATGATCTCTCCCCAGGGCGGAGTGACATCTACGGGTTCCTCTTGCAGCGTAAAGCTCATCGCACTGAAGGAGATCGTGCGCGAAAGGTTGGCTTCACCATTCAAATCCGTCAAAGTCACTTTTGCATTCGCCCCGCCAGTGAACGCGTAAGTCCCTAAGTCCAACCATTCATCGGCTAACGGCAGCTGATCCTTGGAAACCGTCTGAGCGCCATTGGCATGATGAATTGTATATCGTGCATCAGAAGTATCCGCGCTCAACGTTTTTGATGGGCAATTCCAATATATTAGACCATGATTGGCGATCAGAGCTTCCACTTTATAATTACCAGTGTAGGGCAAAACTGTGTTCCATTGAGCAGAGTTTGTAGACTGTGCAGGGTCATTGGTATTTAAAGTCAAGTAAGCATAATGATTGCGGTTATTCGTAAACCGGTACCAACCAGAATCGCACATACCGCTGCCATAGTCGGGTTGTATATCTGGGTCTTCTACAACCACGGTTCCTCCATTACTGGGGGGATCACCAATGCGGGTAAAACGTAGCGCACTGAAGGACACAGAACGGGAAATGTGCGTCTCTCCATTCAAATCAGTGAGTTCTACCCACCCACCACTACCGGCATTGAACGTATAGTTTCCCAAATCCAACCATTGATTAGCTAATGGAAGCTGGTCACCAGAAACCGTGTTCCTGCCATTGGCATGATAAATCGTGTAGCGGGCATCAGATGTATCCCGATCGATATAGCGGGAAGGGCATTGCCAGTTGATAGGTGTATGATTGGGGATATAGGCTTCGACTTTATAAACTCCTGCCGTCGGCAAGACAGGCTGCCAACTCGCAGCATTCGTTGAATATGCAGACTGGTCGGTGTTAAGTGTCAAATAAGCATAGTGTCCGCGATTGTTCGCAAACCGGTACCAGGCTGAGCCGCACATGCCGTTGTAGCCCGGAGTTATGGTAGGATCTTCAACGATGACGACCGTGCTGCTCGAATCAGACGTCGTCGCCACAGGACCATCGATCGCATTCGAGTCGATATTGAGCGTAACGCTACCCCACGTTTCGTTATGTCCCCCGGCATATTGGCGGATGCGCTGGTGGTTATACCAAAGGCCATTAGAGATGCAGGCCACATCCCATACAGACGCATTGCTGTTGTAGGCAGTGTAAATCCAATGACCCGGCCAAATGGCATCAGGGACGTGACTAATCGATGCGAAATCGCTCAGATACGATGCACACGCCGAACCATACACACCCGACTTATTGCCCAACGCCTGTAGTCGAGCGGTCCAGCCTGAAATAAAGTGTTGCGCGGCACTGCGGTTCGCACTGGTGTTGGTATATCCTTCCAGGTCGTAATAGATAACCGTGCCAGATTGCCCACTCGATGTGAGGCCCAAGTTCTCGGCTACCGACAAAGCGGCACTAGCTTCGTTAACGCCCTGTTGATAGGCTGTGGCCGTATCATTGCTGATCGTGCTACTGCAACTCCCGCCATAACCGGCCGATTGTGGTCCAACCCAGGTGGGGATGAAATTCCATCCTTGTTGGGTGAGTTGCGACAGATAGGTGGCCGTCAATGCTGTGTTGGCACAGGCGCGACAAGAGCCACCTATGTACAGGTTCACAGAACGGTATGGGCTGCTGGTGACCCAGGTCTGCAATTGCCCCAGTGTAGGAATCTCACATTTATCGAAACCTTGTCCAACAAAAATCTGAAAACCATCCACCTGGTTGAGTGAGTTCCCCGTTGAATCCACCATTGGTATGGTATCAGAATCGCTGACGTTAATGACCGGAAGCGGCAGAGCAGACCAGGTACGCCCACCATCTTCACTCCTGAGAAGCCCGGTCTCTTGAGAACCAGAAGTAAGATTGGCATTCACGTGTTTGGCCCATCCAACTTGAGGAGTAACCATTTTCAACTCGGTGACTGTGCCTGCGGATAAGGGCAACGAAACTTCACTTCGCATTGCTTCTACACCAATGTTCACCAATTCAAAGCCTGTGGAAGTCGCCAAAACGACTCGACTGTGCCGAACACTGACCGGGAGTGGCGTATCGGGTGTGACGCCAGAATCCAGAGGGATAGCAGTGGACATATTCCAGGTTTGCCCACCATCAGAAGTCACATAAACCCTTAGGACGGAACCGGCTATATCCCTGACCAAAACCGGGATTTTCCCTTCGTTTTCATCTTGGAAAGCTGGTAGGTGGTAAGCGTACGGCGCATCATCAAGTATAAGTTGGGCATCAACAATCCTTGGCTGCCAGGTCAGACCACCGTCCTGTGTGTAATAAAGCTCGTCAAGTGCCGGCCCGCCGGTTGTCCATCCAACATTCTCATCGACGAATGTCACTGGCGCGCCGATGGGCATACTCAACTTAACCCAGGTGCTGCCGCCATCCGTCGTTTTGAACAAGGTTCCCAAATCGAAATTGCTGCCGGTCGCACGTTTGACAACCAGCCACCCGGTATGCGAGTCCAACCAATGCCAATACATAGCAGCGGTCAGTGCTGCGGGATCATTCGGTGCGAAAAGTTCCAATGGAATTGTATGCCAGGTCGATCCGCCATCTTGTGTTCGTCTCAAGGCATAGTCTATCTCTCCAGCATCACCTACGCCTGCCGAAACCAGCCAACCTCTCTGAGAATCCAAAAATGATACGGCAAGCACCGATGGCGAGACCAAATCTGGCGGTGTAATTTCATCCCAAGTCCGACCTCCGTCATGCGTCCAGTAAAGTTGTTGGTCAAGTAATACCCATCCTTCGCTTGTAGACACCAGCGCATAATCCTGTAAACTTAAATTCGTGGTTTCATTTGATGGACTATTTGAGCTTGAGCCGTAGGATTCAGAAGGTTGAGCAAATATTCGAGTAACACTTGTAAATATGCAAGCTACCAGCATAATACCAACGATTCGAATAAACTGTGACAATTTTTTGTTCATCAGTTACCTCGCACTTTCGTTTTACAAGGGAATAATAGCATGGTCTAGGTTCAGTAGGAACCAATGTGTTATTACGCTATGTGGAATGTCCGCTGTAGCGCAGGGACCGAAATTCGCTGCGTATGGTGTCTTTCCAACAGTTCCGCTTTCTCCAGCAGCAGACTCTTGCGCTCTTCCATTGTAAACCTCCTATAACTGTATGATATTCCCCGACAAATCGTGTGCATCGCAACAGGAATCCTAGCTTGTTGGTTGTCAGCAGTAAATGCTTGCTCAATCAGTCATCTGCGATATACTTATCTCATACCACATAATAAAGAAAACCAGCTCGCTTTGCTAGTAGTTTCGGACATAAAGTGGACAGAAACCGGACTCAGTATGGAATTAGATGCTATAACGCCTAAACTTGTCGAAAAGTTGTTACGTGCTTGGCGACAAGCAGAGGATCCGCCATCTGAATTCTACTCACTTCACTGGCTGGATAGCATTCCTCAAAACTCTGCAATTGGCAAAGGCCTCTATTTACACGCCAGGATACTGGAATTAGTTGCTGCAGAGCTTGAGAATTATCGCCAGATTGAAGGTCTCTCGACTGATAGCGGAGCACTAGATTCCCGACAAGATATGTATGCCGCTTTAGAGGCCGACTTTAGTGTTGGGAATGATGAACTGGAAGCCTGGAGTGCGCTCTACTACCGTTATTTGGCCCCCATTACTCCAAATGTAGAAGATTTGGCCAATGCAGCCCACGTCGCTGACCGTCAGTTTCGCCGGCGTGTTGGTGTCGGTGTGAATCTTTTATGTCATGCACTTCGCAATGCTGAAGAGCAAGTCCATCAAACACTTCTCAATCATCACCTGCAAATGTGCTTACCATCTCCAGATTATGCCCAGCTTTTTGGTGTGCAATCTTTGCTTACTCATCTGGTAGCATTGCTATCTCAAGAAGATGGTCCGCATCTTATCAGTATAGAAGGTATCGGTGGCATCGGGAAGACTGCGCTCGCTCAAGCGACAGCGTACCTTCTCATTGGTCGGGTCACATTGGCTGGCTTAACATGGATAAGTGCCCGCCACGAGCATGTCAACGAACTTGGCAAGGTGGTGTCCCTTGATAGTCCCGTACGTTCATTCGATGACATCATCGCTCGTTTGACTCGACAATTGGGCCAAGAGCATCTTGCTGGTTTATCCACCCATGAGAAATTGGTGCGTTTGAGATCAGTTCTCTCTCGAAAACCGCACCTGATCATCATTGATAATTTAGAAACGCTGAGTGATGTTGAGCAATTGTTGCCGGCTTTGTTTCCACTTAGTGATACAAGCCGCTTTATACTCACCAGCCGGTATACATTGCAACACTTTCCCTATGTTCAGTGTGTTCCGGTTCCGTCATTGTCCTTCGAACATAGTCAAGAGTTAGTGAACAGTGAACTTGAGCGCAGAGGGAACCGTGGGCCGCTTGCGGATTCAGATATGCACCAACTTTATCAGATTATTGGAGGTTTACCGCTGGCGCTCAAGTTGGCAGCCGCGCAAATTCCTCGGCTTCCTCTGTCCCATATCCTCGAGGGACTCAAGCGACCTACAGGTCAAAGTATGGAAGGGATTTACACTTACATTTATTGGCGTACCTGGCAACTCCTGGAAGATTCAGCGCGCAAACTGCTCCTTTCCATGTTATTTGTCTCTCCGGATGGTGAAGAGAAAGCATGGATTCGCGACTCAAGTGAGCTTCTCCCTTCCGAATTCGAGCAAGCACTCAATCAACTCCTCGATTATTCACTTCTGGAAACTACTGGCCCCGTTGAAAGACCTAGCTACCGACTACATCGCTTGACGACCACTTTTTTGGAGAGTGAGATACTGCTTAGTTGGGACAATACAAATGACTGAAACCACAATTTCGCTGCCCTTTGTTACCTCTACCCGACTGTTTGAACGGCAACAATGGATTTCTTATTACGAATCTCGCTTGCATGATCAACTCAAGTGGGCAGCAAGTTACATTCAGTCTCACGAGGACCAGCCCTCAGAAGTCATTCGGCATCTCAATAGTTTTGCGACCCTGTTGCACCAAGCACGCCGATACCCATCTATGTACCCACTCGCACTGACTCTCATTTCGGCATTACATCCATGGCCGGCCAGATGGGGATACTGGGACATGTGGAAAACTGAAGTACTTTTTGCTATTCGGGCTGCCACCCAGCTCGGACGGCTGGACCTTCAGGCCAAGTTTCAGGCATATCTAGCAGACATTCTATTCCAAACAGGAAAATTCCATGAGGCAGTGGAAAATGCCAAACAGGCCGTATATATAGCTCGTAATGATGGTGCCCTTGATCCCCTGTTATCTGCTGCCGAGACAAGTATCAATGCCCTCAGAGCATTAGGACTGGCACAACAAGCGGACGACGGTCTGGAAGAATTCCAAAACATTGCGGTAGAAATAGTGGCAAATGAAAAGACTGTACCCTGGAAGAGAGCCGAAGTTATGGCTCGAATCGCATGGCTGCAGATGGGGTCTGCTTATGGAAAAGAGCATACTGCAGATGCCCTTATGACGATTGCTCAAGCAATTGCCTTTTTGGAAACATCGCCGTTTGTCGAACCGGCGATACTGGCCAGCATTTACAATTTAAGAGGCGTTGTCTTGTGGCGACAAGATGAATATGCTCAAGCAGTACAACATATCAAGAAAGCCCTTGATCTATTTTCCCAACAGGGGGATGTCTTTTCCCAAGCTTCACTCTCAGGTAACCTTGGAATTGTTTATTGGAGCATGGGAGAATTCACAGAGGCGGAAAACGTACTGCATCATTGCATCAACATCACGGAAAAACTGAATGCCCATGCACGCTTGTTAAAAGCGATCCGTGTTCTGGCTGCGGTTTATCTTGCCCGCGGACAACTTCAGAAAGCACTGCGCTACTGTGAACGGCATTTGGAGCTGGCACTCGAGCTCAATGAACCATTTGAAATCTCAGGGGCAACAGCCAACCGTGGGAGTATTAGGCTCCATCTTCATAAATACGATGCTGCGCGCCGCGACCTCGAAGCAGAATTGGCTGTTGATGGTGACAAAACCCATGTTGGAGTGGGGTGCAGTTACGCAAATCTGAGCCGTTGTTACGCCGGTTTAGGACAGCGTGAATATGGGTTGGAGCTTGCTAAAAAAGCATGGAATCTGGCGGAGATCAACGGCTCAGCAAGACTGCAAATCGTGGCCTTGAGATGCATGGCTGAGTATCAATCTCCCGCAAAAAATAAAGAGTTACTACACGAGGCTCTTATTTTAACCCAAAAGCATGCGCGGCCATTTGATCAGGCTGCTTGTTTGCTCGTTCTGGCTCATCTGTCAAATAATGAAGCAGAAAGGTTTACGCTTTGGCAACAAGGCGTAAATCTCCTGAAGCAAATGGGAGCTACAGCCTGGCTCCGAGGCCACTCTATCACAAATCCGCCGTGCTTGCCATTAATCGTGTAGAACAGCTATATTTACTCCACTCGGATCTGCATCGTCATCGTTGCCACACCGGAAATCACTGCAAGCATCATATCATGATCTGTAATACACCGTGATCTATCGAGCCTCGCACTCCATCAGGCCATTGTATAATATAAGTATCAAAACGTAATTGCCTGTTTCTCTCCCCCGCACACCCTCGTCGCCTCCCTGCACACCGCCATCTCCTCCGCCGATGCATACACCACCACAATGCTCCCATCGTCCATCCGCTGCCACCTCCCCGCTGGCACCGCCAGCCCCGGTAACCGCGCCTTGTCTGGCGGAATCACTACCCGCAGCGGAAACCGTGCGTCATCGCCCGCCACCGCCATCACCCACGCGCGCACATCACCGCCGGCCTGATGATACTCCGTCACATCATTGCCCTGCGGCACGCGCACCGGCGTCACCCGCGCCGACAACGCCGCCAACCGCGTGGCGTTCAGCGTCCCGGCCTTGTCCCCATCCAACGCCGCAAAGATGTGCGTATACGGCAACAACCGCGCCAGCCATTGCGCCGGCAACGTTCGCCCTGCACCGGCCAGAGCCGCGACATCGACCAGGTCACCCGCCGCCTGCCACAGGAGCAGCGCGTCCAACTCCGCTTCCACGATGAACAACAGGCGATTGCCTCGCAGCTTCTCCGCGCCATACAACGCGATCTGCCCCCCGCGCGGGCCACCGTACTTTCCCCCATTGTCAGCCGTGGCCGGAGCATCGCCCACAAAGCGCCGCACCTTCAGCGCCCACACCTCGTCGCCGACAAAGTGCGGGATCACCACACCACGCGGTACGTAAATGCGCTTGCCCGTGAGTCCCCACCGTTCTGGCGGATCGAACACATCGCGCGGACACCAGCCCAAGCCCCAAGCGCGCAGCGTGTCCGTCCGCAATCCCCGCGCCTGCAAATACGTCCGTCCCACGCTACCTGCGTCTGACCACAGTAAGTCCTGCGCACGTCCCAGGATCAACCTGGCCCGCGCCTGCCACGTCGCATCCGGGGGCACAACCGGCGGCGCTGTCGGGGTAGGTCGTGATGTTCGTCCACGGGTCTGCACCGCACGCGCAGCGCCTGCCGTCATCGTCACACCCACGAGGTTCGCCAGGTACGCCAACGCTTCCCGAAACGTCCACCCATTGCGTGCCATCACCCACGTCAGGGCATCGCCGCGCGCTCCGCAGCCGAAGCAGCGATACGATTGCCCATCCGGGTTGAGAAACAGCGACGGATGATGATCCTCGTGGAACGGGCAGCGCCAGGCCAGGCGGTGGCCCTGCCGCTGCGGCGCGCCGATGTCAGGGATGATGACGTGTTCGGCCAGGTCGAGCCGGGCCTTGACCTGGGCCACCAGGTCGGTGGAAGACGTTGATTTGTGCATATAAATCTATTCCTTTCATAATTTATTGCTTAAGACCCATATAAATATATAAAATAAATATATATAATATATATAAATATATATGTATAGAATATAGCCCCTGGATGAGAGGGGCCAGGCACAAGTGGCCTGACCAGAGACCCTATGCCAGACAGGAGCATACCCCCCGTCAAACACGGGGGGGTCCTGATATGTGATCCCCTTGCCTCTATACTGGCGCGGCGACGATCATCAGCAGTGTGGCACTGTCGTTACTTCAGTCATCTCACTGGATAACACGACGGTATGCCGCGCCACCTGTCCTGTGTCCGGCCAGTGTCTCCGCTGGGGGTATCGATGAGACAGCATATTCTTGAGACTCCTGGACGTGGGTGGGCGCTGGCGGCAATGTCGATGCCTGGCCTGGGCAGCGCAGACGTCTGTGTTCGGCTAACCGGCGACATCACGTAATTCACCGCAATCTCGCCGTTTACTGTCTCCACAGTCAACTGTCTCATCGGTGTGCCGCCCTCGATGAGCACGCGGGACAGTGCCGTAACACGACGGTTACTGTTGACGACCATTGCCTCTTCCTGCTGTCGCCGTACCAACATCGCCACCGGCAACGAACAAGTCGCGTGCTTTCCGGTGATCTCGCCGTCTACTATCTCAGGAGTTTCAAGAATACACTGTCTCAAGGGTGTCCCTGCTTTGATACACCTATGGGTGATGAAGAAGGCTATCCCGCTGTTCACTGTCTCAGGAATATCAAGAATACACTGTCTCAAGGGTGTCCCTACCTTGATACACCTGGGGAGTGTGTTGATACAGTGGACTCTTGAGACAGTGAGACAGTTATCCCTGCGGAATATCAGAGTCTGAGGAGTCTCAAGAATACACTGTCTCAAGGGTGTCCCCGCCCTGATACACCTATGGCTGGCGAAGAGGGCTGTCCCGCTGTTCACTGTCTCAGGAATCTCAAGAATATACTGTCTCAAGGGTGTCACTGTTTTGATACACCTATGGCTGGCGAAGAAGGCTGTCCCGCTGTTCGCTGTCTCAGGAATCTCAAGAATACACTGTCTCAAGGGTCTCCCTGTTCTGATACACCTGGGGAGTGTGCTGATACAGTGGACTCTTGAGACAGTGAGACAGTTACCCCCACCAACGGTTAGCCAGGAAGTCGCCAGTGCCTCAACGATCTGGCTACGCGGTGACGCCCTCATCCTCATCCTGCCAGGCCCAGAGATTATTGGGATCACGCCGTCCTGCCGTGTTCTTGACTTTCGCGCCAAGGATTTCCCGCGCGCGGAACACCGTGGCCCGGCTAAAGCCCAGCCTTTTGGCTTCTGCGATAATGTCTTGGGGTGATAGTGGTTCGCCCGCCTCGTGCAACCAGTCTGCCAGCCAAGCGACACACTCGTCCAACTTCGTCGGCGCTTGCCATCGCTCCGGCGCAGCGCCCCACTTGAGCAGCACCCCCGCCGGGGCCAAAGGCAGCATCTCAAAGCCCAACGGCGCTGGCAAACGCGCTACATTGCTCTTGATGACTTCCAGTTGGCGCGGCCCATTGCTGTCTGGCTGGGGACCGTTCTGCACCACCGACAGTCCCAGCACCGAGCGTGCCATCGCCACGATATGGCCGCTACCGCGAAAGTCATCGAGCGTAATCGGCGTGAACAAGGGCGCGCCGCTAAGTGTTGCGCCCCGTTTGCGCGCGTGGTGGATCAGCACCAGTCCCAATGTGTGTTCGCGGGCGAGACTGGCAAAGAACCCCAACAGGGCGCGCACATCTTCAACAGCGTTTTCACTCTTGCTGCTCACCGACGACAAACTGTCCACAATGATCAACGCCGGCTTGACCGTGTACACCATTTCGACAAGACGGTCGCGGTCCGCGTCCTGCCCGAAGTCCAACAAGGCATCGCCCTCCGGCAGCATCAGGTACAGGCGTTGGGTGTCCATCTGCCAGTGCGTGGCGCGGGCATTGGTGATCTGCGGTACGGCCTCGGCGTCTACGTAGAGCACCGATGCACCGGCACAGGTCATCGGCGTTCCGTCAGGGAATGGTTCGCCGTGGATGATACGGCGACATAAATCCAGAGCCACGAGGGATTTGCCTGCGCCGGGCACTGCGCCGAACAACGTCAACATCCCGCGCGGAATCCAGCCGGGCCACACCCACGTGATCGGCGGCAAGTCCTGGGCCAGGTCATATAGCGTCGGGTATTGGAGTGTGTCACCGGGCACGAGACTGAACAGCGTGCTGATGAGATTGTCGCGCTCCGGGTGATCTTCCAGTACGCGCAACACTGTCTCGTGCGGCGGACTATCCGAGTCAGCGTCCAGTGCGCGCCAACAGGTGAGCCAGGGTTCGCTCCACTGCGCCAGATTCGGGGTCTGAACCGGGTATCCGGCCAAGCGGTCGGCCAGGGCTTGCTGCATCAAGCGTGATGTCAACATTGTGAACCTCCATCGGACCATAACTGCAAACCGTTAATTAAGAACTGTTCCTGCATTTTTTCCTCCTTGATGATGTAAGATGTGAATTGTGTGTCGCTGTCCAACCCGGTCAGCGCACGGTGAACGCCGGTGCATCCGGCCCGGCTTGCGCCGCATCTGCCGTGGTTGCCGGCGCCTTCTTCGGTGGGCGGCGCAGGGGTGATGTCCCCTGCGCCCATTGCCAGCCCACGAAGCCCAAGGCCGCCAGCACAAACGGCCCAATCCGCACGAGGAAGACCCCCGTGTACAGCGCCCCGGCCCACCAGAGCCGCAGGGCATAGGTTAAGATCGTTTCGAGTGTCATTGTCTATTCCTTTCCTTATGAAGAGCTTTCAGCGTTAGCGCGAGGATTCGCGCGCTTTCAGCCTTCAGCTTTATCCAGCGAGCAAGCATTGCATATTGCTGACCGCTGATTGCTGACGGCTAATTGCTTGTAACCTACTCCGTGCTTTCCTCGTCCGCCCATCCGTCCTCGGCCTCTGGCAACGCGCCTCCCACATCCGCTTCCTCGTCCTCCGCATCCTGCCCCTTGCTTCCTGCCTCTTGCATCCTGCTTCCTGCCTCTTGCTCCTTGTCCGCCGGTGTGTACTTGAAGTACCGTTCCGGCTTGGCTGCTTCCGGGGGCCAGTTCGGGTTGGGCTGTCGCAGCTTGCGGTCGAAGAACTCCGTCAAGATAAAGCGCGGTGTGGGTAACCACGTCTCGCGCAGGCTCTCCAGCGTGAACAGGGCGAGGAACCCTGGCGTATTGTTGGCGTCAGGCCGTGCGGTAAGATCGTCACGGAGCCGGACGATTGTCCCGCCGAGCACGCGCGCGGTGTCGCGGTTATTGGCGATGTAGTAACAGCCGCCGAACCCTGCCGTGGCGTAGTCTTCCAGGTTCTTGGCGAGTTTCTGCTTGAGCCGTGTAGTGCTGTAATTCCCGCGTTCACACTCCACCGCCAGCCACAGGGGCTTACCCCCGGAGCGCGACTGGACCACCACAATCAAGTCAGGTTGGCTGTTGCCATACTGGCGGGTGAAACCGGCGGCCTCCATTGCGTCAGCGTCGGCCTCCGGGTCGTAGACGGTGTACGTGAACCGGGTGTTGGCTGGATGCGCATTGCCCGCCTCGATCAAGGCCTTGGTCGCCCGAATCATCCACCAGGCTTCGGGAGACTTGTAGGGCGCGTAGGCGGCCTCGTAGGTGGTCGGTGCGCTATTGAAGCGCCGCCGGTACTCGGCCTGCCCGCGTTCGGTGAGGGTGTAGCTGGTGTCGCCGACGTACCCGGTGAGATGCCGTGGCACCGGGATTTGCTCCACACGCAACAGGCCCTTGTCCAGCAACTCGGGCAAGATGTGTTTCGCGCTGCCAACCGCTCTGCCGGTGTGTTGCGCCCACAGTGCGCGGGCTTCGTTGGCCACCACCGTCATCCCCAGCACATACAGGAATTTGACCGCGTCGCCGGAAAGGTCCACGCCTTGCTCCGCGACCACCGGGGCTGTGAGGGACGTCGAAGCGGCTTCTTCCTCGGTCTGCGCATTTTTGACGCGGAATATTTCCTTTGGATCGCTGTCGTACAGATGGTGCGTGTACAGGTACTCTCCCGCTTCGGTGATACTCATCTGCGCCCCTATCGCCCGGGCGAACAGGTCAGGAAACAGCACCAAGAGGTACTGTTGCAGGATAGCTTCGGCGCGGTGGCGGGCGCGCACGCTCGCCGCACTGTGCATTTGACTGCTCAAGTAGCGACCTTGCAGCACGCTCAATTCCATTGCGTGTTTGGCTTGCAGTTTCTCGATATCGAGCTGCGCTGTGGTGTTACTCACGCCACACCTCCCGGCACGCCGGATACGTAAGGCCGGCGATGCCCGCCCGTAGGTCGCCCAACGCTAACCGGGCCAACGCCAGGGACGCCTGCGCTTCCGCCAAAGCCTGACCGTCGTTGTTGCCGTAGAAGGTCAATAACTGCTCAGCGGCGTAGGCGTAGGTGTCTATCGTTTGCTGCATCGTCAGCGCCAGCAAGCTGTATTCCGCCGGCGCTTCGGGCAGCGTCAAGGTGTTCAGCCTGGCATCCGCCTGGCCGACCTGTTCTGCCAACCGGAACGCCGCGCCGGTAGACTGTGGTTGTGGCCCACGTGCAATGGCGTCCAGGCTGTCGCCGATTTCCTCCACGGTATCCGCCCAGTGCGTGACCGCCGTGAGGAAGCGCTGCTGCCGTAACCGGTACAGCGACAGTACCACCGGCGCGCCAAAGCTGTCACACGGCGCGGCCGCATAGCCCACGCCGAGCGGTAACCCGATCACGGCCAGGGTCAGGCCGATGATGATAAAGTGTTTGTGCATATTTTCTCCTCCTTCAAATTGATGTTGTTTGCGTTAGCTCTTTTGATTTTGCTATGTACCCCAGGTACAATGTGCTGCTTTCGTCCGCTGCGAAGATACCCGCGTTGGCTCAACGCCCTGGCACTCGGAGCAGCCCGTGATGACCTTCCGTGAGCGCGGCTTTGGCGGCGCTCTTATGGTTTTCTTTTTTCTGGCCACGATGTTCATCCCTAAAGCTCCGGCGCAACTTGCACCGTATGCACGGCGATGCCGCGCGGCGCACACTCCCCCTGGATGACGACCCGGCGCTGCACCAGGGCGCGCAACGCCTTCTCCACCCTGGGGGAAGCCGCGATAAGCGGCACCGCGCCCACGCCGTCCAGGGCCAGCCACAATGTCTTGGTCCGGGGCGGCGCGCTGACAATGCCGCGTAACAACAGCAGGTCATTCTCAGCGCACAGATGGGCGACGCCCTGAGCATCTACTTCGGGCAACGTCCCTTGCCAGGGGGCCACTGTGACCAGGCGCACGTCGCCGATGCGCTGGCTATGCACACGCAACTTGTGTTTCCCTTCGGGCAGCCGCACCTTGCGTGGGTCTGCCCCGGCGAGCGCCATCAGGTGGCGCACGACGGTGTTGAGTTCGTAAGACATTGGTTTACCTCCAGGAAAAACAGAGCTGTACAGGGTAAAAAAACGGCTCCGGTATGACGAAAAAACGGACAGTTTGGCGTTTTCGCCATACCGTAACGGTGTAAACAGCGAATTTGCGACGACGGTAGCTCCCGGGACACCCCCAAGTGCTGTACCAGGGCCAAAACAGGGTAGATGCGGGGTAAAAACCCCCGCAAAACCCTGTCTGACGTCGCCAAAACCAGGATTGAGCAACGATTTCGACCTTGACGGTATGAGGGGAAAACGGCACTTTTTTTCCCTACCATGTCTTTTTCCTTCATACCGGAAACGGCGTGTTGATGGGAACTGTTGTTGCATCGCCTTCTCCTGCGTGTCTATGCTTGGGTCAGGAACGTCCATTGGGCTTGCGCCTGCTTTCTCAAGGCGCGTTCGGGCAGCTCCGGTGTGGGCTGTGCGTGAATGACCACCGTCTCCATTCCCCAACCGCGTATCACCGCGGCGACCAAGGGCAGCGCCTCGGCGTGGAACGTGCTGATGCAGCCCTGGCGGTCGTAGAGGGGCGCGTAGGGATAACCCTTGAACTCCGCGCTGCCGCCGGGCCGCAGATCGAACACGGCCAGGCGGCCTCGATTCCGGCGACTCTTGAGCAGCCGGGACGCGGTGCAGAATTCCGTGCTGGCCTCCTCGTCTGGCGGCCCCACCAGACTCCGCAGCAAGTCCAGGAGATTCCATACCCCGTCGGGCAGCAGACACGTCAGCACGAGCTGCGCCACCGGGCCGAACGTCAGGCTCAGCAGGGCTTCGGGATTTTTGTTCCCAGCCGCCAACGCTTCGAGGGCGGGGAGCACACACTGGAAGGCCAGCTCGAAGTAGGCGTCATTGATGCGCCATTCCAGGGGCAAGTGCGCCGTCCGTTCATCGGTCGTCAATTCGCGCGCTTCACTCATATACATTGGCCACTCATCTCCTTACCACCCCGGCCCCGTTGGGCCAGGACTGCTGAAGGTAGGCATTGGCTGCGGGGTAGGACACGTCCCCGGCCAGACGACGGCCAGATAGGGTTCTTCGCCGCGCCAGACGACGGCGACACCCACATCGGTGGCGCTGTCCAAACCCGGATATCTCGCGGTCGCCAGTGAGTCACGCCGTGGGCTGTTCACGAGGTAACACTCCGTATTCTCCGGGCAAGGGTTACAGCCAGGCCAGTAGAACAGCCACGCTCCGGTTGCCGGTCCCACGGCGTAACGTAGACCGTACCAGCGCGGCCAGGTCTGCGCAGAACGTAGCTTGGGCGCTTCCCCGGCCAGGTAGTAGGCGCGTTCTTCCAGATCGGGATCGGGTGCGGCTTGGAGACCGTGGTGTTCCCGTAACCAGTCAATGAAGTCCTCGCGGGTGGTAGCCTCGTCGCCTTCTGTGCCGACGTCTAGCGGCATTGCGACTGGCGTGGGTGTGGGGGTTGCCAGCCACATCCGGACTTCGTCACGAGCAACGTAGAACAGTGGCACCAGGCAACAGTGGTAGAGCGCCAGCAAGCCAAATGCCGATAGCCACGCGAGTGGAGGGGAGAGAGGTTTATGCGATTTCATTGATAATGCTCGCCGTCTCTAGTCCAGGAAGCGTTTCTGTTGTCATCTCGACATTCCTCCAACGATTGAAATAGTAGTTTCCCCGGCCTTCTGTTCAGGAAACGGTTTCAATGGTAAACGCATTTAGTCGAAATGATTGTTGGGAACCATAGTAATTTTTCCTCACTCTGGCGAGAATTTTTTCTATCGGGTTTTATTATTGGCCGGCGCGTTAACCCGATGGGCGACCGTTGTATTTCAAGATAACCAACGGGGCAAAGCGTGTCCGCAGGACAGCTCTCATACCTTCCAAAGCTGGCCACAATGGTGCGACCAGGACTGTAGCGTGATAAGCGTTACGGTATGAAGGAAAAAACAGCTATTTGTGTTCTTCCTTCATACCATAACGTTGCAGACAACGATTTCTCGGCGGTGATAACTACCGGAGCGATCCAGAGTGTCGTGCAGGGGCCAAAATACGGCTGATACGGGGCAAATCATACTTTTTCATACCGCTCCCAAAAACCAGTATGAAAAAGTATGAAGACTTGGATTTATGAATCCTTCTGCGTTTCCCTTATCCTTATAGCGTTTCGACAGTATTGGAAGGCGACTTCAATGGTGATCTTCTGACCATCATTCTTGAGATCGAACGCCACGCAGGGGCTTGAGCGTAGGGCCAGCCGGTACCACACGGCTCGAAGACCTCGTTCAGTCGCTTGATGAAGTAAGCAGCTTTGAGCCTGATTAGCTCCAATTCCTGGCTGGTATCGAAGCTTAGGGATTCCGGCTGGAACAGCCTGTGCATCGCCTCCCATTGGTCTGCGGTCAACATTTCGATTCCTCCTTGGGATAACAGTGTGCACCTCCTGTGCTGTTGAGTGATATGGGCGGGATTGCCCTGGCAAAGAAAAAGGCCGCACCACATGGGCGCGGCTTACAAGAGTCAGAAGGGGGTATGTTCAAAAGACGTGGACGAGCAATCTTCTTATAATGGTCTCAAATAGATGCGGGGAAGTCGGGGTACAACAACGCCACACCGGGGATGGCGGGGCAGATGGTCGGCATTCTCACAAATTATGCTAAACTTGAAGGTGCTCTGAGGAGTAAACGAAAGCCCGGCAATCAACAAACGACACCAAGCGCACAGCTTTTGAAGAAATGCTAACTGTATTACGAGAACTACAGGGGCACACATTTTGAGTCAGGACACAGAAACACTAGAAACCCTTCTACAACAGCGGGATAAAATTCTTTCAGACCTGTGGCACAGCGCATGTATCTTCGTTGCCACGATTGAAGATTTTCAGCCGGATTTCATCCTTGCACTCTACCATTCAGTCCAGGGCGTGCTTTGCGCGACGGAGACCTTGTGGGATGTCACATACTCCGGCATCCCTTTCCCGCCGGTGGTGCGTAGCAATTTAGGCCGTGAAAAGACAGCACGTTTCGAGGACTTTCGTACCCGTTCGGGCTACGGGTATCCCTACATTGATTGGCTGTGCATACCGGGTGAAACTGCTCATTATCTGGCATGGCTTGCACACCAGGAATCCTGGCTGGTCGAATTGGCGACACAGGTGCAGGCCGTATGGCACAGTGATCACGCTCCCGCACGTATCTTGATCCTCGATGACTTCATCCATGAAGGGGCTACCTGGGTGATGGCCTTGGGCCTGCTTCTCCAACTGTATCCGAGTGCCGATATATGGGCTTTAGGTGGCCCTTATGTTGGCTGGAAGCAAGTACTAGGGGAGTTCTGGTTGGCGGAACAAGCTCCTGAGGTTTACGCTCGTATAGTGGATGATCGAACAAGCTTGGTCCGTGATCTTGCTCAATTGGCAGTAGGTACCGAGAATGTTGACCCTGAGTTACTAGCGTGGCGTTCCATCACCGCAGATAGTCCTGTGGTGCAACGATTAAGTGTCTATTTACCTGCGGAACGCTGGCTTGCACTTGCTCCGTGGGTTTACACTACCATCGAACGTTATATGCGCGAGCGTCCTGTCGAGGCATTTGCTCAAGGATTGGCAGAGGCGCGTGCAAATACGTACTACGCTCCACATCGCCTCAGTCCCTTGGAGCGTGTGCTGCGAGAGGCTTGGCTGGGACAATCACTCACACGCGGCGAAGTAGTGCGTCTTGCCGGATTATCTTCAAGCCAAGCCACACGGCTGTTACTAAAGGCGGTGAAGCGTCAATGTTTAGCCCGTAACGGTCATGGTAGAGGTACACATTATAGTATTGCCCATAACTACGGTGTCTTGGCCTACGGTTCGCTGTTGACTGATCCTGGTGTAGAACTGGCAGAAGTGATTGCAGAGCGCAGGTCTACCATAACACCTTTTACCGTGGAGTATGCCTGTTCCAATCAGGAGTACGCCGGTGCGCCGTTCTTAGCTCCGGTTCCTGCGCAATTCGGCACCACTGTCAATGCGCAGATTCTGGTCACGCATCCTGACATCCAGGACCGTGAAGTTCGGGATCGGCTTTACCGTCGTGAGGTCAATCGGGTAGGAGATGAGGATTGTGAGTACGATGGCAGGCCAGAACAGATTAAGAGTAATGCCGTCGTGATTGAAGCTGTGCAGGATTTGGCCGGTGTACCCACAGTTTTCTACACTGCTTTGAAGCCCAACATCCCAGAAATCCTGCGCGCCGACCTCAGTGCTAAAGTAAAAGCCAAGCAGCTTGCCGAGTTGGCTCTCGCCAGCGTGACATTGGAAACTTATACCACTGAATGTGATGGTATTCACTATCTGATTGATGCGATGCAGCAGGGGATTACCACACCATTGTCCGCTCTCTACCGCGATGCCGTCCTACGCCTGGCAAATAACGCTCCCAATCTCGAGATGGCTCGCCAGTGGGCTGCCCGTCGCCAGGGATTCCTTGATGGGTAAGGTCAACCTGCGGGATGCCATCCTGTCCGACAGAACTTAACACTACTGCCTTTTTACGGTCAAACAAAAAGCCCCTACACAATGGTAGGGGCTTATCGTCGTCTGTGCGGCTATCAGGGTCCGCCTTGTGCATGGCACATTGCGATAGTACAATGTACGCAATGATTACAGCGTCACTAAAATTGGTGTCAAAACGTGATTACTGCGATACGCCGCACGGAATCAGCACGGTCAGCGCGCCGAGGATTAACGGCGTAACCGCGTCCGCGTTGTTTTTAGCCCGGCGGCGCAGATAGCGTGTCACGGCTGCGGGCGGCTCAAAGACGAAATAGCGGAAGATCGGGTGCACGTTCAACATTCGCAGGCCGTTGCCGACCATGAAAACGCCAATGCCGATGTACAACAACGCGCGGGTGAACGCCGTCAGTTGCAGCATCGAACCGAGCGCGCCGAGCAGCAGCCCAAGCAGGGTGTACGCGACGAGTTTGGCCGCCAGGAACAACAGAATCGGCAGCGCGCCTGGCGACTCGACCGGCGCTTGCACAGCCCCTTTTTGGCGTCTGGCGCTTTTGCGCGACTGCGTCTCCGGCGGTGCGACCTGCGGCGCTAACGCCGTCGTCAACAAGCCGCCTTGCACTGCCAGACAACTCAACCCCCCCGTTGTCAATCCGGTGATGAAAGCGATCATCCATTGGTTCATGTCTTCCCCCTGTCCATAGCCGTTTTTAGTGCGAGTCGCCGACTCGCACTGCCTTGCCATGCCCTATCGTTTTCCACCATCCCACACAACAAACGGCATGTTGATGACGACGCCTGGCTCTTCGAGCGTCACCGCGTCTGTTACCGCTGCGTCCAACACTTCCGCCGCCGACTTGAGCACGCGCGACGCAGCGGGGTCCGCCCACGTCACCAGCACCAGGCGGCGCAGCGGCGTGTAGCCATCCGCACCGGGTGGATTGTCGAATACATCTGCTGCAAAGCCAAGTGGCCCCATCCCCGTGACGCCGTTGGTGAACACGTAGACGTTCGCCAGGGCGCTGCCGGGCGTCTCTGCCAATGCGGGGACGTGCAACACCGGCGAGTCCATCATCTCTGTCAGCAATTGCGCCACGTCCGCGTCGGAGGCTTCGGTGTGCATAAAGTAAATTTCACGCCCTTCGGCGTAGGCCATCCCGGCTGGCATAATGGCCGTTGTGCCCATTTTTTGTTTGGGTGCGCAAGCTGCCAAAACAGTCACGCTTAACAGAATTATTGCTATCCATTTCTTTGTCATAGTTGCACCTCTCTTGATGGAGTATGGAGTACGGAGTACGAAGTAGGGGGATACGAGTTTCCTACCCTTACTTCTTACTTCTTACTTCTTTCTCCCTACACTTTTGCCTTCTTCAGCCGCAAGCTATTGGTGACAACGAACACGCTGCTGAAGGACATCGCACCGGCTGCCAGCATCGGGTTGAGGAAACCTAATGCCGCCGCCGGAATGAGAATGACGTTGTAGAAGAACGCCCAGAACAGATTTTGCTTGATCGTGCGCAGGGTCTTGCGTGAGAGCGCGACTGCCCGCACGACGCCGCGCAAGTCGCCGGACATCAGCGTGACCGGCGCAGCGGCGATAGCCACATCCGTACCCGTGCCGATGGCGATGCCGACGTCGGCCTGGGCCAGAGCGGGGGCGTCGTTCACCCCGTCGCCGACCATCGCCACGACCGCCGGTTTGCCATTGACGGTTTCCGCTTGCAGCTTCTTGATTTCGGCTGCTTTGCCTTCTGGTAGCACTTCCGCCAGCACTGCGTCGAGGTCAACCTGCTTGGCGATGGCTTCCGCCGTCTTGCGGTTGTCGCCGGTGATCATCGCCACGTGCAGACCCATCCGGTGCAAGCCGGCGATGGCTTCGACCGAACCGTCCTTGAGCGTGTCCGCCACGGCGATCACGCCGCGCACTGCGCCGTCCACGGCGACGAGCATGGCCGTCTTCGCCTCCGCTTGCAATCGTTCGACTTCGGGCTGCAAGCCGTTGAGCGAATAACCTCGCGCTTCCATCATCCGTAGATTACCCACGGCCACCGCACGCCCGTCCACCTCGGCGGAGACGCCAAGCCCCGCCTCGGCCTTGAAGCCTTCCGGTTTGGAGAGCTGCAGTCCGCGTGTCGTCGCTTCCGCCCAAATCGCCTCGCCGAGTGGGTGCTCGCTGCCCTTCTCGACCGAGGCCGCCAGCCGTAGTAACTCGTCATCGGTAATGGGTAATGAGTAATGAGTAATGAGTAACGAGTCATTGACAGCTTCTCCCTCATCACTCTTCACTCTTAACTCTTTACTCGTTACCACGTCCGTCACCGCCGGTTGCCCCTTGGTGATCGTGCCGGTCTTGTCCAGGACGACGGTGGTGATGCGTCCGGCGCGTTCGAGGGCCTCGCCATTCTTCAGCAGGACGCCCAACTCGGCGCCTTTGCCTGTCCCCACCATTACGGCGGTCGGCGTCGCCAGGCCCATCGCACACGGGCAGGCGATCACCAGTACGGCGACCATGTTGATCAGCGCGCGGGTGAAGGCATTGATATCCGCGTTGACCGGCAACGGCGGGCCGAGGAAGTACCATCCCAAAAAGGTCAGCGTCGCAATGCCGATCACGATGGGCACGAACACCGCCGAAATCTGATCCGCCAACTGCTGGATGGGCGCTTTGCTGCCCTGCGCCTCCTCGACGAGCCGGATAATTTGTGCCAGCGCGGTCTCCTTGCCCACCTTCGTCGCTTCGAACTTGAGCATCCCTAGTTTGTTGAGCGTTGCGCCGATGACGGGATCGCCCGGCCCTTTCGTCACCGGCAGCGATTCGCCGGTGAGCATCGATTCATCCACCGACGAGCGGCCTTCGACGATCACGCCATCCACGGGGATTTTCTCGCCGGGGCGCACCAACACCACGTCACCCACGAGGACGGCTTCCACCGGTATGGCGGTTTCGACGCCGTCACGCACGACCTGCGCGGTTTTCGCCCCCAGGCCCATCAGCTTCTTGATGGCCTCGGAGGCACCGCCTTTCGCGCGCGCTTCCAGCAGTTTGCCCAGCCGAACCAGGGTGATGATGACGGCGGACGTTTCCAGGTAGACGTGCCCGTCCAACCAGCCGAAGACAATCGGTAACGAATAGACGTAGGCCGCCGTCGTACCGAGCGCGATCAGCACTTCCATATTGGCCGCGCCGTTGCGCAGCGCTTTATACGCGCCCACGTAATACTGTGCGCCGACATAGAACTGCACCGGCGTGGCGAAGGCCAGCATCAGCCAGTGCACCCAATCGGCGTGCGCCCACATCCCGAACAGCCCGAAGTCGCGCGCCATCGAGAAGATGAACAACGGCACGGTGAAAATCAGGCCAATGATGAGCATCCGCTTCTGGTGAGCGATTTCGGCAGCGCGTGCTTTGGCTTCCGCGTCGTCGGCGTTGCCACCCAATTCCAATGCCTCGAAGCCGGCTTGCGAAACTGCCTTGCGGATCTCGGCCTGGCTGACGATGGTGGGCACATAGCGCACGCGCGCCTTCTCGGTCGCGAGCGCCACCGTGGCTTCGAGCACGCCTTCGATGTGCAACAGCGCCTTTTCGAGTCGCCGGGCATCGTTATCATCGGCCAGCCGCTTGATGATCAGATCGGCCTCTCCCGCCGCGACGCCGTAGCCCGCGCGCTCCACCCGCCCAATGATGTCGGGCAGGAACACGAGCGTAGGATCGAATTCCACCGTCGCGCGCTCCGAAGAGAGATTGACCACGGCGCCGGTTACGCCGTTGACGCGCTTCAAGTTACGTTCGACTGTCGCCACGCAGTTGGCGCAAGTCATCCCGGTGATGGGCAGTGTTAAATGTTTGGATTCAGACATAGAACCTCCTGGAAGGGGTGGGGATTGGTAATCGGTAGAAAACGACAAATCCCTACTCCCTACTCCCCCAGATCACGCCACCGGATAATTGATCTCGGCCAGCAGCGACTTGATGGCTTCCTCGGATGCCGGCGCATCGAAGGTAATGGTCGCCTGCTTGGTTTGCGCGTCCGCCTCGACGGACCACACCCCCCGCAGATCGCCCACCTCTGTCTCGATCGTACGCACACAGTGCTTGCACGAGATATTGGGAATCGTATACGTTACAGTTGTCATGATTAGCTCCTTTATTCTTCTTCTAGCATTTGGATGAATTCACCATGCCAGGTGTGATACCAGACCTGCCCGGTATTTCCGTGGACGCTGAGCATACCTTCAATGGTATCGTTCGCCAAGGTATGGAGGGTGTAGTAACCGTAAAAAGGATCGGCGTGCTCCTCGACAGTGACACCAGGCTGATTTTCGTCAAGCCAAGTTTGGGCGATTTCCTGGACTTCCGCTGCGGAGAGAGCATTCTCTCCGTTTCTCCATGTTCCCATCATGCCGCGTCGGTGCATCCCATATTTTGTATTCCACATCATATTCGGTCCCATCTCCGGGATGACCGCGCCACTCCATTTGTTGACCAGTAGCTCCATTGCCCCGATCTCGGTATTCGTTTCGCGTGCGATCCCGTAGAAATTGCGCTCGAACTCCATCATATCCACGATTTCAAGGTTGCCGTATCCCAGGTCGATGAGATAGGTTTCCAGTGCTGCCTGGGCTTCCTCGATGGTTAATGTTTCACCTTCGCCTGGGATGGTGGCGTTTGTCGCAGCGAAGGGACAACTCTTGCTGGCATCTCCCTCACTGCACAATCCTGGTGCGACATTAGTGCCTGCGATGCAAAAATCGTCCGTAGTCTGCCATCGCATCATGCCTGGTCCCATACCGAATCCTGATCCATCACAACTAGCGGTGTATGGTGTGTCATCCGGTGTTAACACGGCAGCCAGTGCCGGTGTGCGCCAGGAAAGGCGACCCAAGAACCATCCACTAATTAACCCAATGAACAATACTCCCAATGCCAGCAAAATCCCTAATCCAACCCATTTCTCTACTCTCATCGTTACCTCCTAACTATACCTTCGTCGCTGTTGCGAACACGTCACTTATTTCCTTGAGCACGCGCTCGCGTTCTTGCGGATCGTCGCCGCGCACGGCGGTGATGACGCAGGAGTTGAGGTGCTCTTCCAGGATTTGGGCGCTTACTTTATTCAGTGCCGCCTGTACGGCTTGAATCTGCCGGAGGATGTCGATGCAGTAGGCGTCCTCCTCCAGCATCCGTTGAATACCGCGCAGATGACCTTCGGTGGTCTTGAGCCGCTTGAGCGCCTCCTCGTGGTGCGTGCCGTGACGCGTGTGCGTCGTATGATCGTGTTCTTGCATAGCTTGCCCTTTCATGGGTTTGTCTTTTTGTATACCCCTCCCCCCTGGGGGGGGTATATAAAGTATACAACAATTTGCTTTATTGTCAAGCATGAACGTTTTGCCGGTTCGCCGAATTATACTAAACTATGGGGCAGCCGACCACGGATTTGTCCAAGAATGAACGTTTGCTTGACGCGTGTTTTTCGTCGAGCAGAGACCCAAATTCATTGTCGGCGCGTTCTATCCAGGAGTGCTATGAAGATCAAGTCCTTTGAATTCAGCCTGCGCGAACTGAGCGGCGCAATGGGCGACTTTGGTACACTGTTTCCGCTCTCCGTCGGCTACATCGTCGTCTGTGGGATAGATCCTGCCGGCTTTCTGGTGATGATGGGGTTGGCGAACATCGCCACCGGGCTGATCTACCGCTTGCCGCTGCCCATTGAGCCGATGAAGGTGATCGCGGTGATGGCGATTGCGCAGGCGTGGCCGCCCTCGATGGTCTACGCGGCGGGCCTCACGATGGGGCTGGTGTGGCTGCTCTTTTCGGCGATTGGCGTGGTGGATTGGATCGCGCGCAACACGCCAGAGTGCATCGTGCGGGGCATCCAACTCTCGCTGGCGGCGCTGCTGCTGATGCAGGCGCTGCGTATGGCGGCGACGGGGTGGCTGTGGGGCGCGGTTGCGTTGGCGCTGATTCTGTTGCTGCGCGATAGCCGCCGCGCCCCCGCCGGTCTGGTGGTGATGGCGCTCGGCGTGGGTATTGCGTTCTTCCGTGGCGATCTGCGCGGTCTCGCACCGCCCGCCTTGCGTCTGCCGCCGCTTACCGGATTCACCCTCGCGGAGATGTGGGATGCTTTCCTGGGCGCGGGTCTGGCGCAGATTCCCCTCACCGCGGCCAACGCCGTCATTGCGACTGCTGCGTTGGTCAAGACCTATTGGCCGGAGCATCCCGTATCGGAGCGCAAATTAGCGTTGAACCAGGGTATTATGAACGTCATCACGCCGTTCTTCGGCGGTTTTCCGCTGTGCCACGGCGCGGGCGGTCTGGCGGGTCAATACGCCTTCGGCGCGCGGACAGGCGGGGCAAATATTCTGGAAGGCAGCATCGAAGTGGCGTTGGGGCTATTCCTCTCGGCCTCGATTGCGCAGCTTTTCTCCGTCTTCCCCCAGGCTATTATCGGCGCGATGTTGTTTTACGTGGGATTGCAGTTGCTCAAGGGCGTCAAGACGCTGGCGTTGAATTATGAGTTGATTTTTGTCGCGCTCACGGTGGTTGTCTCGGTGTTGAGCACGATGGCGTTGGGGTTTCTGGTGGGGATGGCGGCGTATCATGGGGTAAGAGCTTGCCGGCCACGAAGAACCTAAACAACGGCCCGCCATGATCATGGCGGGCCGTTCTCTTGCCAAAACGTGCTTCCGGCTTACTTCTCCACCGGCTTGTGGCACAGCCACCAGTCCAGGCAGCCTTCCTTGCCTTTGCGTTCTTCCACCACTTTGATGTTGCCGGGCGGCGGAACGATGACATCGTCGCCGAACAAGGCGTTGTTGGGCCAGTCGGCGGGCATCGCCACTTTCTGGGCGTCCGAAATCTGGAACGCCTTCATCATCCGCAAGAATTCATTGAAGTTGCGGCCCAGTTCCGCCGGGTAGTAGAGGATCGCGCGGATGATGCCCTTCGGGTCCACGAAGAAGACCGCGCGCACTGTGCTCGAACCGGCGCCCGGATGGACCAGTCCCAACATTCCCGCCACTTTGCCGTGATCGGCAATCAAGGGGAACTCGATCTTGGTATGGAGATGTTCGTCGATCCACTCGATCCATTTTGTGATAGAATGGAGGTAGAAGCTCCGCGTTGCCGCCAAGCTATTCGGAGCATCTACCGGAGTGCCGGGCCTGCGGGTCCGGCGCTTCTCTTTTCGTCCTGCAATTCCTCATCCCCTAATTCATCCAGCGCGATCCGCGCCAGGCTGCCGAGCATCCCTTCGTAGATTGTCAGCCCACTGCTATTGCACCGCACGCAGACGCGATTCTCATAATTGCGGCGGTATATATCGGGATGTCTGTGCCCGCTACATTCATTCCACGGAAGATGCCTTCGAGCATCGCCCAGGCTGCCCATAGTTCGTGGTTTGTGTCCCACTGTAGCTGGTCTTCTCCATAGTCGTAAGTCAACGTCCATTCTGATTGTTCTGTTAGCGCGTTTGTCATCTATGCCTCCTGTTGTTGTGAACGCAAAAACGGCTTGTCGTTGCCGTTGATAGGGCAACAAACAAGCCGTTTGACTTGTGGAAAAGTGTTCCCCGCATATAATGCGGGTAGCCTTGCTGTTGCTTGCTCAACAGTTAGGTTAGAGCCGTGTGGGTGCTCGTAACACCTGCACGGCTCGATTATGTCCTAGTGGACGTTCATTTATTGCCTAATAATGCTTCCTTCGACTGCTCATCATTTTCTGAAATCCAATCCCGCAGAAGTTGGCGTAGGATATGGTTTAGCGGAATGTCTAGCCGCGCCGCCTTCTCCTTGGCCGCTTCTGCTGTCTTTGCATCAACCCGAAACCTGATTTCGTCATCTTTTTTTACCACAGTGTATCTCCGTTGTCGTTACATATCTATTATTCACCCAAGGTCAAGAGGATGCAAGTCCCGCTGTGCAGATATTCGATTGTCAAAGTATGCGCGCTGCCAAGTTCTCCCAGATGAAAAGACTGTCAAAACTGGGCATGGTTCAGATTTCCAGTAAGTTAGATTGACACTTCTCGACACTAGGAAGAACCAACGAAGCAGGGAGTACAATGCCAATAGGTGTGAGCAGAGAATCGGTCGCTTCAGGCGGCTGACCATCGGTCGTCGAGCTAGGCTTTGGTGCCAACCCCAGCAAAGTGAGGGTATCCTCTGGCACCGGCAAACCAACAAGTTGAGCCGGGCTATGACCGGCACGTTTGCCCCGTTCAAAGGGATGTACGTTATGGAGAAAGCGAAACAATTCCAAGCACCCCTGATCGGTATGCTTCCGCGCGGCGAGTGCCGGGCGCAGCAGGCGGTTGATACACTCCGCCAGCATACTGCCGCGCCAGGAACGTCCCAAGACCTGACACAATGCTTCCCAGGCTTGCCAAAGCTGCTGGGGTCCCAACAGCGCGTGTGCTTCATCCAAGCTCTTCTCCCACAGCATTTGCCGAGCCTGTTGTTCCGGTACAGCCACAGAATGGCGTTTTGCATCCGCCTCGATTTGCCAGAGGCGCGACAAAGCTTGAATCGCCCGCGCGCCCCACTGCGTGATCAGTGGAGCCAGTGTGCGTACCAAAACGGGCTGATAGCCAAACAGGTTCTCTGCCCAGTTGATGAGGTTGGCGCTCAGCTTGGCGTAGACCCGCCCGCCCCAGGCCTGCCATTGCTTTCCCAGATGGCGCAGGCTTTCGGCGCTCAAGCCTTCCCAGGCGGTCAGATGCTGCGCCAAGCGTCCAGGCGTGCCGGCTTGATCAAACTTACAGGCGCGTTCCTCAACTTTTCCCAGCGCAGTATAGGCTTGCTGTTCCAGACGGATGGCCTGTCCCCACAAGGGACGCAGTAGATGCTCCCAATCCAACTGATGCACGGCGATGCCCGCGGCCTTGCCCCCGGCTTGCAAGCCTGTCCCGGCATCGCTGGCGAACTGCTGCGTAGCGGGCGTGTCCAGCAGGACACAGCCCCACGTCTCTCCATCACACTGCGGCTGCCGCGTCAGGGCATAGATGGACAACGAATCCATTGCCCACCACCAGCAAGTTGGGCGCACCGTTGGAATAAATCTCGTCACCAGACAACATCTCATCCACCGTGGACTGCCAGCGCGCGTTGACCGCCGCGGCCGCTTGTTCCAGTTGGGTCAGTGCGCCATTGACCCAGCTTGGCGACACAGCGGTATCCAACAACTCCATCAGACAATCCACCGTCGCCCTTTGGCTCACCCCTACTTCGGTCAGTTTCACAACACCACGCACCAGACGGTTCCGATCCACCAGCGCGGTTTTCTCTTCTGGCTGCGGACCGTGCGGTCCAGGGCGCAAACCCGCAATCAAGACTTGCTCTTCGGCCTCAGCAATGTCGTAAATCGTCTGTCGCGAAACGTTGTGACTCTCGGCCAATTTGCTTATTGTCCCGCGCGGTCTGTCAGGGTACCGAACCTCGATCGCGATTTGTGCTCGTTGTTTACTTGTGATATCATTCCGTCGTGCACCCACTGGTCATCTCCCTGTGCCTTGGTCTTCAGCAAACCAATTGTGGCACATAGATGACCGGTGGGCAATTTGTCAAGCTAACCAAAACCATGCCGCTTTTCGAGTGAAAAATCCGCCACTCCGAGTGACTTCACTTGAACAACGTGGGATGTTTCTACTGTCGCGCTTTGTAATGCTAGAAGTTCTTGTTCTGTCCAATTCAGTGCTTGTTCATGCTGTCTAAAAAATGGCCCTGAGCGCTTGAAGCGGTCTGGCTGTTCGATACACCCTTGCCACTCCCAAAACAATCCAGGGCGGGTGAGCAGCACACTTCCCCGATTAGGCGGTACATCACATATCCAGACTTGTCTAAACTCATCGTAGGCTCAAGGCAACGCAAATGTAATTGATTGATGGTCTCGTTAGTCCGGCCTTAATTCCCGCACTTCCCACGCATCGGGTAACACTATAGAAAACCACAGTTCCACGTATTTCAAACGTAGCGGCGTGACCTCGTCGTGACCGGTGAGGGTGGCATAGCTGTAATGGAGCAAGCGTAGATTGACATCGGGCCGCGCAATGCGCGTCTGCGCATATAGCTGTTGCACATCGCCCATTGTCGCCGTATTGGGGCAGATACAGATCAGCGTCCCCTGGTAGCCTAAATCGCCCCACAAGAGTCGCACAAAGTCAGTATACGCGGGAATAACTTCGTGAAAAGCCAACAGATTGTGCCCATCGCACCTTTGCGAGAGCGGCGGACCGAAGAAAAGTACGTCGCAGTCGAGAAACGGGCGCAAGGTCGCCGGGTCCAGCACGTCGCCACAGGTGCACGCGATGCCCTGCGCCTGGTTGCTGGCGACAATATGCGAGGCAAGGTCTAGGCCCCGGTAGCTGACATCTGGAAATGCCTGGTGATACGCTTTCCATTGCCGCGCGCAATCCCCGCAGCACAGTTCGCCGATGGCGCGCACATCGGGCAGCAGTTCACGCAGCAAGGTCACCCGCTGCGCAATGGTCTGTGCGTTGGTACGAGCAAAGGCGGGCGTGGTCTCCGTTGGAAGATGATAAGGGGTGGAGCGCGACGACTCGGTGGACATCGCTATAGCTCTTCAATTGAAATCCTGGCTCAGGATGCGCGCCGGCGTGACCACAAGTAACACATTGGGCTGCTCACGTGTGGATTCGGCGTAACGTCGTGCGGCGGCTTCATCCGTGTAGTAGCGGCGAATGATGCGCCAGCGTATGTCGTCCAGGCTGTATGCATCGACTGGCAAGAATTCAACCACGCCGTAGACGATCACAGTACGATAATCGGGATGCCCACCATCAATGCATAGGCTGAGGCGCGGGTCGCGGCGCAGATTCCGGTATTTGGCCGTCCCGGTCGTGATGCTGATGTAGAACTTGTGATCTTCATATAGATACCATACCGGGCTGAGTTGTGGTGGGCCATTGCGAGTACTCGTGCCCATTACCGCGTGCCGAGGTGCGACCAGGAAGTCAGCAATCTCTGCGGATGTCATTATCGGCATCGTTCTCCTCCATTCGCCGCCGAGGCAAACGCTGGTGTCGTCTGCCCCGGCAATCTTAATCGCTGTTATTGTTTGCTTCGCCGTGGTTCAGTTCCGCAAAACCAAAGGCAGATAGATGTTCCACTGCGTTACATTACTGACACACCCACCTGATCCGGCTACCACTCCGACGCTACTTGGCGCACTCCACAGACCACCTTCGTTGCGCGCTTTGACGCTGATGTAGTACGTCTGACCTGCCAGGAGGGTGAGCAAACTGCGGTCGATGGAAGTCTCCGCCGTGTTCGTCCAGTTGACCACTTCAATGCCACCGAATTTCGTGCCGATTGCGTACTGATAGAGGGTAATCGCTGAATCCGGGTCTTTGGCGCTCCATTCTGCAGACAGAGCATCAGGTGTTTCCGCGGCGCAAGCTGTAACCACTGGCGCGGGCGGTGGTGTGGTATCGGCGATGGCGCCGGCGTAGGCTACGGTGAAAGCAGTAGCATCGTGCGGCGCAATTTCCATACTCCCAAAGCCATATGCACCAGCGATAGTCAATGAGTAAGTGCCAGGTGGGATGAGCGCATTGAAATCATAGGTGACACGATATAGATCAGGAGTGAGCCAGCCAACGGTGGCAAAATCCGTGTTGACTGCCCAAGGTGCGTATGCCTCTACTGTTGCTAAATATCCTAAATTCTGACTATGTCCTCCTATGGCAAAAAGTTGACCATTGTTAGCGGCCGCTGCTGCCAGCCCAGAACGCGCTGTAGGCATGTCTTCACGAGTCATCCAACTATCTGCCAATGGATTGTATTCTTGCACTGGCGCGACAATTGTAGTGGTAAGGGTTCCTCCGATAGCATAGAGCCTGCCGTTAGGCGCTGTCACCATACTCAACCCATAAAGACCTGTGGGCATAGGTGCACGAGCTCTCCATATGTTCACTGATGGGTTACTTTCTTCTACCGTGGCCACTCCCTGGAAGTGCAAGAAAGTGTCAAACCCCCCCACGGCATAGAGTTTTCCGTCTGGTGCAGCAGCCAATCCCAATTCAGCACGCGCAGTGGGCATCGATGCGCGAGTAGTCCATTTGTTCGCTGTGGGATCATATTCCTCTACGACCGCCAAGACGTCGTTACTGCTTCCGCCTACAGCATAAAGCTTGCCGTTAGGAGCGGCCGCCACAGCAAGTCCATAGCGTGGGGTGGGCATAGGTGCACGCACTGTCCACGTATCCGTCGCCGGATCGTATTCTTCCACCGTTGCTAATGGCCCATTATTGTATCCGCCAATGACATAAAGTTTGCCATTTGAAGCGGCTGCGGCTCCTGATCCATAGCGCGCGGTAGGCATAGGCGCGCGCGTCGTCCAGCGGTTTGTGACCGGGTCATACTCTTCAACTTCTGCCAGCGGGCCGGTATCATTAGTTCCGCCCAGTGCATAGAGTTTTCCATTGGATGCGGCGGCCACCGCTAAACGCGTGCGCGCAGTAGGCATAGGGGTATATGTGCTCCAGCCTCTCTCAGGGGTAACAAAACTTAGCACCGGTGCAACTTCTGCGTCCATCTCCCGGCTGAACAATACATCGAATGTCACCGTTTGAATCCCCACCGGACTTTCCGGCGTGAGTGTAACCGCGCGAATGTATGCCGGTGCGGTAGCGTTCGGCGCTGTGAGCATTGGATCGAAAAGTACTATGCCGAAGTTGTGATCATCGTTGCCGTCGAAGATCCGCTGCTGGATGAGAGCTGTGTTTGTGGTTCCCCACCAGTTATTTCGTGCATCTATCGCAGCGGTAGTATTCTCGAAATCATATTGTCCCAGATTGCCTTCCAGGTTGTTACCTGCAAATGTGAGTAGTTGACTCCACGAGACCTTGACCGCGGCCCCCCGATTACCTGTGAGTGTGTTACTGATAACAGTCGCTTCGCCTAGAGCAAGACCTACTTCGGCGTTGTTGGCAATCAGATTGCCTTGTACCAGGCCGCTTGCTACGGCGATTCCGTTTTGGTTGCCGACAATCCGATTGTCTATCGCCCGGATGTTTGTCGCTCCATCGGCCAAGAGAATCGTGCCTGGGAAACCTGTAATGCCCCACTCGGACGCGCCAGACACATCATTCCCACGCACCTCCGAATTTTCGCCAACGATGATGCCTCCTCCACGTACGGTGTTTGACAACATTGTCGTTGTATTCCAGGCTGTGATACTGCCATCCTGGACGATATTCTGTCGAATTATGGAAACTCCAACAATGTAGATTCCTCCGCCTGTAATCACATTATCGGATATGGTGCCAGTCCCACCATTATTAACTTCAACACCTCCACCAGAAAACACATTGGAACTAATCGTGACTGGTCCTGTGCTAACTATTACGCCCACTCCCGCAATCACATTTCGATGTGCATTCACAGCCCCTGTCAGAACAACCGCCGTTTCACCTCCTGAAATCACACTATCCATCAACCATAAAGGTGTAGCACCCAGACTCCCACTGATGGATTGACTCACCACGGTTGTTGCATCCAGGTCAAGATGCGCCAGGTAGGGGGTGGCCGAGAGTACATTGATCCCAAAGGTGCTGCCTTCTATTTCCACATAGCGCAAGAGATTGCCTGACCAATACTGCCCTTCTGTGTCTGCCTGGGCGTCCACACTCGCGTCGTCAAATCGAATACCACGCCAACCGTTGGCTCCGTTTGCCACCATCCGTATGGGCTGGTCTGCCGTGCCATCTGCCAACAACGTCCCGCCAACGTTCAGACCGTAAGTATCGTTGAAGCGAACCTCCGTTCCCGGCTGAATGGTCAGAGTCACACCCGGCGCGATGCCAATGTTGCACGTGGCGATGTAGGTTTTGTCGCTCGTCCAGACGGTGTCTTGCAGAATCGAGCCGCATACCAATTCTTCGCCGCTGCGGGTGGTGACGGTGAACGTGTGCGTTACCGAATAAGCGCCATCATCGGCGTTCACCGTGAGGGTAAAGGGAATCGGATGGTTATATCCTGCGCCTGACGCTATGGTAAAGGCATAAATTGGACTACTCGTCCCTGTAGCACCGGAGGCCAGGTCGCCGTAACTTGCCGTCGCCTGGTTAAACGTCACATAGGGATCGGTGGTGCTTAACACACCGGTCACGCCATCTGCATCCCACCAGTCGTTCCGCAGCGTTATTGCCACTGTCGCTGATTCCCCTGGAATGGGACGACCAAGAGGATCGCCGTTCACACTGATTCCGGCCAAAGCGATGGCAGGACGTGGGGCCTGCATCGCCTGCGCTGCGTTGTCGCGCCCAAAGCCCAATTGTCCGGCATAACTTGGATTAAGCGTGTCAATAGGATCCGCCGTCTGCAGAATCTGATTGCGCACCATTGTCGCGTTCCACTCCGGATGCTGGCTGCGAATCAACGCCGCTACACCGGCCACAAACGGCGCGGCCAGGCTCGTGCCATTGGCCAATCCCCAGTCACCGCCCAGATACGTCGTCATGATGTCCACCGCCGGCGCACTCACATCCACCCACGCGCCGTAGTCGCTGAAGTCCGCTTTCGTGTCCACATCGGTTGTTCCGGCCACCGCTATAACGTTATCGTAGGCAGCTGGATAAAACGGTGTGCTGACGTTATCGTTGCCGGCGCCTGCCACGACCACCACGTTGTTATCATTGACGGCGTAGTTGATGGCGTCGCGCAGCGCGTTGGAATAGGCATATCCGCCCAGGCTCAAGTTGATGACGTGCGCGCCCTTGTCAGCGGCATACTTGACGCCCAACGCAATATCGGAGTAGTTGGAGATGCCCGAATCGGCCATCACCCTCACCGGCATAATCTTGCAATTCCAGCATACGCCGGCGATGCCCAACGCATTGTTGGTCACCGCCGCTGCCACGCCTGCCACCTGTGTGCCGTGACCGCCGCCATCGGAGACGTTGTTCGTGCCGTTGACGAAATTCCAGCCCCGCACGTCATCCACGTAGCCATTGCTGTCCTCATCAATACCATTGCCGGGAACTTCAGCGGGGTTGACCCACAGGTTAGCCTGAAGGTCGGGGTGGGTTAAGTCGATGCCGGAGTCAATGATGGCGATGACGATGGCTGGTGTGCCCGTGACAACGTCCCAGGCGGCAGGCGCATCGATCTTCGCAACGCCCCACTGTTCTGCATAGAGTGGGTCGTTAGGAGCTACAGTTGCACGGGCGATATAGTCCGGCTCGGCCCATTCGATGTTGGGATTGGCGTTCAATGCGGCGACAGCCTTGTTGATATCAGCCTCCGCCGCCAGTTCCAGATGATAGATACGTTCCAGTCCGGTCGTACTAGGCGTTTCCGGTTCAGCATGAAACAGGGGCTGCGCCGCTGTAACACCTTGCGCCATCATGGCGCGAGACAACGCCGTCGGCGCGGCGTATGCCAGGCGTCCCGTCGGCGCTTTTAGTCCAGGTTGTACCTTGATCAAAATGCGCTGAACAGCGCTCTCCGGTTCAGCAGCCGACATGCTGGTCACTGCCGACTCGCGGCTTGCCACGGTCGTCGCTGGCGCGCCCGCGCTTAACAACATCATCAAGATTGCTACCCAACGCATCAATTTGGACACCGAGAATTTCATCATTGCCTCCTGTATTGTCATGTCCTGGATAAACCCCGTCATCTCGTCTGGTGTGGCCCAACTCCACGCCTTGTAGAAAACACCAGCTTCAACATCCGGCCCATAGTCTAGTGCAAAACGCCCAAACGCCAAATTCAACTCCGCTCGGCTCCTGCGCCACACCTCTGGCATCCTCTCGTCGTATCTACACCCAAAATATATGCCCCTCATCCCAAAATGTGAAAACACTTGACCGTCACTTGTCGGCTCGTTATAATGAAATAGAACTATTGTTCTATATCGTTGGAGTCAAGTCGTACAATGAGAATCATCTGCCTGCTCGCTGCCCATCTGCCGGTCCAGATCGAACAGCAGGCCGGAGCGCCGGACACTGCGCCGCTCATCGTCGGCGGTCGTCCCTGGGACCCCGGCGCGGTGCTGGACTGCTCACCTGCCGCGATCTCCGCCGGGGTGCGCCTGGGGATGCGCCTGGCGCGCGCGGCGCAGGTGTGCCCCGGCGCGACCTTCGTCCCGGCGCGGGAAGCCGTCTACCGCGAAGCGCACGCCGCGCTCGAAGCCGTGCTACGCCAGCACACTGACCGCGTCGAGACGGCAGGGTTAGGCTACCTGTTCGCCGATGTGTCCGATCTACGTGTCCCTGCGGGGCGCGACCCCGCGCAAGCAGACGTGGAACTGTCCCGGTCGCTGGCCCGCGAAGCGCAACAAGTCAGCCCCCTGGACGCCCGCATCGGCCTGGCTCCGCAGCGCTTCACCGCCGAACAAGCCGCGCGCGCAGCCCGGCCCCACGGCTGGTGCCCGGTGCAGCCGGGGCAGGAGCGCACTTTCCTTTTCCCATTGCCCATCGACCCCGAAATGCGCCGCCGCTTGCACCTACTCGGTATTACAACGCTAGGCACATTGGCGGCCTTGCCGCGCGCGGCCATCGTGCGGCAGTTTGGTGCGGATGCCGGGCTGTTCCACGACCTGGCCGCCGGACGCGATCCACGCGGCGTCTACCCCGATGCTCCGCCCCTGGTGGTGGAACGCAGTCACCAGTGCGAGCCGCCGTTACGCGATGCCGGCTTCCTGATCGCGCGCGTGGCACGGCTGGGTGAGAGCGCGGCGACCGACCTGGCACAGCGCAAGCATCAAGCGCAAGGGATGACACTGACGCTCGAAGACGAGACCAGAAAAACACACATCGTCAGCACAGCCATCGAACCGCCCACGGACGATGTGGATCAACTCAAACGGCAAGCCGTGGGGTTGGCAATGCGCATCACCCTCACTCGCGCTGGGACTCGCATCACTCTGACGCTGTATCCCTTGCGCCCGGCCTATCTAGCGGCGACGCAACTGGCCCTGTTTAGCGCCCCCAGCGACGCGCGCGGGCGCGCTTTGCAGGAGACCTTGCGGCGGCTGCGGCAGCGCTTTGGCGAACTGATCATCATCGTGGCATCACTGCTGGCCCCGCCCGGCCCGCGTGCGATCCAGACGACGCTCGATGCTGACGGGCAACCGCTAGCGCTGGTGTGGGATCAGCGCTTTCACCCCGTGGCTCGCGTTTACGAGCACTGGCGCGAGCGACGCCGCTGGTGGACGCAGCCGGTGCTGCGCGACTACTACCGCGTCGAATTGCGCGATCGGCAGGTCAAGACTGTTTTTCGCGACCTGGCGAGCGATGGTTGGTACCTGGAACGGCGGTGGCATTGGTGAAATCTCAATACATCGAACTGCACGCCCATTCCAGCCATAGCCTGCTCGACGGCGTTGTCTCGCCACAGGCCTTGGTCGAACACGCGGCATCCCTGGAGATGCCCGCATTGGCCCTCACCGATCACGATGGGCTGTACGGGGCCGTGCCCTTCATCCGCGCGGCGGAAGCGGCGGGGATCAAGCCGCTGTTGGGCGCGGAGGTCACGCTGGTGGACGGCGACAGCACGGCCCACCTCACCTTGCTGGCCGAGACGCCGCGCGGCTACGCCAACCTCTGCCAACTTCTTACCCTGGCACACCGAGGACAACCCAAGGGTACGGCACGGCTGGCATTGGCCGACCTGTCCGATCACACGGCGGGCCTCATCGCACTGTCGGGATGTCGTCAGGGCGCTATCATCAAGCGGATCATCGCCGGAGCCTACGAGGCGGCGCTGGATGTAACACAAGGATATGCGCGCATTTTCGGGCCGGAGAATGTCTACATCGAAGTCCAGCGCCATTACCATCCCGGCGAGATGCGCTTGTTGGGCCACCTGGTGGGCTTGGCCGACCGCCTGCGTCTGCCGGTGGTCGCCACGGGCGACGTCCACTACCTGGTCTCGGAACAGCGCGAGGTTCATGACGTGCTCACCTGCATCCGTCATCACGTCACCTTGGAGGACGCGGGCGACCTGCTGCGGCCCAACGATGAGTACCGCTTCCGCACGCCTGACGAGATGGCGGCCTTGTTCACCAACGTGCCGGCAGCGATCACGAACACGCGCGTCATTGCCGACCGCTGTGCGTCTGCCGCGACCTTCTTGCCGGACGGTGCGCAAGTGTTGCCGGCGTTCCCTACGCCGGACGGCATTGCCACCAGCATTTATTTGCGCCGTTTGTGCGTGGCTGCACTCCGTGACCGCTACGTGGACACCGCACGTGCCTTGTCCCAACTGGACCACGAACTGTCGGTCATCGGCTCAATGCGTCTGGACAACTACTTCCTCACCGTGTGGGGCATTGTGCGCTTTGCCCGTGAGCACGGCATCCGCTGCCAGGGACGGGGTAGCGCGGCCAACTCGCTGGTGGCCTACCTGCTGGACATCACGCCGATTGATCCATTAGCCGCCGACCTGGTCTTCGAGCGTTTCCTGTCGCCGGAACGCCGCAGCCCACCCGACATTGATTTGGACATCGCCGCCGACCGCCGTGAAGAAGTCATCCGGTATGTGACGCAACGTTACGACCCCGGCCACGCAGCGATAATGGATTCAAGTCAATACCTCCTTACCGTTTAAATCGCATGTGCTTACCGATGCTGGCGCGCAGGCAAGCGATGAGTTCGGGAGCATCGCGGATGAGATACTGGTCAGAGTCCGGGTCGCGGATAGTATCACCGGCGGCGATGAAGCCAGTCCGCAGGCGATAACGCACCCAGAGGACATTCACCCCCAGTTGTTGCGCCACTTGGGCCGTGGTGAGGTAGCCCGTGGGCAGGGCTTGTGGGTGGGGGCCGGTGCACCGAAGCCAGCCCTGCGCCCGGCGCACGTCCCGCACGGTGGTCACAGCGACGCCGGCGCGATGAGCGGTGTGAAAACCCTCACTCTCCAGCCGCGCTGCGATCTGGGCATCGTCCAGGCCCTGCTGGAAGAGGTCCCCGATGCGCTGGATGAGGGCAGCGTAGTCCGGCACATCCGCGCCACGCGCCGTCGGTACGGTGACCACATCGACACTGGCGTAACCAGAAACCCAGATGATGCGCACTGCGACCTGGTCAGGGGCCACGCGGGTCAGCACTACGCTCGCGATCAAGCTGCGCAGCAGGGTTTTTTGTTGCGCCGGCGTGAGGTGCGGCCACAGTTCGGGCAGCCGCGCTGAAATGTGGGTGAACTGGGCGCGCAGCTCGGGGGTGAGGGCGGCGGGCTGTACGGCGCGGGCGCGGCACGCGGCGATTTCCTGTTCTAGCGCGCGCAGTTGGTGCAGTTGCTGTTCCCAGCGGCGTTCGAGTTCGGCGGCCACCAGGCGGTTTTCGGGGTCGACGTGCATATACTGGCGCTGGGCCAGCTGAACAGCGTACTCCGCACGCTGTAAGCGCATTGCCCATTCGGCTTCGCGTTGCGCATGTTCGACGCCCTGCGCTTCCAACACCATCGCTAACGCATCCAATTGCGCCGGCTGCAGCGCGGCGAAGAAGGCGGCGACGACGACGGCATCCACGCTGGGGCCGTGGATCGCCGGACAGGCTGGTTCACCAATACGCCGGGGTGCTGCATGACATTGATAATAATGGCTGTGTGGCGGCTTGTATCTAACCTGACGGTGATAGCCGCAGTGCCCACACACGGCAATCCCTTGCAACAAAGCGACGCCCTCACGCGCTGCCCCTGGCGTCGCCTCCGCTGTCTGGAAGTACTGCGCCGCGTTCGCGTGCATGCGCGCCTGGTTGGCTTCATATTGCTCCCACGAAATGTACGCCGGATAGACATCCCGGACGCATTGTTGCCACGCGTCCTGCGGCCGGTCAATACGCCCGCTGTAGGGACGCCCCGCGCAGCGCTGCGTGGGATCCATCTGGCTGCGCCCGTAGACGAAGGCCCCGGCATAGGCCGGGTTGCACACGATCTCGTAGATGGCCGTGTGCGTGGCGGCCTTCCACACGATCTCACCCTTGTCCGGACCGCGCGCCTGCCGCCGCGGCAGCAAGGTGTGTTCGCGCTGCATGGCGCGCAGTACCTGCCCACAACTCCCCAAAGCGGCGAACTGGGTGAATACTTCTCGAATCCGCGCCTGCACCTGTTGATCCGGGTCCAGCGCGACGCTGCCATCGGGCAAGCGCACTAACCCGGTGGGCAAGTTCTGGCGATAGACGCCGCGTTCCACCTGGCGCAAACGGCCGGCTTCCAGCCGTTGTTTCAGCAAATGCAATTCCGCTTCGCTCATCGTGCCTTTCAAGCCCAACAACAACCGATCATTGAACTGCCGCGGGTCATAGACCCCGTCGTTATCGGCGATCAAGGCGCCAAACACCGCCGCCAAGTCAAGCAAATGATACCAATCTCCGTTGTTTCGCGCAAGTCGCGAAACTTCGTACCCAATGATGATGCCCACCTGCCCCAGCGACACCGCGGCCACCAGCCGCTGGAAACCACTGCGGTAAGCGCTCCCGCTGCCGGAAAGCCCTTGATCCTCGTCAATGACCTCAATCCGCGACGCCGGCCAGCCCAGGCTCTGCGCGCGCGCCACCATCTGACGTTGGTTGCGCTGACTTTCCGGGTTCTCGGCCACTTGCTTGAGGGTGGATTGGCGGATGTACACATAAGCCGCGCGTTGCACATGCGCCGCGGTGACCTTGAGCGCGCCCGCGCCCGCGTAGGTGGGCGGATCACTTGTGGCGTTCATCGCGCGCCTCCTGCGCCAGGACTTGCTGGCAGATCCGCACCAGTTCCTGGTACACGCCCTGTTGCTGCGTGGGCGTCAGACTGTCCCAAACGGCAGGGGCCGCAATCAGCGGCGGTGTGCTTGACGGCCCCTGGAGCGCCCGGGTCTCCTCCGGCTCCGTAATGTGTGGTGTCATCTTCTCTGCCCTCCACTTGCTGACTTGTGATGGTTGCGTAAGTTGTCAACAAGTATCGCACCGATTCCCAACACAACGGCTGGGTGGCCTGAGGGGGCGCGCCGGGGCCGCGATCCATAGTCGCCGGGGGCACACCGCGCGGCAGACCGGGGCGCGGCTCAATGACACAGTCGTCCTCACCGAGTTCCACGAGGGAGAATGGCTGTCCGTACAACGGGTGGCTCGGATCGGTGATGGTGACGTTTGCTTTTAGCACTACCTGTTTAGCCGCTAGAGGGGTAGTATCCTGGTTGCAGTATGGCTTGTACGTTTGTGACCTTCCGCGCCCGTTCCGCCGTGCGCGACGTGGGTCGCGCGTTGGGCCTGCCCCCCGCGCTGCTGGAACGCCTGGTCGGGGCGCTGGATGTCAACGATCCACAAAGCGTAACCTCATCGCCCACACTGCAAGCAGCAATGGGCGCAGAATTGTCCAGCCCCTTGTTCCAACACCTGCTGCGCCTCGTCCCGCAACTCGACGGTCTGCCGCGCCACCTGGGCATTCACAACGGCGGGATGGTGCTCTCCGGACCACCCTTGGATACGCTAATCCCCCTCGAACCGGCCACCTTGCCGGGCCGGATCGTGACCCAGTGGGACAAGGAAGGGCTGGAAGACGCGGGGTATGTCAAGGTGGACTTGCTGGGTCTGCGGATGCTGTCGGCCATCGAGGACGCGGTGTGTATCGTGGCGGCAATGACCGGCGAGCGCCCTGGATTGGAACGGCTGACCTTCGACGATCCGGCGGTCTACGATATGCTGTGCCGGGGCGAGACCATCGGCGTGTTCCAATTGGAGAGCCGCGCCCAGGCGGAGTTAGTGCGCAACTTTCAACCCCGCTGTTTCGCCGACCTGACCGTGGAGATCGCGCTGATCCGCCCCGGGCCACTGCAAGCCAACGTCGTGCGCCCGTATCTGCGACGGCGCTATGGACAAGAGCCGGTGCGCTATATCCACCCCTTGCTCAAGCCTGCCTTGGAAGAAACCCTGGGCGTGATGATCTTCCAGGAACAGGTGCTCAAGGTCGCCCGCGACCTGGCCGGGTTCACGCCGGGACAGGCCGAGCAATTGCGCCGCTGCCTGGGCCGCAAGCGTGCCGAGGAGACCTTGCAGCAGTTCAAGGCGCAGTTCTTTGCCGGGGCGCAGGCCAACGGAGTGACGGAAAAGGTCAGCGAAACGGTTTTCGCGCAGATGCAGGCGTTTGGCAGTTACGCCTTCCCCAAGAGCCACGCGGCAGCCTTCGCCGTCCTCACCTATCACTCGGCGTGGCTGCGCTGCTACCACCCGGTGGCCTTCTTCGCCGGACTGCTGCGCCACCAGCCGATGGGCTTCTACTCGCCACGGGTGATCGTGGACGAGGCGCGGCGCTGCGGGATACAGATTTTCGGCGCGGACGTGCAGGCATCGGACGTGGCTGCAACCGCGGACGGCAGTGGCATCCGCCTGGGGTTGGCAACGGTGACGGGCGTGGGGGAGAACGGTGGGGCGCAGATTGTCGCCGCGCGGGAATACGGGCCGTTCACCTCGCTCACCGATTTCTGCCAGCGCACGCGCCTGGGACGACGTGCTGTGGAAGCGTTGATCCTGGGCGGGGCTTTCGACGGGTGGCGTATTCCACGGCGGCAGTTGGTGTGGGACCTGGGCGCAGCAATGGAGACCATCGGTGGGCCGCCGCAGTTGGACATCGTCGAGCCAGGGACGCGCCCGGCGTTCCCTCGTGCCACCGACACCGAACGCCTGTGGATGGAGTTGGCGACAACGGGTGTGACGGCGCAAGGGCACCTGGTACAAACCGTGACGCAGACCTTGCGCGCGATGGGGGTGACGCCGGTGTCAGAGCTATCCCGCTGGCCAGATGGGACAAAGCTGCGGGTGGGCGGGGTAATCATTGCCCGGCAGCGCCCGCCGACGGCGCGAGGTACGGCGTTTATCGCGTTGGAGGACGAGGGGGGCGTGGTCAATGTGATTCTGCGCCCGGGGGTGTTTGCGGCGTATCGCGAGGTGCTAAGGGGCCAGTTCGTGGTGATCGAAGGGGTGTTGCAGTGGCAGGGCCACGTGTGTGGCGTGGTGGGGGAGAGGGTGTTGGCGGTGGAGGGGTAAGGGGAAGCAGGTTCAACGCCAGGTGTGAAGTCTCTTATGTCATTGGCAAGATCATAGTATAATGTTTTGGGAGCCTGTCAAAACGAAACGGCGACACCTTAACCGATCCAGACACCTGTCGCGACGAGCAACCCGCGTAACACGCTCTGGCATTGAGGAGGCTACAATGGGGATCATAGACGCTCTCTACAAAAAGATGAAGTTCACGGCGCGAGATAGACGCCTGCTGCAACGGCAACACTTTACCACAACCACACCTGGACCCATCGTGCATGATTTCGACGCGCTGTTGGATTACGTTTACGCGCACCCCTTGGCCGTCACCGCGATGCAACAACTGCCTTTGCGTACCCTCCCGGAAATCAACGCCTTGCTGCACCGGCCCATCCAGTTGGGTTTGCAGCGCCCGCAGCAGAAATCCTACCCGGCTATCCACGGCCTGTATCTCGTCCTGCGCGCCTCGGGCCTCACTTACCTTGATCAAACGCGCGCCAATCCGCATCTCTGTGTGGACGAAACGCTGTATGCTGCCTGGAAGGCGCTGAATCCCACGGAGAAATATTGCGCTCTCTTGGAAGCCTGGTTGTTACGCGGATTTCCAGAAATCGTCGGTGAACGCGAACTTCCGTTCGCATTGCCCGAAAACTACTCGAAGTGGTTTTGCTTTTTCCAGGGATTGCCGCGTGGAGGTCGCGTCTACACCTCCCCAGAGAGCCTACTCGAACTCTCCAGCACCCCCGGCTGGCACAATCTGGGACTGCTGGACCTGTTCGGTTGCATCGAGATCCAGCCAGGCGCGCCTGTCGCCGGGCAGGGGTGGCAGATCGCCCACCTCGACCGCACTGTTTTTGTCAAGCGAAAAGGAACGCATTTGATGATCGAAAAGGGACGCAGTTTGTGAGTTAAGGCGTCAGAGTGATGATCGAAAAGGATCACGTTTGATGATCGAAAAGGGACGCAGGTTGAAC